>Ga0065711_1000879_pt1 | contig 53041 bp, 28 predicted proteins | sample Hoacrofraction12_FD_59098 | JGI IMG/M metagenome (GOLD analysis project Ga0065711, IMG submission 59098) | Hoatzin crop microbial communities from Cojedes, Venezuela - Epithelial fraction 12 v2 (version 2) | ecosystem: Host-associated > Birds > Digestive system > Esophagus > Crop | place... | reverse complement strand
ACACTGGAACGGGTTGCCCTGAGAGGTAGTGGAGGCCCCATCCCTGGAAACATTCAAGACCAGGTTGGACAGGGCTCTGAGCAACCTGATCTAGTTAGTGGTGTCCCTGCTCGCTGCGGGGGGGTTGGACTAGATGACCTTTAGGGGTCCCTTGCAACCCAAAACTTTCTATGATTCTATGATTCTATTCTATGATGAACAGTGGTGTAACACTGAGAAATGAAAAAAGCTCTAGAAACACTAGAGATAAGGAGAGGGGAAAAAAACCCCATCATTTTTAAAAGAGCATCATACTCTATGTTTTTATATGTTTCTTCCAGCTTCTGAAGCAGTTGCTGAATCTTTGAAGTTTTGTAAAATGGGTGGTTCTGCTGGTAACAAGCTGGAGCTCAGCAAACCTGAGCCATAGTTACCAGCCTTGAGCAGGCACCTGTGTGCCTATGGACAAGGCAACCCACTAATCAGCGCACTACTTTCACTGTACGTCCAGGAGAAGAACACTTGCTTTCTCCCTGCCTTACCTACATAAGGAACTGCAACAGCTGGCTCAGATCAGGGACAAATGCCACTAAGCAGTAGGAGCCTTGTGGTTGTCTCAGGAGATACAGACTATCTCTCCATGTTTTCTTACCACATGTACCAATATCTCATACGAGGAGCCTCCAGTCTCAGATGAGGCATGGATGTGCTATGCAAATGCAAAGATTAAATGAACTATTTGCTGCTTCAGTAGTTTAAAGCTTTCACACACCACAAAAAAAAAATCACTTCTCATGCTAAGCATTTCAGTTTAGTCTAAAATTATATACAAACGGCCAAGGACACTATTTTTACTCAGACATTCATAACAACTCTTCTTCACTATTGCCTAATATTTTACCATGGATTTAAAGAAAACCTCTGGCTAACACTAGCCACCTGTAAAAGGCACAAATGCCATTGTGACACTGTGCCAGGGAAGAAGTTACTCACTTCACTGTGAATCCCTCTGATGCACAGTGATATTACTGTGTCTGAGGGGTAGCAGGAACAGCTTAATTTATCTCCTTTTCTTGGGATGTTTGTGAGCAGTAAAAACACAGTGTCATCCAGAGAGGCCAGGAAATGAAAAAAATGTTGTAGGTATTTAAAGAGCAAAAATCTTTTTTCATAGGTGTTCTATGTTTTATAGACAGTCATTTACTGAGAAATAGTCCTTGCAGTGAATTTTTACAGCCACAGCTTAGGCAGTGCTTCTGTGGATAAATGGTTAAGAGTTATTTTTCCATAAATTAGCGAGGGAGAAAACCCATAAAATTTGTCATCAGGCTTCAAAAGTGTGCTATTTTCAAGCAGTACAAATTGTGAGTGGCTCAGCACCATATGGTATTTAATTTTCTCTAATGTATGCACGTGCACAAATTGCATTTAGGTAACTGGAATGCTGTCAGTCTGAAGATAATTCTACATACACTCGAACAGGTAGAAAGAATAGGTCTCTGATAATATCTGAATCATTTCAAAAGATGGACTTTTTATTCATGCACCACTCAAACATGAAGAAATGTTAAGAGCTAGGTTCTTGGCTAGATCTGAGATTTTATTTCTGAATCATGGTTTGATTCAAAAACTAAATGCTCAGAATAAACTTATGTGGTTTTCAAAACCATCTTCTGGATTTTTATTACACTCTGCTTTCATGGAAACCTGATGAGTTGCTCCTTCTAGGAGTAATACCTATATTGTACCCTGCCATTGTAACATGACACTATGTGCCACAGATTCAGGAGATATCTGAGATGTTTTTCTGGTTTAGGTATGACTATTCTGTAAATATTTGTGCTGTATTTCCTCCTCTTTGCTCTTTGAAAGTTTTAGGAAGCAGAACACAGAAACCAGGTCTTAAGCAGGGGCTATATATACTGCCTCGCTGCCTTCTTTACAATTATACCCTCATGCGCCACCTGAGGGTCAGCTTGACACCATTTAAGTGTCAAGCTACGAACTGACTATATAATTTCTATCCATCTACTTTATTTTTAAACTACCTTCTTCTTTACTTTATTCCTTAATAATGATTGGAGACAGGCCAGGTGAAACTGCATTCTGAATCATGTTTTAGAAGGAAGATAGTTTGCTTTCAGAGAAGTTACATTAGCCTAGATATTCAGAAATCACTACTGTGACAAAATTACTTTGCTGACTTGAGAAGGAGGATCACAGCTGCTGTGGAGCAATGTCAGTTGAACCTGTGATTGCCTCTTCCACCAATTTAAATCCCAATCACCCAATCACAAAATAAATGCCAGGAGTAGAAACAGAATTTGGTCAGAATGAAAAAAATTAGACATGGACGTTTGATGTGTAATACAGTGATACAACGGAGAGCACACAAGTAATGGGGAAAAAAAATATTTTACCAGATGACTGGCGAAGAGATGTTCTGCTTTGTACTTAGGATAGTGCCCATTACAGCTGTCACACATACACAGAAAAAATTAAAACAGAGAAGGGTAAAATGACACTGATCAGTGGAATGCAAATGATACAAGAGACAGCTTGGAAGGAATGGAAATTTGAAACGTAGTGATGGCATTTGTATTAAAACCTATGAGCCAGTGACAAATGGCCAAAACCAGAATAATATTCTCTGCTCTGCCAATTAGCCAAAAGCAGCCCCCCTCCTTTCAAGCTCTGAAAGGGATATGGTCTAGAAATAGCAGGGCATTCCGTCCAAACTTTGGGTGATCCACGATAACTAGCGTTTGACCTTGAACTTTCCATTTACACAAGCTGTTTTATAAACACGATTTGGAGGAGAAGCAAAGGCTTCGCTTTTCATTATAGCTATGAACACTTAGACATCATTGGAATGATTTAGAAAAACTAATTTTCTTGACATATAAAATGCTATATTATTAACTTATGCTCAGAATGGAAGTTAGTATTATGCAGTTGAATATGATTACTCTAGTACTTCGTATAGAATCAAAGGCAACGAAGCCCTAAGCCAAGACAGAGTTTTTGAGCAGGTCGATTTCTCTGAGATGATGAGAAACAGTCCACAAATATATTGCACCTGAATTGATCAGTAGGAAGAGGATTATAAACATGCAATAGTAAAAAATTGTTGACTTCTCAGCAGTAGGTAACACTGATCTAAGGTCAGTAAAGCTTAAAGGTCTGATAATGAATTATAAACTAAGTATGGGTCACCCAGTGACCTCTCAATAACTTTATTGTGTTGCTGATAGATGTCTGTAGGGAAAATGTTTGAAAACACTATCATCCCAGCTGCTCCTCTGCAGGCTGTGAGGAAGAATGTATGTATGGCGCTCCTATTCTCTTTCAAGACAAAGTCACTCCTGCTAGCACATGTCATCTGCAATGGCAACGTCAACTAATGTGGCAGATTTTGCACTAAAACTCATGAGGGATACACACATGATGTCTTTCATAAGCCCTGCTGTAGGCAGACATGTCCAGCAGAAAGCTGACGACAAGTAGCCAAGAAGGAAGAGATAAAAGGTGACAGACTCAGCATTAGTGGTTTGCAAAATGGATATACATATAAACCTTTATAGACAAAAATCAAAGCTGTGTGCATTTAAGGATCAAGATAAATAATGACTGTGATATCAGTTATCTTTCTCAGAAAAACTTAGTCATTTTTTAAGGTAGGTTGGAATGCTTCATTTGATTGATTAATCTGAGAACAGTGTAACAAAACCTATGTAACAGACATTAGAAAAATTTTGAGGTTGTTATGGGTTTGCATGGCAAGGTTTTGGTAGTGGGGGGTTATAGGGGTGGCTTCTATGAGAAGCTGCGAGAAGCTTCCCCCGTATCTGATGAAGCCAGTGCCAGCCGGCTCTAAGACGGACCAGCCACCAGCCAAGGCCAAGCCAATCAGCAACGGTGGTAGCGCCTCTGTGATAACATATTTAAGAAGAGGAAAAAAAACTGCAGTGAAACAGCAGTCGAGAGAGAGGAGTAAGCCTACGTGAGAGAGACAACTCTGCAGACACCAAGGTCAGCGAAGAAGGACTGGGGAGGAGGTGTTTGAGATGCCAGAGCAGAGAGTTTTCCCTTGCAGCCCATGATGAAGACCATGGTGAGGCAGATTGTCCCCCTGCAGTCCATGGAGGTCCACAGTGGAGCAGATCTCCACCTGCAGCCTATGGAAGGGACCCCATGCCACAGCAGGTGCATACCTAAAGGAGGTTGTGACCTCGTGGGAATCCCATGCTGCAGCAGGCTCCTGCTAGGACCTGTGGACCCATGGAGAGAGGAGCCCATGCTAGAGCAGGTTTGCTGGCAGGGCTTGTGACCCCATAGGGGACCCACGCTGGAGCAGCCTGTTCCTGAAGGACTGCACCCCATGGAAGTGACCCACGCTGGGGCAGTTTGTGAACATCTGCAGCCCATGGGAAGGACTCACATTGGAGAAGTTTGTGAAGAACTGTCTCCTGTGAGAGGGACCTCACGCTGGAGCAGGGGAAGAGTGTGAGGAGCCCTCCCACTGAGGAGGAAGAAGCAGCAGAGACAACGAGTGATGAACTGACCATAAACCCCATTCCTCGTCCCCCTGTGCTGCTCAAGGGGAGGAGGTAGAGAAACGGGAGTGAAGTTAAGCCCAGGAAGAAGGGAGGGGTGGGGGGAAGCCGTTTTAAGATTCAGTTTTATTGCCAATTATCCTACTCTGATTTGATTGGTGATAAATTAAACTCCCTTTTCTCCCCAAGTTCAGTCTATTCTGTCCATGACGGTAATTGGAGAGTGATCTCTCCCTGTCCTTGTCTCGGCCCTCGAGCCTTTCATCATATTTCCTCTCCCTGTCCACTTGAGGAGGGTGAGTGACAGAGAGGTTTTGGTGGGCACCTGGCATTTACACAGGCCGAACCTAAACAGAGGTACATTGAAATATAAAACAACCTAAGTGTATGCAAAAATCGTTTTATCCTTTTTGTTTGTTCATTTAATTTATCATAAGTTTCATAATATTTGCTATGGTTAACATCTCCTGGAATCATCTGATAACTTGGAACCTCAGCATTTACTAAAAATAAGTAGATCTCATACGATTATGAAGAAAAGCAAGACAAAAAGAAAAAATCAACCAAGTACACATTAACAGCTTATAGATGATAAACTCTTCTAATTATTGTAATAGGCACACACACACAGGAAAAAAGTTCTGAAGTCAGCTAGCAAAATGAATCAATCTCCTTTCATACCCTTCTCGCAGTCCTTTGGGAACAAAGGGTGAAATACGGATTCTGTGCTGACTTATACAGTACACTGAGATATAAACGAGCACTCAGGACAAAATAATTTTGCAGAAGCTGAATATATAATTTTAATTGATGTTCACCATAAAAGGAATGGAGAAGGCTCCCTCTGGAATCCCTTAACAGATTTAGGGTTGGAGGGACTTAGGAGAGGCTATACCTGAAGTTGAACTAAAGTGTTTATACACAAAGAGACAAAATGAACGTCAGCAACTCACTAGAACTAGGTGGTATTCACCTAAAAGTTTAAATAAACTCAATGATAAAATAGATGAATTACTAAACGTAGCATGTAACCTCTCTCTTAAAGCTCAGTACATGAAGGCTTGAGGGTAGCAGTCATGATATTGATCTTCAAAAAAAAACCCCACAAAACCCCACCACAAATAAACTTCCTTACCAAGTAAATCAGTATGGATCATAGGAAAGCATAAATTAATGAATGTCTCTGTAAATATTTTTATAAAAATGAAATCCAGAGACTTCTTTGAAGACAACTTCTGCTCCAGAAATATACTGATACTCTTTGAAAAAGTCAACAATCACAGAGATAGCAGTGACTAATTTAAAATAGCCTGTCTGTATTTCCAAATTCAGTGCAGGTAGGTGTAAATTGATATACACAGGGAAAAGCAATCCTAGATTCACATACGAAATGACAGGCTCTCAGCTGACCAATAGCACTCAGAAGCAAAACTTTGGCGTTATTATAAACCATTCTACAAAAACATTAGCTAAGTGCTGGATAGTATTAAATGAAAAAAAAAAAAATCAGTTAAATATGCAAATTTCCTCTTATTCCAAATGTTCTCTCTTAGGAAAGGAGGTAGTTCCTCACCCAGCAGGTAAAACTGTAGTACTCCTTACCAAAAGATTTTGTGAATGCAAATGATTTCTTTGAGTTAAAAGGATGACCATATAATTTCTTAGAAGAGACATTCATGGGAGGCCACTGAGAGAAACTGCAACAGACTCAGAAATCCTCCACAGTTGAGAACAGTTGGAGTGTTTTAGGGACTGTTACCCTACATGTTTGTCCTCCTCTTCTTCTTCCTCAGGTGTTCACTTCCTGGAGATTTACTTATCTCTATTGGATCTTTGGTCTGAACCAGCATGCTGCTCTTTTATTCATATGTCAACTTGATTTTATAACCCATTTTAATAAAATCGGAATAGTAACACTGTACAACAAACTACACAACATAATGTGGTACTCTACATAGCACATTTAGGAAAGAAAACCCTCACATGTTTTCTTTGTTAGTGACTTCCTGGGCTCAGAAGACCTGCTTCTGTTTTAGGTGGTAGCATACAAAAGAAGTATTTTGGAAATCCCTGAAACATTAACTTTTATTAAGAAAACATGGAACAGCAGATCTGAGAACTTAAGAGAAGGATGGAGTGCTTTCAGTAGACTCATAGTGATAGAGGACAAGACCTCTTTTCTTTAACATATGCCTAACTCAAGACCCAAATACAAAATAAAAGCATGCTCAGCAGAGGCTGTAGCAGGCCAAAAAAGTCTTGGGTTAATGACCCTTTTGTTTTAAATGATTATGGATCATCTTTAAAGAAATTTTGTCTTAAAGAAATCCCCCCAAAATCAGCCCGTCTAGTAAAAATGACATCACATCAACAAGAACAGTGATTTACAAGAAATAAACAGTAAGATTCTCCTCAGAGGTGGCTGTGCAGAAGACTAAGTAAAAGCTCGAGTAGCTGATACTTTTTTCTGACATGTATAGCAAAATGTATAGTCAGCATTTTATACTCTAAAATATAGAGTATAAATGGAGAGCAAAGGCTAATGTCAGAAAGAAAAATCAGAAGATGGAGATATAGATCCGTATAGAAGCAGCAATAGAGGTATTTTGTTAAACAATTTGGCACTTTTGTACCTTAAATTGTGGGGGAGGGGTTCTCTTGGCATTGCTCTTTTTTGTGACTGGTGGAAATAAGAAGCGAGAAATAAATGGAATATAATGATATCCTAAATACCCTCCATAAAAGCAGATTCACAAAATGTTTGATCTTCCAGATTTCAGAGATGGTTTCTTGGCTTTCATTTGCCTGTTGGTTTTTCTTTTAGAGGACTTTAAACCTCTATAAATATGAGCAAAAATAACTAAACCTATTTGTACGTTTGTAGATTTTTGTAGAATAGCTTCCCACTGGCAAAACACATTCTATCACAACAAGCTGTACTTACTAAAGTCACAAAGCCTCACATACTGTGGGGTTTATCACTAAAGACATGCACAGAGATCTTTAAAATATTATCCTGATAGTGAACAAGAATATTCTACTTATATTCTATAAAAAGTCACAAACTTCATACCCACCAAAGGCAACATTAGACATAGACCTCTTAGACTTAATTTAAAGGGTAACTCAGAATTATAGAAGTTAAATCTCTTCAAATTCTGTTTAAAATTAATTCTACCTAATTATCAAAGGGATCTGGGGCTAGGTGTGCCTGATGAAGCTATTGTGCTTTGTTGCTAATAGAGTGAGCTCTATTTTAAATTTTCTATCCTTGGTCACAATCTGGCTTCCTGATATGTAAAAGGACAGCACAACATGCTGTCAGAAGCAACCACAACCCACACAAAGCAAGGATTTGCTATTTTATTTGAAACCTTGTCAGAATATGAAAGTAAAAAGAAAAATGAAGAAAACATTCTTATCTGTATCTCAGTGAACTTGCTGAGAATTGGAAATAATAGAAACAAGGTTTCCACATCCATCTGCCTTGGGAGCAGATGACAGAGAAGAGGACCTACAAGTATCTCTTTTGTTGCACACAAAGAGCAAGGAAGTCCTGGAAGTATTAACTCATTTTATTAGAAAACATCTGTAAATATTCCACTTAGAATAAAGTCCTAATGCTTTGGAACTACTTTAATCCAATAAAAGTACTGTGTTTGATCAAAATCAGGTCCTTTTCTCATCTACACCTAGGACAAGAGCAAATAAAATATGTAACAAAGCTGAAGAGGAAAAAAAAGTGCCAAGTTTGGAAATACCAAGAATGGTGTGCTTGTGTTTAGTGCTCATGCTGAGAACTGTTTAAGAAGAAAATAGTCAAGGAACTCCAATTAGAATTTGTGAAAAAAGGTGTTACAAAAACATCACAAAGAAGTAAAACACATGGGTTAACAGTTTCATCAAAATTAGGAAGCAAAATGGCAGATAAGAAATTCTGTATTAACAAGCATTCACAAGAGAATATCAGGTTTATCCTGAGGTAGCATCATCCTATCTGCACACTAGTCGATATACAGCACCAACAAGCTGACAAAAACGTTTTTACAGAGAACAAGGACAGGTCCTGGCAAGCCAGATTACATAATCAATCAGCTGAACTGAGCAATTTCAAACACCGTACAGTAGCTACAAGATTATCCATTTACCTCTTGCAAAAAACTGATACAGGGAATGTTTTAATAAAAGACCAAAGAAATACTTGCAGATATTTCAAACAGACACGATGATGTGACAATGGCTGTGTCAGCCCCAGATGAACGCAGGCACTGAGGAAAGCCATGACAAGGACACAACGATGGCATCCCAAGTTCATTTTCAGAAGCTCCCATCCATGACAAAACCATTCAAATACATAGGACACATATATTCATCAATCCATTTAAGAACATATGGAAGCTGTAGCCGACATGAAATTCTTCCCAGAAATGTGTAGAAGATCCTTGAGAACTTGCTGTACAACAGGTGAAACAGCTTTAACTGCTCCTTTAAAATAATTGTTAGGTGAGACCACAACTTTGCAACAGTGATAAAAAACAACGAAGTATTGCAGAAAATAAAGACAACACTCTGACATGCCTCAGTAATCACATTTAGTGTTCCAACTAAGCCAGTCACTACTCAAGCAAAAAAGCTCAAATATGATTTAGGAGCCTGTCTCCAAGCGGAAGCTTTGATTCATATGTCTTTTGTGCTCTGACAGAGAGAAAAGAAAATTATGTGCAAATTGAGAAGAGTCTACTAGCACTTATGTTAGCCACAAAGATATTTCATAAATAGACATATGTGTTAGATCACACACAATGTAGATGATAATCTTAAAATATCTTGGAAAAACATTTAACTGCTACTTTACATATTTCATTTGCAGAAATAGATTTGAAATCTCATACAGTTCAGAGACTTCAATTGTGAATAAAAACATTTAGAGTAATACAGGAATCATAATAAAATTCCTTCAGAAAAGAGCAATCTATGTCACTGAGTCAATCGCTGTATTTATTTCAGATCTATTCTACAAATAATGGTGCAAGATGGCCACGTTGATAAACCCTGACAACAACCTTATTCGGCAATGAAACCTACTATGACTTTACAATAAAACTTGTTGAAGTCTGATGATTTGCTGCTAGCAATAAATACTTTTTTATAGAAATTACATAAAACTACCAGAAAAACAGATCTTGAGATGGGCAGATGTGCTGGTCCAGTGTGACACAACATACAGAACAATTTCTGCATGAGATCTTTATGGACTCAGAAAGTCCCTATCTGTCCAACTAAATAAAATACCTGAAGAGGATTTTTGTATTGTTGGTTGGGGAGTGGGGTGGTGGTGGTCGTGTTTGATTTTGGTTCTGTTTTTATTTTGGCACATAAACACCTATTTAAGAATTTTTTTCCACTTTCCAAAACTTTAGTCTCTCCCTGACATGTCAGTCCATTCTGCCTTTGCTAAACAGAGTGTTCTGTCTTCAACACATGGCATCTCAAAATAGGTATTGAGTGATCTCCTACTGCAAGCACACAAATGCTTGACTTTTGGAATTATTTTAGAACAAGAAAATCACAGCCTAATGAAATGACTAAAAGGTTGTTCAGATGGTACAACCTATGATTTCCAATATGGCTGCATCAGACAGCAGAAGTATTCTGGCTCTTTTAAAGCATAGAAATTAGATAGGATAGGTAGGAAACACTGTCCTGCACAGCTACTGGTTGACAGGAGATTGAACTATGCTTTTGTCCTGTTACTCCTGTGACCCACTGACTCCAAAGGCATCATGATGGTTACTGCGATGATAATGTGAACAGACAGCAAAGCCACAATCTCTTCCATCCTGAAGATTAAATGCATGTGGAAACAACAGACATAACTGATGATACTGAAGGTCACAGCTGAGAGATGAAAGGTACACATCTACAAACCGGTAGCTGAGACTGGGACAAATAAGAATAGTAAGAAATACACCAGAAGTGTTTGCATCTGAGGAATGAGATGATCAGGTGAGTATCACAATGGAACATCAACAGCATCTGAGGAAAATAAAGAAATAGGTGTGCTTGCCAGCTTAATATGAAGAGTTGCTGAACATCTGGAGTTGTTTGGCTGTGTTATCTCCTTCTGACTGACACAAAGAGCTATTAATCATAATGTTGTCTTAATTAATGTAATAAACTCCTCATGCCTCAGGTTAGATGGTGAAGATCTTCAGAAACTGTTTAATAGGAGGGTTTTTAGTAACATAGATGGGAAATCCAGCACATCGTCCTACATTTTCTTTAAAAATAGCTATGTGTAATCACCAGAATACTGCTGTTGGGAGAAATGTGTCACATGATTTAGCTGCTGCCTGAGTCTTCTGCGCTGCAGTACTGTTAAAGGGTATTACTCTCTGCCATAAAATAGGGAGCTCTGGTCTAAACTTAAATAGCCTTGGTGTCATTATGGGTTGCTCACATAGTGAATATATGACATTTAGAAGAAGACACAGTCTCTATTTCTTTTTCTGTGCAGCTGCTGGTGAGTCTGGAAACTGCTGCCATAGGGAGATACCACAATGTGTAGATACCATAATTACAAAAAAACATGGCCTAATTCCTTCCTGCAGGACCTTATTAGCTTATTTAATAGTAATAGTACCATGTACTTAACAAGACATAGAGCTATGATTCCAGAGGTCTGAGCTATGTCCCGTTCATTTGGGCTTCAGGGATGTCTTTCCATCAGTACTTTGAAAAATGTTCTTTGCTGTCGTATTGTCTATGGCATATTTTGGGATAATTTGTGGCCTTTAATTGATGAAAAGAAAATTATATTTTCAAATACTTTGTAAGCAACTGGAACCATAAACTTTCCACAGACAAGCAAAAGTAGTGGAGGTGTTTTTAGAGGCATCTGTGGAGGTGGGGAAAGACAAGAGGATAGAAGATAACATTAAAACAACCTGCAAGGCCTCCAGTTACATGTTCCTTTGATTTTTAAAATAGAGTCTCTGTAGGCATTTAGGTAAGGAGATGCCAAGGAAGGGGGTAGGGAAGAGTTAAGGATGAAAAAAATTGTTTAGAATGGGTCTACCTTTGAATGTCATGAGAACTGGAAGGCTAGCACAATTTTGCTGCCTTTTTAAACGCTAAGTGCTCTGTGCCTGTCCACCATATTTTGAGATCAAGTTCCCGTAAAAGCAGAGTATTATTGCACATTCACAGGAACAATTCAAGTGACTCCTGCAAAGACAGAAAGCTAAATCTTTGAGATATAGAGTGGTTTTCAAGAAGGTCTGATTTCTCACACTGACTTGGCATATAGGTATGGGAAGAAAGTTAACTTGTGACACCTGTATTTGAGAGCTGACAGTAACTCTGAGGTGATGGACTTGCTTCAAAATTCATATATGATGTCAACACAGAACGACTGCATGGACTGAGGAAGCTGGTTGTCCAGGCTGTCCTTGGAGACCAAGTTGTGGGAACTCTGCTCAGATGACAGTGTTTCATGGGGCTTTTCATGTCTGTCCCTGTTAGGAAGGCAGATTGCCTCAGTGAGCTGAGCATGAAGTCATGAAGTCAGTAGAACAGAATAGAATAGAATAGAATAGAATAGAATAGAATAGAATAGAATAGAATAGAATAGAATAGAATAGAATAGAACTATTTCAGCTGCAAGGGATCTACAATGATCATCTAGTCCAACTGGCCTGACCAGTTCAGGGCTGATAAAAAGTTAAAGCATGCAATTAAGGACATTGTCCAAATGCCTTTTAAACACTGACAGGTTTTTGGTATTAATCTCCTCTCTAGGAAGACTGTTTCTGTGTTTGACCACCCTCTCAGTAAAGAAACACTTCCTAACATCCAGTCTAAACCTCACCTGGCTCAGCTTTGAACCATTCCCACGTGTCCTATACCTGGGTACCAGGGAGAAGAGCTCAGCACCTCCCTCTACACTTCCCCTCCTCAAGAGGCTGTAGAGAGAAGTGAGATTGCCCCTTAAACACCTTCTCTCCAAACTAGACAAGCCCGAAGTCCTCAGATGCTCTGTGTATGACATGCCTTCCAGTCCTTTCACCAGCTTTGTTGCCCTCCTCTGGATGCATTCAAGGACCTTCACATCCTTTTTAAATTGTGGGGCCCAGAACTGCTCACAGTACCCAAGGTGAGGCCTCACCAACACTGAATACAGCAGGAGAATCACCNNTTTTGACCAGCTGGTTGTGCAGTGTTAAACGCACGCCAGAGCAGACTACTGACTGCTACTGAGCCAGCTGTCAAACAGCACCCCGAGATAGCTTTCTGCAGGGCTGCTTCCCAGCCACTCTTCTCCCAATTTGTACTTGTACTGGGCATTACTGTGTCCTAGGAAAAAATCCTGGCAGCGGTGGGATTCAAACCCACACCCCCAATGATACTTGAGACTTAATCTAGCACCTTAAACCAACTGGCCACGCTACCGTTCTGATAATTCCATTTCAATCTCCATCAGCCATATCTCCCAACCAAGATTCAGTTTTCCGTAGGATATTTTGAAACTATTAATCTCCATCCTTGACTTAAGTATGGTAGGAAAAGGGACCAATAATTGCTCTTTCTATAGGTAGAGGTAGACACTCCTTGCAGCGCATTACATATTTCAGGTCCCCTTGTTAGCTGTCAGGCAACATCAGCTGGAAATTTCTACAACTATCTCCTTGCCTATGAACCTGTGATCCCTTCTCAAGAAAAGGAAGGCTGATGGTATATTTTTTGGAGGAACGTGTGTTGACTTTGCATTCAACGTTATATTTGCATATTTTGCAGTGTAGTGAGACGGGGGCATCTGTCCCGTCATGTAAACACATGAGGTTACAAATATGTATCGACCTGGCAGAAGGTCAGCTGCAACAGCTACAAGGTGTTGTCACCTGCGGTTGAGCACTGTCTACAGAAAAGAGTGGGGTCATACGAGTGGAAGGACTTTTTTTTTAGTGGTAACCTCTATTATTCTATGTAATCTACCAGAGTTTGCCAATTATCTCCTTATGTGTTTTTTGTTAAAATTCCTTAGGCTATCTCAGCTTTTAAGTGCATGCATTTATCCATATATCTACTTTTCCAAGTCAGATGATAGATATGAAAATATTTTCCACCCTTGTTTGTGCATCTACCAGTGTACACACAGTGGCTTGAACAGCAGCATTATTAAAAACATATGAATGATGATACAGGAAAAAATATATTGTAGAAGTGAAGATACAACTGCAAATGAGAGAGAAGGATTGTTTTTAAGGACACAAGTGATTAGGGCAGATCATGTAGGCTCATTTTTATTTCAAGGCCACAACTTTGACCTACTGACTGGGATTTTCCAGAGAAGTATTCAGTCTGTGATATTGACATATGGTGAATCTAACCCTGACTTCACACTTTGCTTTAGTGGATATTCACCCTGCATGAAAAAAAAATGTGTCTGATCAGTAATTTCACTTTATCTGCCTGAAATCCTCCATCTTTTGTTCCCATCATTTTGTTTGTTGCTAGATTAAATAGTTCTTTAATATCCTGTACTTTCTTCCTGTGAAGGTAGTTAGAAACTATATGAAATAACCCCTCAGTCTTCTTTTTGCTGAGATAAATATATTGATCTCTTAAAGGCTCTCCGTTAACATTAAATATTTTTAATGTGTCTGAAATTTTGTGACATTCTACAATATTCCAACATTTCCTTCCATTGTAAAATATGATATTAGAACTGTGGTACTCTAGTGTAAGTGTAGTATTCCCCATAGGTCTGTTTCTACATTTGCAAGAAGAGTTTAAAACATCTTCCTGCTTGCTGCTTCCTCTACATGCAGCCAAGGATCATTATAGCTCTTTTTTTGCTATTTGAAGATGTTTCTGAGCATGTCTTTAGGAATTCTTGCCAGATTCTTTGCCAACTATAGCCTCCCCAAACCAATTATTGCAGTATGATATCATAATTTTTTTCCTAGACACTCAAGAATTATTTTACTTCTTGTATGAAACATAACACCCATCAAAAATTATTTTCATTCTATTTTTAAAGAAACTTTATTTTCTAGAAATATAGTTATTACATAAACGTACACAAGAAAAGCAATGTTTTCTGTCTTTCATTCTTTTACCAGATAGAGCTCTTGGAGAGAGTGTTGTTGGAGATTCAGAACTCCAATGGCCTTGGAGAGATTTCTGTTTAACATTAAAATATGGAGGGCAATGGTCATCTTACTTGTGTGTTCCTTTAATTACTGATTCCATGGTAAAGATATTTATTACAACAGTGTATTGAAAACTGTACAAAATACAGAGAAGTGTGTGCTCTCAAAAATATACTTGCACAGAATCATAGAATAATTAAGGTTGGAAAAGACCTCTAAGATCATCGTCCAACTGTCAATCCAACACAACCAGGTCTACTAAACCATATCCCGAAGTGCCACACCTACACATTTTTTTAATATCTCCAGGGATGGTGACTCAACCACCTCCCTGTGCAGTCTGTTCTAATGCCTGACCACTCTTTCAGTAAAGATATATTTCCTAATCACCATTCTAAAACTCCCCTGATGTAACTTCAGGCCATTTCCTCTCATCCTATTGCCAGTTACTTAGGAGAAGAGACCAACATCTGCCTCATTACAACCTCCCTTCAGGTAGTTCTAGAGAGCAATAATGTCCCCGCTCAGCCTCCTCTTCTCCAGACTAAACAGCCTCAGTTCCCTCAGCCACTCTTCATCAGACTTGTTCTCTAGACCCTTCACCAGCCTCATTGCCCTTCTTTGGACATGCTCCAGCACCTCAATGTCCTTGTAGTGAGGGGCCCAAACCGGAACACAGTACTCCAGGTGAGGCCTCACCAGTCCTGATGCAAGCCAGGATGCAGTTGGCCTTCTTGGCCACCTAGGCACGCTGCTGGCTCATGTTTAGCCAGCTGTTGACCAACACCCCAAGGTCCTTTTCTGACAGGCAGCTTTCCAGCCACTCCTCCCCAAGACTGTAGTATTGCATGGGGTTGTTACGACTCAAGTGCAGGACCTGACATCTGACCTTGTTAAACCTCATACAATTGACCTCAGCCCATCGATACAGTCTGTCCAGATCCCTCTGCAGAGCCTTCCTACCCTCCAGCAGATCGACACTCCCACCCAGCTTGGTATCATCTGCAAACTTATTGAGGGAGCACTCAATGCCCTCATCCAGATCATTAAGAAAGATGTTAAACAAGGCTGGACCCAAAATTGAGCCCTGGGGAACACCACTCGTGACTGGCTGCCAGCTGAATTTAACTCCATTCATCACCACTCTCTGGGCTCGGCCATCCAGGCAGTTTTTTACCCAGTGATGGGTACACCTGTCTAAGCCATAAGCTGCTAGTTTCCCTAGGAGAACGCTGTGGGAGATAGTGACAAAGGCTTTACTAAAGGCTTTACTTTGACCATCTCAAGGTTTTTACAGCACTGCATCTTGCATTGCCTTGACTGACGATATGTCGTTGTTTTTATGTTCTTAGAGCAGCAGGAATGAAGAAACTCAGAAATGGAATTAGAATTCCAGTTCGAGTTTCTTCCAGTACAGTTCAGCATAAATAGTTGAAAAAGAATGTTATTTTTTTATATACTCTAGCATTTCTTCCAATGGGCAACTTTCTATTCACTTATTATTGTGTAGGTTATAAATTGTAGTCTGCATTTCTTCTATCAAAATGCACAGCTAGTGATATTTAACTGTAAAGAAGTATATCCTTAGGCAATGAATACAGTCAGAAATTACTAGATGAATTTAATCATGACAAGAATGATCCCATACTGATGTAGTGCATAAATTTTCCAGTGTGGGAAAATGGCACCCATTTATTAACATTTTATCCCCATATTGAAATGCTTGACCTTGTTTCAGCAGTTTTATGTCTAGCAAGATCTCTGAAAGTTCAATTTTTCCCTCTAGAAAAAGAAAGCAGCTATGTTGGTGGGAATAAATACAACTCAGATGTAATTTTTCTGATTTTCTTCAGATGTAGCAAAAAGATGAATACCTCTATAGCATAACAATTCAGATAATAAGCTGACCAACTGTCATAAAAGCGGGGAGAGTAACTCTTTGAAATAGATACCCATATTATACACAAGTGAAACACTGAAAGCAATTTTTTAGTTATGTGAATGCCTAAAGTCAGTGATAAAGATTGCCTACTGTTCATCTACATTTCTCAGAATAGCTGGGCAGCTCTGCAGCCAAACCTTTGGACAATCAGTCATACTACAGGTTAAACTTAGAAATCTAAGTTCAGGAAGCAAACTCGGGAACAGTAAGCCTCACATTCCTTAAGATCTTGAAATGCTCAATATTTGAGGCAGTTATCTGTAAATATCATCTCTAAGGGTCTGTCATCTATTTTAAATTTGAAATATCACTGAATTAAAGACCAGAAAACTATGACAGCAAGGGTAAGAACTGTCAGAAATCCAGTCCCAGGGAGGTGCTGGGTACTTCAGGGCTGGAAGTAGGGCCAGGACTCTGCTGAACTGAATCTTGGTCCCGGAGGAATGTCAGCTCTGCTTTAGGGAGATACCTAAGCTCTGCTGGAAAGAGAGTCTCAGACGCAATTTGCCAATTCAGATGAGCTGCATATCAGAGCTTTACTGTCCCGCATATGATGTATCTATCTAGAGCTTTGATGCCTAGTTTAGCACACTATGAATTGCTCTCCCACAACTGGGTGCCTGACTTCTGAAGCATCATATGTCTGCCCACAGGTTTTGAGAACAACACAGGCACCTTAAAACTAGTAAAATAACAAAAGAAAATCTAAAATATAACAGAAGATAATAATATCAAAAAGCTACTAGTCCCAGCGTTAGATAGAAAGGAAAATAAATTTGATATTTTGCCTGAAAATTCAGAGCAACCACTCTTTACCAGGGAAGAAAAGCTCTACTTTTATATAGAAAGTTAATTTAGCATCACCACCTGACAGATGGACTCCCCAGAAGGGACGTAGCCTGCTTTTTTCCCTCCTGTTTGACAGACCAACACAGTTTTAAAACAAGTCTTAGACAGTGAGAAGTGAATATTCTTTCAGGATGAAGCAGAAGGCCAGTTTCCAGATAAGCTAGTATAGAGGAAATTTTGTAAGTCAAGCCATGACAGATTAATCAATGGGATTTGTTTTGAAGTGATCTGTGTTAAAAAATAGAGGAAGAGAGTGGTTTCATTTCTGTGCAGTAAAAATACATTTGAAAGAATCCAGAACTGTATACTCCAAGCATCACATTGTTAATTTGGGCTTGCTCCTGCCAATGACTGCTTTCTTTAAAAAGAAGCAAGAGATGAAACTGTTTAAGGATCCTCAAAACCTCTGTTTGATAAACAAATGCAAGACTTTTATTAGTCCTGAGAGTGCCACTAGAAGTCATAATCTGTATAGTGTTGTTGATGGTAGCCAGAATAAATCAGCCTACATAATCCTCAAAAATCAGAATTTTAGAGTGTGAGAGGCTGCATGTGAGGCAGAAGCAGTAGGCCAGGACAAGAACATAGAAATGTCATTGCACAGGGAGAGGGAAGAAAGAACATGATTCACAAGAAGAACTGGAAGTGCCTGAAAATTACAGTTCCAGAAGCTACCATCTGGGTATTAGCATTCCACTGACCTGGTAAAATTAATTACAGAGATAACCTCCACCGAAGGAAAAGCTAGACAGACAAGGACTCTTTAGCATGAAAGTTCCTATTTGACAAAGCAAAGAAATTAAGCTAAGTGGCAGTTTCAAAATAAGCAAGCACAGACATTTTTTCATATGATGATGATTAAGTAATGGAATTTTTTTCCACATGATGCTTGATTACTGAAAGATCGCATACCTTCAGAAAGGAACTAGATAAATTGTTAGAAGAAAGATAATTCAGGATTATTAAACCCAAAGACATTATCGTCAGTAAGTGTAAATTTGAACCACAAAACATTGCAGCTTGAGAAAATATCTGTAAATGCTTTTGCTGTTATATTCATAGAATCATAGAATGGTTTTGGGTTGAAAGCGACCTTTAAAGGTCATCTGGTCCAAACCCTCTGCAATGAGCAGGGACATCAACTAGATCAGGTTGCTCAGAGCCCCCTCCAACCTGACCTAGAATGTTTCCAGGGACGGGGCACCTACAACCTCTCTGGTCAACCAGTGCCAGCGTTTCACTACCCCCATTGTAAAAAATTTCTTCCTTATATCCAGTGTAAATTTACCCTCTTTTAGTTTAAAACTATAACCACTTCTCCTTTTACTAAAGGCCTTGGTAAAACATCTCTCTCCACCTTTCTTATAAGCCCCCCATGTGTCCCCAGAGCCTTCTCTTCTCCAGGCTGAACAACCCCAACTCTTGCAGCCTTTCCTCATAGGAGAGGTGTTCCATCCTTCTGATCATTTTTGTGGCCCTCTTCTGGACCTGCTACAACAGATCCATGTCTTACCAGACATTCGTTTTAGTCTGCTGTCAGAGGGAGGGCTAATCGTTATTTCTGCAAGGTTTAATGGTTTATTGTATGTACTAAACAGGAGGTGAAGTGTCAACAAGGATGAAAGATCTGTACTAGCTTTCAAGGCATTTGGAGAGTGTTATAAGTATCTAATCTGAACTACTGCAGAACATCAGATATATATAATATCAATGTCTAACCCACCAATTAATTACAATGAAACATCTAAAACATCCAATACAGATAAGAGATTTCAAGTGCTGGATGTTTCTTGAAGAAGCAGTGATAGGCCATTGAAGCAGACTTCCTTCATGGAATTCAGCTCTCACATGGCAGCTTGTTCTCTGAGGAAGAACTACACATTTACTCACAAAAAAAACCATCTTATCTTGCAGATGCAATTTGCATAGATACAAACATGGACAGACCTCAGCTTGCTTGTTTTGATGTCAATGTTCTTCTGAAGTTGACCCATTGAATTGCATTGGCAGACAGACTGCTCAAAATAAAGAGTGTGAGCAAAAGCATATTGAGCATATTATTAAGATTATTTTAAAAGGAAATGGTACTATGGTAGAATTAAATTGTGATATAAGTTATACTCTTAATCAGAAGTAAGGTAAGGTGTAGTTGCTTTGAGGTTTCTGATATAGTATGAGTAAAAATGAATAGAAATCTGAGAAAGAGAAGTTACACTGATGAATAAGAACTTTACAGATATTCAAAGGGTTGAAAGGTGTTATAAGGCTTTCAACAATAGGGTTCACATTGTTGCATATTTCATTTTATCTGTGTTCTTTAAATTCGATTCTTGACTGATGAGTATTTTCCAAACAAGCTGTCTGAAGATTTTTCCTTTTTTTTTCTTCCCTGCCAAAAGTCAGATCCCAATTTTCTCTGTTTGTTTGATTTTCCAATTTGTTCTTAGTGTCTCCAAACCTTAGGATTTTTTGCATGGAATGTAACTTTTCCAAAAATCAAGCTGTCTTGTTTGTGGTGATTGCCCAGGTAAGTTGCGTGCTGCATTTCCTGTCCCACATTTAAATGATCACATCTATTATTGTAGAGGCAAAAAAAAAACCACCCACCTGACAGTTTATGTGGCTGAACATCCTTTCTCTAGACGCCATCCTAAATGGGAATTTCGAAGACTATTTAAACAATAACAAAAAGAACCTTGTATTCTGGGAGGAAGACTGTTTCTAAACCATACGAACATAACAAGTAGTACATTGTCTTACACCAAAGATCAGTCTGGGCCAGTACCCAGCTTCTAACTATGGGCAGTAGGAGATCCCTGGGAGAAGGGGACAAGGCAGGCCTATGTGGTACTTCTATTCTCCCTCAGCTGTTCTAGTCTTCAGCCCTTTGTGTCTCTTGAGCCATAAGTTTTTTCCAGGTAATTAGTAACCTTCCTTTTTACTGCTTTCCTTTGAATACCTGTAAACTTCTAGCATGTTCAAGACCTTCTGGCAGAGAGTTAGAATGAAGTATATAGTAGAATATTCTCATCTTTTATCTCCTATCCTATTTTTGTATTTCAATTCTTCTTGCTCAGTTTGAGGGCAGCAAGTAAGGGGAAATGGTCACAGAACGAATATTCACACATACAAATATAAAACAAAGCTTACATGAAAATTAATTTCAGTAACATTCACATTTTTTTTCTGTTAACATTTTCTCCAGTGACACCCAATAAGTCAACATTGGTAAACTAATGCAGAAAGCAGATGTTCAATCCTGAGCTGTTTCCACATGTGAGCATATCATTCCACTGACTGAAATTAAACATGACCTTTCCAGCATGAAGGAGAAATTTTCAATCTAGCCTTCACTAAGATACTGTTCATAGAATAAAATGCTGTTCTTACAACTTTAATAATTATAATTAAATTGGAAATAAGATGGGATAAATTAAATTTACAATTATATATAGGATAATATCACTTACTTAATCTCTTAAACAGCATTTTGCTGAACTGATTTAGAGGAAAATATGGCAATGGGCTCTGTCAGTATTGAAGGCAAATGACTAGGGCACTTACTTGACCCTGGCCTGAGACTGAGCCAACTGGCAGTAACAAATAACCCAGAAACACGCTGACACGAGTTACAGGTAGTACCACAAAGGTTGGCTGGATTTCATAGATTGAAGGGAGAGACGGTCAAACTGCACAGGTACTTGGAGGGAAGGACTGGGGGCCTTTTGGAGAGTACAGTCTTGCAAGACCAGATATAACCAGGTAACTATACCAGCAACACCATGTAAGGATGAGATTACCTAGGTAATGTTGTCAGAAATAATCGAATTTAGTTATTGTTGTAGCACAGTTGGGACAAATAAGGAAAAAGTAATTAGGGCTGGATGTCTATTTCGGAGAAGACAAGGGCAGAGAAAGAGAGGTAGAACAGCAGTGAAAAGGGGCTTAAGCAGTGGAAAAAAAGGACAAAAGAGCATGTAACCATGTGACTGGTGCCTGTGGAGCAGCCCTATTCTTGATCTCCACAGCTGGAGCAGGACAATAAAACAGACTTCTTGTTATGACCAAATCACATGAGTCAAACCTGCTGCTGCTATCCAGAGGATGGGGTTGGGAACAGGGTGAAGGGTTTCCCTGACCACCGAGTGAACACCTGAGAGACAGCTGAGCATCCAGCTAGCACCATATCAGTCCCCATTCCAGGTCTCATGGCATCAGTGGCTACTCATTGCTTTGGATTTATCTTTGCTGCATTGCCACAGTAAAAAATAACGGAGAAGAGAACAGTCCTCCATGTCTGCCCAGGTATCCATTTAGCCCAGTCTCCCATTTGACAGTGACCACAGACACCAAACAGAGAAAAAGATTAAAAACACGGCAAGATAGAGTGCTATCTCCTCCAGCAGGCCCTCTCTTCCATTTATAAACCCACCCAAAGACTACATCTGCATGTCAGCTCTCAGTAAACCTGTTGATGTGTTTGCTGTCCATCATATTCTGTGAGCAGGAATCTGGAAGCTTAGCTGTGCATTGCATGAAAATTATCTTGACTTGCACAAGTTGATTATCTTGACTACTTCTTCTTTTATAAATTGGAAGGGAAATTTTATTTTTCCTTGATGAAGATCACATTATATGGAAATCTTTTCACCTATTCACTTTTTGACTCTATTTGAAAGCTTTTTTGTTTAGAAACAAGAAAGAGATGCCTTGGTATAGTTCAGAAGTATCATATATGGAGCAAGGCATTGCAACCCACATTTGACTACTGAAAAACTAGACCACTTGTTATCCTCCAAAGTCTGTAAAGAATGATGAAACTATTCTTTGAAATATCAGTTGGAAGTAATTTAACACTGTTTAATATGTTTAAAGGGGAAAATTAATTTATCAATTTTTATATAAAGAATGAGGATTGATCACTATTTTGAGCAAAAATTAAATCCCAGAAGACTAATATGAAAACCAAATAATTAATTTCTAAGACTGGAAGAAAATTATTATGTATCAGACCTTTTCTTTTAAACATAAAACAGACTAAAAATACAAATACATAGTACTAGTCAATGAACTGATTTCTCATATATATTCAGCTTCTGAAATGATGGGATTAGAAAGTGTATAAATGCTACTAAAATGCCATTCTGTCTCTGCCTGTTCCCACAGTCTCAAAATCAAACAAATCTTGTAGGTGCAATGTTGCAGCAGGTGAAATGAGAAAAGACAAACTGCTGTATTTACAACATATCATTCCACAGAATTCAACTAACTAGTTCACCATCTTGTCTGGAAAGTAAAACTACAAAAATATCAGATTATCTGGTGTGCAATCTTTATTTCTGTCTGGTAGCCTGAAATCAGAAGAATGTAAATGCATCTAAATCATTGAGGGTAAATGTATTAAAAAAAATGCTAACCCCCCCCAAAAAAACCAAACCCTGCTATTTACTAAGCTTCATTCTTTAAAAAAATATTTTATAGAAATACAGGTCAAAGAAGGTTTAATTTTGCCTTCTTGACATAAAATATGAACTTTAAACAAGACTTACGTGGCATTCGTCTATACACAGAAGGAATCTAGCTTACAAGATACATCAGAAAAAGATATTTCAAAGTATAATTCAAAATATTTCTCTCAATTGAAAAGAGTGATCATAGGTCTTCCCATGGTAGAAGACGCAGTGACAAAAGGGAAGTGTCAGTAATGAAGTAGCGAGTGGAGGTTTGTCATCATCAAAAATTAGAACTATGATAAAAATGGGAAAATATTTCAAGGAAATGTTCTTCTTATAAATAAGATCAGCATTATTAAGATTTAATAGCTGGACATTAAATAAGGTGGTAAGGAGAAAGACTGACATCTTCTGTTAAATCCTAACTAAACTTTCATATAGTGAAAGACAATGAGACAGAAAGCAGACTTTTTGTCTCAGAGAAAGAAGGGTGTGAAATGGAGCACTGTACCAGAATAGCATAGCTTATGGTGAAATAAACCAAATTAGTGTATTAAGTCATTACCTCATGAACTGACATGCACACAAGTCAGAAGCTTTTTATGGCAAGGAAACAGATAGGTAAATGAGATTAAAGTGTAGAGATGTGAACTAAAGCACCCAGAGCCTTAAGACAGCACTTACACTTGAAAAATGCGAACTTAAAAGTAACACAAGCTGCATAATCTTATTGAGAGGCACTGCAGCATATGTCAAAAATCTGGAAAAACTCTGTGATCTGTTTCAGTATTACAGCTTTGGGATATGACCATTTTATTCCCAGGGGAGTAGGAGATCTAAGAAGAGATAGGCTGGATCTTAGAAAAGTATTGTAGTTTTGATAGAATAAAATGCTGGCAGGAGAACAGAATAGAGAATACAGTGGACATTTGCCACCTCTACTCATTGTTATGTCTAACTAACTATAAATAATGAAAAAATGTAACTAAGTATCTAAAAACCAATCTCTTGTATACATATTTTGAAGGGGATGGAGGCAAGCATTACATTCTCAGAGGAAGTCACCAATATTTGGAACCTCTGAAAAATGAGTCTCTACTTATTTATACTACATCTTAATAATAATCATAAAAAAATAAATACTCAACAATATTGCACAATTCAGCTAAAGAGATTTTGAAACTTCGGAGCTGCAGAAGATCACACAACATGTGTCCTGGTTTCTTCTGAGATAAAGCTAATTTTCTTCCCAGTAGCTGCTGTGTTTTGGATTAGGATGAGAGGAATGTTGATAATACACTGATGTTTTTAGATGTTGCTAAGAAATCAAGGACTTTTTTCAGTTTCCCATGTTCAGCTGATGAACAGATGTGCAAGAGCTAGGTGGGAGTGTCGTCAGGCAGCTAACCCAAGATGGCTAGTGGAAATATTCCACACCATAGATAAAAAGATTGAGTCTCAGTTGGTGTGATAATGCTGCCAGTGCACTCTTGTGGTAGCGATTGGCACCTGTTGTTCTTCAGCCCTCAGCAACGGCACAACAGAAGGGTCCTCCACCTCATTCACAGTGTATAAAACAGCGGTTGGCCGAGCGGAAGGAACTTATGTTCCGTGAGTTCGAACTTTTCTGGGAGTTTGATGTTTTCTGTGAGTTCAACACTTTTCAGAATATTGTTTGCTACGATTCACTCCTACCTACCATTCATTGCTTAAAGTCCTAAACACACTACTTTCTCAAAAAAAAAAGGAAATCAGTGGGAAAAACCCCCAGCCCACAAATGTGTTCTGCTTCCTGATTATTTTGTACTGTTTAATGCATTCATGCAAATCTATTAGAAAATCATTAACTTACAGTTAAGTCTCTCAATTCAAAAATTTAGTTAATCTATCCACATTTCTTTGGTGTATGAATAACATGGATTTTGTCTTGTGTCTCACATGTGAAAGGTTAATAATTCTTTTAGATTTGTTGTAATAAACTGGCTATTTTTTTCTTTTCCGTGTGGAAGGCACATAATAAATTCTTCCACAGGTTAGAAAGCCCTTGAAACAGAAGCACAAGGAGAACACAGTACACTGAGGCAGTGAGGATCTCAATGGGATATAGAACACTACAGTATGCAAATTCATATGCCTTGATTTAAATAAGGTATTAGCATTTTAGTTTGGTATAAAAGAAAACTGACCCTTAACTTTATCTACTACCCTTGAATACTACAGGAACAAAACAGCAATTTGCTTTCCCAGTCCCCACCCACACTTTACAAAAAGATAGATATTCATAAAGCTGTTAAATGGAAGACCACCATTTCAAAACTCAGCTACCTGGGGCTAAGCTCTGCCAGATTTGGGAATTAAGCTCATTAAGTTGCTTATAAAACCCCTTTTCTCCTCTAGTAAGATGGTGGTGATGAATGGTTGTGTTTGAGGAATTGCAGGAGTCTTTGATGGACAGCCTGCTTCAAATGAGTTGAAGTTCTCTCTTTCTTTCCTTCTCCTCCTGCCTGCTAGGGAGAGTGATATTACAAAGACAGCGCCCTCTACTGCTGTTTTATCCTCTTGCACAAACTCTTAGAAAGTGCGTGGGTTTTTTTCCTTTTTGTTTTTAAATAAGATTCACTTTAAGAGAGATTTTCCAGCATCCTCAAGCTGAGAACCACAACATATACCAAAACATAGAAAAGCGGATGTTAAAAAAAGACCAATTTTCGTTTTGGTCTTTTGAGAGACAAGTTGTGCTTCAAGCACAAGTCAGAATAATTCCCGTTCTTCATTCACGACCCATGAAGTTAAATATCTATTGGTAATTTTAACAACATCACTAAATAAATGTGACTATACACTTTGTCCTTGAATGCTATTTGTTTGTCAAGGTATCTAGTATGTTTGTACAATATATTTATTTGGACAGGAAAATCTACTTTATTTTCAAAGTCGTACCATAGCTTGATTGAGGTGAAACTTCCAATATGTTTTCGGCAATAAAAATGTTCTTTACAGAGGAAGTTTCACTTTCTGAAATTTTTTAAGACAAAAATGTGCAAGTCCAAAATTATCCTGGCTTTCTTCCAGGGCTGCAAATTTACAATACAAAGGCCTGTTGATGATGTATCATAACAAACCACGAAACAAATTCACACAACTTGATGCTAATAATGAATTTTGAAAAATAAAAGGCATTTTATTGGGGGGCATTAAAGGGGTAAAAGCATTTTTTTGGAATCCAATTTAAAATGATACCAATGGATCAAAGCAGATGGGACAATGAAATATTTTCAGATTCCAACTACCATCTGTCCATAATTTATTATCCATCTGATTGCAGGTTATTATTGTTTTCTGCTATCATTAAACACTTGTTATTTATCTTGTTACACCACTTCTGCATTTAACATTGAGACCTTCACAGATTTGAGTGTTATTATCTCCAGTGACCTATAATTTATGTAAGTCCTTTGGTGTCCTTACTTCTGTTCACTAGATATCTTGAAGTGAATATTGCTCTCAGCTTAGATTGCTGATTAATTAATTTCTACCTTCTCTATCCGTGTATTGCAGCCTTGGGTTATGATTTTAAAGTAATAATTCACTGTTGCATACAGTTTGTCAAGTTAAATTCTGCAAAATTCTGATAGAGTTCAATTTCCCTGCTATATTTAATAGCTGGTCCCTTAGAAATTAATCCCTTTCTATCTCTGATTTATTTTTTCTTCTGCTGCTTAGTGACAAAAATGGATTTTTCCCCCTGATCTGCTGCGATCTGGCTGCCTTTCCTGCAGTATTCAGTGTAAATGACGTGACTCCATCTGCTACTTTTTTCTCCCTTGTGTAGTTTTAGCTCTGAAGTTTACAACGCAAGTTGGAATGGCACAATTGCAGGTGGCAGAACTACATACAGCTCTAAACAGAGACTGGTAGCAGTGGCAAAGTTAGAGTACAAATCTAAACATTCCCAACACTTGTGCAGGTATGAAATTCCTCATCCTACCTCTAGACATAGGCTTTCCAAAAATCTCCTGAAAGCCAGATGCCTTGCATTACTATTTTCCACGAGCCCAGTAAGGCTTCCTTCCATGTTGCTGAACCCATGCAGATAATTTTGAGTTCAAAGTAACCTGCTACCTTCCCTTTACCATTACATGTTCATGAAAGGGGATCCACCCACCCTCTAGAAATGGGCGTCTTTCACTCAGCATCAGGCTCCCTACCCTTTCCATGTCTAATAAGGACCATAACTAAAGATCTGAATTTAAAATTACAGAACCTGTGGGAAATATTTTCCTCTTATTCAAATTTGTTTTTGTCCTGAACTGAGACAGATAATCAAGCTACCTCTAAGAAGACAGAGTATTCAAAAAAATTAATTCATAAACTTTGAAATATTTCACTTATTTTCACTTATTTTTTTTATAAACTCAAAAAACCATTACAGCTTTAATTTCATACTGAGTTGCATCCTTCCAGGTTTTTATAGTCTCAAAAAATTATCTCATAGGGTGGTTCAAGTCTCATTTCCCACAGCTCACCACAAGTATTTCAGTAAGGATGACGCCACATCTTTGTAGCCTTTAATGTTTATTTCCTCACTTTCAACTCTAACAGATTTATTGGTCCATTTTATAAACAGATTTTTGTCTTTCAGCACAGAAACTTTCCCTCAAGCTTTTGACTCTTTCCCTCTGGTTCTCGTTTCCATACATGACTGCCAGTGCCCCTTTCCAACAAGATCAACTATCTCATTCTGCATCAAATCCAAACACTTAAACAAGGAAAATTTCTGACCTGATTGTGCAGCACATTCTTGTGATAACTTTTCTGGAACAACTAAACAAAAAATTAAAGTTGCATTTATAGACTATCTATCCTCAAAATTGATTTCTTGGCTACATTTTGCAAAAATGCATTCTTCTCCCTAGAATTTTCTAGCTTTATTTCATGTAAACAGATATAGCTTTAGTCAGGACCTAACCATTAAGCTACAAAATTCAAAGAAGAAATTTTCAAAAGATATTTATCCAGTAATTACCAAAGCACTTTGATTTCAGCAGGTACTGGCTAGCATCCCAAGCTTTGTTTAATGTTGTAGGTAGAAAATTTGTTCTAGATCATTCACAACCTCTTGGAATCAGTACCCATAATGAGAGTTCCCTAATGATCACATAGATTAATTCTTCAGCTAAAAATGAGGCCCATGTCTGCTGTTAAAGCTAGGACACTGGGCAGACATGGATACAAAAGCCATCGAGGCAGGAAAAGCTTAAATAGAAACTGTGATCAATGTTACTGCGTTTGGTTGTAGATCTCCATGGTCCTAGGTCCTGTTCACAAAACTGGTCTCCTTTTAAACCAATATACAGTATGTTCACACACCTAGCAACAACTTCCAATGACATAAGCCTAAACAGCATTAGAAATTCTGGTTTTGTTAAAGCATATTACTTGTATAAATATAACATTTATATCCTCTTACAGTGTGTAGAAAACACCCCAAGATCAAATTTATTGTTGTTATTGCAATAATGTATTGCAGTGGTAATATGATGTCTGCTGGAGTGAGCGTCGTTTGTGAAGGACTGGATTAAAGGCTGAAATATCCTAAAAATTCTTCACTGTTGGTCATAGAATCACGGAATCATAGAACGATTTGGGTTGGAAGGGACATTTAAAGACCATCTAGTCCAACTCCCCTGCTATTGGCAAGGACATCATCCACTAGATCAGGTTGCTCAAAGCCCTGTCCAACCTCATCTTGAACACTGCCAGGGACAGGGCATCCAGAACATCTCCAGGAAACCTGTTCCAGTGTCTCACCACTCACATGGTAAAAGATTTCTTCCTTCTATCTAATCTAAATCTACCCTTGTCCTGTTACTACAGGCCCTATTAAATAGTCTGTCCCCGTCTTTGTTATAAGCCTCCTTGAAGTATTGAAAGGCCACAATAAGGTCTCCATGCTTCTTCTTATGCAACCCAGGATACGGCTGGCTTTCTGGACTGCAAGGGCACATTGCTGGCCCATGTTTAGTTCTACATCCACAAGTATCCCCAGATTGTCCTTCACAGGGCTGCTCTCAATCCATTCATTCAAATGTCCAGGCAGCGTCCCTACTTTCTTCCCAGGGTACACACCCTTGGTTCCACTGCCTGTTCTTTTCCTTCTTCCACTTTAATTTGATCAGGAGGTCCTTATTAAGACATGCTGGTCTCCTTCCTTCCTTGACTGATTTCTTACGCATGAGAATCAAGAGCTCATAAACTCGAACAAAAACGTCCTCAAAGAGCTGCCAGCACTCTTCAGAAACTTCTTCCCTGAGGGCAGTTTTCCAGGGGATCCCAAACACTAGCTACTTAAAAAAACGAAAGTTTGTTCTTCTGAATTTCAGCATCCTGACTCTACTCTTCACCTGGCCCATATCCCTCAAGATTGTCATGGACTTCTGGAAACTAGTTACAGACATAGTGACAGCATGGATATATCTGCATTAGTTGTGCTGATGTTTTCGATGTGTTGAGATGTCCTCTAAGGTTATTCATCTCTGCTGGTGTGAAGTCACTAGTAATACCAACAGTAGCCAGTGGTGTGAGGAATCGATACACAAAGATGAGGAATGAGGTTAAGGACAGATTCCAGGTGGGAAGTCACTTAAATATGATACAAAAAATAATCAAAGCAACCCAGTGAGATACTCTCACATGTAGAAACCTTTGATATGATCTCTTTTTATTCCTCCTGTATTAATTTCCGCTTTCTCAATCTAATCCAGTCTTTACACTTAGTATTTCTATTAAAATTTTGGGGTTTTTTTATAACATCCATTCTTGGGGATGTTAAAGAATGCCCACCACTGGAAGTCTTTAAGACTCAACAAAAGATTTCTTTGAACAGCTTGATCTATGTAGGCTTAGTTTGAGCAGTGGGTTACACAAAATTACCTCTGAAGGTCCCTTCAAATCTAAATTACCGTATTGTTCCATAAATTCAAAGTCCTGTTGAGTATCAGACTTTGTGTCAGCCTGAACTGTAGCACAGGTACTGTAGCTCCATGTTAGGTAACAATCACCTGCTTTGATACGTACCGATACATAATTCCATCTCTGCCTCCGTGGAGCATTTGCCATGCTAGATCATAATGATTTGCTAGACTGCAAGTTAAATGTTCTAATTTAAGAAGTCAGTAACTGTGAAAATGCAAATATTATTTGGTCTGATGATATAAACACAAATTGGGTCATTTTAGCTATGTATTATGCCTCTGTCTATTTCAACTTCCTTTCTGTCATGCTGTTTTTGGGACACATTGTGCAACCTTCATTCAGGTTGATTCAACATTAACTGAGAGGCATAGTACCATTTTATTAATTCATGAAGCTTTCTTGATTTGAAAGGACCTACCCAACTAGTAAAGAATTTGACAGGAAAAAGGTTACATGCTCTAGTCCTTAGGCAAAGCTGTTGCAGTCTGCGTCTTTGTATGACATTTTAACTGATGTTATTTACTAGTGTGGTTACTCTGTGCAGTTGGGGAATACTTTATATTAATAACAATTATAGTAATACAGAATGGTGTGGTGTGCTTGGGGATCTGTATTCTGCATTCTGTGGAAAACAAATTGTGGTCAGGATGGAGTCTCCGCTTAGAAAGCACTTGAGCAAATGGTGAAAAATTCTGCATTCTGGAAGTAAATTCAAAGCAGGTGGACGGGGCAGCAGTAGGCCACATTGAGGAGAAATGGGCAGCTTAGTCCCTCTCACTGCATATTTGTCAACTCCACCTGTTTATGTAATGACAAATAGCCACACATTAATAATTGAATGGAAGGAATAACTTCCCAGTGAAACAGAGATGCTATTTTGAAGCTCTGTATGAAACTTCCAATTGCTACTGGTAATCCTCTGTCATATACCTATCGAACACATATTTTGAAGTAGAAGAACAGTGACTGCATTGTCAAGGTAAATACTAAGCTATGGAAACAGTACTCTGCTGCAGTCTAGTTAAGGATCCTGTTCATTTTTACTTTTGGCTGTGTCTCCCTTCTGTTTGCCAGTGGCAACCTGTGCTGAAAGTTAGTAGGTGTGATGATTTTTAACTTGTTACCAACAGTGAGCTGGTTGCCTTTCAAGCCTTCCTTAATCTGCGCATTCACTGTAGGAGTTGTAGTCTGCCTGGCACAAACTTTCAGAGGGGCTGAAGCACTGGCTTGCTGAGTGCTGGTATCTCAGATTAGATCTAACTGTGCACTATTTACATTTGGAGTTAGACTTTATCATTAGTCAATTAAACCAGCAGACATGGATTAGTACTCTATATAAGTGTCAATTGATCCACAAAGCACAGTCAACTTGTTTGTCAGATGGTAGACGGTTTATTCCATCATTCACCTGAGACATTTGCTTTGCCAGTTAATGAGCCAGTCATTTTTATTAGTTTTTAAGCAACAGACTGTATTTTCAACATTAGTTAATCCAGGTTGCTTGCTCAGAGATTTTTCTAGTCACAGATCCTAGAGTTCTCTTGGAGATTTATCCTACAGCTAATTAAGAAACTGTTTTTATGATTCACTTTACCAGGGCTGAGACACAAACAGCTCCTCAACAAAGCAAATCTTCTGCAGGTAAGTGGGGCCAAATTCCACTCTCTCAACTGAAAGAATGACTGACTGACTTACTAGCAACTTAGTCTGGAAGAAAAATAGAATGGGTTTAATTCTTTCAGAGCCTGGAATAAAGTGTTTGTGTTTGTTTTAAGGCATGTTACTAATCACCCTAAATTAAAAAAAGTCTATAAGTAATCTTTAAAAACGCCTCAAACAGAACCACAAAAATAACACCAAAAAAAGGACAATAAATTTGCTTCAGATTGGTCTTCTAGCCAAGGCTGAGAGATCTTGGAGTATAGTAAGGCCTTTTATGACAATCCTGGTGTCACTTCTAAATCCAGTCTCACCCCAACCCACCCTAATCCCAACCTTACCCTCACCCACCCCAAGTAAATTGCACTACCCAGCCTCTCACCCCACAGATCAGTTACATGACTGATGAGGTAAGATTAGTCTGTGCAATGTGGCAAATTCCTAGATATTTGAGGAGGTATTTAAATGTTCACTATCAGAAGTAGAGAGAGTTAATAGTAGAAAATGGAAAACACATTTATCCTGCCTCCACAAGTAGGCAGATGCACTCAAGGACAGGTGAGGCGCTTATGGTAGTTGGTTATTCTCTAAAGGAGGAAAGCATCAGTGTTTTCTTAAATGCCACAAAAGTTCCAGGGCAGTCCTTGAATCAAACATATTTATTTGTCATTTACAGAAAGTATATTAATTATGCAGATAAAAGTAGTTACTGAGTACTGGGGGTGGGGATTCCTTTTGACACAAAATTCTCCAGTAACTTCTTTCTAGTTAGGACCAGTGACATGACCCTTTCACAGAAACAGTATGTAAAGTCTGTAGGAATTTTGTCTGCACTATATGACTAAGATCAAGCCTTAAATATCTCCTGCTCTTGAAGAACGGTATCTAAAATTACAAATTGATCTGGTTTTATCAGTTGAGAAATTAATTATTGTATCATCATGTCCTGCTATCAATCATTATTTAAATGAAGTTGGGGTTTTGTTTTTTTTTTTAATTCCTGGAGCCTACTTCTATTACTTAGAACAATATTAAATATCCCATTAATATAGTACTTTTTCTCAGTGAGCATGCCAAGTGGTGTACACACCTTGCATACAGAATATTTAATCAGATGAATGTGGCTGCCTTCTGAAAGTGGGGAAATGTTTAGGAGGCTTACCACATTCTTATTAACATTTGACATGTGAAGTTAAAATGAATACTCTATCCAATGGCAAGAACAGAAAAATTTACGGGATTCAGCTGTGCTACAAGAGTAGAATTCTTGTTTTTATGAAAAATGATAAGAGCTTTCTGAGTAATTCAAATGATCAGAATTGTTTCAATTTGATTTCAAACAGAAAACATGATTTAGAAAATATTACAGAATCACAGAACTGTAGGGGCTGGAAGAGACCTCTGGAGATCATCTAGTCCAACCACCCTGCTAAAGGAGGTTCAGGTAGAGCAGGTTGCACAGGACCTTGTCCGAGCGGGTTTTGAATGTCTCCAGAGAAGGGGACTCGGCAGCCCTGCTGGGCAGCCTGTGCCAATGTTCTGTCACCCTCAAAGTAAGGAAATTTTTCCTTTCATTCAGACGGAACTTCTTATGCTTCATTGTGTGCCCGTTGCCCCTTGTCCTGTCACTAGGCACCAAAAGAGTTTAGCCTCATCTCTTGACACCCACCCTTTAGAAATTTATAAGTTCTTATAAGATCCCCTTTCAGTCTTCTCTTCTTCAGGCTAAACAAGGCCAGCTCTCTCAGCCTTTCCTTGTAAGAGAGATGGTCCAGTCCCGTAATTGTCTTCACAGCCCTCCACTGGACTCTCTCTAGTAGTTCCTCATCTTTCTTGAACCAGGGAGCCCAGAACTGGGCCAGAACATCCCTCCTCAGTTGATGGACTTCAAGGAGGGGAACAAAGGGGCAACGACCCTCCCACTGTAATGGAAGACCAGGTTTGGGGCTACCTGAGGAACCTGAACATACGTAAGTCAATGGGACCTGACAAGATGCATCGCAGAATCCTGAGGGAATTGGCCGATGTCATTGACAAGTCACTCTCCATCAGATTTGAAAGGTCATGGCAGTCAGGTCAAGTCCTGTGTGACTGGAAGAAGGGAAACATTGTGCCCCTTTTCAAAAAGGGTAGAAAGGAGGACCCTGGAAACGACCGACCTGTCAGCCTCACCTCTGTGCCTAGGAAGATCATGGAACAGATCCTCCTAGAAGCTATGCTAAGGCACGTGGAGGACAGGGAAGTGATTCGAGACAGCCAGCTTGGCTTCACCAAGGGCAAGTCCTGCCTGACCAACCTAGTGGCTTTCAATGGTGGCATGGCTAGATCAGTGGACAAGGGAAGAGCTATGGAAGTGATCTAGCTGGACTTCTATAAAGCCTTGGATACAGTCCCTCACAACATCCTTCTCTCTAAATGGGACAAATATGGATTTGATGAGTGTCCTGTTCAGTGGCTAAGCAACTGGTTGGAAGGTCGCAGCCAGAAGGCAGTGGTCAATGGCTCGGTGTCCAAACGGGCACCAGTGACAAGTGGTGTCCCTCAGGGGTCCTTACTGGGACCGGTGCTGTTTAACGTTTTCATCAATGACTTAGCGATATCAAGTGCACCCTCAGTAAGTTTGCAGATGACACCAAGCTGAGTGGCACAGTTGACACACTAGAAGGAAGGGGATGCCATCCAGAGGGAAATAGACAGGCTCAAGAAATGGGCCTGTGTGAACCTCATGAGGTTCAACAAGGTCAAGTGCAAGGTCCTGCACCTGGGTTGGGGCAACTCTTGGTATTCATCCAGGCTGGGGGATGAGGGGGTTGAGAGCAGCCCTGTCGAGAAGGACTTGGGGGTGCAGGTGGATCAAAAGCTTGAAATGAGCCACCAACGTGCGCTCACTGCCCAGAGGGCCAACCGTATCCTGGGCTACATCAAGAGAAGTGTGGCCAGCAGGTTGAGGGAGGGGATTCTGCCCCTCTGCTCCGCTCTGCCGAGACCCCACCTGGAGTTCTGCGTCCAACTCTGAAGACCCCAGCACAAGAATGACATGGAGCTGTTGGAGCAGGTGGAGCCATCATTTGACAGATCCTTACTCTGGTTTGCTTGGGACTACATGACATTTAGCACCAAGACTCTGAGTTATCCCTATGCAAATTAATTCCTAGCCACTATTGGTAATTACCTGAGAACTTTAACCCTTCTGACCTCGCATTAGTGGAAGACAGCTGTAAGAATATCTCTTAGGTAACCACGCAAACCAGATGTATCTATTAAAACCACACATGCCCTTGTAACTTTTTCTGTGGTAAAAAAAGGACTTCTGGGATTTAGTGCATTTGCATTTTGAAAATCACCTTTTGCAAACAATCTGAGAGATTATCAGGCCAAATACCTTCTGTAATGCAAAGTATTAATATTACTTGCAAGAAGTTGTTTTTTCTTATGCAAATATTTGTATATGCTCAGACTAATCTACTGCTTCTTTGTTTAGAGAATGTTTCAGTGCATTTTAAAGGAGCTTATCTCAGGCTACATCACATCACATCTCCTTCTTAGATGGCACTGAAGAGTTTCAGCTTTATGAAATTTTATTTCCTTCCAGTTCCAACAGCTACTGAAATTTTACTTTTGTTTGGTTTTGTGTTTTGCTTTCCATTGCTCAAGAAACAGATTTTCAGTTGGTTCTTTATTTCAAAATAACCCCCCCTCCCTATTTATGGTTTTCTTAGGGATTTTTCTCTGACGGTGGCTCATTTTTTTACTAGGGCTCTTAAAAGCGTTCACCTAACTTGATTTATACTTAGCAGACTCACTTCAAACAAAGATACATAAAGCATTTCACCTTTGATTGTTTTCCATAGCTATAAAAATTATTATTTTTTATTGTTAGTGCTGTAATACATGTAAGTTCTGAGTTAACTTTAAATTAAAATACTTTAAATGAGGAGGGAGATGGAAAAGGAGAAACAATACAACTCTTTCCCATTTGATTCTGATTTAGCATATGTAGCAAACTGGATGTAGAGTCCAAGTCCAACATTTTAGTAAGCAGCATAATGAGACTTTCTGACCAAATGCAGTCATAATATTTTGTTCTTTTTATTTCTGGCTCAGTAAAACTGATAATAAATAAGTAGTTTGGAAAAGCAGAAAATAATATGTGCATTGAAAAAGCTTTTTAAAGTCTTGTTTCTACCACGGCTAACTACACCCTTCAAGCATAGCAGTTTTCATAGCATGTAACTTGTAACAACAGTTTTATATGCTTTATTATTAAAAAGGAGGTATTTCTACTGGTTTCACATAAAATAAAATGAAAATTTTTAGGATTTACAAAATCTCATTTTTCAAAGCCCCAAATTGTTTAAGTGACTTGTGCCAAACCCTATTCTTTAATGTTGTTCCTGTCCATAAATCACAGCAACCTTTGATGTAGATTGAGGGAGCAATGAGCTAAAGGTTTTCTGAAAATCACTATCTATACAGAAAATTTCAGACTTGTCCTTTTTTCTCTTTGAATACAAAAAAGGAAGAGTTTATCATTACTGTTGGTTTTCTTAGACTGGCAATGAGTATTCTGAAGTAGACGAAAAATGACAGAAATGTACCTTCCATTGATTGATCTATTGAAGGGTCTAAATAGGGAGGGCAGGAGGTTTTGTTTTGCTTGGCTGGCTTTGGGGCTCTTCTATAGCCCAAGCTGCCTACAGTGTACGGCTCAGTATGTGACACCCAATTCACAGAGTAAATTCAGCCTTCATCTGAGTCTGCCTGAACTTCCCATCTGACCTTGCAGCAGGCTACATCCAAGCCATTGAATAAAAGTCATCGAGGCATCTTCAAGAGGGAATTAGAGGTTGCTTTATTGCATCCACAAAGCAGATTGATGACAAAGGTTCATTAAAGACTTTGGAACAGGAGCTGTTAGGAGTCAAAACCAGCCATGAAGATAAGTGATACAGGCAGTTGGCTAACCTGGCTCTGAGCACTTCCTTTAAGCTGTGTGCATAGCATGACAAACAGGGAATGGCTGATAAGAGTGATCTATTCAGAAGCTATTCAGGACATTTGTCTTTGTACAGCTCAGGATTAGACAGAAAACACAATTACACAAGAATGTCAAATAAAAAATGAAATAGTTCAGAAACAGAGTTTTTCTCAGAAAGAATAAGACAGAATTATAAGCAAAGCTTCCATACCCAGAGACTAAATATTACCATGATCTAAATATTTGGCAATCCCTTCCTCCCTGACCCCTGTTAGGGGATTCATTTGCCACCTCTCTAACATCTTTCGCTGAGACAGCTGATGCTTGTCACAGAAGATGACATGATACAAGGCTGCATAATCTGAGCATCAAAGAGTCAGTGCAGTACCGCCATAATCAATGCTCCTGGAGTGGATTCTAGAGATTCTTAAATTTTAGCACATTAGACTATAAAGGGCCTTTCTCAGAAAACCAAAGAATTTAAATAAAAATTAAAAAAAAATCAAAAAGAGGAATCATGAATCTTCTGATGGATAATGTAAATGTTATTTAAAAAAAAACCTCACTCAAAGTTGCAGTTCTCTGTCAATCTCCTACTTTCAAGGCCTCAAGAAAATTTCTCTTTACATCTAGAGTTTGTGTCTGCTGGTGACTTATTTAATGGAAAAGATGAAGTGGGAGGAGAAGTGGACATTGTACCATGAGTAACAGATTGTATGAGTTTTTTCCAGCTCTTATCTGCGACTGACAATGTGTTGGTGTTTTTTGATTGTCATATCTGTGACAGTGATCTTAACAGAAGAACAGGTATTATTTATTTTTAATTGAGGTTCTCTTGACCTTTTGCCTTTCTGTCTATTTTTCTGCTGAACTCATTGCTTGTCCCTAAAGTACCTACTCACAGCATGTGATCAACAGAATGTACTCTTATTCTGGAAAAACTGAAAAAAAGCCTTTCCCTGACCCCACCTGTGTTTATTACTCTTGAACAGTCTGAGATGCTACATAGAATCCTGGCAACCTGTGGCAATCTACCAAGAAGGTGAGGCTTCACTGGATATTGACTCAAAATGAGAAAGAAAATGTGTGAAAAATTGAAATGTTACGGCTGCAGAGAGCTTACAGTGCTATAATAGATTTAAATAAAATATACATTATGTGTTTAAGGCATCTGAATAAGGTTTAATAGATATTTAAGGGCTGGTTCTTGTCCTAGGTCTAGCATTCCCATTCAAAGTGCTGCTAACATACAAAAAGGCTGTAAAACTGGTATTTGTTATTTGCAAAAGAGATCTACTACTGGGCCTCTCATACAAGTATGGTTCCTGCCCACCACCCTTGACATTAAAGATACGGAGCAAAGCTCAGACAGGATAGGATGTGGCTAATCCAAAGCCCTTAAGTAATTTTGGCACTGCAACTGCACAGAATTTGAATAATTTACAATTTTTCCTGGTTAAGTATACAGGCCTTGCAGCTATTTGGAAGGCATGAGCTAGAACTACTGCATTTAGCCTTTCTCTCTCTGACCTGTTATCAGAGTTTACCGTAAAACAAGGAGTTAAAAAGGCAAGAGTAGAGTTCATTTGGGTTCAGCCATTGGGAAGAGCCATTGTACCAGCAGTCCTTCTGCAGTGAGGTGCCTGTTCAGAACAAAGATCTAAGGCAAGATTGACTATAAAAATATTTTTTCTGGAGCAGAAACATGGAACAGTATATTAACCCAATTTCTTCCAAACAATACATTTTCTGACTATATTAGGGACACTCACTGGGTTCACCCTGGGTCTACACTTCCACTCCCTCCTCTCTTTTAATGTACAAAACTGATTGTTTCAAAACATGGGTTTGAATTCAAAATAATAATTGACTACTATATTACAGAGAGCTCTGCTTTGCCTAAGTTGTTTTCCAGTAGTGCAGTGGTGCAGTCACCTGGACCACTCTGAGACATCGGGATGAGCCCCATTGTGCTATTATCTTGGATACAAATACAGTGATTTGGGCTTCAGGAGCACTCTGGCCACAACTAGGCCATCTGCTGCCTGAATGACACATCAGGAGAAGCCATGCATGCTTTGGGAAAAAATCTCGTTGTGGTTGTGCTGTTATCTTGGTTGCAAATGCAGTACCCTGGAGCTGGAGTGGCCAGGCACTCCCTGGTAACACCTAGACCGTCTGCTGCCTGAATTGTCTACCAGAATGACTCAGCATGAATTGTGGGCAGAATGGAGAGTATTGACCAAAGCAAATCATCTCAAGGTCCTATAAATAACCATCCAAAGGTGAGACCCTTTGAGCTCTCTGGGACTGCAGTGGGCTGTGTGACCCAGGATCTCCCCCGGAGCTGTAATGCCTCTCAGGGTAGATCTCATGAGGACTGAAAGACTGTCCATTGATGGTTTCATGAGGACTCAAAGGCCTGACTTCATGAGGTTCACCGACTGTCTGTTGACAAATGCTGGCACATAAAAGTATGTAATCCATGAAACTCAAGAAAAGAGAAATTTTAATCACAGGTTAAACTCTGTGTGTGTGTGTGTGTGTGTGTGTGTGTATGCATGCACATGCAATTTGATTCAGAATCATTTGCCTGTCTGTGTGAAATATGATTCATAATTATTTGTCTGCCCATATGTGTGATTTGATTTAACCTTCATTTTTGTGTGCAACCTTACTCTAAGTTTTAGGTGATCCTTGCCATTCTCGAATCTTTAACTAAGTCGCTATTTTTATTGTAACAAAGTCCAATGAATCCCTCTGTTAAACTGGCTGATGATTAAGTGCTGTTACTAATTACACAACCTAATCTTGTCATCTATCTCAAATATATTAATAAATCCTAAATTACTTCTGAACCAAAGCTTTGTAACAAAATCCTATTTGTAACAAGCAGTTATTAACTTGACTCAAGTTTAAAGACATTCTTGGTTTGGCATTTGTCTTTTCTTTGGTGACTCCACTCTTTTTGGAAAGATAATCAAAACAAATTCGTACCAAGGAAGACTGTTTTGTATTACCCAGTTGCATATCTAATCCTCACTCAGGAGCAGTGTGTGAGGATCAAAGTGAGACAGCAGAAAGCAAGCAAGTCAGGGAAAGGACTTGCATACTCTAACTACAAGGAACGGTAAATGCAATTTCCATCTAAACAGCTGGGACTATTACAGTTTGCGTTTTCAAAGGGAGATAACTGTACACATTTGAAGGGGAGCTGGAGCATTCAGAAGTCAAAAAGTACTTGGGAAATCATATTTATGAATCCAAGACCTGGTTTTTTATCTTTGTGTCCTTTGACACTGCTGTTTAGTTACCTTGCTCTCTTCCTTCTGCTATAAAAAAATAGCTAGAGGATAAAAATTTAGTTTCGTAGTGGTTTAACCACTTCTTTCCACCTGCCCTTCCACAGCAGGCAGGGGGAGATCTTACTTGGGAATAGTGGGGTTAGCCCCTGCCACAACTTTATGTCTTTGGGCTCTGAGTTTTAATTCACTCCCATGGAAGCAGTAGAGCTGCCACTGCCTGTAGGCATATTTAGCTGCATTTTCACCAGTGTACTAACTCTTGATTCCCTGTAGTCCTTCCTTCCTTCATTACTCTAGGTTTCTTTTCTACAACTGGTTTCAAAACTGCTGGGTTATGCCTAATGATATGAGGTCCATTATCCTGGAAAACTAGGTCATTGAGATGTAAAATGAGTCTCTCCTACACTTTTGAAAACTGTACATCATGCAAAAGTTCAGCAGTGTTATTTTACAATATGTTGTTACAACACACAGGGTGTAAGCCTGCATTTTTATTAGTCCTCACCTGCCTGTATTCCAGTCACACTTACTTTTCTCTCTCTTATTTGGTGTAGCAGGCTGTGCACGACAGTAAAACAGTTTTCTGGTAGCAACAGCAGCAGCACTTCAGTTGTAATATTTGGTTCACGGAAAATATAGCAGGTAAGGAAATCCTGGTCAGCCCATGCACTATTGAGGCAGAGACTCCAAGACAAAGGTGTCTCTGAAGGCCTTAGTTAACTACATGTTAACAAATCTCAAACCATATATGTGCTGAGAGGTTCCAGGAACTCAGAATTTCTCAAATTTGCCTCAGACTGTCACCATGATAGCAGAAGGACTCTAAGACTAAAAAAACCCCTTATTCATAGAAAATATTTGTGTTGTTTTGTGTGTTTTTCCTCATTATAATTCACACTGTCGTACCATCACATGCTGACTCTATCTTATGCTCCAAGACATCAGTCATCCTGTATTCTACTTAACTGTTAGTAGTGAGGTTCTTCAGTTAGAAACACTGGCTCTGCAGATTTCTGTCTGGCTCAGCACTGCAAAACCTTTCAGCACCACAGGCAGTCTCAGAAACATTACTTTCTTGAATTTAGAGGTAATTGGAGTTTCTAAAAGATGTTTAAAGTCTAACAGCATGTTGTGAATGATGAATGAAGAATGCTTAGCAAACTAATAAACAACTTAAGACATGCAGAAGACCTACTATTCTTAAAAAAAGAATTACACTGATGTATATTTACAACAGTTTTGTCTCTTGTACTTTTTAGAATAGATGATCTTTTGATCAATAACAAAACTTTCCAATGACAGAATTCTCTCCACTCTAAATTGCCATCTGGTTATTGCGCGGGTCAGAACTTCTTCACCTACCAACATAAATACTAGCACATAACTCACTCTGTGCATTTTAAGAGGGCTTTTCCTGTAAAGCTTATTAAATCATGTAACTTGAGAAGGAAAATAACTGCTCTGACCTTTCTGCTTTCTAATCAGAGATAGCAAATCCTACCTTTCTTTCATGTTCTTCTGCTTCCAAGAAGAAAATTACTAATAGTTAATCATATGGTAATTGCTATATGAGATAAAATTGTATGGCAAATTTTTTCTGGCACTGGCTGTTTTAAAAACAGCAGAAGGAATTCCAAGGTACCCCATAATATTTAGTTCTGAAATAGCCTAACAAAAAGAAAACTTTCCTGCTAACTTCATAAATCTATTATTCATTTATGGCTTGCAAAATGAAAGACAACATACTCAGGAATTTAGAAATAATTACTTGCAATAGGATATTCACAAAAAAAAATCTTGTAGTTTTAATTTGGCACAGTGTACAGTAGCTTTTAGCGGCTACATAGATGGGTCTTGCTCATGAATTTGTTTCTACTATTATCATAATCAAAGCTGTTCTCTCTGCTCTGTAGTTGAATGCTCAGCTGAAATAGGTTTTATCTTTCCTTAACAGTCAGTGAAGGCTTTTCCTTTTGTTTTGTTTATTTATGTAATTTGTTTAGCATAATTTTTTTCTTTAGACTAACAAATAATTAAGTTGCCTGCTTCCCCATTGACAGCAGACTCCTACACAACCAAAACTCTTCTGTGATCTTACCATCAGTTCCTTCTGCTCCATCTAGGGATTGTCTTATCTTCAGCATCCAATGACTCTAATATAAAAGAAGCTGTCCTTTGAAGAAAGGTTTTAGGAAGTGTGTATTGTTGTTCTGTAACTTCTGATCTTTGGCTACTTTAAGTCTAATACAGGAAAATGGGGGGAAATTACTGATAAAGGTAAATTCAAGCTGTGTCTACAGTTTGATATGCAATCGTCTGCACTCACAATGCTTTAAAATGACTCATCTACTCCCACTCTGCAAGAAATTAACAGTAATATTGCTCCATGAATTGTGGGGCTGATCTGTGTCATCTCAAATTTCTAATGCAAGTTGGATCAACTGGAATGGTGCTCTAATTGATGCCTGTTACTCTGAAGAAATGGTCTACATATCAGGAATCATGAACTTAAGGGCTGTGTTGTGGTTATTCCTGTACTAGAGGCAATAAAAATGTTTGTACAGGAAGAGCAGAAAGGTTAAACATAATTTACAAAGTTTTAGCGAAATTGCATGGGTTTGAGCGTATTTTCAAATGAATAGTAAGTATATCTCCATCCAACTGAAATAGTATGAGAGAACTGATGGGCACTTCTGGTTAAAATGTTGTCTAAATATGCAGTGAGATCAATGTCTAAAGGGTCTAACTTCAGTGATTTTTCGCTTTTGCTGAGAAGTCTGAGTTTGCTGAAACAACATGGGACTTTTAAGTGCTCTACAACTTCATACTAAAGGTTGTGTTGTGCAACATGGGAGATCTTGACTTACATTGCCACTCTTCTCAGCATAAATTGACATGTGGAAAATTGCCTCTGAAGCAGAACCCAAATGTCGTGCCTGTGAGTCTGTCTGAAACCTTTGCACTAACCCTAAGGATATATGGTTACGGTGATATAGGATATACATACAGGATATATGATTTACAGTATCTCACTGAGTGGATAATCACACGGTAAAATCTATAACTTGGGATTTAATTTTCACTTAAATACTTTTTAAATCTTGTTTTTATTCAAGTCTGTAATTAAATAAATGTCAAAGTCTCAAATGTTACTACAAAACAGAACTGGCAGCTTCTGCAAAACTCTAATCGGGCATGCCCTGCTAACATTATTTGCAGAAGATGGATGGTTTGGCAGATAGTAATCACAGAATTGCTGTGGAACTACCATCTTCATCTGCAGACTTTTCCAAGCTTGTTCTCCCAATAATAAGCCACATAAATTTAAACCCTTAAACATGTAACAGTCACTTCAGAAGTGAGAGTTCAGGATTTATGAAACAGCTTATATTCATAGTATAAAATTATGTATATGCCTATTATAGAGAATGCTATTTAACCACAAAAATCTTTTTTTTCCTTTCCAACTGAACATATTGATAAAAGTATAAACACAGCTTAATTTTGTATTTGGCAACATCCTTTATTACTCTGTTGACTGATAGATACTATGACATGCTGGAACATACTAGAGCTTCTGACTGGATTCAGCTGAATAAATGGGAGGAAGCTTAGTCAGATTGAAAAGCTATTATAGTTGTAACCCATTCAACTGTGGTATTTAATATGTTGGCTTTAATCTCATAATTGGACCTTATAAATGAGATAAATAGGATATGTTATACTAATAAGATTAATTATATATATACAATGGGATAAATATTAAATAAATAAGATAAATAGAATTAATGCTCAAGGTAAATGTACTCTGAACATTTTCTCAGTAACTAGATCTCTGCACAGAGGGTGCACCTTCTGGCAATGTAGGGGAGAAAGCTCCTGGTGTGGACAGGAGGCAAGGATCAAGGAGTCACACTTCTGAAGTGCTGCAAAGAAACACACTTCTGGAAGTCCTAGAGGGGACTGTGGAGCTTTTTGTCACTGAGTGCAACCCTGGAGAAAATTGTGCTGTAAGGATATGTCGGAGATAGAGATGTGCTGATATATAACCCTGATTTATTTCTATTTGATCCCTGCATTTCCTGTTATTTTACAAAGCTAAATGTATTAGTTGATGTTCTGATGAAATCTGATTTAAACACTCTGCTTGAAGTCCTATCCCATCATAACTACTTCTGTCATTTGCCTGTATATGTCACACAGATACCAAATATGCTGGTGTCCAGCTTCATAATAAATTGCTTTTCCATTTTGCAGATGAGGCTGTCCTTCATTGCGAATTACTACCAGTGTAGCTAAGGCACCACAAGGAAGCAAACATTGTTATCCTTTTTTCTAATCACTCAATATATCCACTCATTGGACAGTTACTAAAATCACTATATAGTAAATATCATAATTTATACCAGTGGTATAAATTTACTTCTGGTAAAACTACAAGAAGTAGTTAGTTATTGTTTCTGTTAAATTGTTTTAACTGCTCTTAGGTGACTAATTTAAGCTACCTGCAAACAAGAAAAATTACTGTTCTAGAATGCAGTCATTTATGGCTGCATGCTTAAAAATCCTACCAAAACCTAAGCATTGGAAACCACCATAAATTTTTAAGTTATTATCCTTTCTTTTAAAAAAAGATTCATCAACTTTTCTACTGAACAGTTGCCGTTCATTTTAAAACGTTTTAATTATAGCAGTGTAGCAGAACAGAGCAACAAATAGAAGTGATACTATAGAAAAATAATACCATAAAAATTCTGGCAAGGATCTCATATCACAGGATCTTTCAGTATTTTCCTACATGTACAGGTGAATTAGAGGACTTTTGAGTGTCTTGCAATGCCAAAGTCTAGTAGCTAAAGAATTAATATCACTACCAATAAGCAGGAGAAGTATAGCATTGTGACTGTACATAATTTGCATATTGTATAAGAGGAGATAATGAACAAAGTTCAGGAAAATAGGCCCTGGGAATTAAAGATGAAAAAACTGATTCAAGGACAAAGCCAACCAGAATAAAATAGTTCAGGCACTGGGGCTGGGGCTGAATGTTGACTGTAGGATAGGGCTATAAAACTTGTCCCAAAAAATGTCATTAATTATTTGTTTTCAGTGCCACATTTCAGATTTTAACACTGAATTATTAAGACTAGACACTAAATTGTAATGCAGTGGACTGAGCTATCTATCTCTAAAGAGACAGCTTCACAGTCAGAGGAAAACTGATGCTATTTAGACAGACAATGGAAAAGTCCAGCATACTTGCCCTTAATGAGCTCAAATTTTTCATTCTTATTCTATATCATGCATATATATATCATACTATGGATAGATATCATATTCATATAACCCTACAAGGGTTTTTTTCCCCTAAACCTTCTTATTTTTAAATGATTGGTAAAAAAATATGATCTTTATCATCCTATGTATGCAGATAACACTTCTCTTGGTGCTCTGTGATACATCTCATTTCCATTGGTTAATGTCAGCTGATGAATCAACTCAGCCTTGATGTTTTTCATTTGAGGTTGACAAATAGAAGATAGTGGCAATAAACAACAAGCTTTCAGAACTAGAACCCTATGCAGTCACAATACGGTGCTTTGTATTAAACTATATCTGTGTAATGGGATAACGCAGTAGTAATATGGTGCTTTGTATTAAACTTTTAAAGACAAAAACTATGCCAGATTTTAGCAAGGAGTTCTGTCACTTCACTAGTGGATGTTAGAACAATTGACCATTTCATACACAAAACAATTACTAAACTTTACCCCTGAAAATTATCTGTGTGTGTAGACTCAATAATCACTGAGGGAAAAGGAAGAATTTGGAATTGTATGGTGCAGAATTAAGTTCACTATTTTGCCCTTTTGTTTCCTGCTGAAATAGCCTGTTCTGCATAAATTTGAGCTCCTGTAAAATTTAAATACATACTTTTTTTTTTCTGTTAAAGATTCTGATTTTATTAAACTGATACTGTTAAAGAAATGCTTATTTCAGACTCAGCATTTTGATCTATTTCTCCCACCCAGCTGTATCAATTTTAAGCCAACATATGATGGGCTTAAAAATTGATCCGATTTACACAGTGTTTAAAAGCAAGAGTAACTAAATATGCACAAATTCTTGGTATCTGAAGAAGTGAAATCCTTGTAATGTTTTTCTAATTAGTACTTATTAATTTTCTCTTGATTCTCATTGCTTGTTGTTTTAAAGCTATTAAGCTGAACTTTCCAAGAGGACTTAAGTAAGGAAAGACCTAAGTCTTTTCAAAGACAGTGAGAATTGAGCACAGAGCTGAACTCATGTATGAAAGAAACAATCATACTCTTTATCAATCAACCATTTATTTTTGCTAGATTTCACTGAGCATTTCAGAGTTTCTGTTCACTGCAGCTTTAACTAGTGCTAAAATTCGCATTTATGTTCTACCGAACTTTTTCATGTATGCAGTTCAAAAAGCTTGATGCACAGGGTTTTACTAGGTATTAGGCTGCCAGAAATATTGTTTTGTAGCAGCGAAAGAGATTTGAAGATGTATGGGAATTTTGCTGAACTCTTTTTACTGTAATGAAAGTATTTTTGAAACATTTCTAAGACTTCCTTTAGGTCTAACAAAAAACAATTAAAAAATACTTTGACATTTTACTGTCAAGAGCAAAGCAGTCATGGCAAGAATTCCCAGTCCTTGATTAGCCTAAGACCAAAGCAGACCTAATGCCCCTGAACAGTTACCCAGCATGAATTGCACTCCCTTAAACTACGGTGAAAGCAAGTTCGCTTACCTCTTCTGTTATTAGGGACTGGTAGTACACTATCAACATTTTTTATGTGTGTCACTGAAGAATGGTCTAGGATGATGTGTTTCTTCTAAGAGACTTCATCATTTTCTTTAGCTCAGATAAAGTTTGGAGCATGTCAGAGCTAAAGATGAAGAAGCTGCCATAGGCCCAGACCTGTCTGATCAAAACTTCTATGATCACTACTCAGACCATTCAACCAGAAAAAAGGAAATTTTGCTATTGCTAAATACTACCAATGTACATAACAGAGGCAGACTGAAGAAGCTGGAGTCAGAAAAGTTGAAAAGGCTGTGCTTTAACTTAGGCACAGATAAACAACTCCTCTTTCAGCTGTTTCAGAGTAGACGTTTGTATGCACTCACCAACATCTTGGATGAATGCCTTTATTACTGAGTTGCTGAATAAAAAGCCTGAATTTTATGATCTATCCTGTCTTCCTTCACTTTTATTACATATACCTGAACTACACAATTTCAAAAAAAAATGTATACCTTTCTTTTCCCTTCCTCTTCTCACAGAGCTTACTTAGTTCAGCAATCAAACTGAACTAGTACCACTTGCAGCACACATGCTGTTGGCCCTCCTGTTAGAAAACTCCTCATTTTTTGACCCATCTGAGGGAGGTGACATGGGCAGATTGAGAAAAGGCACTTGTTGCAGAAATGAAGCTGTTCCACTTGCAGCAGAATGCTGCATCCAGCTGTTCGTTTATTGCAGCCCGGTGTCAGAGCAATGAGGCTGACAAGAAATGGAATCAGCAGGCAGTGGTAAGAACTGTGTTTTTAAAAGACAGTGGTGGTTGTTGAGTTGGAAGAGAGAAGAAATTAGTCATTAGTTTTCCCACCTGTTCTTGTGCTAAATATTGGCATTAATTAGCTAGCTCAGAAATGCCAAGCAGCTGAGCACAGAAGGTTCAATCTAAGTGTTTTCAAGTGCTTCCTAGAGGTTTGTGGTGGTGTTCCTTCAGTAAGACAGGAGCTTTTAATGGGAATATTGTAAAGCATGCTTAGTGTCAGGTATGTCTCAATTCCTTCTCTTTATTAAGAAGGTTTTCTTGCTGCATGATTTTTTGGCTTGGTTTGCTTACTTGTCTTTTTTCCATTTAACTGGTTGTCAGGTTCAAGATAGTTAAAAATCAGCCTGCTTTTTTAATGAAAATTTTATGAAGAACAGTATTAAAACATAAACTTGTATTTTTGAACATAGGAGAAATTCAGAATATAGCACCTACCTTTTCCCCTCGTAATTCCAAATACTTCTAGTTAGTCTTACTATGAAAAGTATTTAAACTTTTTTTTCTCTGTAATTCATTGTAAACACTTTTTTTTTTCTTCAACTAGGAACTGAATATCTGGAATAATAATTGTCTCTGATCTGACTCTCATTAGCTTGTAAAAGAACTCCCTCTGGTTGTTACACCTCCAGTTTTGCATTTGTTTTCAACAAAGAGTGAAGCTGAGCAACAGTCAGAATGATAGAGATCAGTTATTTTCCTGTCCATGCCCTGAATTAAATCGGTTTTAAACTGGTTGAAATGTTGTTGTGATAATACAGGTGGTAATCCACAACCCAATCCTCTTGAATGAAATGCAAACAAAAGCTTAGCAAGCTATGTACTGTTCCTATCTTTCTATCATTTTCTTTGTAAGAAACAAAATCCAGGCCTAGAGTTTTTATTTCCACTGTTGTAACCTGCTATAGTTTTGCATAGGCTATAAATGTTCTCATTAAGTTATACAGACAGAGAGACTCTCAATATTAGTAACTTCAGAGACCAATGGACTCTGTTGCACTTACACTGTGCAAAGCAGTTGTTTGGTTGAGACGACTTGGGGATCTAGAATTGCTCTTGAGAGAACTACAGGGGAGTTGCTTTGTTTTGCCATCTCTCTGTTGTTGTCGGCTTCAAGTGTGCTGCTAACAAACGCCTCAGACTGAGGCACAAATACAAAGCCGCTAGACATCAGTGAACAAGGAGGGGACAAAGTGAGCAATCAACCAGGAACCAAAGGGGTATTTTTTCATTCTGTGCCATAAGTGGAAAACTTGGCTTTGTTCTTCGAAGAGCTGTAGGAAGTTATTAATCTGTTCTGTTTGGGTTTCCTGTTGGGTTTTTTGGTCTGGTTATCTGGGGACCCTTTGGCCAGAGAGGAACAATGTAATTTGGTTCTTCCCCATTTAATTCACCTTCAGGATCTGTCATACTTACAAATAGGGTGGTTGAAACTGGCCTTCAGGCATCAGGTGCATTGTTATTTAAGGAAGAACCAGAAGCTTGTCACTTTCTGCAAAAATATCCTGCCCCCACTGGTTTAATTTCTCCTGGCAGTAAATGATACTAGGAAATAAGCCATTGGGGTAGTCATTATCAGGATTCATGCTGCTGCTTTCAATTTCTCTTTAGTTTTTTTCCCTCAGAACACCACATAGTCTGCCTAACAATTATTTTATATTTGCTGCAGTGTGGGACATGTTCATCAATGCTTCAATTAGAAGTGCAAACCTATAATTACCATCTCTACAGCCAGAAAAATGTGAAGTTTCATTTGTGATGATGAATATGCAGCTCTTTTTAAAAGTTCTTCAGTGTATTATTAGAAAGTGAAGGAGAAAAAGAAACAGAGGGGGATTTGTCTGACATTTCCACTAAGGAAATGGAAGTTATATTGAGACATTTTTGTCTCTTTTTAGACGCAAAACATCAAAGACGTGATACCTTTTCTTCAATGTATAGGACATAAGTATAGAGACTACAAATCTACTTTAAAGAACATACCATTTATATAGATGAAAAGACTATTAACAGCATTGTAAATATTACATTTGTAAATAAAATAAGAGCATGCCTCTGTGTAAGAGCACGTTCTAGCCATTGGCTACATTGAGGAAGGAGTGTTTATGTATTGAGTATGACCAGTCTTGGGGTACATCTTAGAGTTTCCTAACACTCAGATGAGTGGTCTAAGGAAAGAACTATACTTTAGAGACCTCCAGACCCCTGCTGCCACTTTTAGCTTAGAGCTTTCCTCCAAGGAGGCCACACCATGTTTCTGCCACTCACTATTGCATCCTTGATTTTAGCCAGCCAAGGAGCCATTGCAAAAACTTTGTGCTTCTCTGTCTGATCTGACTGTATTGAAATTACTCTTGTTGTACGGCAGCGTAAGAAATCCTTTTAGGCCTCGATGCCTGTGCACTGCTCTTGTTCTGATCTTACACGACCAAGGAATGAAAGCACTTAGATCATAGGGTTATCCCTGTCCCTCACAGGCCCAAGCTACTGCAGAGAATCAGGACCATCTTGCCTTGCCTTCCCTCTTTTTCTAAATATGTGCTAGGCATAACTCCAGTGACTACTCTTTTCTGTAGTACTGGTATCTAGCAGAAAGTGGTACATCTTGTCAATTTCTTCTTTGACACCTCCATTTTAGAAATCCTGCATAAATAGTTTCAAGGACAGTGAGGTTAATTTTTTTTTTTAAGTCCCATTCAGCTAAGAAAAATAAGGAGTGAATGGGCACATCTAAGCTGTAGTCAAAACCAGATAGTGGAGAAAGACATGTTCTGCTGCAGCCTATGTGGAAAACTGATGATTTTCCAAGGATGTTCACAATTCACAGCACCCAGGTACAAATGACTGCTGTGCTATTTTCAGTTGGCCTCTGCTAAATATGATTTGTAAATTCCTGGTGTTTGAGATGTAATGGAGAGCATGTGGCATTGAGAGGATAATAAAAAAGAGGCAATGGAAGATTAAGGTTACCAAGTAAAAATAGTCATTGTCAACTAGCTTTGTAACAGAAAAGGTACTGTTGATAGATAAATGGCAAGGCTATATCTCACTGGGTGGATAGGACTATTCAGAAGGTGGACCTCACTTAATTCTTATTCATAAATTCAGAACTGTTGAAAGTCAAGTGGAGATAGACCTCGCAAAGGAAATTACAACAACTGGAAAAGGTTCTCCAGAAAATAGGAAAAAAGTGGAGTTGCAATGTGTTAAAAGTGGGTATTGTCTAAAAGATAATATGGGTCTGGCTCAAAAATTAAATGAATACTTCATCTCAGTTTTCAATAAGGAAGACTTTCTAACACAGGGACAAAGGCAGGATGGCTAATGGGAATGTAAATTACAATAGCTAAGGTGAAATAAAACTCAGATGGCTGTGTTGGAGTCAGGAAGATTGGGTAATCTTTATCAGAGATACTGAGTAATTGGCAAATGAAAACTGAGTTCAGTAATGTGGATTCTTATTAAACCTATCAACAGGTTTTGTACTTAATGGCTGAAGAAAAGCAAAATTAGTAGTTGCTATTAGAAGCAGGATAAAATATAGAAAGTAACTATAAACACATTAGGATTGACAACATGCAATCATTTAGAAGGAAGCATGGAGGAAATAACCTAATTGAGACTATAGCTATTAAAGGAAATCCTGATTTAGCAAAAGTGGATTTTATCCAACCAGTCTGGCATTTTCCTTCGAGTTAAATTTTTGTCTTAATGAGGTTCTCAGTATTAGAGTTGGATATAAAAAAAATAAAAATATTTTCATAAATAATCAACTCATTTTAATAGATTTTGCTTTAGTCACAGCCAACATTAATAATCATCCTTATTTTATTGGCATAAACACATCACACTTTTCAACTGACATTTTACTCCTAGAAAACACTACTGCCTTTAACACTTTAACATTAGTGGATTTTAAGCTCACAGCAAAACTATGAGGATGGGAAGTACCATCTTAATTTTGGGGACGAGAGTTGGACCACCACAGGGTGAACTGGCAGGGGAATTTGTGGATGAGGCATGGTTTGAAACGAGGCCCCACTCGGTTTCTTCTCTCCTAAATCCTGCCTTTTGTTTTACATTTTTTGTAAAACAAGAGAAAGGAAACAGCTGCTCCCAATACTTTTCTGTTTCCAAATTGTCAATTTCAAAATATCTGTATTCTTTTACACTTGGTTTTGGGTCTGGCAGTACTACGTTTCTTTCCTTCCAGAAGTCCCATATGTAACCCAGCTTCAAAATAACTCGAGCACCATTCACAGAGAAGCTGGGGCAATACAGCACTGCTTCAAACCTCACTTGAGTAGCTGGATAAATGTTGCATACACTAGTACTCCTCTTATTTCAAAAGTATCTGTTCACCTAAAATGAGGTTTCCACAGATAAGCTAAAGACTCAGTTCAGTACCCTAAATGTCGGTGTTCTGGGCTATATTTACCTGGCTTCCACTTGTTGGTCCAGAAGGGAATGGACATCTCGGAAGTCCTGTGTCATGTAATATATTCTAAAAAGGCTTTTTAAATTATTTACTAAATTGTTGTTTCTTGTTTACCAAATACAGAAACTTTTTTGTCAGACTTGCTCTTCAAACTTACAAATAGGTTTCAATTAAGTATATGCACACATCAGGTCTTTCTTCTACAGAAGACAGATAGGAGTAAAAGCAAGTAAAGGCTTCTGAGGACTAAATTTGGTTCAAAACTCTGATTAAACTTTTTTGCAAATGGTAATTAACATTTTCAGAAATTTTTTTTTTTCTCCTCAGAATTCTGAACATATGGGAAAAATACTGGATCCTGAATGTTGACGTTTTCTATGTTCTAAGTGAAATACCACTTAAACTGAGACTTCTGGTTTGCCCAGTCCACTTTGGTATTTTCTAGTATGTGAGTGTTCATTTTCAAACTGGAGAACTGGGAAATAGTGACTGGTAAACAGGTTTGAAAATTCCTTTTCTTCCTTTACAATTGCTTTTTACTCTTTTCCTGGGTGAGGGATTCTCGTGCGTATGTGGGGTGTGAGTGCAGCCAGACCATGGGCTGGAGGGCTTGTGCATCTGTGGTGCCGATAACTGCAGAGCCCCCAGTCAGTGGATGTTGCTGCCAGCAACTGGAGTGGGACCTCGGGTTGCAGGGACTCATGTGTCCCTGGTGCCAGACACTTGAGCAAGTGTTGGTGTGCAAATAAGCGTGTGAGTGACAGTGAAGATGAAGCCAGGTGAGCCAGCGAGTAGATGAGGCAGTCTGGGAGCCGGGGGATGGGGGGAAGAGGTGAGCAGGTCTCTAAAAATAAGGCCACAGGGGTAGAGGTGGGGGGTGGCTACTGGGGACCAGGAGAGTCCCAGCAGGCTCTGTGTGTGTGTGGCCCCAGGGCTCACATAGCCAGGTGCCAGCTGCTGTGCAGGCTGGGTGTCTGAACCCAGCTATGGGGCCGCCTATATTGTACATATGCACGTATGCATATTCTTGCTGGCAGACCTCCATCCTGCTCAGGCAGAGAGGGGAGCAAGATGAGGCTGTTCATGCTGTCTGTGCTTCTGTGAGTGCTCTATGAGTTTGTGGTGTTGATCTGTGTGGCCAGACTTGTATATATGTG
>Ga0065711_1000878_pt1 | contig 53061 bp, 25 predicted proteins | sample Hoacrofraction12_FD_59098 | JGI IMG/M metagenome (GOLD analysis project Ga0065711, IMG submission 59098) | Hoatzin crop microbial communities from Cojedes, Venezuela - Epithelial fraction 12 v2 (version 2) | ecosystem: Host-associated > Birds > Digestive system > Esophagus > Crop | place... | reverse complement strand
CCCCTCAGAAGGGAATCACCTATGACAATGACCCTCCTTTTTTTCTTAGTTGAGGCAGTTGTAATACGTGGGGCTGTCTGACTCGTTCTAGGCAACCCCCTGGATGGAGCAAAAGATGGTCGGATAAGGTTTATCTTCTCCTATACAGTTCAGGTTTTCCACTTCAAGTAACTAAGGCAAACAAACATTCTGAGGTTTGAAAAGTTTGCCAAATCCACGCATAAGTTAGGAAGTTATCTGGGTTTTTTTTGGCAATGGGAGCCTCGTTTAGTTTTCTGTGACTGAGATTTTACTTGTGAGGTAATTTTATGGTATCAAAATACAGGTTATTATGATGAGTATCCTTTAGTCTAAATTGGGATGTATGGGGTTTGGATAAGCTTTCTCGGTTTTATATCAGGTTATGATTCTGTGACTGAAATAATAATTTCCTAACATTAATATAATTCTGAAAATTTGATTCAGAGGCCATTAAGGTCAAAGGTAAGACCACCTGTGCCAACTTCAGAGTCCTCTGGGAAGTCTCTCGTCCCTTAATTGACTGCAGCAATATCAGAGTCACAAGGTGAGACTATGAATGGTGCTCTACAGTGCTGGGAAGCTCTTTGCTGCTTTTCCTGAAGACCAGGTTTCCTCACATTGATGCCCTGGCATGGACCTTTGGAGGTCACCTTGCTATAATATTTTGATTACATTTCCAGATCATTCCCTTTCCAAGAGGCTTTTGTTCCCTGGAAGGTGCCACCTGAATAAAATAATATGAAAAGACAAGAAAAGCCACCAGCAATGAAAATGGTTCTCTGCAGATTCAGTAACCGCTGCAGCATCTTCTTTCCTCTCTATTCTATTTCATTGACGTAGGCAATAAAAATAATCACTTTGAGATAATGTCCTTGCAGGCTGGCAGTAAGTCTAAATGGCAACAGCTAAAAAGACCCAGAGAAGAACATTTAAGATACATCTATTATTGCTTGGCTTTTAAAAATATGTCAAAGAGAAAGCCTATTTTGCTCAGCATCTGTGTATGCTTGGTGGGGATGGGAGGAGACAGAAGATACCAGGATATTCTTTCTCCTGTTTTCATTAGCTGCTAGATGGGGTGATGACTGTATATAGAAGGCAGCAGACACTCAGTTTGTGCTTAGAACAAAAGAAAGATCTAAAAACAGACAAAGCTTTACTTTGGCACAACCACAGCACTTCTGGTAAGGACCTCACTGCGCTCTATCTCCATTCCAGAAGCCCAAGAGGGGTACAGAGAGGTCAGTGGGTCACCTCCCACCACATTTTCTCCTCTCTGTCCAAAAATAGATTTAATATTTTTCTTTCCTTCATGTTTTCTAGCACTTTTCTTTATGAACAGAAACATTGCACAATAAATAGTCTTATCTTTTGAGACGACACATTGTGGCAGATCCCTTAGGAAAGCTGCAGCTGGGTTGACATTTTTGTCTCCACTCTGCTCTGAAGAATGGTTTTGTTTGTGGGTTCAGAGTATGACTCATATAATGGCCAAATATAAGTGCATTTCTTAAACATCATAGGTTAACAGTAACTGCATGGTTGGCCAGTGTTCCTCCGACTGCCCATGTTTGTGTAAACTTCATGATAGATATTCTTCTGTATGGAGGGATAAAAAGTCTCCAGCAAAATATGGGCATTAGGATAGTTCAGCCAGTCAGACCAGCTGAGTGTCTTTTTGTTTATAGAGAAAATATATATATATCAGATTCCGATTCTGACATCTGAGGTGTGGCACCAACACCTGGCTGGAGCACATGAGGAGGTTTCCAGAACAGTTGGAGCTGCTGCACCAAGGGAAGAGCAAGACCCAGATGGGCTGACTGGGTCCTCCCTGGACTCCCGCTCTTGCCTGCCTGAGTCTGTGGGCACAGGGGTTTCCCTAAACAGCTCTGGCTGCAGGGCTGGAGCAGAGACAGCCAAGGAGGAGAATCAGCCTGCTGAAAGACAGACACATTTCCTCCTACACACATACGCATGGGTATTATGTACAGCTGCAAACCCATTCCTGACTGCCTATCTGTAAATAACGAGGGACGAACTTGTCCTGTGTCCCTCCCTCTGCCTCCAAAACTCTTTTCTTCCATCTTCTGTGTTAGAAACACAGAATACCAAATTCATTGTAGTGCTCTGTGTATCTGACTTTCAACGCTGCTCAGAAAACCCTAAGGCCAGGACTGAAATAAGAGCTGAAATCCAAACAATGTGTGACTGAACACAAAACAAATCATGGCTTTGCAGGAATATGTTGTGACAGCTCTGCCTTCTCCCATAGCTGCTAGTCGATTTTCTCCCTTACATTTAAATAACATAGTATACATATTGAACCAATAATCGGGTACAATGGAAAATGCATAGTGAAGCTAAAAAATGCTGAGATGTGAAATCTTCTAAACCCTTCTGCAGGGGCCGGGTGGTGTTCTCTCTTTCTCTCTGTCCTTCCATCCTTCTCTCTTTCTTTTCCTCTCTTTAAAAGCAAGAGTGGGATAGGGTTTGCTTCTAAAATGGTGACAAGTAACAAAAGCCAATTCAAATCACAATGAAGAATAAAAGGGGGGAATTTGCAGTAAACTTGGGAATGCCCATCATAACTAGGCAGTGTCTGCATGCATGTCAGGTGAAAACTCTGACCTGCTAAGGAGCCTTGGCAGTAAAGCTAGAAGTCTTCCCTCATGCAGCGAAAACGTCTAATAAAGCAACGTGCTGCTGCAGCCTCCTCCCCTCTTCTCTTCTGCTGCACTCCCCCACCCCTGCTTGTGAGGACCACATTGGGGTGGTGAAGACCAGAGCCCAGCCAGGTCTCTCACCTCTTCCTAAAGAGATGGTGCTCAAAGGACTCAGGGTAGGGAGGCACTCATCTGAGCCTGCCTCTTTGCTAAACCAGGGTCCTCAGGGAGCAATCGCCGGTGTTGGGAGAGCGGGTTGAGCCCTTGCTCTGCCCTGGCTTGTGCTGCATTTGCATGCCTGGTCAGGGAACAGGAAGGCTCAGCTGGAGGTGGCCCATGAGCATGTGGGTGCAGCTCTCACCTCCTGAGGAGGGCAATGTTGGTTAAGCAACTCCTGTCTTCAGCTGGGTTTTGCCCAAAAGGCTGCAACTATCTCACACAATGGCAGTGCAAATGAGGCCTTTCCCCCTTCAACCATTTCTCGTTGCTCACAGCAACCGGCTGGCAGAGATCCGTCCCTCCTGGGGGTCCCCGCGGGGCTTTTTGGGGTCAGGTGTCCATGGTGGGCACCCTGAGCCACCAGCCATATGCTGCTCCACGGGAACGTGGGTGTTGCTAGGTTCTTTATAGGCAGCTGAAGAAGAGGCGGTGGAGGAAAGAGCACGATGGAGAAGTAGCAGGCAGCTCCAGCTCGCCTTATTTTTCCCCTTTGAAAACATTCTTTCTTTTCCAATTCTGAGTGATTTTTAGGGTACTCATTAATCTGGAAAACAAGAACAACTTCCAGACCATTAGTGCCACGGTGAATTGAAACACTAGCCAGGCTGGGCTAACAGTGCCAGGGTCATACAAAATACCAGTCGGTGCAGGCTATTCAGTGCCTGGGTGATTTGAGAGAACAGCTTGTCCAAGATACGAATGCCAAAGTAATTGGAAATACCTCCTCACAAGTCAATATATAAATCAGGAAACCATTTTAATTTAACAAAATATGTGTGATTATCTTTGGCCAGGCGAAGGAGCAGCGCTGGCACCGAGCAGGGAACTGCTGATAGTTGTAGTGTCTCCAAGTGCTGTGTTTCCTTATTCTTATGGCATTATGGGTAAGATTTCATTACAAGAGATCACAAAAGCGAGGTTGCCAGTCCCTGAAAGCTGCATACTGTATGCTCTGATATCCTTTGTAGAGTGGGGAATTTCTGCAGATTCCAGAGACCTGTCAGTCTGGGAACAGGAAACATAATTTAGCTCTTATGTCCTACAGATGATTTTGGCTTGAAGAGTATTATTCAGCACTCTCCCCTGGAGCTCTATAAAGCCCATACTAGCTTTCCTAAGTATCTTATTGTCCAGCCACCGTTCTGGCCTGTCACCTGGCTCTGGAGTGTCACCCTGTCTGAAAAATCGTTTTCTGTAATTCTACACCAATGGCAGATGCGATTCAGGGTAGACTTCCAGCTCAGAAAACGTGACATACGCCCCCGCACACTCAGAAAGTGTCTACTTTGCTACGAGAAGCTATCTTAGGCTCCATAGCTTCTGGGCTGTAAAGTCCAGGCACCCCAGCTGGATCAGCAGTTGTGAGCGGTCAGAGTATTATGCTTGGTAGTGAAATGGTAAGAAAGGTGACTGAATATGGAGAAATACAGTTATTGGATGGGACCATGTTTATTAGGTAATGTAAGAATGAATCTGAACCCTTCTTTGAAATGTCAGTCACCAAATGTCAATCTCAAATCTTTGGTTAGATTTGAGAATATTATGTTAATTTTCTTTATGTTTCTAAAACTCCTGTGAATTTCTAGAACAAACACCCATGAATGTTACAAAACTAAAAAAGTTTTGTTTTTGTTTCCATGAGACTTGCTCAAAGAAAGCAGCACAACTGCGCTAAGATTTGTCCTCTTTGAATTTCAGGCTTGATTTTGCAGTTTGAAAGAATATGGGGAAGGTTTGGCTACTAGTAATCTAAACTTCTGACACACCTGAGGTTAGATCGTCATGATCTAACGCCTCACAAAAGGGAGCCTGAATTAATCCCAGAGGGTCATAAGAGGTCTTAATGCTGCATAAAAGAGTCCAGAACACTTAAAATGGGAAATATGGAAGAACAGACACATCACAAATGTGCTGGAAATGGGATCAATAATTGATGGGGATGTGACCAGGATGGATGGGTCTTGAAACACGTTTTCAGCAGTAGCGATGATAAGAACTCTTCTCTTGTACAGCAGACTGTCAGAAGTGTTCATAACATGGTCATGTAACTGATACCTAAGCTATATAAATCTCATCACATGGACATAACAGGCAGCTTCCTCACATTAAAGGAAGCCTCACCAACCAATAGCTTAGTAACCTGTGTGTCCCATGCAACAGAATCTTCGCCTCTCCTCTGTTATCATAGGTGGGATAGTGTTAGACAGAGTTGCTGGGCAGCTTTGGGTGGCTACGGATTACTTGTTTGCAGAAGAGATCCCACAGTATTTTAGGAAGTATTTATTGTCAAATCATTTATACTGAACTACAATTATCTTACTGAAATGTGTATGCTATATATTGCAAGGGCATTTTTCTTGCTGGTGTGTTAATGTCCCAATTTGCCAAGCTCATTTATGTTTGATGGTCCTTCCCTTTATTAGAGTGGAGCTTTGCATGCCAAAACGTTCTTTCCACCACCTCGATAAAATAAACAGAGATTTCCCGAAATGTAAACTCCCCACTGCAAAAATAACAGTGGAGGTGAGTATCTCCAGCAATGCTTTTCAGGAATTCCAGGTGTCTGTTCAGAAAACGCAAAATGTGCACCCTCAAGAAGAAGAAATATCATCCCCTTGCTAGCATGAACATCCACACATGATCACATATGTGCAAACCTACCATCTATTTCCTCTCAGAAATGCACTTGAGAAGTTCAACATTTTGTGGCTCTTTCACAGTTATGAACCTTTGTGTCAGGCTGAACGTGCACAGTCCATAACCCACAGAGCTGAGACTTTGTTCAAAATGAGGTGGAGGTAAGTACTAAGAATACACAAAGCCAGCTAATTATGATCAAATGAAGGTCCTCTTCCAGGATCTTTTGCAGTACACAAACCAAGGTCTTTCCAAGTATTGTCTCACATGAAGCTCAGAGAAGACAGTACATTTCTGTTAGGATTCATAGGGATTTTCTAGGACTACAGGGTCAGTTACTAGCAGGTGATCAAATGATGCTGGAAGAAAGGAATCATTAGAAAACAAATCTGTTCTGTTTTCTGTTTCATGCAGCTAATTTTCCTGAGGCTTTTTAGGGAACTAAATTAGTTGCATTTAGCATTGTTTAGGATGAAGCAGACAGATCTTGCCCAGGTTGAAGCTTTATAGAGGCTTACACATGTTAACAAACCTGGATTGTATTTTTACATCTCCTGAGACATTTTTGATCCTATAGTTAGATACCTACCAATTGTTGACACAAGTGAAAACAGCACAAAGTCTTCTGTCTGCTGCAAAAAAATCAATAGACTGTATTTTAGTCTACAGTACTGAAAATAAAATATATTTTTCAAGGAATAAATTCCACACATGTATTGAAGGGCAGAATCTGGCTCTCAGATTGAAGAGAATTTCAGACCTAACTAAGGCAAATCCCTACAGCAAAGAACAGAATAGCAAGCAGGGTCTGTAGAAAAAGGGTGGAGATACTTTTCCTTACCTTTTTACACATAGAACAGGCTTCTTACAACTTCTTTGGAATTATAACTGCTGTCCACAAAGGACCAAAATTTCTTCAGTCCCCAACTGTGTCTTTATTTAGGACTCATTACACAACACGTACCTAAGCCTCCTGAAACTACAGGTTAAATCATGTCTAAAGGATTTGGCTCTCTATAAGCAAGCTCATCTTATTAAGAACATAATGGAATCAGAGAGAACATTCATTTCAGAAGTGTGTCTCATTGTCTGATTTATTTTTTTGAGTGAGGAAAACAGATTTCACTTTTGCAAAAACATTTAATTTCATATGGGAAACCACCTTTAAGACTCATCATTTGGCAACACGCTCTACCATTCCCCTGGCTCTGTTTCCACATCCATTGCTAGTGGCTTGGTGTGTTCTTTATCCCTTGGGCCAGCTCATTAGCTGAATGCATGGCTGCTCATGTCTATCATCAGAGCCTGCTAACAAATCCTGTAGGACTACTCCAGGCCCAATAAGAGATATATTTGTTTTGTGGTTTGTGTTTTGCAGAAAACACTATGTACTTCTCAAAGCCTTAAGTATAGGTTTTTTAAAAAAAAAAGAAGTGGCAATTTTCATACAGTGCTAAATAAAATAAATTACAGGCCCCAAAAGATCTAATAATTCCTAAGGCAGAGTTCAGATGTGGTAATTAATTATCCCAACATGGAATTCATAATGATCAACTATTAATATGTGCATGGGGGACTGAATGTCTCAGGATTTGGTAATGGCATACAGAGACTTTCACCTCTAGCTTGCTGATTTGAATCTGACCCAGATCTCTAGTGACTTCTGAAAGCTGCAAGCATGTGCTGTTTGTTCTGTAGGATACATAAAATGAAATGATCTAAGCTGCTTCCTAGCAGTCCTGAGTCCATACCACTGGTGCCGGAGTACAAATCACCTTCCATTTGATTGCTTTAGTTGTGAGGTCAGGGGCTCCACAGATAACAATAATACTATAGCCTGTCACCAGGGATGACTTCCAGAAAATACTGCCATTGGGGCATGCCTCTGTGGGAAGCATTCCCCACACACACTATGGAGCAGACAAAACATGGAAGCCTGTGCCACGACTGCTTTCAGCTACACGTGCCCTTAGCTGCAGCGGGTGCTGTGGAGACCATGGTGAAGCCCCATGTGCTCCCAAGCTGCACGTGGCAGCTTCCCTCCCTGCCCACATGACTCAGATGGGAAGTGGCATCAGTCTCTGGGGCTGTCAGTCCAGGACTTCTCTCAAGTTGTAAATCCAAAGAGGAACAGAATAAGTATGTCTCCCAGAAAAAGGGAGTCAGAAGAGGGGCTGAGATTTGGGTTTGTAGAAGTTGGCAGAACCATATCTCTTTGGTTCAAAACTTTACCAAGCGCTGACCAAGTCTGGTTGAAGCAAGTTTGCCCAGATCTGAACATTATCAGGCTTGTTCAACTCCCAGCAACTGAAAAATCTGAAAGACTGGGTAGCTGTGGCACAAGAGGCAGAGCAAATCTCCTCAGGCATAGGTAATACTAGGGCACAACATGGGAGTGTGTATGCTTGGGAAAGGGGCCAACACTGTCAGGACAGGGTAAGGTCTTTTCCATCTCCACCTTCTTTGATTTTATGAATTACATTCTGTGGTCCCCTTTTGTGTTTTGGCAAGGAGTGGGATCCTTGTAGCTGCCAAAGAAATTGATATTTTCTTCCATTTCCTTGAATGCTTGTAAATAGGTTGAGGTACTGAGTGACTGAAAGTAGGAACTCTGAAGGAAAACACTGCTGCAATCTGCAGAGCATGTAAAAATCTGCACCCTCCTGAAACCAACATCTCAAAGAACATCTGTCTTAAAAGCAAACAGTCAAAAAGTATTTAAAACAATTTAAGCAGAAAGTTTAATCCAAGTTCCATGCTTGGTAGAAACCACCTAATTTCTGAATTTTCTTTGAAGAAACCACCTAATAGGAGCTCTGGGCCAGTTCAATGATGGATATTTGTATTTTCCAGATTTTAGCCTAGTTTGTAGCTGCCATTAAGTTCATCTGAGCACTGTACTGAGAATTTAGCTGCTCTTTGTGAATCTTGCTGAATGTTTCTGAAACAAAAATGTACATGATCTCTTTCTGTGCAATGATTTTAGCCATAGTTTAGCACTTTGTATGTTAGTGGGGCATTCTTTCTTAATGATATTTCCAAGTTCGATGCAACTATTCTTAGAGAAGAAAATAAAAGTGAGTGGTAGGTGGTAGCATATAGAAAAAACTTTACAGCAAATAGCAAAAATGGCTAAAACTACAACTATTTCCTGTTATTTCTCAAAAAAATATTCTGCATCACAAAATCCCTATGTTAAAAACAACACAGAAAAATGGAAAATATGTTAAGAACAGAAAATATTTCAAATTTAAATTTCCTTTAGATTGCAAATAAAAATAGCTGGGCAGTCATTGCTGCTAATTAGATCTTTCCATCAAGTCATGAGAGAGAAAAACCTGTTTTGAAATCCACATGATTTTTCCATTTCTACCAATACAAACGAATATCAGGGGATATGTTGCTCATTGCACTAATACAGGCTTCTGGATTCCTGCTGAAGGTAATTTGGATTCATCTTCACTGTATCCAGTGCACCAACATGCACATGTCTCTTGTCATTTTTTTAGAGTTCCTTTGCCTTTTTCCAGCTATATTTTGAGCAGACAGTAGTAAAACCCACCCCTTGTATAAGCCCTTTTCGTTGCTAAGGTGCTCAGGTGCAGTACCCTTTTCTAAATGCAGCCACATCTTTGGTGGAACAAAACAGATTTTTAGCTCAATGTCACACCATCTGGCAACTGAAAGCAAAGGGCAGGATATGAAAGCGGAAAAGTAGTTTTGGAAAGAAAGAATTTGAATAATCAGAATGTAATTCACTAAGTTGGAACAAGAAGTGGGGCTGATACCTTGTCCGTGTGGAAGATAGTGGTATCCTTAACGGCTACGTGGTTTCAGGAGTGTCTTGTACTCAAGTGGAAACCTCTTTCTTTAGGATCTTTTAAGAAAGCAATCATGATATAGCATGTGACAGATATGTCTAAGAAATCACTGACAGTAGGGCTCGACAAGACAACAGAACAGGTCTTACCCTCTTCTAATTTCTGTGACTTGGGAATCTTGGCTTTTTATTTCTCTGAAAGATCTCACCCACAACAGCGGGGTACCTCTAGTGGTTTTATATTGATCATGAAGATTTCCACTTCTGGAAGCAGTTACTTTGCTTGGCAGGCTGAGCAGGGATCAGACAAGGCTCGGCTTGCTTTTTAAGCCCTAATAAGGTCCTACACCTACAGACAATAAGAATTCAGTTCTGTGCCTCTATGTCAGATTACATCTCAAGATTTCTTGGGCTTTGCTTGGTGCTCTCACATATATTTCTTTTCCCTTTTGTGTAAAGAAAGCACATTGCTTCCTCCACATCTTTCTCTTGTGTTGCCATAATGAATTCCTTGTTATTCCCTTAGGGGGCTGACTCACACTCTTGCATTTGAAGTGAAGTAAACTGGAATTTGTATCTGTGTGAAGGTCAGTTGCAGTGCATATGAACAGGAAAGAGGGGTCAGAATGGTAATGCAGATCAGAGGTACACCGGCAGTACAAATGCAAATGCTGACCACCAGAATATTTCAAGGATGTCAGCACGCCACAGCATTTTTTTGGCTGGGCAATGTGATGCTAGGGGATGCCCATTTAAAAGGTTCCAATTGGCCAATGGAAGCTTGCCTGTACAGCAGAAAACTCCTCACATCTGTCAGAGAAGGAAGAAGATAGCTATTAAAAAAAAAAAAAACTAAAACCAAAACCAGCTTTGCTTGCCATTTCCTAGAAAAATGCCTTCTTATCTCTCAGGATTCGTAATCCATAGGCGAAATAACTGGTGTTTACAGTGGACCTGGAGCTGGAGAAGTGAGAGAAGAGCATGGCATTGCAGTCACTTTTGTCTTGTATGTGGCCAAGCGCAGGGCTGCTTTCTGTGAATGCTTTCCTCAGTCTGGCTTGGGGGGGTTCACACACAGAAAGTTTCTGCCCCTTCCTCTTGTTCGGCTCCTCTTGTTGAACTTCTGGGCTCCCCAGTTCAAGAAAGATGAGGAACCACTAGAGAGGGTCCAGCAGAGGGCTACAAAGATGATGAGAGGACTGGAGCATCTCTCCTACAAGGAAAGGCTGAGGGAGCTGGGCTTGTGTAGCCTGAAGAAGAGAAGGCTGAGAGGGGACCTTATAGATGCTTATAAATATCTTAAGGGTGGGTGTCAGGAGGTTGGGTCCAAACTCTTTTCAGTGGTGCCCAGCAACAGGACAAGGGCACAAAGTGAAGCATAGGAAGTTCCACCTGAACACGAGGAAGAACTTCTTCACTTTGAGGGTGACGGAGCACTGGAACAGGCTGCTCAGGGAGGCTGTGGAGTCTCCTTCTCTGGAGATATTCAAAACCCACCTGGATGCAGTCCTGTGCAACTTGCTCTAGGTGACCCTGCTTTGGCAGGGGAGTTGGACTAGATGATCCCCAGAGATCCCTTCCAACCCTGACCATTCTGTGATTCTGTGAAATTCCTTCTGGATTGTGAGCAAAAGGCATGGAGAGATGAGGAATTGGTGGCAGGTTCCAGGTTCAATAATTAATTTGAGAGCCATGGAAAATGGCTTAGTGCCTAATTGAATAAGCTGGCCTTGTGTTTTGAGTAGCTGTGAAAGATCAAATCTTTAAAATAATCATCTAAATACCATCTCTCTTTCCTCTCTGCTTGAGTTCTCAATGTCATTAGTGATCATCAAGTGACCTTTGAAACAGGAGTTGTGGAAAACAATGCTTTTTACACTGCAAAACAATATCCTGTGTTGTGGCATTTCAGCAGCTAGAAGAAGAAAAAACTGGAAGGAAAAAGAGAGAGTCAGATAATGATCAAAGTGAACATGTAGCAGCTTTTCAGAATTAGTTGGCCAATATAAAGTATTTGAAGGTTGAGATAAAATAATGAAAATAAATGAAAGGAATACCAACAAAATGTAGCCAACAAACAATCAAAAAAGATCAGCAGCAAGAGACGGGGAGAAGGAAAAAAACCCTGACCTTCATTAACTGTAGGTTGATTTTGCTTTCATTTTTTTTCCCCTGCTTCAGTGTCCAAGCTGGTGCACCATTGCACCTCACTAGATAATTCCTTCCCCGCTGACATTAATTTTAGACAAATTTGGATCAGTGTCACTCTTTTTACTCGTGAACACCTCCTTTATTTCTTCAATTTTTGGTAAAGAGATATTTTAATACACCATATACATCAACCTGGTTATTCTTCTTTAACCCTTCTTTTATCACTTACAGGTGAAAAAAATGAGATTCTGGCACTTGCTGAGCAGTAAGGCCAGAGCCTAGCATATGCAAAGCTGCCCTGCTTTCTCGGCTTGCTGAGCTCACTATAAAACCAATTTCTTCAGATCTTCATGGCAAGAAGGTGCAAAGGCTGATCCTGCAGCCCTAACTGCTCCCACGAGCAGGGGCCTACAGCGTGGGTGCCTGAGCCTCTGAGGAGGAGCCCACAGCTCCTGCAGCCTCCGATTGTACCTGTAATTAGTTATTGCTGCAAGATTCAAAGTGATTCTCCACTTGCTGTGCTGCACGGGGCCAATCTGACCTGGTGCAGTGAAGACAGGAGCATTATCTTTAGGGGTTTTTTTACACTGCCCAAATAATTAATTTTTCTTCAAAACACTATTTCAACCAGCAAGAAAATTACAAGTCACACGGGTCCTAACTTCATTCAAAGCATAAAAAATTCAATGTGTCCAGAGGTTTCCCATCCTCTGCTGTCTTTCCTTGATGACCATGCTTCTTCACTTGCGCACACATTTTCTAAAACTGAAGGAAAATTATTCCAGTCAAGAAAAAGAAGGAGAAGTATAAACAGACCACTACATGTTATATAAAACTATGGGAAGAAAAGAGCATCTTAGGTAAATACCAAGCTACTTATTTTATGATTTTTAAATGTCATTCTTTTGCCCAATATTGACTTTTTTATATGGAAGTTGAATTATAGATCTTACAGCACTTGGGAGCCTATGGCATCCTTGCTTTGACACAGCTGGTCGGGTTAAGAATTGAAGTCCCAGTAATTAGCTACGAGTTTCTCTGCACTGGGGAGCCAGGCCAGGATGAGAAGACTTTGTGAGGTTACTCCTCCCTCCAGGTAAAGCCAAAGCTACTGGGAGAGAGCCAGGCTGTCCTCTGAAGGAGCGCACTATGACATCCTCATCTTGTAGCTGCAAATAGGTATTTCTTCGGGCAGCGAATCTGTAGGCAGACATGCAATGCACAGCCTTTTGCAGCTCTGACTTTTCTCTCCAGCAATTTCATTTGGAGCATCTGTATGCACAATGGAAATCACAGAGTGTGATGACAGCTGAAAGTAGAGCCTGAGTCTAAACTTCAGAAATTGTTTGCGGAGGCAGAATCCCCAGGCTGATACTGAGGAACAACGATGGGGGAAATTAGAGGTAAAAAGCAGGTGACAAAGGAGAATTCATTGCAGAAATTTGGACAAAGGAAATGAAAATGAACGTGAAGGAAGGAAGGAAAGGGAAAGAAAGAAGGAATGGAGGAAAGAGGGATGCAGGCACACAAGAAGGCTGGCTGTTTGGGAAATCAATTTTGCGCTACACGTGCAGATTCATAGCAGTGTAATGACCTTATTGCTCTGAGAACCTGGAATTTTCCTATCCATACCCAGGGTGGCAATTCCTGGGACACACATGTTTCTTCTTTAAATGCCTTTAATTGCAGTTTTAATATTATCCTCTGTGTGGAAGCAGGAAATCAACACTTCACAAATAATTAAAACAGTGTAGTCTCTCTGAACACTGGACAAAAACTCAGAAGATCCAGGATTTCAGAGCCACTGCTGTCGCAGACAAATCCTTCTCTCTTTCTCTGTCACCAGGGGGTCATTAGGAGCTCTCACAACACAAATAAATCAGGGAAAAACAATACATTATGCTACCCATGGAAGGGAAGGGTCTGAAATCCACATCTTCTGCTTCTTGGTGAGGTATTCTTAACTCAGGACTACGTTGGCTGTTTTATTTTAATTAATCTTTAACAATAAATGAAGGTTCATTTCTGACAGGTTCGAAGAGGCACCCAGATTTTAGCTTTTATCTGAAAAAGATATAATCTGCAATATTAATGTGTTATGGGCATACAACACCATGGAGGAATTCTTGTGATGAATTCATTGTTTCTACTGGTTTTTAACCATCAAATAATGTTTGATTCACACTGAATTTTGGTCAGGTTTTAAAAAGAGAAAAAGGCAAAAAGCAAGGTAATTATTTCATAAGCTTTCCTTTTGTTTTCACTTGCAATTGAAACACTCTGTCTCTTTATCATAACAGCCATGGAAAAGATCAGAAAGCTGATTGAAAAGAGAAGATTGGTGATATTTCTAAAATGTTGTTAATATTAATGATACTTTCCATGAAAATGTCCAAAAATGAAATTATCGACATCTTTTGAGAAGGTTCACATAACTGTTTATATTAATTTTTTTTTTTATAAGTTTGTTTTTAAAATGAAAACATTTTCCTACTTGACTTTTTTTTTATTCTTGTTTTCTCTAAGATTTTGGTTTTTTTAATTTTTGGTTTCCTATTGTTCCCCTTTGTCCTCTTTTTTGTTTTCTGTCATGTTAAGGAGGAGAGAAGGAAGGGAAAAATAGAGCAAAACAAAACAAAACCATAAAAAACTATTAGATGTTAGTTTTCTTATTTCTGAAAAGAGCAAAGACACATACCTTGGAAAATTTCAGCAAACTAATAAACTATTTCAAGGAAACTGAAAATTTTGCGACTGGTCACTGTTCAAAATGACTGCTACTCTGGTTTATGAGGTTCAAAGTCGTATCATGATGAATGGAAAATATTTTAAGCATGAATTTTGACTAGACTATCCTTTTAATTAACTAGAGCTAGCAGTTTAATTGAAAGTTAAATATTCTTTGCAGATTTAAGATTTCCAAAGGCACTGACCTAATAATTCCAACTGGTGTCAATGGAAGAAGTGAATGTTCTGCAAATCTGTGCTGTATGGTTTTCATAAAAAAGGAATTAGCCATATACTGCTTATGAATTTTGAGTGTATTTTATTTTCATCTCCAAACTTCATTATGTTTTTCTTCAGTAGTAAATTAATACTTTAGGAGCAGTATTTTTTTTTTTTAATTTGAGATTCTTACTTAGTCATGCGTGTACAGAGTAAATTATTGTGCAGACCTTCCTGTACCTAGACTAAGACAGCTATGGCATGTGAAATGTTACCCTTGAAAACTGCAACTTCTCATTATGACAGAAGCCCAGCAGGTGACAGAAGGAAAAGCCACTGGCCCATGAACTAGGAGCCCAGAACATCATCAAGCTTTGCTGCTACTCCTGAGGAAATAAAAAGAAAAGGGTGAAGAGTGAACCTACAGGACCCAGAATGCCACTTTGGTGGACAACGACAGATTTATTTTGTCCCTTCTCTTTGCTGCTTTTCCAGTCCCCTGTTGAAGGGCAACTGTTAGAGACTGGAAATGAATGCTTCTTAAGAGCGCAGGAAGGGACACCATTTATTTCTCTGCTATTTATTTCTGTGAGGGACTGTTCTGTCGGATTTGTTTTGTTTTGTTTTGTTTTTTTCAAACCTTTAACTTTGTTTAGGTTAGCTTTGGAAGGAAAATGGAACAATAAAAAGAACAAAGCCTGCAGCCATTCTAATGTGTGTTTTCACACATAAACCAGACTGCCAAGGTGTGCACGCTTCAGTTGCTGTGTCAGCATGAGGACTGGCTTATTTCACTATCAAAATCAGAGAAGACACATTGAATGTCTATTTGTTTGTATGGAACAGATACTGTGCGAGGTCTAGGTTACTTGCTCAGATGACATGCTATGTTTAAATAATGCATGCTTTTTGGAAAACTAGTAGGATCCCATAACTGCACAGTGTATTTCAGACTGGAGATACCTTGTGGTTTAGATTTGTTTGAAAGGACTTTATTGCTTTTTATGTGCTTATCCTCTAAAATGAATCACACACAGAGGCAGCAGCTGCATCTACTGAGGCATTTCAGCATCCTGCAGCACCCTTAAGACTTTACCAAAAACGTGTCTTATTTTCCAGAAAGCTACTCTAAACAGCGTGACATTCCCACCTTGTCACTGCCTGGAGTATTGTGGATTTTCTCCTTTGTATGGCTATAGTACTCATTGGTCTTGTGGTAGTGTTCCTTGTGATGTCTAAATAGATCTGGCAACACCGAACAGAACGAAAGTAGCTGATCCAACGTAACATCTGCCTGCCATATTATGCTTGTGCTCCACAGTGGATCTACATATGTACAACATGGTTGACATGACCCATGCGCAACAGATTTATTCTCTATAATTAGGTCAGCTCCCAGCATACACTGTTATGTGTCACAGCCAATTGTCCAGGGAGTGATGAAGTCCAGCTGAAGTCTCACTGTGGCTCTTGCTGAGCACTATTTGGGTGATTTCACTGGAGTGATATGTGCTTGTCATGTCGATACAAACCCATCAAGGAAGCTTTGCTAGAAATAGGAACCCTGAAGACAGAGCTTCTGCTCTGTGTTTGGAAGTGTGAATGTAAATAATATTGCTGTTCTTCTTGTTCCTTGCTACCAGTATCCACATTGTTCTCCTGCATTTGGCATTGTATTTTGTACTTTCTGATGTTACAGGCCTCATGTCCCACCTGTTATACTCTTGTTTTAAAGCTGGCTCAGGAGTATAAAAAAGTCCAGCTTCTGCCACGGTTTCTTACCGAATGCAAAACTTTGCTACAAGCTAAAAATTTTCACTTATTCATTAATGGATTTCTTCCCAGAAACCGAGGGTATGGTGCTGCTCTGAGTTAGGAACAAGTGTTCAAATGAGCTAGGAAGGGGTTCTAATCATATCCCTGTTATTTCTTTATTTGTGGCGTCAACGCAGAACATGACATCCTTATTCGTTTCTATTATTAGGCACATTTACCAAAGCCGCCAATGTAAGACCTATTCTACTGCATAAATCTATGAGTACATTTATCATTTATGTTTTTTACTAATTACAAAGTAGGTACCAAATGTTCTGGGAAATCCACTTTGCTGACAATCAGATTTATTTTCTTAATTGAGTGGAATGCAAAAGACATCCCAGATTTAGTGTAGGGTTATTTTTGATCAAACCTTCATCCAGAAAGGAGTCTGTCTATTCAACCGTCTATGCAGGATGCCTTGAAAGTCAACAGACCCTAGTGCTGATAAAATGAGCAAGTTCAGTTGTTATAATACCTTTTCATCAGGGTTTCAGCTTGCCTATTCTTGATCTCAACTTTTGAGATAGCATCTTAAGGATAGGCACTGTATGCAGTTGTCAAGAACATGGAGACAGTGGTTTTCAGCCCAGCATCCAAAGACCCTCAGGGGCTACATCTAATGGGTTCTTCAAATGGAAGCAAGGAAAGCAACCTGTTATCAGGAGTCCACAGGTCTACCAGAACATTTTTAGGAATACTGTAGTCAAATGAGATCAGGCATCAGTAGATAAAAACAAAGTACTTGAAATGAACTCAAAAGCATGTAGAATGCCAGTGCAACAGAAAAAAAGATATTGTACGTTGACATGGCTACCTTTGCTAAATGAAAAAAAAGGCCATTATCTGCATTAGCTGAAGTCTCTGGGAAGCTTCCAAGCACAGTGCATCACTGAGATACTCAAAACTGAAGAGACATAAGCATTTATCTCGAGCGCCAGTAGAGACACAGTTATCTCTTGACATATTTGTGTGGGGTACATGGCCTTGTTTTTGCAAATCTGTATGTTGCTATTACTTTGGTGCAAGCTGTTATTTGTGTGGCTAGGTGTGGCGTACCTCCAGAAACACTCAGACATGGAAGGGTTTATTTTCATTTGGGAGGATTACTAAGTGGCTGTCTGTACCATATTTGTCCAGGCTGGCTTGATAATATCTCCATAACTCATTAAGTTTGGATTATAAACTTTGTTTGTTGAAACAAAATAATCACACAAGCTGCAGTATTTTAAAAGTACAGCTCACTTTTGGCTCATGCAGAATTGGCTAGACAATGATGGGTAGGTTACCATGGCTTGTCTAGCTACCCCACATCAGCTGTGCCCTGCCAATTGTCTATGTTAGCTACCTGCTAAAGCGGAATACTTTCAGAATAACACTGAAAACGGGAAGTGGTCTCAGAACAAAATATTTAGGAAAGATGAAAAACACATAATACACTGCTCTTGGTGAAAAACTGAAGATGCTCAAGCCTTTTGGCTTATCAAAGATGAGAAGAAGCAGGAAGATTATCACAAACTGCTAATATTTTCTTAAGGAACAGAAACACAATAATAGAAGGCATTGCAGTCTGGCAGATAAAGAAATAACAAAAATGTAAGTCTGGAGAACAGACAAAATCAATCTGGAAATCAGGTGAACATTTTGAAACTGTAAGAGTAGTTGATCATTAAAACAGTTTACGATTATTTCAGTGGAATTTTCATTGCTAGATGTTTTTAAATCTAGATTGAATTTTAAAAAGCAATATAACTCATATCAAGAGCATCTGTTGATCTCAAAGTAGAAATTAATACCTGTGAGTCTTTTGGTCAAAATAATGCAGAATATCAGATGATCAAAGTGGTCTTTTTCCAGCCTTAAAATGTGTACGTCTAGCGCACTAGAGAAAATGTTCCAATTAAGAGAAGAAACTTAAAACAAAACCATCCAAACTCGAACACTTTTCGAAACGTGAATTTGCACCTTGTTTCTGAATATTTGGGTCAGCATTAGCTTCTGAAGACAGAGAAGTGACAATCCCATGCACCCTGCTTTTCTCAGCTAGTGGCTCTATTCTTACCAGATTTAGTAATGTTTTTCTGCTCATTATGCCTCTGTGTAGTGGACTGAAAATTTATTATTAGCTCTGTGTTCCTCAATGAAATAAAAGCAGCATTTGATCAAGATACCTCTTAACCTTCTCTTTGATAAGCTAAGTCGCAGAAGTCTCCTAGGTCTTCTGACTTGGAGGCATACATGGAGGGGCAGGGAGGCCAGAGGCAGGGGGGTGAATTTGCTTAGCTAAATTAAGCCTAAAGCCTGTTGTCTTAGGAGTGTTTTATGAAATGGACTTAACTGATGTTATTAATTATTAGAACTGGGTAAAAATGTCCTAACCAATTTTTACCTGTGCTTTGGAGCACATTTTGGTTGTTTCATCCAGCTGCTTCCTTTCACTCTTCGGTAATAGTTCAGGAACAATGACTTCCAACGAATGTCTGGGTTTTCATGTATGAACGTAAGCCTCTTCTTTGCCCTACTCTTTCAATAGCGGGATCTTTTTGCCTCTGCATTTAGATGTGCAAAGAAGATGCTCTGCGTGCAGTAAAAGCAGAACAATCAAAATCCACCCAGAGAAATCCCGAAGCAGTGATTTGGAGGGGAAATGGAGAGCTCCTTTTCAGATGGTCCAGCCCCACCCCCTTGTCATCACGATTTTAAGACAGTAAGGGTGCGGGTTGCATGTTTGCAAGTGAATCAGCTGCTTTCCGAAAGACTGTTCTTTTTCAGTAAAAGCAATAGAATATCATTGTTAACTTACTATTTAAGGGAAAAGAGTGCTTTGAGGAGGTGTCTTTCTGAGAAACAACTAAATGGATATTTTTCATTTATTGAAATATGACAATCTTTGTTTTGGCTTGAGTTAAAAGGATTGTGCTTTAACTGTGTATCAGTACGTACAAAGTGTAGAGAAGTCACCAAATGAAAAGAAAAACAATAATTCCCCACAGTCTCCATAGCCTCCGTCTTCCCACCCATAGCTTTCCCAGCATATATGAGTCTAAACAGACAAGTGTTTTTGGGTGCATCCATTTTAGTCTTCACAGCTTCAGAAAGTGAGAGTTCAGTTTTATAAAAAAACCAGATCTCTGAAAGATCTGTAAAAATGGATGAATGTGCAGTAAGATATCCCAAATCACAGTCCTCCTGTGCATGTATCTTCTGAGAAGTGTAATAACCTCCTTTCCCAATGACTCTTCTTCCCTAGGTGCAAAATTATACTTTACAGCAGTTAAGTATTATGTATCTTCATTTAAAAAAACCCCACCTTTTTTAATCTGCCAAAATTTGCAAATCTGAGTGCAGTTGCTTCCGTATTTCTCTGCAAAATTTACTGGACAGAAACAAGTGCCTAAGCACTACATGGTGAATCTGTAACATCTAGGACTCATCAGATGTACTGCATATGTGCTGTACAATTGCTTGCACAGCAAGTTCAGTGAGTTACTAGACTTACTGGGTGCATGCACAGTGGTGCAAGGGTGCAGCACCGCAGGCTGTGGTGTCCCACTTGTGTGGGATTTGGTGTGCAAGATGTACAGAGCCAGACTGTGCACACAAGCTGGCCATCTGTGCAGGATCTCCACAATTCCAGTAGTCCTTACAGAGCTCCAGGAACCTGAAACACTGTCTGCCTCAAAACAAAACAAGGACAAAAAAAAAAAAGAAAACAAAATAAACCTTACACTTGTACAAATACAAAAACTTCTTCCCTAAGAGATCCTGTGCAGATGACCAGAGAGTGCAACAGGGCAGTGGGTGTTGGATAAACGTGGTGGAAGTGGCAGGTATCTTTGAAAGATTTATTGAGTGTAAAGTGTTATTTTTCCCCATCACGGTGGCAATTTTTGGTGGCAGTAACAATACCGGCGCTGATGTATGGACCAGCAGATGTCAGTGTAGTTCTGTTCATTCATCTTCCCTTTTGATGGAATTCCAGTTATTTTTCTCGGTGTCCGCCGTTCAGCTTTCTTATTTAACCATTGTCTTTTCACAGCTTAATGCATCATAATATTTGTAATTCATGGCTTCTGTCAATGTGTTTGGAAATGGACATACATCTTAACAAACAAAGTCCAACCCGAGGACTGATGCTGAAATACCGGCACTGCCAGGCGAACTACAAGACAGCAGGAGAGAGGACAGGGAGACAAAGCGCTGGGGTGCTGAGCGGGGGGCTTTGCTGCGAGAGGCACCAGAGTCCTTGTTGAGACCCAGCCTTCCCCAGAGGTCAGGTGTGTTGCAATGCAGAACCGCCCCCAATTCTTAAAAATCCTCTTCCAGCATTTTTAAGGAGAAGAAAATACAATGTGGACAAGAGAAGAATGAAATTCTTTCCTCCTCACTTGATAATGCCAGTCAGGGTGCTCTTTCCAGCCTGGCTGAAACTCCAGTGAAAGCTTGTTGAGTTACAGAAAGGTAACAGATCTACATGGTTTCTAAACCAGGTAATAACCTTTGAGAACTGAACAGAAGAAGGGACTATTGGCTTAACCACCTGGTTCCAGGACTTTCTGCAGGATCTGAAGACATGAGATAAAGAGAAGAAATTCCTAAAAAGTTCATTTAGATAGTTTTCAGTTGCAGTCATAACGGTGAAGGCAAAAACTATGTTCTAATGCCAAAGATGATAATCACAGAAAAAGAGCTGTATTTTCATGAGTGGTAATAATATATTTTTTGGACTCCCTGACATCTTGACTACATGAGAAGTCTGTCCTCCTTTGTCTTCAACCAATAGCTCTTGGACGCAAAAGCAGCTGCTCTGTCAGTAAAACTAAGTGAGATTCCTTGTCAAAAAGAGTGGTGGGATAGCCTGTTGAAGCCTCCAACCACGAACAGTCCAGACCCTGAGCTTAAAACCTTCTCCCATCCTTTAAAAGACTATAAGCAGTACTGTGCAAACATGCAGAACTTGCATTATAGCTCATTTCTGACAGACCTGTGGGTGGGAGCGTCAGTCAGACTCACCACAATGACTGTCTGGGGCTGCTTTTGCACCCGGCCACTGGAGACAAAGACCCAACCCAAGAGAGTGCCGCACATCCCTTAACCTGCAGCTAAAGGACGGCAGGTCAGTACTAGCAGATTCCTGGAAACAAAGTCAGGGCCCCTTTTTGACAACTTTTGGATCTGTATGGATGTGATCCCAAAATAGATAGGTTTCTGATCCAGGATTTTGGCACAGCCTGCTAGAGTAATTGGCTTTGCAAAGAGTTGGACCGGGAGCCACATCTCAGAGGTTGGGATTGTTTTGGGGTTTGTTTCAGGTCCATTTTTAGTGTAAGGGAAATTACATGATGTGCTGTGCTAGACTTGTGACATGGCATCATTATCAAGTTAGAACATGATGCTATTAATTCATCACACTCTTTGCAAGTTGCTGTGACCACAGCCCTAATTGTTTCTTGAAGCTCACAGTAATGTGGCCTCTGGCTCGTAATAAAATTACACACAGAATCTCATGAGATGGAAAAGAAAAAGAAAAAGGAATGAAAATCTCTCTGTGGACCTTTCTGACTTGTGTAAGTCATGGCTTTTGACAGGGAGAAATATTCCAATAACAGAGATTGGCAAATATTAGAAAATTTGGCTACAGATATTTGGAAGTTTCTTAGAAGCTCTTCCAAACCTCATCTTAAGATTATCCAAGACACTACGCAGATCTGTTGGGTTACAATTTCTGGTCTTTGCTGATTCCAGCTAGCACAAACTTATGTGAAAATTGAAACAGAAAATAAACAACTACCTACCCCAGGAAAGCAAATCTCTCCTGTTTCTTAAATCTTGAATGACTAAATCTTTTGAGCTTCAGAGAAGTGTGTGCATATGTTCACTTGGATGGAAGAATTGGGTCATATCCTAATATTTAGCTGAACCAATTTGAACAGCCATTCTGATTCAATAATCTGCTTTTCACGAATACGATGTGAAGAGCCAGACTCTTTATTGCATTTAGCCTTCCCTGAGTAACCTAGTCCCTCTTTTTCCTCCTGTGTATCCCTCCAGCTGGTCCCACAGCACCAACATACCACTCTGATCTATGTCAGGTGCCAATGACTCTTAGGGCAAAACACTGCCCTGATAGCAGATGACCAAAGTGTGAGGTGCTAAGCAGAACTCTGCAAGAACTTCTCCTGCCCATTCCATGCCTATCAGCAGATCTACCCCCCAGGGGAACCTGCCAGAGTGGGTCTCCGTGCAGTCACCACTCCCTTCCCGTGTCTGTCCCCATGTTTCCACCCTGATGTTATCCAGTGAGAACATAAGCTATCAGGGTGCCTTCAGGATTGCAGTCTCCCCTTGGGCATGTTTCCCACAGCCGGAGCAGAAGCGTCCCCACGCCTTGTGCTGAACTCCTTACATTAAATGGTGCTCGATTCTTGGGAAGAAAGCAGCAGCAAATGGAGTCGGTACATGGATCAGAGGCACTAAAACATGGTTTGGATAGTCTCATAAGCATCTCCAGGTGGTTGATAAATTAAAATAGCTGTAAAACAAAATGGAGGGAGAGGCTGTCAGTCATCTTAACATTGTGGGCACTTCTGACAGTCAATGCTATCTCATACAGAGAGACTTCCTTTTACTTTGTGCTCCCAAGAAAGGTTTTGTTGGGTCTATTAGTCTTTGGGTAACTCATAGAAGGGATGTGACAGGAATTTAATGTGCCCCTTCTTAAAACCTCACTGTTCTGACAATCACAAAGAGTTAAAGTAACGCAGCAGAAGGTTTCTCTGGGCCTCTAGGAGGTTCAGCAGATTACTAATACACTACAGGCAGTTTTAATGACAGAGCTTCCAGCTCAAATCTGGCCTTTTTATTATGATGAAGGGCCTGGCCCCAAGTGGTACAGAACACCTGCAGCTCTCATTGAATACAATGGGATCTGATGCTGATGAAAGGGACCATTTTCAAACTTCCTTAGAAGTAGGCGCTCCCCAGATGTTATGCAAAAAGCCCTGCAGAACAGGCATCAAGTGCTGTGATACTAGGCAGGCCAGCCACTATTTTCCTCAGCAGGATAAACCCAGGAGTTTGTGCGAGTGGTTTATGTGATCGGATCTTCTATCCAGGAGCAAGCAAATTAAGGTCAGTGCTGACTGAATTAATGGAAGCATCAGCCATTTCTTGAAAAGCACTGGACATTTGAACAAAGAGGATTTCTCGCTGGGAAGGTGCCTGATGACTTCTGAGTTTTGTCACTGACAATAGTCATAGCAAGACTTTGAATATAATCCAGAAGAAATCTTGTAAAAATCTAAGTGTGTGTATAAGGAAAGACAAAGGGTAGGACACAACCTAGGCATATTTTCAAGTCGTGTGTCAGAGCTTCAAGATTTATTTTATTGTCTCTAAATTTCACTATTTATCCACAGTCAAGAGAAAACAATGCTTTCCACTCTATGCTATCATGCTTTTGCAATTTCCCTGCTTTACAATTTCCCATTAATCCCTTGGTTAATGCAGATGGGGATCTTCAGCCCCGGGTGGTACTGATGCCTCTGGGACAGACCACTGCTGTAGACATGAGTGGGACTGGTGCTGGCAATTATAGGTGAAGTACTGTAAAACTGTTGGTGAAGTAAAAGGCTACACCATCCTGTTGGGTTCTTAATTTGGTTTTTCTATGCCTTTTAGCCATTGCTCTTTCTATTCCACATTGTATATATGTACTTATCATATAGAGAGCTGGTTCTAATTAAAGCCAATCAGAAATAAAACAATACACACAAACAAGAATATATTGTACACTTGATTAGCCATGGCTGGGCAATAATATACAAGGAAAAATCTACATTCCTACCCCCCTCAGCTGGGGATAAGATCCAGAGTCATATTACCAATATAAACAGCATAAAGCAGTCTGCTTTATTAATACCTAATATATCAGGTATCACACATTCATTGCAAAAGGCAAAAGAATAAATGCACGCCTGCATTCTGACATTGACACAGATATTAAATAACACATGTCCTGTTCTGGATTTTCCTTTCTTTGTTAGAGGGTGGCAGAAGAAGAAAGGAATAAATACAATAATAGTAAAAAAAAGTTCTGTGACAGTTATGTGGTGATGGCAACATTGGCCCATTGTATGCAGTGAGTCAACATAAAAATGCAATAACCCCCCCAAATAACATCCACATATTGGCCCAAATTCCAGCCATCACCAGCTGTCCAAGTGCTGTGGATTTGCTGCGGCGGGGCTGCATAGCTGGGAGGAGGGAGGCGGTACGTGAGGACCTGGACAAGTGATTTGTACAGCTCAGGAATGTCACAGAAGTGCTGGGTGGCATGTTGTCGGTTTATTTTTCTGCTCTTGGGTCCTTGCAGGGGCCAGTTCATCCTTTTCACAGGGCTATCGTAGCTTGCATCCCCGGTGCTGAGGGACTACTGCTAGGCAGAGAAAATCTCAAGACTTAGTATTCCCTGGTGATGTTTGCTTTCTGGTCTTCTCCCTCTATTCCTTAATCCCTTCCTCCACCATCATCCTGGGAGTGGAGGAGGAGGGGAGGTCCTGAAAAGGCAATGCAGAGGCAGTGCTAGATAAATGCTGCCAGATAAACCCCTCTCTGTCAAAGTTATTTCCCTGGACACTTTCTTTGTGTCTGTGTAGCTGGCATTAAGTGGCCAAAGCATACGACTGCCTCTCATCACAGTGATTGTGTGTACAGTGCATGTATGTGAGTACAGAAATGAATAAGGTTGGACCCTGTGTCTCTTACTGGGATTTAGGTTTTCTCCAAATATAAAACCCAGTAGCTGTCTTCCACTGTATGGAAATAAACCCATGAAATTTAAAAAGCAATGAAGTAAAACTTCCACAGTGCCTTTGATATGGCTGATTCTTTTTTAAGCCACTTGGACTTGGCATTGCTTCCTGACAGCCTGCCAGCCTGGGATGCTGTTGTTTTTATCCATGCTGGAGAATCAGACAGCTTGCCGATGGCTTGCAGGGTATGGTGCTTGTATGGGTTACCTGGCATCATCCTGAACTCAAGGAAATTGCAGTTCTCATCCTTTCACATGTGTGTGAGTAGCGGCAGTGCAGGGCTGAGCCATGCACAAGCATGTGAAAGCGTCTATTCCCTTTCTACTGAACATGATAGTCCCTCTGACTGGGGTAGCTGTATCATCTCCTTCATCCTCTTCCCACCACTGCTCTCCGAAGCCAGTGACCTAGGGCCATACTGCACCTATTCCTCTTGCCCCACAGCCAGTACAACCTAGTAACCTAGCCATCCACCTCTGCCCCCCATGCAACCGCCTTGACACTTTAGCCATTCGCTCCTGACAAACAGCAAGACTCTGAGAGCTGACGAAGTTACTACCAGTCAGCTGATTACCTGCTAATCTGCTGCTTGGCAGCAGCTGGTTGTGTGAAAGCTCTTATCCTGCAGCTCAACTTTTTCACAGAGGGAGGTATGGCTGAACACGAACTCCTGTACGGAGGCAATTACACAAGCTACAGGGTTACTGCCTTGACATAGGCAGCTGAAGCCTGCCGCCTCCAAGTATCATTTGAAGTATTTCACACACCAGCAGTGGTGCACATATCTTGGCCTGGTTTGTTGGACTGGACGTTTGTGAGCCTGTCAGGTTGTCTGAGGTGTGCGCTGTGCTGATGCATGCGTGTGTGTGTGCACATGGTCAGATTGTCTCCCTTCCTGTCTGCAGACATTGCCTCCTACAGCATTTATAGGGGTCTTGCATAATGGGATGCTTGTCTTGGTAGGGCTTTCAGGTGCAACAAATACTGGCAGTCCACTGTGTGCATTCAAAGAAAATCAAGACATTTCCATCATTGCATTTGCTTGACTGATGCTTTGGAGAGTGGCACATGGCATTGGATTTGTTGATTAAGCATTCTGGTGAGCCAGAAAATGATCCGCCGTGACATAATAAGATGTGACTGATGTGTCCTGATGTGATACAAACTGAACTGTTGCAGGAAGATGCACAGTCAGACCCACATGGGGGTAAAATCTAAAGTACTTTTTCTAACACCCAGTTGTCAGATATTTCACTTGGACAATTACAGATTTGCCACCAACACTCTGCTGTCCTCAGTCACCACACTAAATCTCCCTAATTGGCAAATACATTAGTGAGAACTGACATCACCATGTTAGTCACTGCACAAACATGGAGGTTGGCGGAGAGGTACAATCATTCAGAGTTGTCCGTAATTAATCACAGACAGGTAGTTCAGAAAGGCTGTGGGAACAGTGTCCGCATTCACTTACTACCACTTTATGGTCCAAAACACAATCCAGAAGTTATTCCAAGACAGGTGGTCATAAAATCTTGAAAACTGGTACTGTGAGTTGCTTTTGTTGTGCCCTACATAAATCTGTCCTATTTTGGATAAATTATATACTGTTTAAAGTCAGCGCTTAAAGTAAAAACAACCCATGTTGTGTTTAGAAGAAACTTTGCTGCTGAAACCTCTGAGTATTTGCAGTGTGCTGTGTGCTGCAGAATACTGTGCCACGGAGGAGCTGAGCTTATGTATGAGGAAGTCCAGATGGGGCATTGCAGAAGGCTTTATGGCCTCATGCAGCCATGTGGGGTCGAACAACAAACAACACAAGAGACTTATCAGCAAGGACATGTCAACCCTGCACCTGAGCTAAACGGAAAGCACTGAAACACCTCTGCTCTGTGTAACCGACCCTGTGTCTCATGAAGTGCCTGTTTCACAGCTGTGGACCGTGTGGTATGGACAGACCCAGAGTGGCCACTCCATGCTATACGACACTGGGAGTCAAAAGCAATGAAGAAAGTCACCTCTGTGCGAAAAAAGGAGCAGAGGCAAGTCCTGTAAGAGTTAAAATGCTTTGGGAGTATGGAGCACAACTGGAGAAGGGTTGAAGAGTGCTTCTTTCTTTGTCTGAAAGTGGTGGGGGCAATCACAAGGCAGCCTTATTGCTAGCAGTAGTGTGTGTCTGCCAGACTGCCATTAAGTTAGAGAGCAAAGGTTGATTGTGAAGCTGTATTTTAGAAATCTGAGGAGTTCCTGTACTTCATGTAAGAATGAAACACAGGACAGGAATGTTATTAAACAAAATGAAAAGGAAGGAAAAAATCACAGGGGTGTTTGTGGCTGAGCTCAGGCTGAAGTCTAGGTCTTACAGTTCTGGAGGCTACCTGAGACCTGATAAGACTGTGACTGTGATCAAAACAACCTGGAGGTGATTACTGGCAGATTTCAAATTAATCTTTTAAGAAAACATTAGAATTCATCACAGCACAGCTTATAGAGGATGGGCTTTCCTATGGCGAACTAGACAGGATACAAAGGAACTCAAAATCGTTTGTGGGCATCCAGATTGCTTAAGCAACAACACAAGGTTGCTTGGAAGTTTCAGGCCTCCCAGTGGCTTGAGTCCCACTGCAGAGCTTTGTAGCTGTTTCTCTGTGCTAGTCTGTTTTCTTCAGTCTCTCTGTCTTGCAGTGAGGTTTACTTGACTGAACACTGCAGTGGGTCTCCGGAAGTACCTCCCAGGCAATAACAACCACGCATCCTGTGCCTGTGCACTTTCACTTCTTGTTGAATATATTCATATTCCTGTTGAATATTTACAGAGTAAAGAAACCAATGAAGAGAGTGGTTTCGGAAGAAAGGCAGGGAAAGGGAGGAAACTTGAACCACCAGAGAAGGAACAAATGGGCATTTATGGGCATTGTGGGTAACAAGAACCACAGGTGGATGGAGCTGGATGGAAGGAATCTAAGTTCGTGTATTTTCCCAGTTTTAAAGGACAGACCAATGCCTGGCTACTTGGAGGTGGGAGGCAACAGATATGGCAGGAGAATTGTCTTGTGGTCGTCCCTGAGGCTGGGGTCAGAAATGGTAAGACTACAGCATTCTTGCAACTGCTAAAAAAGATCAAATCCGAAATAAGAGCGCTTCCTTTTTCTGTCCCCTCAGATTCCCTGTTTGACTTCATAGAGCAAATTCTCATGAGCACTGGATGAAGACAAACTGAATTCTTTCATTTCCTGACGCTTCATTGCTTGCTTTGCAATCTTAATCTTCTTATAATGGTTGTTTTTGGATGCAGTATGTATATTTTACGTATCTCTCAAATAAGCTACAGTTAGACACCGATCACTGGCATTTATCATACCCCTTCACTCTTTCATTCAGACACTGTCCACTGATTCATAGCACCCTGGGCCACACGTAACAACTTCTAACAACTGTTTTAAAAAATCAAGGCAAAATGCCTACGTCTTGCTCTTTCTGCACATGTGTTTGTACATGTAAGATGCAGTAGCAATTGCCTCTGAGAACAAAGGGAGTAAGATACCGAGTAGGGAGGGGGAAGAGTTCCCAAAAGTCAGGACGTGGTATTTCCTCAACTGTTATATAATATTTATATTAGAGTAGTGCCAAGAGGCTCCAGTCAAGATCAGAGCTATCTGATTATATGAACTTCACAGAGACATACTAATACACAAGCCCTGCCCGAAGAAATAGATAATCTAAAAGGAAAAAAATGCAGAATACACTAATATGAGGAGGGCTCCATGTGTGAGTAGATCTGATGAGAGGGATGGACAGACATCTTGGAGCTGAAGCTGCATTTCTCTTGCAGTGATAAAGGGTTGGCTATCCACAAAGCATCTGAGGTAAGATCCCTTCTATAAGCAGAATGATTAGCCCCACAGGGAATTCCCGCAGTAAGTGGTTATTCATGAAGAAAGGTGCTTGAAGAGAGGGGATGAATGCTTATTGGTTTCAAGAAAAAGGTCTTTGGAAAAAGGCTAATAGATTTGAAGATTGACCCTGCATTTGATGGTAAAGAAGGGAATTTTTATCCATTTGTTTTCTCCTGGATCATGTATTGGAGCTGAAAGCTGAGCAGCCACTATGGATGTTGGTAGAGTTAACAGAGGGAAACTAGTGAACTTATTCAAGAAGATACTCTGTTTTACAAAACTGGCTGTTTTCGTTGCTGCCTTACCACACTAACTTGGTCAAGTTTCACACCGGCTCTTATTCTCTGAATTTAGTGGTGGTCCTTGCTGGTTCTGTCCTTTCTAGCTGAACTGACTGCCCATCATCTCAGCTTCATGAAGACCATGACAGAAAACTGCCAGGCACCTCACAGAGGGCTCCCTTTACAGACGATGCCTAGGTTGCCTCTATAACAACCCCGAGTGAGGAGAAAGTCTGTAAAATTGCTCTTCTGCCCATTCCCAAGAACCACGATTCTTGCTTGAGCCTCTGACTGAGGGGCCTTTCCGTGGAGCTAGAAACTTTCCTGGAGAGGAAAGGTTGCTAGAGCACTGACCTCCCCTTCTCCACCGGTGGGATATGAGGTCTCCTCGGGATCAGGAATAACGTCTGCAGAGTCAGCCTTGCTGTCTCAGTAGCTCCCTGGGATAAGCAGGTGGCAGGTGGCCTCTTTGCATCTGAGCTTCATGTGCTCAGATAGATAATTTTAGAAATATTGTCCATCTGATGCAGGAGATGATTACTAAGGGCTGGATTTAGCCTAAAATAGGAATGTGCCAACCACATTTTTCAGACAAAGTACGTGCATAACTTCTCTCTTTCCCTTACTAATATCTCCTTTTTCAATGGTTTTAGCTGTTTCCATTAGCTACAGTTCTGAGGGACAGCGGGTAATAAGCGCTATTCTAGTGGTATTTTCAGCCCAATCAGGAACAAGGAATAAAGGCTTCCAGACAAATTTTTTTTAGTGCCAGGTATTTCTGACTGTCTGGAACAGTTTATGGAAGTGAATCTGAATCATTCCCTCGTCCCCTTCATGTTCATTCATGGCTGCTCTACTGTAAAGTATTCATATGACTGAGTTAAGGGGAAAAAAGTCCCTTATCATGAGGAAAAATTGGAGGCGTGGGTGGAAAAAGTTCTCATATAAGTGGAAATAATTGTGTATGGGACATTGTATCTGACTGCACTGAAGAGCTCTGTGGCAGGAAGGGAGACTGCTGTTCCTGGGAGAAGCTTCTGTGACCAGAAGCAGAGCCGATCCATGCTCCAGCCCTTCTACCAGTGCTGATAGCAGCAGCAACGAGCCTCATTTTCCAATTTTGATTGCTCAGGCAAAGTAGGCAGAAGACAACATCTATATTCCTGCCCTCCATTGTCCCCTATCTTGTCAGAAGCTCTGCTGACCTAGACACCTCTCCACTTGTCCTACTCCTAAAATCAAACGTGTCATTCTGTTTTTTAGCATATTGATTTTGCCTAAAGGCAAGACTCATGATGCAGGGCCATACTAGTCCAGACACTGGTTAAATCTGTAACAAAAGTATGTATTTTATGCTGAAGAGATAGAAGTAAAGCAACTTTCAAGTTCCACTAGCCTTCAAGAACAGTTGCATAAATAACGACAGAAATCCATGTAGCAGCTGAACATAAGATTGCTCTTTCAGCAGCAAATGCAGCCATGATGCTCTTGGTGAGTGCTGTGCAGCCGTGCGACGTCTCCTTTTCAGGGTTTGCAGAGGATGTGACACAGTGCACAGTGGTCATGGGAGGGCTTTAGCCCTCAGAGCCTTCCAAAAAACCTGTCTGTGAAAACCTCCCACTGAAAGCAACATAATGAAACAAAACCCTATGATGGCTATGGCATAGGGGCATTAGGCTGAACTGAAAGCACTTACCAGGTTAATTTATCTATGATACCTGTTGATAAAGTAAGTACATAGGCAGGTGTTTTCCTAGCTGTGGAAATGAAAGACTGGCCAGATGAGTTTGCTGGGAGCTGGGCTGCAGAGCTTGTAGCTGCCCCTAATTTATTTTGAAGGGATCTCCCAACTACCATGTACTCTAGGATAGGAAGCAGTGAAGAAATGGGCCAGAGGAGGCTTGATTTTGTTGAAAGCTGCATACTCCTCCAGCAGCATTTAGGGGCCATGGTCACAAATGTTGCCTGTGTTGACAAGGACGATCCACTGCAGGAATAAAAAGAAGCCTTTTGAACCTCGGTTGTTGGCTGTTTGCCATGCACTTCACCTGCAATTGTCTCTAATCCTGGCCACTCTCCCTGTTTGTTGGTGAAACACATTCATATTCATCCTACACAAGCAGAAATGTGAAGGCAGATATGGTGTTACAAACATTAGCTGCACAAGTAAAGAACAGAAATTACAAACAAGCAATAACAAGGCATCAGAAACTTTGTCCATTACTTTTGAAATAAAGACTGACAAAATAAATATATTCAAGGGAGAAGTCATTGCAATTAATAAGCTGTCAATTCATGTAATGAATGCAGGAGAACAAAAAGGTTATATCTATAATCAGTGCTGTGACCCTGATGTCCTTAGGGCACAATGGATCAGAAAGATTTTTTTTTCCCCAAAATGTTATAACCATTTAGAAATAAAGGTATGGTCAGAACGTACAATTTTATAGTACTGCAAGACTGTATAACTGATAATTAATACTAAGGTAGGTTAATAATTTGTTCCTAAAGCTATTTTACAATTGTGTGGTCTCTTCTTTTATGGCATAACCACGGTGTATAGTAACTAGCTCTGATTCAGCACTTTAATCACCTGGTCATACAAAGCATTTGATTTCTTGAAGTAATCACAGGTGGAATTTCCTTGTGTCTCTCACTCTATTGTCTGAATAATCCAGTATAAGGCATGATATGGCAAAACTTGCTCTCTAATTTCAGTTTGGGCTACTAATGTAAAATGAGTTTGCAGGACTGAAGACTGAAATGTAACTGAACAGTGATCTCATTGGAAGAAACAAAGACAGTATGGGGTCAAAGGGCACATACGCTGTGAGGCTGGACTCCAGAGTGCATTTACAGTGCACGATGTGCTCATCCATAGATAGCAAGGTGCTCTACATCTCACAGCACATCAGGGGCACCAACCAGTAGCAATTTCTGTGACCTTTCCTGAAGGAGAGGGACAAGCTATCTCACCATAATTGTGCTTCAAAGTCAAACACAACTGTTGCCATCCTGGGCCTTCCTCTCTCCTCTCCTCAAACATCCAGCATTCTTATGTATAACGTGATCTTAATAAAAGGAAAAGGAAAATGATGAAAGACTGTACTTTTCCCCTTTCTATTTACAGGTATCTCTGAACACCACAATTGTATTAGCTCCATAAAAACTATCTCATTAAAAATATGACACATATTGCAAATATCACACGTTTCCACCTACTACATCATTAAATCAATTACTCTTAAGTGTATAAATACTTATCTGACATAAATAAACAATCGCATTGATGACTTACAGCAGAGTTGTCCAAAACTCATGAGAAAAAATACATCATACCAAGTCAAATCCCAAGAAAAGTTTAAAGGTCAAGTTTTTCTTCCACTAAGTAGCTCAGTAAATATCTATAAAGCCATGTTAGGGAGAATATTGAGAAAACCAAGAATCTGTATATTCTGTGTAGAGTGGCCAGCAGCTCTACATTGGGTGGACTTTTGCTTTGGTTAGAGAAAAACAACCTATTAAAGAACCATCCTGGGCATGTTTCTGCAGCCTGCTGTCCCTGCTCAGTACTAATGTCAAAGGGAGCTAGATGTGCACAGCATCCACCAAACCACAATGCAGTGAATTTCTTAGTTGTTCTGGGACTATTCCCAATGCAAATTCAAAACTAAATGCTAAAATGAACTTACAGAGCAAAATGAAAAGTGAAATTACACTGGAGCATATGCCCAGCAGCTCCAAGCAGGTAGTCAGTGGTTGCTCAGTCCTGGATACACTGGCGCATATGCCCAGCAGCTCCAAGCAGGTAGTCAGTGGTTGCTCAGTCCTGGAGACCTTGTATTTTGTCCTGGCGATAACTCATTTTGTCTGTCCATCACCTCATACACTGGAAATGTAAGAAATCGGGTCTTTGGTTCAGGTCCTAGCAAACTCGTTTTTCTCTGCTGCCTGTCTAGGGCAGAGACAATTAATTTGTGGGTTTGATTTTAGATGAAAGAAATTTGGATTATTTTACATCTGCTGAGTTCCCTTGCCTCTTTTCTTCTTTAAATAAGTGTTGTCTGATTTCTAAGATGGAAAGTTTGTGAGTAACATTATAAGTTCATATGCCTAATAGGACTGATCAACAATACATTCTCTGGTATTAGCAAATTATGTGGAAGATTGCATCAAGTATCCTCCAGCACTGTCAAAGCACACCTGTGAAAGAAATCCATAGACAAAAACATCAATACATGCTACAAATGAAATGTTTCTATGATCAAAATACATGCGAAAGACAAAATTCTGCAAAGAGCTCGTCCCTGACTTATCTGTGTTGCAGTCTGTGTTTGCTTACGTCTCACCTTGCATTGGCATTTTCCTCTCGGAGCAGCAGTGCCAGTCTGCTGGGTATACAGGCTCTCCAGGGGCATGGGTGGATTTCCGCTCAGTGTTGTCGGTCACCTGAACTTCTCTGTTCCCAAGCGTGCCAGCTTGTGACTCTTGACACTGCTAGAAAAAACAGCATCAGGAAAAGACACAGCTGACGCTCTTCAGTTGCATTAAGGTCCTGGATCTCTCCAGAGGTTAGATATCATTAGGAATAATGCCAATGGCACTATGCATCTGTAAACCAGGTGAGAGAAGAAAATTTAGGCCTCCAAATACAATCCCCTGTCTCATTCCCCAAAAACGAACCAGATAAAAGAAAGCTGGGTTCAGAACAAAACGAAACAGGTCTCATGAAGGCAAAACAAATCTCATTCTGGTTATGGGGGGCTGGTGGCTGCCAAGGACTAGGGGGGAGTAAGTGAGATGGACAGACCTGCAATGAAGAACATTGTGATTCCTCTTTTTCGCATGCCTGATTGATGGAACTACAACAATAGAAACAAAAGATGGCTTGGATGGGCAGCGAGGTAGCAGAGACAGGCTGACACACCTTGTTACCAGACTTGCACAGCTGCTCGTATGCCACTGCTGATCCATCAGCCCAGCATGCTGCTCACAATGGCTGATCAATCTACACTTGCCATTGCCTGATGTTAGCAGCAGCAGACAATAAGGGAGAGAAATATTCATAATATACTGGAAAGTATGTTTTTGTTTCTCTTATAGTGTTTTGGGTTTTTTCTCCCCCTCACAGAAAAGCCCTCTGGTTTATAACAGTGCAAATATACTTCCACTGGCTCCAGGGACCATGTCTTTTACTCAAGTAAAATTCTCATGGACCTAAAACCTGGGAGGTTTGTGTCCTCTCCACACTGCTAAATGCTGTGCTTTTCGGTGAGAACTTGGGGAAATGAAGGAGGAAGGAAAGGCAAAATGGGAACTGTTGCAGATACCGACTTTTAGGTCCCAGAGTTGCTTCAAATGAAAAGCAAGAATGGCCAAAGGTTGATGTAGAGGAGCTGCTGCAAAAGGATGAGGCAGCCTGACCTGCCCACTTTCCAGGAAGAGTTTTGATCAAATGGTTTGTATTGAAAAAATATTCTTCAAAATAATTTGTAGAGTCTAGACAATAACTGTCTTATGAGAGAGACTGAAATTTTCAGATCGATAAATGAGTTTGCAGCAACTCTTCTTAGTATTTACATAAACTACTGTCGGAATCCACAGACTCAGCACTCATTCAGTTAAAGACATTCCTCAAAGCATCATTATTAGACTCTTGGCCCACTTCTTTACTGTAGAGATGATATCAGTGTCAAGTAAAGCAATCCCCTGTAAGACCAAGCAATCCAAGTAGAAAATACTGCAAAGTTCTGTATTGCAGTTAGTGCTTGATGATTATTTGGATAATAATAATATTATCCAAATTACTTGGATAAGCTTTGTACTGAGTATCCAGTAATATTCTCAATATTCAGATTTGTTAGAAGCATAGCCTAAAATTTGACACAAAGGAAAAATAAGGAAAAACCTGACACACTAAAATGGACCAACTGTCCATTCATATCAATGGGAATTTTGTGCCGACTGCAAGGATAATCTGTGGCCGTTACAAATCTGCAAGTTTTATTTCATTTTGCACATGTATTTAATCCGTCTGCAAATTGTTCATTGGTTAGCACAGGACGATGCTCTCTCGGGATCTGTAAGGTATGTGTGTTCAACAGTGGAGAATAAACACAAGATTTTATTACAAAATGCCACTGCTGCTCCTGGCATGAGTAATTTGTGCACCTGCATTTTTAAAATGTTTCAAAGTTTTTCCCCTTTGTGAATTCAGCGGCAACACACATTATCTTCCAGGCTGCCACAACACAGTATTTGCAGACTGGGTCACGTCAGCCCTTGTTATCCAGAAGCCACTGTTTTCCGAGCAAATAGCAACTGAAAATGACAATGGTTCGCTTCAGACAGGGGAGAAGAAGTGTTTCTGTATGGCCTAGTAACATGTATCTGCAACGTGGGCAAGAGGCATATGTGGGGCTCAAATCCAAACTCTGAGTGGGTTTTCGGAGAGGAGAGAGCCCAAGGAAATGTGGAAAGGATTGAATGTATCAGGACAGCACTTCCTCCTACAGTTTGTCCCACATTTGAGCGTAGTCCTCCTTGCAACATGCCTGGATCTGTAAGCTTGGGGAATGAGAGACTGGGTCTGGAGATTGAAACACACTCTCTGGTGTAGCACTGCACAGTCAAAGTGCTGGGCCAGCCACAGATATCATTAAATGCAGAGTCCTGAATAATTACTACCGTGCTTTAAATACACCGTCACCTTCTGTAAGGCTGGGTACCCATGGGACCTTCACTGCCTGATCAAGGTTTGGAGCAGGTAGGGGAATTAGGACATTTTAGTTAGTTTAGGCTTAGTAATTTAATTTTTAATAGTTATTCTGCAGGTGTCTAAAGTCAGCTCTGTATATACAATTTTTAAGTAAAAATTTCCCTTGTGTTCCCTGTAATCTCTCTGAAATGTTCCTTGATTCTCTCAGAACTCTCTCATTCAAATATGTAAAGTGTATAATTCCAAGCAATCTTATGTATTTGTACATCTTAAAGTCATATTATCATCTTAAAGTCCTGTATCACGCAATTCCCCCATTTGCAATGGATCTTAGGCAAAAAGGGATTGAGATCTCACGTTGTACCAGTTTGATCACCAGAGACTATCTCCAAGGGCATTCAGAAGCAGGTGAGTTTGCAGCATGTTTATTTAACTGACGTTGCAAATGCTGATAGAGAGATGGTGCTGATGAAATTGCCTTGGATGAAGTTTTATTTTCTTAATTTGTCAAGGATTGGAGAGGCAAAACAGCACAACCAGCTTGCAGTTTCCAAGATCTCTGTGGCATGCACATATTTAGAGAATGCGATTTGAGTAGTTGTGTGCAAAAGCCTCCAGATCCATGGAGATGTACTTCACATTTCAAAAGGTGCACATCTGTGGACATGGGAATGCTCAGTACTGCCTGCAAGAAGGCAAACACGGCAGGATACCAGACACCTTTGCCATCAGGGCAAAGTGTTTGCCTCCCACCCTTCATCTATATCTGACCACGATGTGCGCAAAACAAATTTAGGTCTGCACTTACCTCTAGTCCCCACAAAAACTTGGTGCTCCCCTTTTCCTTCAAGAACTAGTGCAGATTTGGATCAACAGCTTGGAGCTTCTTTCTTTCCCTCTTTCATCATGAAGAGCTGGAAAGAACATTACCAAGGCATGAGAACGAAGCGGAATCAGAGAAATGGGAAATCACTTAGCAGAGCCTCAACACCGGGCTGCTGTTTCCTCTAAACCCACTTCCAGGCCCAGTTAAGTGTTGGTTGCCATTGAAAAGGCCTAGGAAGAGGATTCTACTGGGACACTACCTGTAGTACATAAATGGGTACCACCTCTTTACTGGAAACCCCTCCCAGAACTGAGGCAAACAAAGCTGCTCTGCTCCTGCCAGGTACGAACCCAAAGCTGATCAACACCCCCACAGGAGGAACCTGTGCCTTCTCAGGCATTTTTATCCCCTAATTAACACCTTTTAGATGCGTGTGTGCATGCATGTGTGTATCACAAGGACCAGCGAAGAGAGTGAGCAGGGGAGTGGTGGGCTACGGGGATGGCAGGGGTACGGTACAGGTAGGAGTGCAACCAAGCCCATGCTGAGGACAGCATGAGCACTCAGTCACGCAGCGATTCTGCAGCTCCTTATTTAGAAGGTTTCCACTTAGACATTGGTTGCCTCCTCTGCTAGCCATTAATAAAAAAAGAAAGCTAGGGGTATACAGAAAGAATAAAAGACTTCTGGAGAAGGGAGCAAACAGGCAGGACTGCATGAAACAGAGGTGGATCAGGCTCTGGTGGAAAACCCAGGAGTGAGCAGTGATGTCTCTTCTGTTTGTTGGCAGAGGGAAGCAGAAGGTGGAGAGAGATTAGAAAAGAAAAGGCGGTGAGGAAGGAAGCTGCATTTCTTGCAGTGTTCATACAGTAGTCCCAGCTGGTGGGGCAGCAACATTTTCAAACACACTCCAGGGTGCCAAGGTCATGCAGGACACGTCAGGCTGGTTGGGCCATGAAAGATCCCCCCACTGCTTTGCTCCCAGCCACCCTGACCCTTGCTAAGGAGAGGTTATAACCAGAAACACCAGGTGATCAGAAGATTTGGACATGATGAAAACAAAAGGCAAAAGCAGGGAAATGGTCGAGAATGGAAAGAGCTGGGTGAGTAACCCAGCTTGAGGAAGATGTTTAAAAACCAAGTCATGCAAATAAAGAAGATTTCCCACATCCTTCCACAGCACTGACAGCTGAGAAAATCTCACTTTGGCCAATAAGGCGGAAGTGGCCAGCCCTACTATGCATTTTCTCAGACAATGCAAAGGACCCAATTCAGACAACATAATAAAACTGTGACAAGGAATAACCAGTGATAAAACAAAGGCACAATGAGCAAAAGTAATTTTCAGTGTCTGTAAAGTAAAGAAAAATGGAAAACAGAGAAAGAGAGAGAGAGAAGCAAAGAAGAGAAATGCAAGAAACATTCTTCCAGACAAGACTGAAGCCCAACTCCAGTCTCTAAACATTTGACTGGAAAGTTTGACTTGTCTGCACTTTGAAGTTCCGAAACACCAATATAACTTAATTTTGTGTGAAATTTCTGAAAATGAAGCCAACCAACAAAACCAACAAGATGCACTTTGCCTGGCCAAGCATAGTTTGCACAGGACCATATTTGCCATCCTGCCCAAATAGTACCTCACATCACCAACATCTCTGTCCGTGATGAGCTGCTTCTGGAGCACTCATGTGTGGAGCAAAGGATGCCAAGAAGGTTGCTTAGTATCGATACTCCCAGAGAATCAGTCCTGACAAATTCACAGTCTGAGGAAGTGTGTTAAGTAATTTCAAATAAATATGTTTGAAGACAGTGCAATCTGCCCTCAGATATTCCGCAGGCAGAAAAGTAGGCTAAATTCATCAGATTAATTATTCATTGCAAATTCTCTCAGCTCTATCATTGAGGTCAACAGCAAAAGTGCCACTGACTACAGTGGGATGAGGTCTCCAAAAGTGGATAACATTCCTTTACTCTGCAAATATGAGCAGCTTTACTAGTTTCTAAGGGACAAGCAGAAGCAACCAAACAAGCAGATGTACGTGCAAATAAGCAGTTTTGTTTCACAAAGACTGACTTCTGTTTCAATCCATGGGGGACTGCATGTCCCATATTCTGCTCTGAGATTTATGTTCAAATGAATCCAAACTCTTGACTCACATCTGAGTTAAAATATATACATATATATGCACATATACACACACAAATATATGTGTATTTACACACATTTATCATGTGGTTTTGTATTAGTATTCTCCAAAATAATTATTTTGCTGCAAAACCATAACCTAACTGACACTCATTCAAAGGCTTGTGACCTAACTGGTAAGCAAGGTCTGAACTTCTTGCATTTATAGCAAAACCCCAAAGTTAGTTGGTTTGGAAGGGGGAGGAGGACTGCTTGCATTGCAAATGCTTTACACAGCTGTTCAATTGAAAACACAGAACACTTGAGGCCTCAATCTCAAGAATCACCATGCTCTTTGCACTCCACAGAGGTCTTTCAGTCAGTACTGTACACCTGTATTTTTTAGACCCATCAATTATGTGCCTAAGCAATATAATTATAACCTAAGCCACAGACTCTGATTAAATACATCAGCCTAAATTTGTGTTTGTTTTAACTGCCTCTAGTTAACCAGCCCTATCCAGCCTCCAGAACACATGAAAAGAATTTTCTAAAGAGTTCCTTCATTTTCCACTCCCCTCATGTAAAATTGCAGTGAATATTTTTACTGGGGGAGGGAGGAGAAGAAAAATAAACATGGGAGAAAATGTAATTGAAGGTGGCATGAAGAACACGGCCTCTCTGCTTCTCTCTACTGTTAAAGCCCTTGGGAGATTTAAAGGCCACAAATGATGTAGGTCGTCTTCTTGAACTACTGTGAACTTTATCTGCTTGGGTTTAGTATCACTAAATGTGTATTAATGTCAAAGATTGTTTGCGTGGATTATTTATAAGGCATTCACTTCAAATTAGTGCTGCTTAAAGCGTGTGAGTTCATAACTTGCCAAAAGCAGATGCAGTCTGCAGCAACCGAAACAGCAAGCAGCTCCATAGATGTACATACAACAGCTGGATGCAGATCAATAATAGAAACATTAACCATGGTATTGTTTTAGAAGCAGTTCTTTACTTTGGAGATATATTTTATTGCAGATTAATGGTACCTTAAGTAAAATGATAGAAGACATGTAAGGATGCATCTCAAAGTGGTGCACTGGGACTTGGGCGGTTTATCCAATGTGCAAGGGAAACAGCATATTTCTGACTGGAAGAAAGAGGATTAAGCTGAACACTGCACACCAGCGGAGTAGTGCTGTCTCACAATAGCAATGATGGACAAAGCAGGGGCCCTGACGTGGCTCTCACTAATGACCTTGCAGACATCATGCTCTTTGAGCGTATGAAAAATGAATTTTCAATCACCTTTACCTTGCCTGACCGTCCACTCAAATCGGCCACAAAGGTGTCCATTTGACTACCTGTAAGGCAATCAAGTAAAAGTCAGTTCCTTAGTGAAGTGATAAAACTAAAAGGGAGAGGAGGAGAACCTCCAGATATCACGGTGAGGGCTGTGAGGTGTCAGAGAAACTGCAGGAAGGGAAGAGGAGGAGTAAGAAACAGTAGGAAAGGACACTAAAGGTCATAGTTCAGGTTTTTCAATGAACATTAAATAAGTCTTGACACTGCCAAGAGTAAAACACGCACAGATTGGAAATATACATAAATACATCCAAACCTAAATAGGCATCTCACATTCTCAGGCTCTGTCTGAGCCTTGTTTGATCAAGACATCAACTCGAGTGATGGGAGTTTTAGACTGTTTTGTCCATGGCTTTGAGGGAAGTACCAAGACCAAGACAGGAGAACTACGTGCTGCTGGTCTCCCCACTGGCCTTCTTAGCACAGTCCCTGTGTGCAGTCCAACAGGAGTGAATGACTTAAACTTTCTTTTTAATTAGACAGATCACTAATTTTGGGGGCCAAATGTAAATTTGGCTTTCTATAGAGCATGTGAGATGGGTCTTGGCACTGAGGCCCATGGTATTGGAAGATCTACATTGTCTCCAACATCTGCTTAAGGAAGCAGATCTTTCCAGTCACTGGCAAATTAATCTAGTGGGAATAGTTATGTTTAGTTGTATAGTGATCATTTTTGTTATAATAAGGCTGTCTTTGCATACCCAGACATGTGTTCAGCAGCATGAGCCCCTCCAGTCTGATCACTGACTCACACAGCCATGAGAACACTTGAAGGAATGACCCCCCTTTCAATCACTAATTCATCAGTGATACGCAATTAAATTATCTTTGGAAGTGCTTGGTACTTCCCAGCAATGTGACTTTAGAAAGAGTCTGTTGAAAGCCAGCACTAGTGCCCCTTACATTAGCTTTGGAAGGTATTTCAGTCATACCTTTGAGTTCACTTCAGAAGACAGAACATTTTCAACATCTTGTTCCTGATTTTCTCTCCCCTGTTTTCTCTCTGTTGCTTCCCAGTCTCATTCTCTCCTGCTGTTTCTTGCTCCTCCTCTTCCCCTTCCTGCAGTTTGTCTGACGCCTCACAGTATGCTGAGTCTTTCTTGGGCCCCTCACCATGGTATCTGGGGGTTCTCCTCCTCTCCTTTTTAGTTACTTTTGCTTTCCTCCGCACTTTTTTACATCCTTCATTTTTCTCTCCAAGCTGTATCCCTCTCTTTCTCTTTCTTTAGCCTACTTATTTCACTCTTGAGAATAACGTGGGTTTTCACTGAGAGTACAAACAAGTCCTGACCACTTTCCAGTAGTATTTTGAGGTGCTGAGTATGTGTCTGTCTGCTCCAGGGCTCACTTTCTTTGTTGGGATGTTGAAGATTATCTAGCATGAGCAGCTTCTCTTTTTGCTCCTTAGCCGCTAGCAGCCATCTGCAGACCTTCCTCCAACATATGCATCGACACTGGTTGTAAGCTGTATTCATTTAGGGCCATACACTGTACTAATGCCCTGAACCAGCAAAATTCAGAGATCTTCCCCAAAGATCCTGAGTGCCTGTCCCCATACGTGATGTCCTGGGGAGATGTGGACCCTTTGTACCTCCAAGGAGCTAATCAGGACCTTGCAGGATGGCACTTCCTGCAGTAGGCATTGCTACATTAAGCAATTAATAAAGATTATTACAGCTCAGAGCTAAATATGGTATACTACTGAGCTGTACTTCACTTATATTACCCGCATGGCAAATGAGGCAAAGACTCTGCCATGTATTTTTGAGGAGTGACTCTTTATGCTAATTAATGATATCAATATGCACGTGGTGATGCTGATATAATTAGCACAGTCAATAGTACCAATATAAAACAACAGAAAGAACCTGTCAGACAAACCAACAGAGTGGATACATACTAAAAGCTGCATGAAAAACCTGTAACAAAAGCCAAGAAGGTTCAGTTACAATGTCCTTAACCTGAGACTAGCTCACCTAAGGCTAATAGATGTTTTGGTGAACCCCAGGTTTGTTTGCTACGATTTGGACAGATGTACGGACATTGAATGAAACTTGGGATTACAAAATGAGCTGATACTGAGGGAGCTGGGTTGGGGTTTGCATTGGTTTGAGGCTAGATCTCAGAACAAACCTCAGCAGTTGCCAAATACAAGAAAAACAGAACTGAAGAAATAAACTGTCTGTGGAAACCCTGCAAAGTGAGTCCAAGGTGTTTCATACAGTTGTACTAAGTCTGGAAAGAAAAGCCAACATATAGGCTATCAGCTCTCTGTCAGTTGATGTACTCTCCAAGAAACAACACACAGGTTTTATGGGCCAGATCCACAGCTGACAAAAACTCTTGCAACACCACTGAAGTCACTGGGGATCAACCAGCTTATACCAGCTGCATCTCCAACCCAACATCATTTACCCTTCCACAGTTCCAATACACTGTGGAGCAAAAGCTGAAGTGGAGAGTTTGTGTGGTCATTGGGTGTCTTCCTCGAGTAACTTGATGTGGGTGACTTTAAGATGTTATCTTTGGTCCAAACTCCCACTCTCCTTTTTGGCCACAAGCTTACAGTTTGCTGCACCCAGGCAGGTCCCGGTATATGCCTATACGTCATGTAGTAGGGGTCCTTTCTTACAATATACATTGCAAAAATTAATGGTCTGTCACACTCTTTACTTCCTATTTCAAGCCCGGCTGTAAGCTGTCAGGAGAAGGAACAGAATCCCCCAATATATTTTTATCTAGCCTGGACACAATGGTACATATTTCCTATTGATGCTCTGGATATTCCTATAAAAAAAACCCAAGGGCATTGGAAACTCCTATCTCATGTCAGGGTGCCAAAATTTTTCAATTTATTTTTGCAAAGGATCAGGCCCTTTACATCCATAAAGTCTGGGCTCAATGCACACAGCCAGATATAAATTGTTAAGCTGGACTTCTCCCTACAAACTGGAATTTCGTTGAATCTTCAGTTTTAGGTTAAACACTTCAGGTTAATCACTTAAACATTTGTGCAATGAAACGACAATGATTTTGTACAGAGATCATCTGCAATATGTAACAATACCCTGAGCTGTGAGGCGATTTAACAGAGGTCTCTACCTGCTGCAACACCTTAACACAAGTGTGTGATTTAAAGGTAATGTGGCAGGTTTAAAGCAGAATTTCCTTGCTTTCCTAAGTTTAAGTCTCATCCTTAATAGTATAACTTGCATTGACATTGTTTCAGCTTGTTTTGACATCATAATTGAGTCTAATCTCTACAGACTTGCACTGCAGTCTTATTTGCTAGTGTAGTCTCGCAATGTAATTTTACCATAAGAGCACTGCAGTGAGGTCTTCTTCAAGTCATGCTTTGAAATCACATTGTGTGTCCAGTACTGCCTTGTAATGGCTTTGTAAGAGAGTCTCCAAAGATCTTCCCTGCAACAATTTGGCCATCTCAAACTGTAATGACCTCACAATGCCATAAAGCAATTACCATTACAAATTTAAATGGTCTTATGTAGGAACTTCTGTGCTGCCTCATTAGGTGACACATTTTGCTGTGTCCAACCTCTTATTTAATATAGCACATCTACTGGAAATCCAGTATTCCAAAATTGGGCTAGAGTATGCATTTTCTTAAAGTTCTTCTTTTTTTCACTGCAAATGGGCTGGTCAGAATCTCCTCGCTGTGCATTTTGTTAGAGCTGGGCTGGGTTAGTGGCATCGAGATCTGGATGCCTCCACTGCTGGAATTCTATTCATTCACTGACCATAAGCCAAATCACAGCTAGGAATTTGCTTTGAAACTGAAATAACAGAAATGTGCTAAGCTCTATTGTCACCTGATATAGCTCTACTTCCTCACTGCTTTGTTCCTGAAAAGGCTTGCAGCTGGGGCATTGATTTCTATTTTAGCGATTCTTCGGGGAAGTGATGGCCAGCACAATTCCTGCCCATTTGTTAGACACCCAAGACAGTAGGAGCAGGTGATTTGTGTTGGGAGGTAAAATAGTCTGCTCCAGTTTTTATAGCCAGAAATCTCAGAACACTTTATTTCCCAGGAAAAGCTTGGTCTTATCTAGGACACTGCCACATCAGCTATGGGGGACCTTGGGGTACTTTTCTAGCCTGACTGGGAAGTTAGATCAACTCCATTAGACTGGGAAGGTTGGCCTGGTTTCTATGATGCTTTAGGAAGTGTGAAACTTTTCCATTGTCACTTCTCTAACTCACTTTTTATTTCATTTCTGACCCTCTATAGGTGTATTTAGGATTGTGATTTTATGGCACGTGGAACACCAGAACACGCATGGTACACCCACCGTGAGGATGGAGTCCCACTGCCACCACTTACAGCCAACTTTCAAGAAGCAGCCGAGACTTATAACTTCTTCAGTTCAGAGACGTACTCCTGAGAACATGTTCATTATTTTAATTGAAGTCTTCATTGTTGGCTGACTGCCAAGTGGCCTACCAGATGTCTCTGTCTTTACTATGGTTGAAGCAGATTATGATGTTCCAGTTCATTTTTCCTTCACTGACAGCCTGATTCCAAAAATGTGCCAGACTTTAAGGGCAATATTTTCAAAAGCCAGGTCAACTCACAACAGTACGCCAATGACAGTGCATGCAGATACTACAAAACCGTATGATAGGCAATTAACTCAATGTTATCTATGCTAGTCAAGTAACTGATTTTGTGAAGAGTCTTTAACACCGAGGAGGAGGATTCTTAAAGCACCAGTTCCTGGAGTTCGGTGAATATGGCAGAATTGGAACTTTCTCTTGGAAAATATAAAGTTTTAGTACATGTGGTTAAAAGGGAAAACCTGAATCTAGCAGCTTGCAAAAAAGGAGTGGGGAAAAAAAAAGCACTCCAAATGGACTTATTTTAAGTTGCATTTTTTTCAAAGACATTAATTTCATCACAGGCATGGACGCACTTCTTGTGTATGCATTTTTACACACAGGTCCCTAAATCCTACTCATGAAGGGTCTGTCTTACATTTCTTGTCTCTCTCTCGTCTTTCCCCCCCACCAAGTGAAAAAGAGATTCACAGAACAAAGGCTATTCTTTATCCGATCAAAAGTCTGCAAGACGCAGCAACTGGTTTCAAGTGAGGTCCCATAGTCTTAGCGCTTCACCAATATTTTGAAGGTCTATAATGCCCTATAAGAAACGTTTCTTAAAGAATACTCTTTCTCACTATAGGAAACTGCAGCCATGTACCAAGTCTTCTCTTTCCAGCCTTCAAACACTCCATATTTTATTCCTCTTTTTCACTTGCTCAGGTAGCCTCAACTGCTTGCTAAGTAACTCCTCACACTTCAAATATTCTGTGGATGTCTGATCACTAATGAACACACATTTCATACTGTAGCTATGCATCCCGAAGAACACTGTGCATGCCAAAGCAGGTAGCTAAAACATAGTAGCAACATTTTTTCCATAGTCTCTTTCTATTGCTCTTGGTGTCTGCCGTCATCTTCACCACGATCCCCTATATGTAACTTACAGATTATTTTTTAATGTACATGTGAGGTGTACATTCTCTCTCTGTCTCTGCCCCTCCCTTTCACTTTCAGATGGCAGAATTTCATGCAGTTTTCTTTTTATGAAATGCAATTCTATAGAAATTAGAAACCAAAATTACATTAGATGGTAATTCTAACTTGAAACTTTTAATAAGGCACATGACTTTTGAGACTCTTTGTCTGCATGTGTTCATGTAATTCTATTTCCTAATTGTGATCTACCTACTAGGCAAAATATTACTATTATATTATCTTTATGCTAGTCTTGCATTGCCCTATGTTAATGGCAGTGATACAATACTACTTACCAAAACTTTAAAAATCCAGCACCATAACCTCCAGACAACCCTCTGATATGAAGCAGCACGTTTGTTGTGTTAAGCAAGGAGCTTGGCTGGAAGGAGGGAGTGCTTTGTTAATAAACTGCATTGTCTGAACAGTTTTACTAGTGTGAAGACCCTTGTACTGATGATTTATTTGGAAGTTCTGGGTATATTAACTTTTGCTAAGAGCTGAGACTAAAAACTTTATGGGGAATGCTACATACACTCCAAAGACCGACAAGAGAATTTAAGTTAGATGTGATTAGTATGAAGAAAGTTACATTTATTATACTCTTATGTATAATTGATCATCTGAAAGGCCTATTGTAACTATAAAAGAGACAGCACATTAAATTGTTTTACCCTGAGGATTATACAAATTTGTAGAAATCGGATTGGAATACCAGCCTATTGGTTTCACTGCTATGGTAAATCATTACGATGTTCTATGTTAATCATAAATCTTTGTATCTATTTATTATTGATCAAATAGCTCCTCCCAGCTGCTGCTTTTCTTCATCCATCTGAGCCAATCAGACTGAAATCTGGTAGCATTAGCTGTGATGAAAGGTGGCTGCATACACATAATATGCATGGCACATGGCATGGATTATACAGTGCTAGACGTGGGGTATGAGAGCTGATGGGGTGTTAGCTCTCTGAGGCAGGGGAGCCTGGTTTCTGGATTTGCGAGAAGGGATGCCTCATTAGTAAGATGATTCATGGTGAAAGGGAGTTTAGCTGGGAATAATTTAGTGGCTGCTGTGGTGGAGTAGAAATATGGTTTGCAATAGAGAGGTTATGAACCTGTATTTATTTGATGAAGTCTTGAATGCTGACTGATACCAACCTGCACTACTCTTACCCTTTTCAGTTTGGAAAACAATGTTACAAAAACCTCTCAATTCACAAGTAAGTAAACAAAAAAGACAATCTGAATACTAAGTAACTTAATGGTCTTGTATTATCTGTGGATTACCAAACTTAGAAGCAAAGCTAGTTGTGTTTCAGAGCATTTCTGAGCTGGTATGTCTACACAGACTAATGGTTCTTTGCCACATAGAAGTCAATTCCAACTCAATGATATAGCATATTGATTACTGCCCACTTCCTTCTACAATATCCTGTGAGTGTAATGGTATCTGACATATAATTTTCCCTAAACTGCTGAAGTTGACATACTATTTAGATTTGGCCCACATTTCTTCAATTAGCAGGAGTATTATAAATGATGTACTGCTCCAAGCCTTAGACACTTCTTGCTCATGCCATACAAAATTAGGTAAGTGTGGAAACTCATTTTAAGAGGAGACAAAAATATTATTGAAGGAACTAGATATTTGCAGTAGTGCAATAAGAAGATGAGAAAAAAGAAGTGAAAAAAATAAAATCCATTCAAAACCGAGCAATAAACTCCATTACTGTGACAGATTTTCTTTAAGTAACTTAATGTTTAAAAGCAAAACATTGCTACTTTACTTTAAGTCAGTCAGTTTGCAAATGTAAACAGACATTTTTCAAAAAATGACCATTTCACATTCATCTTTACAGTTTACTGGGAAAGTAACTGCGTGTTGGGAAAACATGCACAGAACATATATTGCACACTGTGATTTGCAAAATGAAATAGGAAAATTCTTGCAATGATTTCACTGTAGGCTGCTGAGATTAGTGACCGGGTTTCTTACAGGCAGGAAGTGCGGCATCAGTATGTAGCTGTAAGTGAGTTCTTTCATGTGACTTGACTTCTCCGGTGTGTTTAGTAAGCTCCTGGGTAGCGTCAATAGATGGTCTTGGCTGACACTCTATTAGCCTTGCACACTTCAGTTCATGGGTTCATGTGAACCAGGAAAAATTGAAAGTAACAGACTAGCTAAAAGTGGTAGGAATTTCCTATGCCATGAAAGTCTGCTTCTTTTCCATCAGTTCCTCTCCTGGTTCTCCATTTTGCTTTTATTTCCTGAGATGAAGTTTTCTGTAACTAAAATACTAAAGCAAAACATCTGAAAACCAATGGGGTTTGAAATATATGCATTGGTCTGTGTAGTTCTACAAGGTACAGGAACATGGGCTTGAACTGCATAGGTTGTGAGATCTTGTCTCCTTTTTTCTCTATTATATTTCCTTTTTTTTTTTTCTCCCTTCCTTTAAACACTGAATGTGCTCCATGTGCAAAATTTAAAAGACTACCTTTTTGAGTGTCTGGTGTTGTATTTTAAGACACAGAAAGAAGAGAAAGCTTTGTAGCCTGCCAAACACACAGTGCTATATACAGGGCTGAAGGAAGAATGAACAGATTAATTTTCTGCTCCCTGTCCTGACCCTTCTGTATTATTTATTTATTCTGAAATAATTCACTGCACAGCAAAACCGTCACATCTTAGTTCCCACACAGAACCTGAGCTTCCAGACTAGACTTCCTATGCCAGCTGATACTGTTGTGGCAGGCAGAAATATGTGAAAGGAATATGTATTCCCGGACTAACGGACGCTCTGCCCATCTGAGATATTTTGCTCCTGTCTTTGTAGACACAAGGGGAACTGTTCCCAGCAGAATGGGTGTGGTCCTGCATGGGAAGAAGGTGTCAAATGCTGAGAAAGCTGCTCTGTGCTGTAAAAAATGTCTAATGATACAGATGCTCTTGTCCTTCCCTCTCAGGGAACTGGTGGTAAATAAGTTTCCTCCTTGGATCCCCACCTTTATCCTGTACTGAAGATTTTTAGCAAGCACCAGTGTTTGCACTGCTACTGGGCTGAAGCACTGACTTAGCAGTCACAGACCTTATGGCCTAAACCTTTGCCTCAGAGCTCCTCCCTGCCTCAGTAATTAAGTAGTTTCAAACTTGCTTGGGATTATATTAAAGTAACCCATACCACTTCGTCATTCTGCATTATCTGTGTCTTCTTTTTACCTTCTCCCAGACAGTGGCTGCATGTTACTGTCATTCCAGTGGTCTGAGAGACAAGATGGAGGGATGTTCCTTCTGAGTCTATGTCTTTTGTGGTGACATCTTCCGAGAAGAGCACTTTCTCCTGTACTTTCAGTCTTTGCAGCGACTTTGGTGCTGATTTTGCTTTGTACCTGCTGCCATGTTTTCAAGAGAAAACATTTTTCTGCAGTCTATTTTTAAAGCTAGTGGCAGTAGAATAAAGAATGAGATATAAAGAGTGATACGTCCCAAATTGCAGCCTGCCTTGGGTGTTGGTTTGGTTATCAAAATATACTATCAGCGGAGCCCAGAGCTCTGTGGAAGAGATCCTCTAAACCAAATCCTGTCACAAGTATAAACTTGTAAATAATTAGTTGTGAGTAAATGGATAGAAAAGATTCTTAAAAGATGCCAGCTGCTTGTATGCCAGGTGTGTCAATCTAACAGAGGTGATATCGGTAGGGAAAGATAACCAGATTCTGATCTCATTTATGCCACTGAAAGCTCAGAATAAATCAGAACACCTCAGGCTTACCTCCAGAGGAACAGAGATCAGAGCTGGATCCTCAACAGCTAAACATTTTAGCACTGCTCAGGCAGAATACGCAATTGTTTTGACTCCTTAAATCCCAAAGACTAAGTTGTCCTGACCCACCAGGAGAAGATCCAAGCCAAAAACTGCACAAGTACCATTCCTTCTCTACCAGAACTTGAAGGGGCATACAGTTATCAGTGATGCTTTCAGCAAGCACATCTGAAACCTGCCTGGCTCACAACAGCTGTGTCTGGAACTGCGTCTGGATGCCGCATTCTGCATTTTCCTTCAGAGATGGGAAGCATGTGGATAGCCTGCACCTTAGCCAGCTCTGGGATTTGGGCATACTCCTGATGAATAAAGAGGATGGCATGATGCCTCCGGAGGCCTGGAATGCAGAGCACCAAGTTTGCTCCAAAACTAACGTCATGTACAATACATGTACAAGGTTAGTTGGGTTTAGCTGTGTTGTCAGGGTGCTGCCTAGCAAAGATGCTGAAACATTTAGAACCCGAAAGCTAAATGGTGTTGTCTTAAAGTCCCTGGGCAGCATTGGTCTGACGCCATGCAGGGTAACCAGAAGTAATCCTATGACTACAAGCTAGAACTGCATAGCCTCAACTGTGTGATCAGCAGAATGTATAAGCATTAATTGCACCGGTGACAATGACATGCTGAGACTGAGAAATTCACCACTCAGACCAGTCACAGATTTCAAGTACCCAGGCTGGTTAGGGAGTTGATGGGGACTTAGTTGGACCCATTATAAACAGGCTATCTGCTGAATTCAAAGCCAGCTTGAGATCCCAATCCCAGAAAGTGCTGGACTTCCAGGAAATGTACATCAATGAATTTTCACTTGTTCCTAGTAAAAGATAAGGGGTCTGACCCCACAGCCCTTATTCCAGTCAGGTTTTTCCACTCAATAACCTTTATTTAGGGCATCTCAGAGTCCAAAACACTTTACAAACCCATGTTAAAAATAGGAAACCCTGAAATGCATCCTTTCTTTTCCAGGAACGTAGGAACCTGTCACATACCACTGGTGAGGCTAGAAGAGCAAAGAGCATCTCAGCCCTATCAGCCCTGTGGGGAAGCTGAGAGCCACAGTGACGGAGGTCTTGACCTGCTTCTATCCTTACTTGCAGCAATGGCTGCAAACACCTACCGCTGGTCAGAGAAGGGCAAACAGAGATAAGGACAGACAATGTTTCACAGTGCAGGCTGGAAGGCTTCTTCCCCTTTCCTTTTATTGACTAGCTGAAGTGTTTATAGTTAATCATTTTCAGATGGAAATACACTTTACAGCCATGTCAGGGTAGGAAGCTGCAAAGAAGCTGAAGAGATGTGATCACTTGCCAAGCTCTGAGGTATAGAAGTCACTAAATTAGGCCATCTGATGGGTCCAAAATGGACTAATTTATGCTACTTTGAACATCGTTCTAGCCCTTTTAACATGTTTCCCCCAATTAAGCTGTTCAGGCCACAGATCTAAATAACTGTCTGCACAGGCTGCCAATTGATTAATTCCCTAATGATGAATTGAAGCTACAGCTTTTGTTTCTTAATCTCTCTTTTCTCCATTAATGGCAAATCATTCATAAAACAAATCTCATAAATATAAGTAAACACACAGGAGTACAGGGGACAGATTGCATATAGATTTATTGCAGAATTAATTTTTGATTGCCCTTAACGATTTATTATTATTTTTGTTTTCTCTTTTCTCACAGAGCCACAGGAGTCTGGTAGGCAATTTCCCGAACTTGAGCTTACGGTTTTCAGACTGCAGCCTACAAAGAGCTCAGATGGCTACCCGTGCAGAATACACACCAAGGATGCTCTTCAGGGGGCACTTTGTAGGATCAAGGCTTCTGTGGATGAAATGTGGAAGATCAGACTGTAAGGAGATAAGCGCCTAGTTCCTCTGTCAAGCTCCATGCTTTATTGCACTTGCAGCAGCAGAATCTGAGTGTCAATGCAGGAAGACAGATGAGGTCCATGCAAGTGATGGGAACGTCAGAGGGAATAAGAGAGTCTTTTCCTTAAGTAGTGTCCTCTTTGGAAAGAGTCCATTGTCCCATGTAATCTCACACGCCTGGGGGTTATAGGAAGGCTCTTAATCCTCTTTGGATGTGCATGCCTGGAGGAAAGGCTTCCAATTCAGTAGGCCACACAAGTGAAATCTGGGTAGTGGTCATTAAGAAGGATGTGGAAAAGGTCTGAATAAGCAGAGCAAGAGGAAGGATGAAGAAGCCTCAACCAGGAGTGTCTCTGAGTCCTGTTGCTGCAGAGACAAGGCTGACTGTTGAAAGCTCTTTCACACAGCACAAGAAGAATCACTGCTCTGAAGTGCATCACTCAGCCTGTCACCTCTGTGTCTCAAGCTGCATAGCAAAAGAGAAACAAAATAATGGGTGTGAGAACTTAATTAATTCAAGAATTAGAAGAGCTGAGAAACGGGGCCCTTCAAAAGTGTGACCCAGATAAGATTCACTGTATGCTATAAATCATCCATTATTTTTTAGAGTTTCCTTTCTCCACACTTGACCTTCTTCATCATTCTCTCGCCTGTGTCTGGGTGTCAACACAGAAGTATTGGGTATGTGGATGGAAGCATAGGTGACATGTTCGATAGCATTTCCCTGGCTGCTTGTATTTTTATGGAACAGAAAGGAAACAATGAAAACTGAACTGGATTTGCTGTCTAATATTTCTCTGAGCACCATGTGAGGTAGACAGCTCTTCAAAGAGAAGAAAGTTTAGCTTGTGACATTCCCAATTAAGGCCTTCATCTTGGAGATAATTAACCAGTGTTAGAGGCTTCCTAGTCCTGGACATCAAAGGATACATCCTCCAACAGTAGATGCCCATTTAAAAATGCAATGCTTTTCCCTGCTTATACTTGTTCTGAGAGCCTTAGCATGGGCTGACATGGTGAATGTATATGCAGAAAGGTAGTTACTTCTGTATGTCACAGATTGTTGTGCAGAGAGGAACCTGATGAGTTGGGCAGAGAGGAACCTGATGAGGTTCAACAAAGGCAAATGCAGGGTCCTGCACCTGGGGAAGAACAACCCCAGGCATCAGTACAGGCTTGGGGTGGACCTGCGGGAGAGCAGATCTGCGGAGAGGGACCTGGGTGTCCTGGTGGACGACAGGTTAACCATGAGCCAGCAGTGTGCCCTGGCTGCCGAGAAGGCCAATGGCATCCTGGGGTGCATTAGGAGGTGTGTGGCCAGCAGGTCAAGGGAGGATCTCCTTCCCCTCTACACTGCCCTAGTGAGGCCCCATCTGGAGTACTGTGTCCAGTTCTGGGCTCCGCACTTCAAGAAAGATGAAGAGCTACTGGAGAGAGTCCAGCGGAGGGCTACAAGGATGGTGAGGGGACTGGAACATCTCTCCTACGAGGAAAGGCTGAGGGAGCTGGGCTTGTTCAGCCTGAAGAAGAGAAGGC
>Ga0065711_1003713_pt1 | contig 53105 bp, 29 predicted proteins | sample Hoacrofraction12_FD_59098 | JGI IMG/M metagenome (GOLD analysis project Ga0065711, IMG submission 59098) | Hoatzin crop microbial communities from Cojedes, Venezuela - Epithelial fraction 12 v2 (version 2) | ecosystem: Host-associated > Birds > Digestive system > Esophagus > Crop | place... | reverse complement strand
TTTTTTCCCTTTTTTTCCTTTTTTTTTTTCTTTTTTTTTTTCTTTTTTTTTTTTCCTTTTAAATAAGGATCTGGTTAGACTGCCTTGAAGTGCCACATCTGGAAACTGAACGCTGAAAGAAAGTTAAAATAACTGAGGCACCACTAAGCCAAGGGGGGCTGATTGCAGAAGAGGGTAAACAATTACTGAGACGCTAGAAGACCACTGCTGGATGTAAGGGGAGGAAATGGCTTTGATCTCCGCCTGGCCCCTTGTTTCTCCTATATTATTCTTTTTGAGATGCTTCTCCTCCAGCACAGCCTCGAGTGAGGGAGGCGTTTTTCAGTTTGACATTGAAGGTAGCTCAGCGGTCAGCGCGCAAGAAGACACTGATATCAGAGGGCAGCAGCAGGCAGTAGCTACTGGAAGTTGGGTGCCTTTTGCTGAGGTACAGTAACTCCCTTCTCTCTCTAGTGTCTGCGCTTTTCTGCTTTCATCTGTCTGTGTTGAAGCTCCCATCTGGTTAACGTTAGCTTAATCATTCGATCCTTAAAGCGATACGGGAGGATTTTTTGCGGGGGGTTAGAGATGTTGCATTTCAAGACTGGAGAGATGCAGTTCAGACTTCAAAATGTACACATGCCCTGCCTGCTGTGAGCAGACAGCTGCTGTACTTTGCAGTGAGGCTGGCTTAACACGTCTCTGACTTTCCAGCCAACATAACTAAACAGGCCTGTCCAAACAGAGCTATTTTACAAGGGTTAATTGTCACAACACTTTTCTGCTTGCCGTGTTGTAGTTCCTGGAATTGCAATTCACTTAAACTTCAAGAAAGAGGCTGTCTTTTGGTGGCAAGCACTGCGCTGTAAAAGTTTGTGCTTTTGCTTCTGAATGCCACAATCTGAAGTTTCTTTTTGCAATGAGAACGGGGATAATAAATCAAATGCGTGTAGAAAACTGCCTGCAGAGAAAACACCTGCAGAGATTTTAAGACTTCCTATATGAGGTTGGATTAGTGACAAATGAAAATAGAGAGATCTGAGAAGCAATTTGATGGTCTGAGAAGCAATTTGATGGTGGAAAATTTTCCTGCAACGCCTGTGTTTTGGAATTGGTTGACACTCATTCCAGCAAGGCTGCATTGGGAATGGACTACTCAAAAATACAGCTTGAGAAAACAATAAATTACTCCAGCATACACTGGAAGGGGGAGACAGTAATGTCTCATGCGTGGGAGATGCAAAGTAGGAGGCAAATTGAGTTACATAAGGTCATGGGAAGGGAAAGAGTAGTTATTCTAGCATGACATCCAAAAATGAGGTGAGATTAGCACAGCCGTGTCACTGTGACAATATCAAGATCGCAGTCTCTGATAGCACAAGGCCAGTTTTCCCCCTGCACTCCAATTGCCAGAACTAACAGCCATGGAAATAAGCGCGTGAACGCACAAGCCCTTCAGACAGCCAGGGTTACCACAGAGCTGGGCAGAGCTGCTCCAAGCAGCTGGGCAGCCCCGGGAAATGCCTGCCTGCCCTGCCAGGGGTTCGGTGCGAAACATGAACTGTGTGAGAAAACTGGAGGCCAAACCCTGCTCTGCTGGGCATAGGGGCTCTCGGGAGCCATCCCAGGCTTGGACGGGCTCCATGACGTGGGATGCACAGCTCTTCTCCCCTGGCCTGGGATCAGCCCTGGGAAGCTGCATTGCCACCTGTTGCTTACAGCATGGAAAGTCCCTCAATGAAATGCCTGATTTCAGAGCCGCATGGGTTTTGTAGCTGGTTTTCACAGGACAATGGGCATGAGAGATTATTAGCCTTTCTCTAGATGCTTGTATAATATGGTTTTCCCAAAGATACGCTGTACATTGTTTCACTTTAATATATTAGACCTTACCTTGGGAAAGTGCTGTGATATATATTGGACATTGTGGAGGAATTGCACTTTAGTCTCCTTCACCCATTTCAATCCTCTCTAAAGTTTCATTTGTACAGTCCAACGTCATAGACTCGCTAACTGGTGTTTGCTCTGGCAGTTCACTTCAGCCCCTGCGATGGCAGCATTTAGACTCTGGATCTCGTATCACTAATGAATGATGCTGCCTGCTATCATCACACGAAGGCCCTTGACTACAGGATGTTATGGTTTTGTGAGGAAGGAGCCAGGATTTCAGGACCTTTTTCCAGCTGTAGATTCACCTTACTATTGCATCTCAGGGCCCCTCTCCATGGCACTTTCCAAGGAGGCTCAATAGGATGCTCTTTTTGGATAGGGCTGATGTCTCTGTAACAGTGAGAACCTGTTTACCCATTGATCCATGCACGTAATTGGTAGCAGGAGCTGGGGAACCAGCTCTAACCCCGGGGGTTGATGTACGGGCTGGAGAGTGATGGTCTGGTAGTCTCTCAACAGATGAAGGAACATTTCCTTTGGTCCTCAGAGAGGTTTCCCCTCCTACAGCCCATCTCCCTTCCCTTGTCCCTGGGACCAGGGTTTATCCCAGCAGGTTTGAATTAGCCTCTTTCAAAGCCCAAGTTCTTAACCCACAGCTCACAGTGAACCGCAGAGTAAACTCCCTTACACAGCACAGTTTGATTCAGCTCCTTCGTCTAAATATTGACTCAGGCCTACAGCTCTCCCGAGCAGACAGAGGCTGTTAGTCACATTGAGTAGTGCCAAATTATACAAAGGGGGCAGATTTGCGAGGCAGAGTCACAGAGCCTCAGATGGGGCTTCATGGTGGACTGTGGTGCCAGTCAACCGCGACATGAAACACGCCGCTCCAAAGCCGGAGCATGGATCAGGGCAGACAGAAATCATGGTGTTTCAGCATGCGGGGCAGGTGCTGGATGGCATTTTTCCGATTCTGCTCTACACAACATCTTCAGAAAACTGCAAGGTCTGAAACAGTACTGGTGGGAGTTTCCAAGCTATAACTGGTGGGATGCACTTAAATCTTGGTAAGAGTTTGATATTATGAACCTATAGAATAACAGGAGATCCCAATTAATGTAAAAACATATTAGTGAATATTTCTGTTTTCCACCCTCTCCCTTTCCTATATTTGGCAACCCCAAACTCAGAGGAACAGGGAGAAGTGGTTTAAAAATTCAGAATTAATGTTAATATGGAGCTTTTCTGTGCCTTGGATTTGAATGAAAGCCTCTTGATGGCAGAGAGAAGAAGACTAACTAAATTTTCAGTGCTATGATACTGTGTTGTACCAACTCACAGAGCAGACCATGGGTTTGAGATGGACCTCAGCAACATCTAACAGACTGATGCCCTGGTTGTCAATCAATATGTAATCCAGTACACCCAAATTAGGCACATAAACTGTGCCTAAACTTTTTCAGTCCTAATCAGGCACAGTCTTCAAGTACAAATTCAAATTTCCCATAGAATAATGGAGGCACCAGGATTTGTAAACCTCTAATTCCTAGCTGTCTTCCCTGGAGGTCCCCAAAGGAGCCTCTTCCTCTGTAAGGCCTATGTTGCATACTCACTTCAGGACAGCCTTACTAATCAGCTAAAGGCTGGGGCACAAAATGTAAATGTTTAAATCAGCTGGACCAGATTCCACCCAATGAAATGTCATGTTACCTGCATAATAAGCACTGGTAGTGACCGACATGGACTAAGGTATCTAGCACTCTGCCTCTGTTTCAAGAAGAATGCTTATATTCACCAATTATAAATTGATGAAAAAGATTCAAAAAAAGTATCATGAGAACGATTACAGTGTTAGGGAAAAACTTTGAACTTCTTGTGTAAACACATACACAGACAACAAAATTTTTAGTAACAGGCTCTCCAGTCTAAGAAATGAAGGTCTCCACATTTGCAACAAATGGAAACTGAGAGTGACCCAGTTCAGACTACAAGTTAGTAACAAATTTTAATTTTAAAGGTAATTAAGCACTGGAGAACTTATCCGCTTGCATTGGATTGTCTATTAAGAGGCAGCTCAATCCAAAAAAGCACTCTGTCAAGTACTCAGTTGCTTGCGTGCTATTCAAGATGTTTAAGTTCCTTGGCTCACAAACACAATAAGGCGATGCAGGGGAGATGTTACAGTGCCCAGTCCTGGTATGTATCGGGAGACAGTGAGAAACAGAGAGTGAGCACAAGGCCTGGATCCAGCTCATCAGTATAACCCAACCACTGTTGGTGGCATTGAGTCAGAGACTGATTTTTCCAAATAAGGATAAATTAAAATATTTTACAAGGAATATCCATCAAAGATGGAAGCAGAAGACTTAAAACTGACAGCCAGATACCAAATGAAAACAAACAAGCAAGTAGCAAACATCAGAAATATTTGTTTTGGGGTTTCACACATTACCTTGGACACAGTAGAAGGAAAAAGGGTAGTGAGAACTTCCAGTTTTGGTGAGGCACAGAGTCAAAACTAAAAACCAGAAGTAACTTCTGAGAACCGTTATATCCCACTGACAAACACACACCTTTAAAATAAGAGGCAGGTCATACATTACCATTTTGGTCTGAAGCCTGCCACTGTCAGCATTTGCATTTGTAAATTCCACTAACATGATGGTTTTAATTATATATATGTAGATGTTTTTCCCCAGTAGAAGGAAAGTTCCTTTCAAACAGTGGAACAGTATAGAGTGTAAGGTGAGAATAAACAATAGTACAAGACTTCAAACACTAGAGAATATGGCAAATGACTCCCATTGATTCACGTTGTGTAGTCACTCACTTTAATGCAAAACAAATGTAACGTGACATCCAGAAGCAGACTTCTTTCATTCTGATGTAAATGACCACGTGAGGTCAAGAAAATAGCAAAGACAGCCCAGTACAGGACATGAGTGTAGAAAGGATTAGTGGAAGAAAGGGCAGACAGACATTCTGTGGAGCCACTTGCCAAGCAAGAAAAGATGATTTCAAATGTCCTCTATGGAAAGAAGAAGTGAAGCAAACGGTGGGAAAGGAAGAAAGCTAAAGCAGGACGAATATGCAGGCAAGGACAAAAATTTGAACATGAATGAGATAATCAAGAGCCTTAAGGATACATAAAAAAATGAAGTAGTTGGGACAGGGCAGGAAGCCAATTCCCAGAGTGAAGGAAGGCATGATATTGTTGGATGGATGGAAGAGGAAAACCGTTTCTAGCGTCAGTGTTTTTGGCTGAGGGGAACGGTAGAGAGGCACAAGAAGTCCTTTAAAGGAAACAATTATCGTATTCAAGGCAAAAATAGCCAGTTACTATAAGAGACAGTTATCTGATGGAGATTGCATGTTAAAATGACATGTTTGACAACCATTTTTTCCCACCTGACTTCTACTAGCAGCTGCTGATCTATATTTTCAAAAGCAAGAAACAGTGTTTGAGGTGTTTTCTTTCTGGCTCTCTACAGTGATAAGCAGTAATTAGTAGAGGACCTGTGACAAATTCACATCTCTAACATGGCTCAAATAAAACCTAAAAGAGCAATTAAAACTCCCATCCACTTGTTAACCAAGACTCAAACTATATCACCAAATTGCCCTCACTCCTTTCCACATAAAGGTTGGAACAGAAAGTTTTGCAGACTGTTTAGAGAAACCACAATTTGATCCTTACTTGTGGCATTAGTCTGTTCAAAACAAACTAGCACTAAAAGAACCAGCAGAAGACGTAATCCAGAGGTGTAAGCCAAAAAAGGTTTTAGCTTGACAGAAACCTTTATATTCTTTTAAGCTAATGGGTACTGCATCTACCTTTAAAAAAGAAAAGATCTTTATATGAATTCATTTAAAACCCTTAAGGTTATGTTGGGTTAACTCCCATAATGGGCAATTTGGATTTCTAGCTGCTGTTTTTTTCTGGTACAACAAGGTTGTGTTCTGAGAAATGTCCATTAGCGGGGAGGAAGTTTTACTGCAGATGTTTGTGATTCCAGCTTAAGTTTCTCATCAAAGCTTTAATGAAAATCAGCTGCTTGGAGTAGAGCCACCAGACCCTATACTTCTTAATTCATAGGAAGCTGAAGCAAATGGAAGCACAGGGCACAGGCATAGTGGGAAATGTTCTCCATTTCAAGAAGGTGCATAAAGCACCCACCAGAACAATGCAATTTAAATTCCACTGCAGTGAGTTCCCACAAAGTTTTGGGCAAGTACCAGCAATGTGCCCCAAAGCTTATTCAGGGCTGTGAAAACCAATAAAAGGCATTTCATGCCCACTCTTATTCATGACATGGGAAGCAAGGAAGGAATTAAAAGTCTAGTTTTTACAGGGGGCATGAGAAGCAATAAAAGAATTGGTTTCTGAAGGAGAACTTGTCCTGATTTAAACTGATAACAATTACAGCTCCTAGTGTTCAAGAGCTGTGGAAAATTGGTCTAGTTTCTGAGTAATATATAACCAACTACTGACAATTTACAACTTGCTTCTGGACTTAGATTTCAAACACGAAAATATAGACACCCTTGCTTTTCATATTTTAATTGGTCCTCTTGAACATTTGGATCTGATCCCAGTTCATTTTCAGACACCACCATGAGCTGGGTTGCTTGGGTTATGCATCCTAATGCAAGAGTCAACAACTGCTGAATACTACTGTATACAAAGCTGTTAGAGCTCCACAGTTTTCGAAATGTAATTCTTTGTTGTTAAACGATCTCAGAGAGATTTTTCCTATCAGTCACGATACACACAGTGTGTATTTGGCAATGCAAACAGAGATCGACTAAAATGCAGTAAATACGATCTGGCTTTGTCGTTCCTCTTTAGTTGCATTGTGCAATTCTTTAGATGGTTATTTTCTTAAAATCAATACTTCAGAAATACTAAATCTCCTTTTTAGTCTTTTAAGACAAACCAGCAAGAAACAGTGCTAAAACCCCAGCATGCATGAGTTACTAAGATACCTAATATGAGCCAAAGAATAATAGAGGGCTGTGAAAAATATTTTACAGATTACATTTTATATATATATATATATATATAACATATATATATGTACTATGTAAGACTGTAAGAAGAACTAAAATGTTATTTTTTATGTCAGGACATATGGAAGCCAAGGAGCATGGGGAGAACTGGCGCACTTGAATGTTATTTTGAAACATAATTTAATAATTACTGAATAAAAAGACTCTACCTGCGTGAACAACTTCCAGTAAGATCTGTAAAAATAGCCATGTTAGCTAAAACTGTAAGGCTCTGAATCTTCGTTCAACTCTGTCTTCCCAACAAAAATGAATAAAAATGAACTCATTCAACCTTTCACCATTGGCGTCAGGTGGAAGAAAAAGCACAGTAAACCAGATCATTTCTGGGCTGTGTTACCCTGTTACCACCCTACGATGCATCCTGTTACTGTTGTATGAAAAGCCTTCTCAGCGGCAAGAGATGAGCAGACTTCTTTTCTGTCAAGGCTAATGCAAGGCCAACAGGGTTTCCCACCTCCGAGCCTGGATGATAGCCCATGGAAGCCACGGAGAGCCTGCAGTTCATGACTCCCTTGTGCCGTGCTCCCCACTCCTGGCTCCAGGGACCCTTCCTCAAAAGCACTCTGTGGAAGAAAGCACTTGTCCAGAGAAAATCCAGCACCCAAAAAAGAAAATAAATAAATAAATGAGCTGGCAGCACAAAACACGGCACAGCCCTCCCTACCCCAGCTATTAAAATCCTACTGACCAAGACACCCCAGAAAAACTAACACAGCCTGGCCCACTGAGGGCTGGCAAGGTCTCCAGAGTGCCAGTACCTGGTATGGACCTATTCAGGGGAGGTGGGCAGGTGTTGAAGTTCTAGAGATGGTGTAAGGTCAGAGGAGATTCGTGTGTTATACACAGCTTTTTGCAGGTTTGTGGTTTTCTGTGTCTCCATACTTTCTGTCAACGGCAAGGATTGTCGGCAGAGGCTCAACAGAGTCTGTAAGGCACCAGCTAATTACTTTTAAGTCAGCTGGAAACAGGGGTTTGGGCATGGGATTTTTGTGAGGAATGAGGAAAGAGATTGTTTTTCTTTTTTTTTTGAGGCATCTATCCTTCCCCCTTTTTGAGCCAACAAGACACTAATTTCTTCATTATCAGACCATGCCTGTAATGAAACAAGCCACAGACCGACAGGCAGTGAGAGATGGGGCCAGGTTATCCCGTCTCCCAAGCCCTGGCCTTTCCTTTCTCCTTTCCGAACATGGCCTCTGCCCACCTCCATGCTGGAGGTGAGTCTTACAGCACACATTTGACCATGCCAAGCCATCTCCCTTCCTTCCCTCACATTTTCAAAGCACTGGCACCATCAAGAGGGAATCTGTTCCAGGAGAACAGCCCAGAAACATGGCACCTTCCCACAAGCCACCCCCAGCAGCTGCCTATTTCGTCAACTGTTGGGCCGCCCTTGGGAGGGAGAGATGGATGAAAGCTCTTTCTCTTGATCTTTCAAGTTTTTCACACTGTGGCTTGTGGTTCGTGCTAACAGGCTTTTAAATTAATGCCTTGGCTATTGGTCAAGCAGAGCACTATATGTCCCTACTGCCATTCCAACATTTCAAAGAGCAGCAAAATCAAACCAAGAAAATAACAGAAATCTGGGGTGGAGGAAATTGCTGCAACAGGAAAATCAAAGGAAGCTACAGATTTACCCTCTCACTTTTAACAGTCACTTTAAAAAGTGTCCCACGAGTGCAGTCAAACCTGCTCTAAAGAACACTTTTCTTTTTTAACCCTTGAAAATTTTTGTCTCTATCTGGAAATCTCTCAGGGAGTGCTGTAGTTTGTCAACTGATTATGTCTCACTTATCTGGGCGACTCAAGAGGCGAAAGTATGACTCAGAATGCACATTTCATGTCTGTTTTGTGGGGACTGGGTGGAGGGTGCTTAATAAGGAAACAACGCAGAACTATTTATCCCTTTCCTGTAAATTGTACTCCTTCAATTAACTTGGCATTTTGGCTGAAAGAGGAAAATCAGATAGCTACCTTTCCAGCTGCAGATTTTCTATTTCCAACAGTGAGCATCTGTAAGAGCAAGTTTTTTACTTAGTGGCTGTAGTAAGAAGTACATTAGAACAGAGGCTGGTATTAATCTCTAGCCCTTAGCCAGCTTGCAGACAGCTAGAATACTTTAGCCCTCCCCCTTTTTGGAGAAGAATGCCTTTTAAGCAGAGGTTTTGTCTTTCCCATTGCATATGGAAAAAATGACTACGCACTTCTATGGCAAATGCCTAGCTGGGAAATGTTTATGTTGGATCCAACCCCATCTCTGTTGCTGAATGGCATTTTATTTTCCACTTGGACTGGGGAAGGGCTAATAGTCTGGAAACATTTTCAACAGGAATTTTTTTAAAATTAAACACAATTACTTAGTCAAGGTAATAGCTAATGTTATTGCTCTGCATAAAGCCATCTGGCTTTCAGCTATTGCTTACTTTTACGGGAGTCACTGTTACAATCTCAGCATTACAAGGGAGGCATGTGCAAGCCCACTCAAGGAACAAGAATACAGAGTGACAGTTGGCTGGGGACAGGGTTCCTTGTCATTTTTCCCTGTTGCCTGTGCTCTGCTTTGCTTATCGGTTTGGGGATTATCCATGTGCAATTAGCCATATCCACTCTCTCTCCTACTGCTAGTTCTACTATGCAACAGGGAGAAATGGAGGTAACTTCTGCTCTGTATCGTCTACCCTGCCAGCAAGATTTTACCTAGAATTGGAACAACTCATTTCAGTCTTGTTCGTTTCAGTTTTAGCAATCTCTAAACCTTTTTTTTGAAAAGTTTGGGAAGAGGGTTTCCATCAGCATCATAATCTGATCTTTATTATCATCAAAAATCAACTTCTGGTTTGGAAGCTGATGAGTTGATAAATCCTCAGGTGCTACATAAATATGCCCAATTGTCAGGGATAAGTTAGCAAGTGAAGTTTTCAAATCAGGCTGTTACTCAGTCAGAGTCTTGTCCTGTGTCCCTTAAGGCAACCACATTTTTTTCAGTAAATTCTGAGGAGAGCTCAACCCCTCTGTACATACAAATGATGGAGATCTTACAGTGATAAGCTGTTGGTTAACACAGCAACAGTTGGAAAAATGGACAAAATTCAGTCATAAGACATATTCTTTAGCAGCTGCAGCCTGGCCAGATGCTGTGTGCGTGGCTCCAGCCCAGCCATAGCCTTGTGCTCTCAGGTGGGGGCCTCACTGGGAATGCAGACAAAAAGGGACGATATTGAGACCCACGGACAGGGGATGACAGAAAGGATGCAAGTAACAGAAAATAAGGCTTCCTTGCTCACTAAACAATTTGTTTACTGAAAAAGATTACAGATTCAAAACCAGTGTCACTGCTTTATTTACTTTTTTGATGTTTGAAGATTCAGATTACTGAGCTTCATAAAAACACACCACTGCAGCTTTAATGAGCATTTCATATCCTCACCTAGAAAACCCCATTATTATCTTAATTTGCCCAGATCTATGGCAAATGCACCCAGTGAGGCTCTAATTTTCATTGAACCTATCTCATCTTTGAATTTAATTTAAAAAATAAGAATATGAAACAATATTGGGGGGCTTCACTGAATATTTAAGCTAGAAAGAATTTGCTTTTACATTTGCAAGCTAAATAACAAAACTGAAAGCTTGTTATCATATAATTCACATAATTGCTTTAGTTTGTTATCTCATTAAATACAGATAGAACAGAGGTACCTGTCAAAGTGGATAAAAAAAGATTACCAGTGTTGTGCTCAAAACTCTTCACCAACTTCTGGTTAATTCCTAATTTACAATGTCATTGGAGCATGGGAAGCAATAAATATTTCACAATTAACAATGTCAGAAATTTAACAGAACAATACAGGAATTTAATGTACTACACCAGGGTGCTTATTATAAAACTATCATGAATATTGATTTGGAGAATAAGCTAAAAAATGTGTTCCTTTCAGAAATGTTTACAATTTTAAAAATAAATTTGAAATTGCAAATGACTAATTTGCATGAGGTTTCTGCCCTTGAATTGGTAAACACCGTAGAGTGGCTTTTTGCATGCAAACAGTTCTCTAACAGCTGTAGTGTCCTATTAAATGGGGTAATTAACTGTCTAGCTATGATGTCACACGCTGAATTAATTTCTCCAGTAATAATAGTTAGAATGTGACCTTTCTAGTTCAGAAGAATTTGATACTGTAGACCAGAGGTAATGAAGGCTTATAGAAATTATAAATAGAGCTTGGAGGCCTAAGGGGAAGCTGGTGAGCAAGCCTGTTTGTTTTAAATTCTCTACATTTGTGAGGCTTCAAAGCTCAGATAAATTTAGCAAAAATCAACAGAGAAGAAATAAAACTGCAGAGTAGATACCTCCTTTTGTTTGCATGTTGTGGAGTACCTCACGGTGTAGAGCAGGACTTCTGTCCATGTCTCTTTATGATGACTTTGACAGCAGAGCACGTCTGGCCAACAGGTCAGTTACGAACTTCTGACAGACTCATTCTGCAGAGAAGGACAAAGATCCCTCTGAAATGTCACTTCATAGGGATTTATAGGTTCAACTACAAAGACAGTCTTGAATTTGCTGTTACTCAAGGCCTGGGAATTTGTAATCCATTTATTCCTTCAGATGATAACTTAAGCTAAAGTGAAGCATGACAGGTCTTGGAAAGGGCGTCACCAGGGCATTTTATTTTTAAGATAGTTCTAGTTTAACTCAGTGGGTGAAAGAACTCACAGCAACCTCTTCCATAGCCAAGACCTGGTCTAGGAAGACAGATGTAGCAAATGAAGATAAATGAACAAGGCAGGTTAAAAGGAAAAGTTACCTGCAGAACTAATGTTATTTGTACCTTCGTAAGAGCTCCAGCTCTTCATTTGTTTTTTTTCAACAAGAGGAAAACGCTTTTATCATTGTATCTAACAAAAACAAGTGCCATAAAAGATATTTTAACAAAAACAATTTCTATATCAAATATTTTTCCATATTCATATTCCCTTCCTCTTATGAACTGAAGAAAACAGATTTTCCTTAAATATCTTAAAAGCTCTCCTACAAAGTTAGCTTCAAATTTTCATGGGAAATTTTAACACTGAAATGTAATTCTTTCTCTTCTCCTACACTCTTTGACTAATCCTTTCTTATATCTGGTGATATATCTTTCATGTCACTTTGGCAGTAAATCCTTGCAGGTCACTTACAAAAGTTGCCTTCAAACACCAGCGTGTAGTCTATCCCTTAGAAAGGATGGAGGAAAAAATGGTAAAGACAGCACAATGCCAAGCAGTGCTGTGTAAATGTGCAAGCAGCTTTAAACTATGGCTGTTTAGCTGGAAGCTAAAAATGTTCTTTCAGCACTGGATTGAAAAGACTGGAAGTTCTGGCCAAGCAACAGCTTTATATTCACTGCAGGCATCTGAAACAAGCAAATCATGACTACCAGAAATGTCTGCCCATGTGGGGATATTCATTATTCCTAGCGGTTCTGACTAGTTATCTTAAAAGACATGCAGTTGTTGACTTGTGTCACTGCTATGGATTATATTGGGTACACGTGGGACACTGTAATCCAGAATTACATTGGGTACACTGCTGTGGATTACATTGGGTACATGTGGACACGGTTCCAGGCAACCAGCTCTAAGTGCCCCTGCTTGAGCAGGGGTGTTGGACCAGGTGACCTCCAGAGGTCCCTTCCAGCCTCAGCCATTCTGTGATTCTGAGATTCTTTGTGACTATGGTCATTATTCCATTTTCCAGACAGAGAAACTGAGCAATAATGTAATGTTCATGGTCACACAAGAGACGAGCAGAAGAATGTGTTTTCCTGAGTCCAAATATACATATGAACATACTTAGGGACAGAGGAGCTTGTGCACAGAAACAAGGCAATGAGTTTCTCATCTGTTCAGGGAGAAGAATATTTTTCCTTAAGTTAATTTCAAACAACACAATGAAACTACTGCTGTGAAGACGTGAGTAGACTAAAGGTGAAGGGTCTGTATGTCACAAAGTGGGTGAGGGACTAGAACCAGGTGCACTGAAAGGCAAAGTGGAGAAGAGGAGCAGGAGGACAAATGGAAAGCAGGACAGGGAGCACATGAGCACGAGTAGAGAACAAGGCAACAGCAGAAGGGCTATGAAAGCCAGTGGGGGCAGGTGGAGATCCACAGCCCATAAGCGTGATGTTCAGATGCTCCATTAATAGAAACAGCCCAAGAGAAGCAGAGAGGCCTCCCCCAAGAAGGGCCAATGAACATCCATCTCATCTGGTTGGCATTTACTGTAAGACTGTTTAGATGACTTTCAAGCCTCGTTGCCAACGAGAGAGACATATAATATAGACAAGACTAAAAAATAACCTATAAATAAAAACTAGAGTGAATGTGTGCTATAAATATGAACTAAGGAGCCACGGATTTAATCAATGCCTCACTATATATAAACAGACCTATTGGAACATGCTGTCTGCAGTAAACAGTGCTACAAGTACTCACTACGCTTTTGAGGAGATTGTAACTACACAAATCTCTGTGATGATTGTTCTTTCTCCTTTGGGAGATTCAAAACCATTCAAATTTTGGGGACCCAAGAGCTAGAAGAAATTGACAAACAAATGATTTGCAACTATATAGTTATGATTGCAAAAAAGTAACAGGGGTATGAATGACTGTTAGGATAATACCAGAGCTGTCATCAAATACTTGTCTGTAAAGAGCTCAAGGACACCTTCCAGAAATATCTTTCTGTCTCTTGCTTCAAAAAATCAGAAAAAAACAAAGCAGAGAGAATATAATTAGACAAATTTTACCCTAAATCATACACTTCATACAGGATCCGTCAGATCAACAGATCCTTAGTCCATATGGCCTACCATAGTTAGATCAAATGTATTTGTAGGGATGGATCCTTTTGGTAGGTTGAAGGAGTAATAAAAATCAGTGTTTAAATACAGCCATCTGTTATCTCAACCATTTCAGCTGCTGAGAGACAGAGATCACCCTCTCAAGCTTCTCTCATAGTAAGTATTACAGGAAAGAAGAGGTAGGTATTACAGGAGATCTGCTCTGCACTTCTTGGTTGCACATTGCTGGTGATCTTGTGAACAGTCTAGCGACCATGTGTGGAACAGATGAGGACAAAAGCTGCGAGGAAAGGAAGCAATGCCAAATAATATCCAAAGCAGCAAATAATATTAAAGGCACTGTTTCAATGCAGTTATCACTGACTGTCCTACCCTTTTGGAAAACATGCCTCAGGAGTCTGATCATACAGAGGCGTTTGGCAGCATTTGATGCTAGGTTCAGTGATTTGTTATCTCCTAGTTATGAAGTATAGCAAGAGTGTCTTTTATGGTTAGCTAAGCCAAAAAGGAAAGGCAGATTACCCACTGATGCACGCTTCTCAGATGTCTTACATGAGCTACTGTACCTGTAAAATACTTACTGATTCCTCGACATGGACAAAACCAGCATAATCATAACATTTTCCAGTCAAATTCATCCCAAGACTTAACAGTTTTTTCTCAGCTGTAGTCAGCATTTGGTACAAAATCGTTTCCAGCAAGAGCTGGTGAGCTAGTGTCAGTGAGTTCCTCACCCACAAAAGTGGAAAAGTCTGGGTGTGCAGCATACGGGAGCATCACACACTGCCTGCATGAGCAGAGCATTGGCTGGATAAGATGTGAGATGGGGATAAAAGCTTTTGGCAGTTCATTCCCCGACAGAAGTAGGGCTCCATCTCCATAATTTACACACATATCCAGGTAGACCATTCAAACCAGAGCATTACTTAGCAAACACCCTATTAGTCTGGTAAACTCAATCTCTGACAGGCCCAGTGCAGCTGCCTATGTATTCAGAAAAGTGAGAAATGCATGCAGGCTTTCCTATCTTCTGGCTCTACACAGCAAGTAGAGTTCATATGTTTTCTGGTGAACATGTAAGTCCACCCAGTTCTCTGTGGACGAGGCAGCAACCAGCATGGCTGAGTCAATACCAGGATCCTGCAGAAGAAATATACAGCTACATCCTTTCCCTCCACTTGACTCTTCCCCATCCCCATGTACGCACACACACCTTTGAGACCCTCTGCAGTCACAAGATACTCCTAAATTCTCCACATGCTGAACGCTTGAGCCAAAATGTAACCTCCAGCAGTTAAGCACCTTCTCCATAATCAGTAAAGTGCATGGTGGCTGTGTAAGACAGCAATGAGCCCAGGTCTCCTGAGCTCACTGCCCACCAACAGCACATGCCAGCATCGAGCTTCAGTTCCACACAGTGTGTACTGTAGATCTGCCGGACTTTGTGTTTGGCCACAAATGGAGAGGGGTTTCTCCTGCAGGTCACCAAAGGCAGGAAGGTCAGGACAGTGGGGTGCAGTGTTATTGCAGCTCTTTTTGTTTGCATAAAGTTTCCCAGCAGACTGAAGAAGAACTAAATCTTTGTGTCTATATTTATGAATAACACGTTTTTGACCCAAGGAATTTGAAATGTCTGCTACTTTGCTCCCAGCGAGCAAGAAATGGTCAAATGTCCATCAACCTACAACTGGCAGTCTGGATTTTAAAAGTCCATGATTAAATGTACGAGAAGTCAGCTATGTCCTGAGCTGAAAAGCAGATGTACAAGTCATGTTGGTGCCCTCAGTACTTTCTTGCTGAATGAAACACCAGAAGTAGACTCATATATCTATCCGAGGTAAAGAAGATGGCTTTGTAGTTAATGCTTTCCAGGCACGATAAGCCATACAATTTGTGCCTACCCAGAGTGGTTTTAAGCTAGGATGTCCACAGAGTCAAACACTTTGTTTATTTACACCCTGTTCTGGCAAAGCAGTATTTTTAGTGCAGCAAAAAGTGTGCATTTTGGAGAGAACCAGAAGGTGTCCTTAGAATGGGGTCGTGCTCCTTTCTGTGCTAGAGCTTAGCTGCATAGTTATTCAGGCCGTTTTACTCAAGTCACTAGCTCTGGAGTTTTTCAAGGTCACTCACAGCATCGCAGACCTTCCTCCCAGCTATATCTACAGTGCTTCATTGCAACTTGAGCCAGGAATGAACCTGCCAGCACTAACATCATGGCAGGGATCAGGTTTGCTCTTTGTAAAATGGGATAATCTTGTATCTCACAGGCATGTGTTAGAACTAAAGTCACTGTTTGCAGTGAGCACTGAGTATTTCAGATAGCAATACAAAGTCTTCATAATAATCTCTCAGATTTCTTTCCTAAATATGTTCTATGCTGTCCAAAGCCATCAAGCTGAAGTGGGACTGAGATACTAGCAGCAATAGAATAAATTTCCAGATAGGAAATGTCCAGTAGCACTTTAAAATGCTTCCTAACAATTATAGCTTTACCAAAGATGCCAGTGTATGCTTTGTGCCCCTCAAAGAAGAAAAACATATCTTGGTGATGGGCTGAAAAGATAACACAGCTCCTTTGGAGAGCTAGCTGTAAATATCCGAGCAGACACTATCCAGACAAACAGAAACATCCCATGGTCACGCTCTGAACTGCCCAGAATCAGCCTAAACTCAAATCTAGACACATAATCACTTGGACCTCTCAGTCATCCAGGTTTCCTTCAGATGCATCCACTTGCTCTACTTGAAGATACTGACTGGTGGAACAGTCTGCCAGGAGGCTTCACACCTCTCCAAAGGAACAGAGTGTCCAGCAGTTTGGCCAGATCTGTGGCATAGCAGCTGTAACCTGGACATTTCTACACAGCACACCTGACGTGCCATAGGTTTCATCCCCCAGGGCTCTGTGTGCACGGCAGGTGCCTACACGTGAGTGAGCCCTCCAAGCTCCCCTTCGCGGTGACTAGAGAGCAACAGGCACAGCTGACCTACTTTAGATGCATTTTAGTATAGAAGGAATTAGGGCATACGAATGGTGTCCAGCTGGCTTCTTCCCATGTGGATGTCTCCACGTTGATGACCCCCAGCCTGCTGTGGTCTGGGCCTCCTACGCAGGCAGCCCAGCCTCAGGGGCTGCAGGACAGGATGCCCCTGCACCAGCACAGCCCCAGCTGTGTTAGCACAGGGGTCCTCTGGATCTCAGCTCGGGGCTGTCATCATGGCTGACATGGGCATCTCAGGTGGGGCCTGCTGAATGCAGAGCATTTGGCATGCTTTCTGTGCACACCTGGGTGGGGACTGAGTCATTTTGAAAGGGAAGACCCTATTCTAGGTAATAAAGACCAGGAATCCCTTCAGAAAAGAGTCCTACCTATTCTGAGGAAACCAGAGAAATTGAAATAGCATCAAATGCGCAGTAGAGGACTGCTTTCTCAGACTTCTTTCTCTAATGTTCTTATTTATAATAAATAATTACATAAATGAAAGTACTGGAAGATATTCAAGCAGGAAAACGTCTTTATTTTTGGGAAGGGCAGTAGGCTATTTATCTCAAGTTGGCCTAAGCAAACAATCTTCAAAAAGGCCTCAGAACTGCGGCTGCTGATTCCAAATACTACTCACAAAAAAAATAAACAAAAGCAAGCATGATTTGGCTGGGTTTGGAAATGTCCCCAAGGAGCAGAGGGCTGTTGTCTCCATGGCAATGCCATGGACTTCCAGCAGACTGGTTTCTCTTTTAGATCCATGGACTTTAAAATGTGTGGAGGATATTTAGAGTATTCACTCACCGCTGTACAGCAAAAGATGGATAGTTTCAGCAATTATTATTATGTTCAGCCCTAAACTTCTGTTTGGTTAAACCATTCCTTCCAGAAAAACATTACACCTTGATGTGAAGCTGTCAAGAAGGGACATTGCTCCACTCAATTTGTCTGATTGTTTTCATCAATACATTAAAAACCTGAGCTTTATTTATTCATGTGTCCTACTTTGATAGGTATCTATGGCTGACTGACATGAGGCCTGTTATAGAAGAGGAGCAACATTTTTCTATTGTCCCACAGCTCTGAGGTGAAGCTTGATAATATTCAAGCAAAGTTTGTTTTCTCTTCTCCTTTTCTTTCGCTCCATAAGAAACAGTGGGACTTCTAAGTGTGCCACCCTTCTGAAACTGTTGATCAATCTATGTCAAGTCATAAAGATTACCACGCAAATAATTCACAATATGTGTCACAGCTCTCCATAGATGTTTCGACTGAGAGATCACCCGTCACACCAGGCTTCACAGTTCTCAGACTAAGACTCTGAAGTATGTTCTCTGACAATATTTTTACCACTGTTACAGAACAGGTCAGTCTGCAGAAAAATGGAAACTCGAATGCACAAAAAATCTTTTCCAAATGAAACTGTATGTCCAATGAACTTGCTACACCATCAAGACAAAGCAGGTAAACAAGCTGTGGTATATCAGCTGTTGTGGTTTTGCCTCAACTTGCACCAAAGAACCACACAGTTACTCCCTCACTCCCTCCCTCTGCCTGGTGGGAAGGGGAGGAGAATCAGAAGGAAAAACGCAAAAACTCGTGGGTTGGGATGAGAACAGTTTAACAGAATGGCAAAGAGAGAAGAAAACAAAAAACAATAATACTGATAAAAATCATACACAACATGCAGTGTTCTCAGCACTGGTTAGGCTTCAGCCAGCTCCACACTTAAATACTGATCATGGCATCACGTGGTATAGAATATCCCATCTGACTGGCTGTTTGGGTCAGCCCAGCCAGCTGCTTGTGAAAATTAACTCTGTCCCAGCTGAACCCAGGACACACCTTAGCCAGAGGTAACTATCTATGTATGTTCTTGACCATCACCAGATGACAGCTAATGAGAATTAATTTAGTTCTCTTCCACTGAAGGCTAAAAGAGCACCATCACAAACAGTTACCATGACTTGGTTAGCATACTATAAATTATGCTACAGTCATTTATCGAGCCTCTTGGCACATGAAGAAGTGATGAGTGGAGGTTGCCAGAAACTAAAAAAATGTGCCTTTTTGCCTCTGGGCATCAAAGATCACCCTTCTCACAAAATACAGGTGTTTATGACACAAGATACAACTTCTTTCTATTTTTGCAGATAGATTTGATTTTAATATCATCACAAGCCCATGAGTTTATAGGATTCATCTGTGACCAGGCTGCACTCACTTTCACTATTCTGAAGTGACCTTTGAAGTGAGAATCTACTAAGTAATACTATAATGTTTGATCTTGGCCCTCTTGCCTGAACATCCACGGAGTCCACTGAGGATCCCTCTCAGATGTGGAAGGAAGCACACCTTTTGACTCTAGCAGCAAAGAGCGTAGCGCAGCTGGCCAGCTACAGCCAAGTCTCAGCTGACACTAAACAAGCAGCGGCTTGGCAGCTGATGTGCTGTGGCTGCTACTTTGAGGGCTGTTCTTCAGATTAAGTTCCCCGAGCACACCAGCTGTCTTCTCTTTTACAACGGTCCTGGAGGCAATCACCATCTTTTACTTCTGGGTTTGTTTTGGATCCACTGCAATGAGACCACTGGCCAAAGACTGGTAGGCATGAGTAAAATGAGTATAACAAAGGCTGATTTTGCTTAATACAGACTATTTATCCCTGAATCCACATCCCTTCATGTACCCCAGCACTCAAGAGAAAACACTGCAGAAAACAAACACTGGTGTGGATCCAAGGGAGCCTTTTATTGCAGAAGAAAAAGACCCTTTGTGCTTTTATATACTCACAGGAAAGCCACAAGTTCCAGTACTAACTAAAGAAACATGCCATGTTTTCTTACCATGAGATGAGAGAGTCAATGGCTGCATCTGAATTACTGAATAAAGCAGTGTGGGAACCTCCTAGTCAAGTAGCATAACACAGCCCATGTCCACATGCGGAAGCTCTCTCCATGTTTGCCCAGAAAAGAGCAGCCCCATACTTCTTACCTTGTGGGAACATATCCTAACAGATGCCATGCTCTGAGCTGTGCCTGGGCATTGTCAGGAAAATCACAATCTCTCAAAGAGCAAAATCAAGGCAGAAAATGAACCGTCGGTGAGTATGGATGATCATAAGGCGGTGCCTGAAACCATGCCTTGCCCTTCTTCAGTTGGCTGGTGCAGATGTAGCCACGGAGAACACCCTGTGCACGTTACCAGCACAGCACTCTTCTGCTGGGAGAAGCAAGCCAGAAGAGGCAGGGTCAGAGCGAACACATCTACCCCAGCACAGCCACACCAGGCAGATAGCTGGCAGCAGGGAAGGAACCGTGGCCTCATTCTGCCCTTGGCTATACAGGCGCAGATCAGGAGCAGCTTCAATGAAATCGGTGGAACTGCTTGAATGTAATATGGTGGCAAACTCATACGCTGCGTATGTGGATTGTCTTCAGTCCCATCTTGCAGCCATACCAGCAAAAGGGTCTGAAGAAGCAGAGTATGACTACAGGCTCCACAGTGCTTTCAGCACTGCAGCTGGTTCTCGTTTTTAAGAAATGTAATAATGAAATCCAGATGCAAGGAGGGGGGAATAAATGTAAATGCACCATGGGTGTAAAAGATTTTCAAGAGCTCAGCAAGATCCACATTAGATTGGACTTTACAGCCTGAACTACCACAAACATTGTCCCTTGGGGAAAAAAAAAATCTAATAATTGTGAAGACATAGTTGCTAATACAGACCCAGCATTTTGGCGTGATAATTGTCTTCACCATTCAGAAACAGACAGTGGATGGAAATGTTCCTCACGCAACTGCCTACATAATGATTTTTCAGGGAGGGTATTTCCATTTTGTTCCAGACCTGGTTGTGCTTTGTGTGCAATTATTCTGTACTCCCAGAACATTTGGCCATTTGAATCCCTCAATTAGCTCAACACTCTGACACTTCTTTTTATAAATATGATGTTGGCTCACACCCTGGAACAGCTAACCAATCACTCCATTATCACTAATAGGGCAAGGAGCAACAAAAATATATCAGAATAATTGAGAATGCCTGAGAAAACTTATGAATGAAAAGGAAACAATCTGGATCACATTTTCCCCTCATTCCCTCTTCCCTCATAGTATTGATTGTCAATACCTCATTTCTGGTTTAAATTGATGCAATCCATGGTTTAAAATACTGTATTAAAATAGTGAGCATCAGCATCTTCCAACTTTTTGTGACGAATTGCATAATGTGGGTAAAAAATGTTGCTAAAAAATACCCAGGTGACTTAAGACCCTGCATCTTATTTTCAAGAGGGGCTGTGACAGCGAGAATAGCAGAGGCACCCAAAACTGAGGCAGATGTCTTGAAGGACTGAGAAGTGTGTCTCCTCAGAACAGGGGGTAAAATGGTTCCTGGTGGACTTCAGCAAAGACTGTACAACCCTGCCCGCGCAGCTGGAACCAGCGGTGTTGCACTGAACCGCACCTAACTTGTTACTGCTGAGTGAGTGGACTAGATGAAAGCTCACTCATGGCTGCAATGCAGGCATACCCTTAGCTGAAGTACAAAGGAGATGATCTTTATGGCCAGCTGAAGGATTTGCGTAGACATCTTTACACAGACTCATACAGTTCCATTGTCTGTGTTCACCATCATTAGTAAAAAATGATTCTGCTTAGACCTGCAAAATCAAGAAAGCTTCTGGGCAGACGTTAACGGACCAGCTAGGACCACCCATCAGTTAAGGGGCATCAGAGAACATAACATGCCTTAGATCTGTCTGGGTGGAGAGAAATATTGCCAAGACAGACACTGAGATAAGAATCTGTTTTCAGTTTAGAAACTAACTATCTCCTTTCTACAGTGTGTGATGCAATGATTCAGCTGAAACCCTTAGTCTGGTGGGAGCCAGTCCTACAGCTCTGTCTTAAGACTAAACAACTGAAAGAAACAAGCAGTACTAATAATAGACAGCATTTCTGCTGTCCCAAAGTGGCTGTGGTATGAAGGCTTTTCCTCCTAGGAGCTATTATCTAAGAAAGTGTTTCCAAAGCAAACCAGATAAAATATTGTGTGTAAGAATGGTAAAGGCCACTGAGTTTTCCATTTATGTCCATCTCAGCTTCTCAGAGCTCTCTGGGATAAGACTGGATCAATGATTCATTTGTAAACCTCATTTTTAAAGCTTGTTTTTAGTCATCTCGTAATTTCTCGTTATTTCCTAAACAAGCAGCTTATCTGTCTGGACAGAAGTATCTACCCACCCTTGAGAACAGAAGCTAACATGCAGTTGAATCTCGCGATTGCCGGCTCTTGCTACCCAGAGCCCCACAGCTGCGTCTACAGCACGGTGCAGGCGTACGGGCTCAGGTCCCAGAAGCAGGTCGGCCAGAGCACTGTGCCAGGGTTAAGTAGCCACAGCCAGCAGCGGGGCTAGTTAGCCATACCACTCACAGGCGAGTTTTTGCAGCTAGCGGAGGTATCGCTGTGTGGTGCTGCATTCGATATTGTAGATCTGCTGTTCATGTCATAGCTCAGAGCAGGCATGAGAAGCACTGGTTAGGCCAGTGCAGAAAAGAAACTATCCTTTATTTCAGGGCAACCCAGGAAAATGAGGAAGAGAGAGATACAAAGGAAATCTAATCCTAATTAAAACAGTACGATATAACAAGCCTAGTACCTCATAAATATGCAAACCATGTGAGATCATGCCCTTCTAATTCACTTGAACCTCCCACTTTTCCCACTTTTTACAAGAGTAAGTGACCTCAAGAGCCACAGAATACACAAAGTGCTGTAAAGGCAACCACAAAAAATATTCCAGAAGAGCCTGGCATGTCTCAAGCTCTGACAGCCACCTCAGGGACAGTGTTCATAAATGCTAGCAGAAACAGGGTCTGGTAAATAATTCCTGGAGATCTAAACTACGTGCTAGGGCTTTCACATCAGCTTTGCAACAACATTGCAAGAGTTATGCAAGGGTAAGAGCTTTAGGATCCGTAAGCTTACGAGTCTGCATGGACCTAGCATCATACGTGTGACACAGGGAGGCTGCACAGGGTGAGCAGATGCTGTGCGAGTAACAGAGGTTGCTCCTGAGGTCAACCTGTGCATGTCTCACCGACTTTGCACAATGAGGTGGAAGTTCCTCAGTGGAGAACAAGAAGCTACACATAAAATATCAAACGAAAGTGATCCTCTTTAATTTTCTATTTATTTTCCAGTCTTAGAGGGGCATCTTAGTAGCTTTGTCTGTGCTTCTAGTTCCTGATATTATTGCTCTAATTAGTATTTAAAAGAAGGAAATTTAGATATTTACAATCTTCTGTTTAATTTTGGTAAGCTTTGGTAAGTTATCAAAAGTACTAAATGATATAGACCGGGCATGGCCACACATTTGAGAAATAACGGGAAAAATCTTACCTTTCGTGCAATCTCCCCCCTTTTATTTATTATGTGACATTGAAGAACTGTTGTATCTCCCTGGGACTAATTACTCTCTGGAATGACAACAGGTTATTGCTGGCACATCTCGCCAGCCTCACAGACAGACAGACAGACAGACAGACAGCCCTGCTTCGGTAGCATCTCACAGCAGGCAGCCAGCTTTCACCCAGAGGGCACTGCTCTTTGCAGATATGCTTCTGTCTCCTCTAGGCTGTTCGTCCAAAGCTCACCGAACCCAGTACACAGTCTGCTTTTAGTAAACTTCCTAAAGCTTGTCTTTTTGTAAGCAAAAGTTGTTCCTTTCCAATAAATACACCTTCTTTACTGAATAAGGATCATAATTTCTAGATAACTCATCTTCTAGTATGAAATGCAGTAAAAATCTGCCAGCTCCTCACCCACAGGCAGGCACCCACTGCTGCCAGGGGCAGGACACAGGAAGGAATCATGACAGCTTAAATGCTGTGAGGCAAAAAGAGCAAGCACCAGAGCAGAGAGTGAAAGAACAGACTCGAGTTCAGCAGCGCGTGTGTGGTCTACTATGATGGGGTTGTGCAGTGTGCTCTGGGGAGACCTGACAGTTGTAATTCTTGCTTTCCCCTGCCTCTCAGCCAAACCTAACTCTCCAAATGCATATGTGTAGGAAATACTTTATTTTTATTTTTTCATTGCAGGGATGCCAAGAAGGATTTTACCGTACCAGTTCAGGAAAATGCTCTCCTTGCAACTGTAATGGTAATGCAAACAGATGCCTTGATGGATCTGGAATCTGTGTGGTAAGGAATTCCTGTCTTCTCTGATGGTGCCTCACTGAACAACAGTACCTTATAACATGAACTCTTTCACCTTCTTTCACTCTTGCATGAGGCTTCATATGAAGGAAATATTTCCCAGGTAAACCCAAGAAGGCATGATCTGACTCTTCTATTAACACCAATGCTCAATTTCAATACACAGCAAAAGCAGTGTCTGTACCACAGGAGCATTTTGCTGAAGGGCAATCATAAGCAGGGCCAAGATCAATACATTAAGAAGATTGTCCTGGCCAAATTTCATTCTCACTTACTTAAATTATCTCTGCAGATTCAAAACTCCTCCTGTGTGCAGCAATTGTGAGAGTCACTACGCTGGGGAAAATTTTTAGTCCATCAGAAACATGGAAAGAGTTTTGTATACCCCTGGAGAAAAAAATGTATAAATTCAAACACATTTCATTCTCCCTTTATGAATGCAGTGCTGTATATCATATAAACAATTTACAATGGTGAGTGACCCCTGTGAGTGTATATACATGTGTTATCCATAGAAATTCTGTTGCATGGCAGACTCCTGCTGTGTAGGAACAACATGAGGAGGTTGAAATCATACACCGAGGGAAGATCGTGTTGAACTCCAAGGTAATATCACAATTTCCCATATGTTTGGTCTCACTCAATATCAGCTCATACCAAAAGCTGTGAGTTAGTATTAGTAATTGATCACTTGCAGCTCCAGGGCAAAAATCCATCCAGTAAAACTAACCCCAATTACTGGTGGGCAATCAGAGCAGTAACACACTAAAAAAAGGATGGAGTTTAATAGTGTAATGTATCTGAACCACATAGCAAGAGCTAGGCACTAGTGTACTCTTTACAGGCTTGTAAAGCCGGAGTAGAGCCAGAACTCCTTGCTCTGCCATGTGTTACTTTTGACAAGTCATAAACCTTTGCCCTCAGTTTGTCTCTTCATAAAATGGCCTGATAATATTCCCATACTTTGCATTGTTGCAGCCTCTATCAAGTTTTCAGTTATACAAATACATAAAGCCACGCTCCACGGCGTATTTCCTACTATTTTTATTCCTGTGGGAGGAAGACAATGCAGCTGACAATTATTATGGCTTGGCCACTGTAGTGTGCTTAGGATTGGCTGATTTCTGCAGAACACATATTGGCTTAGTGTTTTAATATTAAAATTTTTAAGTGGTTGTGCACTGCTAGGCACTCCCAGCTATTCTCTTTCACATTCACATGGCTTTTGCTCATGGGATCACTGCCCCCTTAGTGTCAGGTGACAATGATGACAAGAGAAGACTTCTGATGGAAGACTTGGGAGCAAGACAGCGAGCCTGACAAATGCCTGCTTCTGATGACTCTGGTAACCAGAGAGTTTCTGGAGTAGAATATATGAGGTAGGGAAGTGATTAGATCCTCAGTTTACAAACAACAGAAGACTTGTTTCCTGTCTGCTACAAAAATAAAGCCGATGTCAAAGGTTGGGGAAAAAAAAAACAGAACCAAAGTTACCGTATCAGCAGGAAATAATCTGAAAGTATATGTGCATTCCTGACTGGCATTTCTCTGGGATTCTAAACTCTCGGAACTGATCAGGTAGTAAAGAACAAAACTAAGAGATAAATCCCAGTTTAGTGCTTGAGTTCAAATAAGCTATTTGATGGCTTATCTGAATGATTTAATAAGCCATTAAGCTTAGGCCATTTACTTCTGAATAAAGAGGAACAGCAAAAAGGCTTAAGTGAAATAAGAATGAAAGGGAGAGGGAAAGCATGTGGTGCAAGGAAAGAGCAGAATGAAAAGGGATTTTGAAGGTTTGATAGCGTAAAACAGAACCAGAGATGACAATGGGGACTGCAATATGAGGATGTGGAAATTTGCAGGGAATATCGGAAGACTGATGAAATTGGTAAACTGCAAAACATGACAGAAAGCCTGGGAGAAGAACAGCTTAGAGAAAGAAAGATGTAACTTGAATTACAGCAGGAAGAAGCATGTTAGATGAATGAATGAATGCAAGTTATTTGGGAAAAGGAGACCTGATGGTTGATAATACCATTTGTATTAGAATCAGCGGACAAAACAGCCCTCCCTAAGGACCATTCTGGAGAAGTACAGGAATGGATCCGGCCAAAGCCTGCTGAGGGCTGAGGATGGGGCCAGAGAGGACTAGGTACCTACGTGGCTGGGAGTTTCTGCAAAGAGATGGGACCACATGGTATTGGAAGCTCACTATATCTTCTCTGTCCTCAAATTTTTAGGCAAAGTACTCCAATAATTCTTGTGGTGGTAACCACCACACCTGACAGCAAGACATGAGACTTTCTGCATTCAGTTAGTTTTGAATAGGCTGTTAAAAAAAAAAAAGAGATTCTGTATTTATGCCATATTATTATAGTTGTTATCCTCTGCTTCTGTCAGTATAAACCTGCTATCTCCCTGCCTCTGAGATGCAACACTGTTCTAAAGTTTTATCACTTATGGACTCTCCACTGGCACCACACAGTCATAGATGTTACGGAATGCCCTTAGCAGAAGATCTTTAGAAGAACCAATGTTCCCCAAACCTAAAAGTTTCTATATCTACATGTTTATTCACACAGCAAAATGATTTAAACATAAAATTAAGGCATTTTTTAAAGTTAACTCCGCTAACAATGACAGAAGACAACATAAAAGTACTAATAACACTGTGTTCAGCTGGTGGATAATTATTTTTTGTAGTTGAAATAATAACCAAGTTACAAGAACGCAATAAATGAACAAGGCAATACAAAAATGAAGAAGTACTCTACTTCAAAAGGGATGAAATATAAGGGTCAGACTCCATACAGTGCTCCAAGACCATCATATTATGCAAACCCTCCAAATCAATTTGGTGACTGTAGTTCCCACAGCATACAAATTAATGAAATTTTCATTGGCCTCTGCCCCAAATCTGAAATCAAACAAAATTAAACCCCTACTAATGATGCCTTAGGGGAAAGTACTTACATTTTTTATTTCTGCTAACATAAGTATCTATCTTAGGGTTCTGCTTCAAAACTTCTCTCAGCTTATTCATAGAGTGTAAATCAAATCCACAAGTCTTTAAAAGCTTATTGAATGACACAATCAATGAATCAACAATCTCATTAAGTAGTCAGACAGAAGAAATTATTGCAGACAGAACCCTTCTTGCATAGATGTCCACATAAAACTGATGCAGAAATCAATCATGTTGTCCTGTGATTAAAACTGAAGAGCCACTCGGTCCATTATTTCAGTACAGAAAATCATCCAAGTGTTAGAAGAAGAGCATCCAGCACAGTGTAAGCTCCATTTATTATATAATATGATACAGATGTTCAATAATTCTTAATTTCAAAGACATTGTCTGGTGTTGCATGTAAGGCTAATAGAGGAAGAAACACCAACCCTTTGTACTGATATTAGACTTTGGACTTTTAACATAACCTTCTCAATCATAGCTAAGAGAAGAAAAGGAAATCACTTGTAGGACCCTCTAGCTTTTGATTTTGGAAACATACATATATGTGATGTTAACTGGGTGAAACTAACCGCTGCAAGTGGCAGTCTGCAGACAGTGGTATGCATTTCTCCTGCATAAAGCCCATTAGGTTTTCCTGCTAATAAGATGTGCCTCCTTCACCATCCCCAGACCCTACCTCACCCGCAATCCACAGCTGAGCTGTTTCTTTCGAGTGCCTCCTTTGAGGGTTCAACATCTGAAAATTCAGACACAGGAGTGGACTTCAAATGACTTGACAGCTGAGCAGAACGTCAGAGCAGCTCTGATGGTCAGCTCTGAAGTGAGTGGCACATGAAGGTGAAACACCTTGTCTAAAGCAATGAGCTCTGATACTGTATGCAAGTAGTATAATGGGCAGGGCTTTACCATAATAAAAAAATTGATTGCACACACTAGGGAAGGAAGTTGCTTGAGGTGACTACAATGTACTATGGCAATGACTCCAGAACACAGTAAAATGGACTGGAATGTTGAAAGGATTTAAAATTACAAAGCTGCATATCCACACAAAATTTTTGTTGAACTGAATTATCAGTGTCCTTCCTGATGTTTCTACTGTTAATGGAAGTCAAATCTCCATAAATACATGACAACACATAGAGCAGAATAAGCAAGTCTGAAGAGAGCACTATAGCACAAAGTGAAGGGTAAATTTGTTGGTGTCTACCTAAAAATCTCTAAGTGTTTTGTTATCAACTCAGTCCCATATATTTGATCAGTTTGCATATAAGGCGAAGATTACTCATAAATAAATAAATAAATAAATAAGACTTTTTTGGAACAAGAAAGACCAAAGGATCCTAACAGTGGGGAGGATAAATTCGCTGGTATCCTTTCCAGCCTTTTATGGAATCTTTTACAGTAGAGCACATTGTCGTGTAAGCGATTTGTGTTTAAGCGTTTGGGTTTACAGCTGAGTGGAAAGGTTGGAATGGATTTGGCAGCTCTGCCCGAGAGGATAGTATGTTCCACATGATTGCCAAGGCAGGTCTGGAGAATCGCCAGTGGATCTACAACCATCCATCAAGCATGAGCAAAAAGCAGCAGGGAGCTAGCAAAACTCTCCAGCTTATTAGGTACTTCTGGCTTCACGAAGCGCCTTGTAGCTTACAGCTCGCTGTTTCTTTCTATGAAGATGGACTACATCTATCTATAGTGACCTTGGTGATACATGTTTGGAAAGCTAATCAGAACAATCTGGTGGTGAAATCCAGACCACCTCTTCTCCAGAGTGTGATGGTATGCATTAGTTGTCAAAAGCATTAATGTTAATAAACTCATTTTCTCAGATGTAGGTATTTCCCTCCCTCTTCACTACGTTTTAACTTAGCAGTTGTTTTCCTAACTGTTCTACAATTGAAAAGTTGCAACAGTGACCCCCACCATGCGAGCACTTTGTTTCCATCCCCCGCGCAGCCTACACGAGAGACACGTAGGAAGTCGAGCCAAGACTGCGAGGAAGGGCTGCCGTTGCTCTCACGCGTGCTCAGACGCTTTTCCCACAGTAAGCCAAGACAAGCAATGGACTGAGAAAGTAGAGGGCCAGGTGATTTTGCCAAGACATCACCTCCCACTTTACTCATTAATACAGGACAAGTTCTGCAAACCAAAACCTTGGCATAGAGGGGGTATGTTCACCCAAACTGGATCAGGAACTGAGTTTTATTACCATTTTCATTATTTCAGATTGACAGCTGTCTTTACTTCAGTAAAAGTTGCACCATACTTAGTGTTTCTCTTTAGTGCCTTATCTGCTTCTTCCATAAGAAATTCTGAAAACTGACACTGCATCTCATCCACAGTGGCTGGAGAGAGAAGGCTTGAAATCATAAATTTCAAAGAAGAAAAAGATAAAACATGTATATCTCCTGGCTTTCAAGTCATTATGCTGAAGTACTTTTTTTTTTTTACTACTGTTATTTTGGGACAGCAGTAAGTTCTGGCATGCTGGCATGGGCAATGCTATGCAGTTCTGTAACCTCAAATAAGAGAGCACCTCCCAGATTTGGGGAAGTCTAAGTCTACATCCAGATATTATAGCTCAGGCCAATCTCTGCTGGCACAGCAATACAGACAGACTGCACAGCAATGTAACGCACTTGCACCTCTTTATCCATATAATTTATTTATCCTTGTGCGATCTTTCTGCATTAACAATTGTTACAAGACTATCTCTCAGAAGAATATGGGGGAAAAAACCCAGTTCCTGCTATATTGTAACAAAGACTGGTTTCAGCTGCAAAGTAATATTCAGAATTCCTAACCAGGGTCTGAGGACACTTCCAGGTTTCACAGAGAATATTTCAGACTCTAGGATTCTTTTTGGTTTTTTGGTTGTACTGACTTCACTGGAAGTAGGGCTGGGTCCCATTTTTTTTTGCCCTGGAGAATCCCCATACCATCCAGCACTAGGTGCCTAGCACAGGTGCTCTGCACCACTCTGTGGCATGTCCTCCTGTCTGTCTCATTTAACTCCAGAGGGTAGAGAGAAAACCGATCTGCTGTCTCAGTTTCCTCAGGAGGAGGTTCTGTCTGCCTAAATTGTGCTACATGTTAGCCATCCGATGAAGTAATCTCCCTAAAATAACTGCCTAATGGCATGTTTAATGAAGCTGGTGCCTTTGAAGACCATTAGAGGAGCTCTTCTTTCTTAAGTTCAGGTTCCTAAGTTCAGGTGGGGCAGATTCCAACCTCTTAGATTTTCAGTTATACACATTTACAGAAAAGCATGTTTGTTTCTTTGCTGGGAAGCTTGTCCTAGTAGCATTGCCTGAAGAGAATCAACAAACTTTTCATTACTATTTGTGCACAAGCATATTTACTGAGCAGAACTCCACCACACAACATCTGGTTGTCTCAGAGCAGCGGTTCCAGCTTTACGCTCCAAGCAGATGAGTACAGGAACTCAGTGCTGACAACCATTCCCAAGTATCCCCCCATAGCTCCTTTTCATGTACTTTTCATGTGTGTATAGACAGTTACAGTAAGGGCCAGGTAGAAGTGCTCACCCTGATTGATGGTATTTAGTGAGAGCAGAGCAGTAGGATCAGCGAAGGCGTTTTCTAACACAGGAAAATACATGCCAGCCACTCTGTCATCTGACAAGGTGCTGCTGGTGTACTGATGGATAAATTCTCACATGCTCTATCCTCATATAGCAGCTTTTTGAAGCCAGGCTGCTATTACATAGGATTACACCCCTTGAAGCTGAAGTGTCCATGAGGAAGGGACACCTCCGCCTTGACTTTTGTTTTATGAAAATAAAGGTTGTATTAACACGGCCGTATGCAAAGAATTGAGCTTAGAATTTTAACTTACAGTAATTTGAAGCATAGTTTACAAAAAGCAGAGTATTAAAGCCTAGTCATGATACTTCTGACGGCATGGTTGTACCTGTTTTTGTGACCTCTACCTTGTCTCATTCTGTTCTGTAGAAAGACAGGCAGCAATTTTCTGCTAAACTTCAGTGTTTGATGTTCTAAGATACATATCACTGAGCATTTTCTAGAGATTTTTATGCCAGTCTTCCTTTTTTTTTCAAAGAAACCGAGCGAAAAACTGTATATTGAGTTTCTTTATTTGAAAAAGTAGACACCAATAGCAGTTCATGTTTCTGCAATTTTGTGAGTACATTTGAACAAACCACTAAGGCAGGGAGTGCTATGAGCAATCACATCTGATTTATGACATGAACCATAAACGACACCTTTCACTCTAAAGCATATATAAATACCGGGACCAAGAGTAGCCCTTGCAACTCTTACAGCAGAGCACTTCTTTAAAATCCAATTTCACAAAAATTGCCATAAATGGAATTCCATTTTTTTCCTCATCATTGCTTCTCTGTTAGAAGTGACCCACTCAGAAGCTAAATACTTTTCTCAAACTATCAAAGCGGTGCCACCCAGCACTGAGAATCACCCGTGAGCTGCAGGGAAGGTGTCCTTCCTGCCTTCAGAGATGTCTCACAGGCTTATTGCAGTCAGCAGTTTCACTGGAGATGCAAGCTAATGGAACATAGAATATAAGGACACCTTTTTTATCACTGTAAAAATATGATTCTAAATACCCAGGAGTTCTGACTTGTTAAATAAGCTACAGCCACTTTTACATAATCACTAACTGGAGAAAAACTACAAAAGTGCCGTAAGCACTCAGCTAACAGGGTCTTTGGAGTAAAAGGGCCTTTTAGCACTTCCCTTTGGTTAAGAAGATGAAAAACACTGCAGATTTAAGGAGCAACATCAGCTCCCCTGCTGCCATGCTCTGTTCATCACAACAGTATCTGAGCTTTGAAACCAATAACGGATTTATGCTGATAATACCCATGTGTTGTTTGGAGAGCTGAGGACAAAAGAGGTGAAGTGAATTGCTCAGAGCACAAAGGAAGAGTGTGATGAAGGCTACAGCTGACTGCAGCCCACCTGAGGCCTCCGCCAGTGCTTCAGACACAGGACTGCTCTTTCTCTTTGAGCGCTCAGTGCCCACGCTTTCATCTCTCTCTTGTGGTACTTTAAAACGACTTTTTCTTTGAATTATGAGAAATGCAAACTATTTTTAAAACTGCGTTAGGCTTCCAGTGCCTTCTGGGTCGCACCGTGTGCCTCGCGGTTAGGGCACTCTCACAAGAGAAGCGTGCGAGATCTGGACATCTCCCCAGCGGCTGCCTACCACTCTGCCCTCATTTGCTCTCAGCCTCTCTGCTCTCACCAAATTTCTTTCCTCCTCCTCTTCCTCTTTGTCAAGCTTTCTGTATGTTAGAGCCTTTTAGTTAATGCTTTAATTAACACTTAGTTAACATAACGTTCTGGTTTTCCGTATACTAAATACTCTTTTCTTTACAAAAAATATTGCTATGAAAAACCACTTTTAGCTCTACAGCTATTGGTGTTTAATCTATTTAAAGATCCATGGAAAAAGAAATTGACATTTTTCCTTTCCTTATCGTATTCTACCTGCTGTAGGGTTCTTTGGCCAAATCACACCTTTGTAGAAATAAATAATTGCCATGCAACAGGTTCCGTATGACTATAAAATATGCAGCAATATAAGCAAAGTCATCTAGAATCAAAAATGATATGAACTAAATTAATGAGTCCTAACTGGCAGGTTTAATGGGATTCAAATGAGGAATATTGGCTAAAAAAACATCAGATGTGTTTTCACAAGGGTGAGTATGCATACTGAAATTACACTTTTCAATGCAGATTGATGATATCTGAACACAGACTTAGGAAAAAAAAAAACGAACACAAAATCAAAACCAAAACAAAACCAAAAAAAACCACACACCGAAAAAAAAAATAAAAATCAATGTTGCCAGGACAAAATTCTGCCACTAAATCAGAGTTATAATACTCAGATACAAAACTCATTTAGCAATGCCTGTGGCAGTGAAACTTGACTATCTGTTTTCATTAAACATCTTCCCTAATCGCATTCCTCTCTTCTCATACTCTTTTCTTCAAAGAACACACCACAGTTGGAGCAGAAAGTGAGCTTCAAACCTGTAGGGACTGGCTGATGATGAACCATCTGGAAGCTGAGCTCACCGTCCCCCAGGCTGGTGCTGCTGAAGAAGCTCCAGCCACAGAGAGAGTGCTCCTGAAATCCCACACCCAGCTTCCCTGTTATTCCAGGGACTGCCAGCTGCTGACAGCACAGTGACTTCTGTGGTGGGATTAAATGACTGCTGGTGAATAAACTGGGGCACCACGGTCACTTCCTAGCACCTGCGCCAACTCTGAGCGTAGCACAAGAGGTCCTCTGCAGGACCTCATACTGGGTCTCCAGAAGCGGTGATAGGAGATGCTATCTGGGGAGGGCACCTAGCCTGGCCTGTTTCTGAAGTCTCTGCTTCATACTCCACCAGCATCCATCTCCTGAATCCTTTTTGAATCTATTTATGAATCTGTGGCCCATTAATTTATCTAGGAAACCCCTTTTTGTCCCTGCAAATGCTGTCACCTCCTGGCAGCAGATTGCAGCAGTTTCTTGCCTTCTGTGTAGAGAACTACCTTTCCAAGTCAGTGCCCCTCAGCTCTGTATTACAGATTCAGGTGAACTATTGTCCCACATCCAGCTTCTTTACCAGCTTTGTGATTTTATGTAACCCAAACACACCCCCTGCCAGCCTTTCTCTCCCAGCTGAGCAGCCCTGGTGCTTTTGGTCTTTGTTTGTAAGACACTGGTGAACACAGAACAAAACTGGCCTCAGCACCAAGGCCTAGGTGACCAGCATAGTGACTCTCCCCAGCTCTGAAAAGTGACTGTTACATCCTACCCATTGCTTCCTAGCCTTTACCAGCTTTCAGTACATAAAAGAAACTTTCTTCAAGTCCCCTGAAAACTTAGTTGGCTTTTTTGAAAGTCCAGATATGTCACGTCCTCTGGTTCCCCTTCATACACTTGCTTGTTTGCACCATTATACAGCAGGTTAGTAAAGCAGGAGTTCCTGACTCAAATGATGCTTAGTCATGCACTCAGAGATCTTCTTCTTTACTATAGATGCTGTCATCTTACCAGCGGTGGAAATAGTTTCCATCAGTCTGCAGTTCCATAGTCCATAGTTTTCAGATCAGAAGAGGAGAAAATCAAACATCCTAGCTCATAACCACAGCAAATCTGCACTGACAGAGTAGTTCTCCACATATTTCTGCCATGGAGCTGACTCCTTGCTGCCTCAGGCCTTGCATAGCTATTTGCATCTGTACTGTATTGGTTCAAAGTGGTGTAATTGGAGAGTTCTGATTCAGGGACATTGCAAAATTCATTGCACAGCTGCAAGAAATAAAAGCACTTCTGCACCCTTCATACTCTTTTCAAATACTTCAGCAAGACAGCTAGAATTTGGAAGGTTAGGAGTTTTTGATGGAAACTTCTGGGTATTTTGCTGAAATGGAAGGGGGGACAGGAGTCTGCAGGAATCCTGCAGCGTGCAGGAGTAGTGTTTATGCACTGCACCAGTGACCCACTGCCTTGCCATGTGCCTAGGGGAGAGCCCACATAACCTGTGGCATCTTAGTGTATCCATTTGTAAATCAAACGATATAACAACACTTACTTAAGCTTGTAGGACTTGGAAATTCTATTTAGAATTATTTACAGCAAATCTTGACTTTTTTTTCTAATTGAAAATATTATGAGGCACAATTTTGTACCCAGCATTATGAAATATCTTGGAACAAATATTCCATATTAATTACCACAGCTTGATTTACTTCCATGGAACCCCAACAATATCAGCTTGTGGCCAATTTGCCTCTGCATGAGGAAGCATATTTCCTTACAAACATTAAACTGTGGAGATGAAACCTGCTTACAAAGTGAGTGACAGTTTCTCTGTATTTTATAGAGAGAGCACTACTAGAAGACTTCTGCTTCTTCCCTCCATTAAGTAGACCTCCTTTAAGGCTGAGAACAAGGTGTAGTGATAACACATCCCTTCATGCTGTAGCACTTTTCATCTCAGGAGAAAAACCTCTGAGCCACTGGTGTATTAGCCATGATCTGCCTGCAGATTCCCCTGATGCTGTTTTCCAGTCATCGAGTCCAAGAAGCAGCCTCACTGAAACCTGTATCTAGGCTGAAATCTGTTGATAGTATTTACCAGCAGGTATTTTTCATTCTGTTTTAGTACCAGTAAAAGGATTTTTTCCCTGCTGGCACATGAAATTCAAAACAGAGCTGCCGGCTGCACCTGAGTACCCCTGACATCTCTGACAACAGGCAGTGCTGCTTCTGCTCCAGCACCTGGCAGGCACATGTGTCTGTTTTGTCCTGTACCACACCTTGCCAACACTTGGTGGCTGGCCAGTGTAATCATTTATAGCGTTTTTACTCGTAGCCGTGCTAGCTGATTTGGCTGCATCTGTCGATGCCTTGAAGGGTCAGGGCCTGGCATCAGCCCCTATCCTGCTTGGCCCAGTCTTCAGCGAAACGGTTTCTTTCTGAATTAGGCAGCACCTCTGTTTAACTTTCACCACTCTCTCTCTTTCTACTGAAGGACTGCCAGAGAAACACGACAGGACAGCACTGCGAGCAGTGTCTGGACGGCTTCATTGGCGATGTGGTCAGAGGAGTGCCCACGTTCTGCCAGCCCTGCCCCTGCCCCCTGCCAGCGCTTGCCAAGTACGTAAAGACTCTGTGTTTCCCTTTGATTTGGGCTGGCTTTGGACCTTTCCGAGGTGGGGTCAGCATCCCTTCCTGGATGCAGGAGACAAAGGCTGCTGCCCTTGCCAGCCGCGGGAAACTAAGAGGACTTCAGCTGTTTACATTTGTAACCACAGGAAATACAATTTCTTTCAGAAGGTGTAAAATATCTTTAAGCGCTCATATCAATTCTTACCAAGTGGGAGGAGAAAATATCTGAGCAAACTCAAGTTCTCCCTCTTTTATGTAGGAGAGATTATTCAGCTGTCTTTTAAGAATCTTTCAAAGACCGACTCCCTAGGAAGGTGACATCACGGATGTATGTGGCTGAGACAGACAGACAGAAAGATCAATCCATGACCTCTGGAGGTCAAAAAAGCATAGCCTTATGCTACAGAAAAGCGTAGCCTGGCAGTCTCCTGAGCCAACAGCGGCTGGATCTGGTTATTACAGAAACAGTTAAAAGGAAGGAGCTGGAGGACCCTGTGACAGGTACGGTGCCCTTCAGCTGATGCCCAGCTACCTTTGGGTAAGAAACTCTGAAGCCTGACAGAAAACCAAGACCAAGACAAAGAGCTCCAGCTGTTATCCACTTTGTGCATTCAAAAGAAACAAATAACTACAAACCATGCTCAACTATTAGAAACTCTTGGTGGCACGCCAGTAACGCAGCTGAAAGAAATTATCAGCTTCCTCTTGCTTGAGGTCTGTGCTCTAGGAGAGAGGCATCTATGCAAATCCCACCATAGGGCACAGAGGAGACGCTGGTAAATACTTGCCTGTGGGTTAAAGCTACCTACTCCCCGTGTGCTGTTTCCCATTTCACTTTCAGCAAGATTTCTCAGCAAAGGGGAATTTCCTCACTGTATTTGTTTGCTGTTGCTATAGGATTTCTCACGCAGCCTTAAGGTGGGATGAGCTGCATTTTGCTCAGCTGCTCAGTGGCACAGGCTCAAAATGGCAAAGGAGCAAAATTGCTCCAGCCAAACTCTTGCAGATCACCTCTTGGCTTTCACAACGAGCTGCAGACGCGTGAACAGGGACGTGGGGTGGAAAACAGCTATTGTTGAAAAACTGCAGCTTTGCCTGGATTAGAGACAAAATCCTCCAGAGACAGGGGAAGAACCTGGTTTTGCTCACATGTAAAAAGGTTTAGGAGTGAGTGAGCTCACAGACGAAGCAGACCGCTTCCTCCAGTTTCAGTAGCGGCTGTAATGCCAGAAATAGTAGAAATACAACAGTCGGAAGCAGTGCTTTTTCCTTAGCAAAGGAAAGTGATTTTTTTTTAACCTGTTAGGCACAGAGCAGCCACTTCAGTGTAAGAAGCAGCTCTCAACCACAACGTGGGCTGCACATGCCCGAGGCACTAATGCAAAAGGCCCAGTCCCTACTAAGCATGGTCAGTCAAGCAAGGTCTCGTCTGTCCTCCCTACAGCGCAGTTTGACAGAGCACGGCTGGGTCTGCACTCACCCAGCCCACTCTCCAGTCCTACGGCATGTGGGACTCTGCAGCAGTGCCCCGAGACAGCCAGGAGCCGGCCAGCCCGCCCATCCAGGAGAGCTTGGTGTGGCAGGACAAGCAGGCACTGCCTCTGCCAGTGCTATGGGAGATGGGTGCAGAGGCCAAGGAACACTCCCTGCTTCAACACGTTCCTTAGCCCTTCTGCGACAGACATCTGCCTCTCCTATTCCAGACCACTAGAAATAAGGAAGCCCTGAACCCAAAACAAGCAGCCTGGGATCAGGAAGGGGGAACAAAAGTTGCAAGGGGCCTGAATGCAGATGCTTCAGCATTACCAGCAACACAGGAGCTGGACTTGACAATCCCCACGGGTCCCTTCCATCTCAGGATATTCAATGCTCTATGATATGTCGCTCCTTTAAAACTACCCCAGTAAAAATCCACTTCAATTTTTCATTTTTCCTCAGAAAAGTCCTTAAGACAATAGTTAAGGAATATCTGATCCCAATTTGCCTCATATCCCTATCTAAAAAACATGCAGAAATGGCCTATTCAGCTTCTTGCATGAGAGAGATCTGACCATAGCAATAGCCTTCAGCTGGGGCTGCAACAGGCATATAATAACGATTGAGCAACATTCAGCCTTGCATAACTAAACCCAAAGAACAACCATTCTTTTTTTTAAATTTTTCCTCCATTAATCCTACTCCATTTATATTAAGGCAAAACAGTAACTACCAGAAAGCAGAGAAGCATTAAAAGCCTTAAATAAAGAACATCCAAAATATGTTAGTTTGTACTCTGTTCTACTTCGGAAATAGCCAGTGAATTCATAATAGCTAGACAAAGTGACCAAATCTATAAACTGACAGGCTCATCAGTTACATATTTTTTCTTGCAATCCATCTGTGTGTCTCTTCATTTTCTGGCCAGACTATCTTCATATCTGCTACCCTGGGAACTTTTGGAATAACCTTTGAACTTTACACATGAAGTAATGTCATCTCTTTGGAATAAAAAAAAGGAGGAGGAAGATTGCTTCACAGTCCAGCAGATGTTACTTCTTTTCAAACCTGAGGGAATTCTATTTTTTTCCCCTAAAAGATATAAAACCTCAGAAAGGCTTCAGTCTTCTTTAATAACTTAAATCCACAATGTGGTTTTTCAACTACGTGAAGGAATTAGCCTCTGTAAAAGAAGAGGAAGGTTGCCAAACTGTTATGATTTTCTCAATAAGTTCTCAAAAAAGCTTTACTGAAGTTAATTTGTGAATTCTGTGAGAAAAATCCAATTTTATGTTCTCTCTTGTTGTATGAAATATTTTGAGACAGCACAGATCCAGACACAGATTTATTTGACCCTGGTTATCCCACCAGCTGAGAAATGCTGGTGGGAACTGAAATTACCCAGGAATTCTTGTCACCTCTCAACACTGCTTATTCCTGGAACAAGCAGTGCCTGGATCATGCTCTTTCCCATCGCCCTGAGTCTTTTGTCCCTCTGTGCGAAAGGGATGCAGCCTGGCCACAGCTGCTCAGCACCGTACGACTCGGGACCTGTGTTTTAGCAAACACGGGCCTGCAGCTGGCAACTGCTGTCACTCACTACTCTCATCGCATTCCAGTGCTGGCAGGAATTTACTGACATATATTGCAAACTAACTGGAAACATCTTTAGGACTGTATGTCTTTTTCCTTGCAAATGTATTTTAGCCATGTCCATCACTGTGTTTGAAATGTATAGTTTGTACTTTTCACATCTGGCTGATGCTGTTCCTTGGGTCTCATATTTAATTATACGTTTGTTAAACTCTGAAAACATAAAAAAGCAAAAGAATCCATGATTTAGAATCACAGCAGTGAAAATTACTACAATCAGTATCACTACTTGGCATGTTAGTCTCGAAAGAGGCCCCAGACTCTTTCCAGCTTACTCAGAGAGATGGAAGAGCAGCCATGGTTACTGTAAATGAGGATGGCATCACTGAGATCACTGAATACTTCCAGATTGGATTTGAGGAAAACTGTAGGATTTGCATAGGAAACTGCTGCACCCATTCCAGAGGCTACATTCCTGCAGTGCTCACTGCAGTGTCCTTCATAAGCAATATTTCACACCTTAGAATAAGAAACAGGAAGCAATTGGGTTCACATGACATACACATTTATCCTAAGTCCTTTATCTAAAATGTGTGTATCAAAACCTGCAGGTGTGTCTGGTCTACACTGTGAGACAGGTACTTCTATGTATTTGTATTTATAAAGCTACATAGTGCTATATACTGATTAGTGTTTTCTACACTAATTTAAAAGACTAAACAAGGAGTATAATGTAAATAACATACAGAGCATAAGAATACCTATTCAGCAATAAGTAACTGAGAGCCAGAGCTCACACTGGAAGCAAATGTCTATAACGTAATAAAGAAATACTCCCAAGTGTTTGCCATTGCCTGCTATTCTAACTATTCATTCTAATGAAATTCCAGCTTTGCAGTCTCCTGTTACAGAAAAAGTGGAAGCGTGCGCTGTGTCTGTAAGGAAAACTATGCAGGACCCAACTGCGAAAGGTAAGAAACTAATGGGATGACTTACTGGTCAACAATACTGAAGTCCAGAAGTCTTTGAGGGAATCTTCCCACACAGAGGAGAAATCCTGTGCCTGTGTTTTCATCAGGTTGAATCACGTCTGTTAAAGCATCTCATTCAATTCCTACTAAAAACCGTAAGAACTTGCTGTGGAGACATGTCAGAGTAAGACAGACGTGCACATCTGATGTATTTTGATCAAGTACTTGCACTTCGTGTACCTTTATGTGGTGATCTTCCTAAAAGGAAGAATCAAAGTAAAAAATACAGATCAGAAAGAGCAGCTGAAGTGAAAAATAACTACCACATAGATGTCTCCTAAAATTCACGACTCTAAAAAATATAGCAGGCTTCTACCAAATAAATTTTTCAAAAGCAAAGGAGAAAATGCATTATCTAGTCAAATTCTTACTGAGCAGATACAGCTTTTTTAGTCAAATTTTAAATGTACTTCACAGACAAAATTCAATAAAGTCAAGCAAACAACCATAGGCCAGTGCTGCTTTTCAATTTTGCCTTATGCCCATAAACAATTTCCAGTAAACATCCTCTAAATAGCAAAGTACACAAATAAATGGAGCTATACAACAGAAATATAACTTACTCTCCTATCTCATAAAGGGCCATCCTACTTGCCATGAACACACATGGATGATTTTTCAATGAATGTCAGAGGCCTGATTACAATTCAGAAATTCTCTTTGAGCAGCCAATAAACTAAAACAGCTCTAACACAAAGACTGAGGGGTATAGGACAGCTCAGACACTGGCTTCCTGAACACCTCATTTGTTTTTTCCTTAAAGCCCCTGAAGTATTTAAGACTTCAGTTCACAGTCATTAATGGACAAGTCTTGAATTCAAATGATACTTAACATAACTGTCAGAGAAAGGAGAAAGGGGATGCTTATGATGCAAAGAGAAATCAATATGAAAAAGGTAAAATGAAAAGTGAAGGCTTTTGCCCTTACAGATGATGTAAAAACATCAGCATATTACCTCCGCATCACTAACATGGTGAGAGCAATAGCAAAATCCCTTTAGACAGATGGCACAAAAACAAAAAAAAAAAACCATCCTTGTTTCCAGGCCTATGGCTGTATTCTTTTGTTCTTCCAAAATGTCAGGTTTATACACAAAGGATAAAGCAGACAATTAAAAGGTCAGTGGGGTTTCTTAATGGTTATTAAAATGTCAACCTAGACTACAAGCAAATCAAGTCCTATGAAACGAGTAGCAGACACAGTAACAGCAGAAAACAGCATCAGCTTTGTTCTCTAACAGCCACTACCCAGCCTGGCACAGTGCATCTGTCTCAGGGAAGGCAAAGCTGCCTAGATGGGTTAGAAAAGCTACAGAATCAGCCTGTCCCAGTCACCACGTCAAGTCCTTGACTAACTGCTGGAGTAAGTGGCAAGCAGTGGCAAATGGGACTTTCCTTCTGGTCGGCTCCTACTCCCATCTGTATCAGAAACGACAAAAAGCATTACAAAGACTAATGAGAAAGGTATTGCTTGTCCCTTTCCACTGGCTGAAGAGCAAGTCCCTGCCTCGCACACACTGCTGCTGGGCACCACCACCACTCCCTGCTCCCACTGGCAGCTGTCGCGCTGGCAGGACTAGGCGATCCTCAGCAACAAGGGGCATTGGTCTTGTCCCTCCCTGCAGCCCAAATAGCAGCTCACATCCCCAGGAGAGGAAGGCTACGTCCTGCTCACCACCCACCATCCCAGCTCTCCGCAGCAGTCAGTGACGGGAGCTGCGGGGCAGCGAGCTGCAGGACACCCCTCCACAGGCAGCGTGTGGGATATCCAGAGCAGCACACCGCAAGGCAATCTGCTCCATCTCCTCTGATACTCGTGTAGGAGGCTTTCTTGTGCTGCTGCAGGGGCTTGGCACAAATCTATCCAGCTTATGTTTGCCGCCAAATGGTGTTGTGAAATCACAGACACATTTGCTAAGGAACTGAGAAAACAAGCTTCCCAATTCAAAATTTAGGAATGAAACATTTTGCTCCTGGACTCCAGCAATAAAGCATTAAGGTAGTGGCAAATGAGATCCAGGCTTTGATAACATGCAAATGTTAAAAAACATAACTGAAGAAACGATACTTTAGTGTCCAAAGTCAACAGAGGAAAAAGGTTCTTTGGCATTGTCAGGGCAGAGGAAGTTAATTTCTTACTCACCAATAATTACAGGAAGCAAATATGGCTGTAAAATGAAAGAACAATAACTTAGCAGCTTTATTAGGGAAGAGGAAATACTCTTCGCTAGCAACAAAGAGCCATTTATTGATACAACAGAGCAAAAGATATTTACTGCAGGCTGCTACTTTTTCAGACTGTAAAGCACAGAGATGCAGCAGTATGTTTCCACCCAGCTGTCTCTGCTCTTTTCATGTGCTACCAACTATTCAAAAGAGGCCAAGCACAGTCCACCCCTATGAGATGCACTGAGCAGCAAAGGGAAGAGGAAAGTGAAGGTGACACATTTATATTTGGCTTTAAAAGTTTCTATTTGTTTTAGACAGCTACTCCAGATGAGGAGATATGGCTAATAAAAGTGAGTCAGATGGTCATAAAAAGCAGCACTTACAAAATATATCTGTGAGGATGTGAGGAACTGCCCACTACATTTCTGGCAAGTGAACTGAATGGTATATATCAGAAAATAAAAAAAGAAAAAAATCACCTTGCCCTGATGAGAAGGCAGGCACTATGGACCTGCTGGGAATAGCATGCAGTCTTTGGTAGATGCTGAATGAAAGCCAGAGCTGGATAGCTGTAAGCAAATCGCTGGTCTTACCCCAGCTCAATGACTTCAGTGACTTGGCAGGCACATTAGACAGACAATCATCTGGAAAATACTGAACTACAGAAAATGAAAAAGCAACTTTGCAAGATTTTGAGAGTTCAGAAAAAATCACATGGTTCTATAGATTAAAAAAAAAAAACACAACATGGGGGGGATGTCTTGTTCAAATGTCATAAACATAATGAAATTCTGAACTTTGGGAAAATGCTACAACTTCACATTGGCTGAAATATTAGAGAATTCTGGCAAGACTTCTGGCATGACTAAATAGTAGCATTACCCATCACTGCCTGCTCTAACCCCCGTGGGAATGGGGAGTGACTCCACCAAAGTCAGCTAAATCACACTCATGCTCCATGTCACAGTCACAGTCCTTCAAGGGGTGCACAGAACTCCAGATCACACTTCTGTTCTTTACATCTGGGTCACCCAAATGATAAGATCTGCACCAAAGATTCTGGCAGTGCTGCAAAGAGACAAACAGAGCCTTTGCCATTGGCAAAGGCAGTATTTGATGCAGCCAAGTGGTTTATATTAAGAGGCTTAAAATTTTATATGTTTTTACTGTGGGGGCTCAGGACTGGAACATGAACAAAGCAGCACTGAGGAAATTACTTTCTTTACTAAAAAAAAAACAGCAAATGTAGGAACAGATCAAAACTGGAAGCTCTTATCAGATCTCGCACATTTTCATTGTTCAGACTTAGCAGAACCTGGATTTGACTATGTTCAGGCTTTAGGAGACAACAGACCTCAGCTCAGGTCCCCAGCCAGAAATCTGCAAAAATTAAATTAAACTGCCTGAAAGCTCACCCTCCCCACCCACAAAGAGCAGAGCAAACAGCATCTTAAAACAGGACTTTATGGATGGGAGAAAAGACAAAGACAGTGGAGTGATAAAACAGGATGAAATAACTACTCCTTATCTAAATCACTGCAACAGTTATTCAGTCCTCCAGTTTCTTCAGTGAGAAGTTGCTACACCCGCTAGTTATCCCCCACCCCCCACAGTAACTCTTCATTCCCAGTCTGGAGGTATGAGTCCCTGATCTCTGCTCCCCCAGCTGCTGGGTCATGGACCCTCCTGCCACCCCACAGTGACACCATGAATGCCGTGGGGTGCCCTCGTCCTGTCAGCTGTCCCCTCCAGTCCATCAGCCGCTGCCCTGTGCTGCTCCAGCTGCCAGCTCCTCCAGTAACGCCCTTGCTCAAGGATTTGCTCCCACGAGCTGCTCCATGCCAACTCTCGTGCTCGCTCTGTTCGCCTCGCTGGTTGTTTTGCAAAAGTTTCTCTAGCTCATGGGATTAAGCACACTCCCTGCGACCAGCAGAAACTCCTTTAACTGAAACCCTCTCCTTTCCAAACGATGACACCAAATCTGCTACCTCTTGTCTTAGCTCAGGGTCACCCAGGAGTGTCAGGTATTGCTGGTTTGTCTAGACTTTCAAAACTCACTATAGTTTCAACATCTCTTCCATTTTAAGATCTAGCAAGCTTTCAGCTGAAATGCTTCCCAAATGTGACAATATATGAAAAGCAATTTGGACCCATTTCAGGCCACCCCTGGAGTCCTCGTTACCCACCTCCCTCTCACCCTCTGTAAACCGGCAGAAGAATCCTCCCGTCCTGGGCTGGTGGCTGCTCTCAGCCTTTAGCCCACAGCCAGCAGGCTAACATCAAACAAATCCGAGACTAGTTCAGTGCCTGTTCTGTTTTTCAAAATCCAGAAACCATCCCAATGCCTCACCATAGAAGTATTTACCATTTCTGGTCAGTACTTTGTTACATGTATTATAATGGAATTAAGGTCTGAACTTCCTCTGAGTTTCAGCAACACGAAATGTAGTCTCTTACCCCAGTTTCCTATATAACACAATATAGTTGGTGAGATCCAAAGCTGAAAGAGATCAAAATAAACACTAGAGCTGCCTCTCTGCCAAGGTCATTCTATCATAGATTTTAAAACAATGGGGAACAAATCATTTTACTGCTAAAGACACACTGAAAAAACAATAACGCAGGCTGGCGTGATTGAGATACCAGGAGTGTTCTAGAAGGGAAAAAAATATAACTGTACCTATTGAGGTCAGAGCACAAAACAGCCTCTGCAGGAATACAGCTCCTAATTTGCCTTCTGTCTATTAGTAGCTGCAGATCGTCATCAATTCCTGGTGACATAAATGAGGTCAGAGAAAAAACAGTACCACAGATGGGAATGTCATTGCTCGTCACCACTGGGCTTGCTCTTCCTTTCAGGTGTGCCCCCGGTTACTATGGGAACCCTTTGCTAATTGGAAGCACTTGTAAAAAATGTGACTGCAGTGGCAACTCGGACCCAAACCTGATTTTTGAAGACTGTGATGAAGTGACCGGCCAGTGCCGCAACTGCCTGCACCACACCACCGGGTTCAAGTGCGAACGATGCGCTCCGGGTTACTACGGGGATGCCAGATTCGCTAAAAACTGTACAGGTACTGTCTGTAGTTTCGTACAGCAGAGGCAAGCAAAACTCAGCACAGCATGGTCTACAGATGATCTCCCAGAGACCAGAGATGTCTGAATCAGCCATCAGACACCCGTGGCCCTGGGAGGAAGGGGGTGCTCCCAGTCACCTACCTGGCGGGATAATTTGGATGCCTGTTTGGTTGAACCATCCCAGGCACTAGCGCTCTTCCCATTGCCCCTGAGGAAGTCTCAAACCCCAGACTCCAACAGCTCAAACGTCTGGGCAGGATGAATGTAGGCACTGTTGTGCCCTGCACCTTCTTTTAAACAGGGGTCTCCAAGCTTTCTTTGGGTGGAGACATCACCTTTGTGTTCATTCACACCACATGATTCCCAACGTGGCACTCTGATGGTGCTTAAAGACGTGAAAGACTTTTTTACGGGAACAGGATCGTCCCTCCTGTCCTGACCCAGTCCCCACTGAGTTTCTGCTAGTTTTCACACTGGTAATGTATTCTGCATCTCCGTTGTGTCTGTGTCATCTTGCTGGTTACTGTATTTCCACACCAGAGATGACTCTACTTTGAAGGGTCTGGTAAAGTGCTACCCAGAGTATCTTACCAAAACATACCTACACAGAGGGCTCACAGATGTTCACATCCTCTAGTATAACTATTCTTCTAATTTATATGGAGTTTGATCAAAACAGGACTTTGGCCTCATGTCATTTGTCCTTGCTTTGGCTCTGGGATTCAAGATTGCATCCTCTTTCAAAGCACCACGGAACAGCCACTGCTAAAGGCAAAATGCTGGTGCTCAGAGCAAGCAGCCTGGGGCTTCCTCCCAAGCTCTTTGCCAGGGTCCTTCCCTCAAGGACCAGAACATGAATGAGGGAGATGAATCACTGCTAGCTCTAAGCCCGACTCGAAGAGAAGGCACAGCCAAAGCACACACCCAACCTGGACCTCTGAAGAGCCCCAGGATCTCAAGGTACAGACCTACAGGCCTCGGGGCCTTAGCAATGTCTTGATCAAACCTACATCCTTCTTGCAACTCATTATACACTTGGAATTTTCTTTTTACTAGCTTACTATAAAGTGCTAAGGTGTGTTTTGGGACCTGCAGGATGGAGGTTGTGAGGATGCTCTGTACTCAAGTGCCCTTAGTGCTACTGTCTTCATTTGTAGGGCACCGCATACAATACCACTAGTGGTTTCTGCCGGTTTTATTGTCCAGTGATGGCTAGAAGTTGAGCGTTCATCTCCAGGATGTATTCACATCGCTAAGTCATGTGCTGAAATTCCATTTACGCTGAACAGGGAGAGATGGTGCTCACACACATTAATCCCAAAAGCTGACCCCAGGTATCCAAACCAGCCAAAAAGACAGCCACTGTAGGGAACAGCATGCCCCGAAACTCACCTCCGGTCTGGATTTAGGCACCCAAGACATGCCTGAAATTCAACATCTCTGTGATTTTGAAGTTGCAAAAGCAAACCTTGTTGATGCACTTCACTGCTAACTCAGTTCACCAGAGATGATTCAACTGCAGTTTTCCCATAAGGAATGACAGGGTCTAGTTTGTGGCTCCTGAATGCCATGAGAAGGAGAAACACGCCCAGCACTTCAACCCAGCAAACCGCAGCAATCATGCCCTGGCCATGTGCAAAAGCAGAGCTTGAAACAGCTAAAAGTAGCTTTGCCAGAAGTCTGAAGATTATAGGGCATTCCAAGTGTCTGAGCAGATTATGCAAGGCATAATTTTGGAAGGTATCTCTGAACACAGAGTTCCTAAATCGAAGTTAAGTCAAACTTTCATCACCTCAGTATAGTTTTGGTTTGTACCCTGAAGGAGCTGCAGGAATTAGACGGAGAATGCCTCGGTATTATTTATGTTTCTGAGGTACAGTTTAAGTGGGGCTTCACAGTGCACAGGACTTCTCTACACAGGTTTTTCATGCAGACTGTAAGTCAGCTTGGTAATTCTCTCTGTTAGGAGATTTCCTTGTAGTGTTTGATCTTCACTAAAAATAAAAAGTGCCCAGGCACTTGAATATGTTGAGAGATACAGCTTTTCTCTGTTTAGGAGTGAATTTAATCTTGTACTTGACTTCAGCAAATCTTGATTTTGAAGCATTACATTTGAGAGAATTACATATTTCTCTTTTCATCTTCATTTCTCCTGAACACCACAGTGTGCTGTACTTCACAGTACTGCCTAGATTGCATGCACCACTCGACATATCCGTGACATCCAAACTATTTGGGTGGTTTACAAGGCAAGCTTATACTTTGTTTGGCATTTTAGAGCAATTAGGAACTCTTATTTATAAAAATATTGATTCTGAAATAAGACAAATACCTTCTTTAAAGTGCAAAAACACAGAAAGAAACTAGTGTAAGAGAGTCTGTGTATATGGTTTCCACAGAGCACCTCAAAGGATACACAGAACAAAAAGATGCTAGAGAACTAAATGAGCAAACAGCTCTATCCAGCTAAAATCATCCTTTTTTCTCGCATGCAAAAGACAAAATCTGTGTAGCTGTGGACAGTAGTTTTCAGCTTCTTTTCAATAAATTTTTTAACCACATGTCCTTTAGCCACACTTCAAAGCTTTCCACAAATGGCCCTCAGAAATAAAGGTAAATTTTGAAGCTTTCTCCACCAGTAAGCCACAGTAGAATTGAAAGGTTTAATTCCCTACTGAGAATGTGGTACCTCCTAAACAAATAGATGAAAGGAGTGCTTTTGAAATTAATTTACTGTAAGAAATTAACAGTAACAAATTAACAGTAGCAAATTAAAAGTTATCTATTTAAATAAAAAGATGCAATTTTATTTTCGTGCACACCAATCTCATCCAAATTTTAATCTGAAAACTGCAATCTTGCCACCTGGGGATAGCCTAGATCCTGTGATACAGGTAAAGAGAAACCTCTGTTTTCAAATGAGACTTTTCTTTCACTTCTTAGCAAAAGAAAAAAGAACTAAAAAAAATTGTAGATCCAAAAGATGGGAGGCATCCAGTTGGTACAGACTGTGGTGAGGTCAATATACTGATTGCCCCACAAAATTCATAACCAAATTCTGTTCTTACATTAGTTTAAAACCTCAGTAGTTCTACTGGTTCAGTTACACAGAATTACTCCAATATTAGTGCATCATTTTGATTTTGAAGCTATATTACATATTTTCCCTGATAATTCTTTGAATGTGGAATGAGGAATGTAAATACAAGGGTAATTCATAAAGAACAATGAATGGGCTGCAATAAAATGACAGTAAACAATTTTGATATATGTGATTCTGCTGAAACCATGAATCACAAGAGCAAAATGTTCTGCTTGAGTTTCTGTTATTCTAGCAAAGTGTTCCAAGAATATTTTAAACTTTAAAATAATATATTTTAAAAGGCCAATTAAACCTTGAAAGAGACACTTTAGATTAAAAATAATACTTTTTAAAAAGCCACTTGTGCTGGCAATAAAAATGTAGCTTACTCAAGTTTAAAAAAATGTAAAACCTCATTTATTCTTCATTGTAAGTGGTAGGAGATATTTACTTTTTGATATGTTCAAGCTGATGATGGAATTGGAGTCCACTATCAATCCCTGATAGCTGGAAAGCTTACTTAGTGGCAGCCTGACACTACGTTGATAAATTCCACAGGGCCGTGGAGAGATTTGTAACTAATAATTCACTTTAGTTGTACCGCTTTTCTTAGCCCATCTCCTAAACATCAGCCTCTCTAGACGGCGATGCACAACGGCCCAGCTGGGCAACTCTGGCCTCGCTGCCTCTGCTTCTGACCAGCTGGGAAGCTTTGAACAAGTCATTTCAGCAGAGGCTTTCTGGTTCTGTTTCCCACCTTATATTTTATCTGGTCCAATTCGACCGCAGTGCAAAACCCACATTTTTCTACATACTGGCAGAAAAATCAGTCCAAGAAGTCCTTGGTTTTGGTTTGACTACCCATGCACAATCCTAGGTACAATCACTTTGCTAGTCTTGGGAGGGGAAAGGCCAGTTGTACATTTTGAAGATTCTTCTTTCAAAAATCCTTTCTTTTTTCCCCAGAATGTAACTGTGGAGGGAGAATGTGTGACAGCCAGACCGGAGAATGCCTTGCAGACAGTCCTGAAGTTTCTACTGGCACAGACTGCCCAACCATCAGTAAGAATATTATCATGAGAAAATTAATATTTCTCTTGTATTTAGATGCTTACAAATACTAACTTAAGAGCTTGGTTCTCCAGTGGGCTCAGCACTTTGACCTTGGTCCCACAGGGCACTTAAATGTGAACAGGCACAATGTCCCACTGACTGAGTATTTTAATATGTTCTTACTTGCTTGACTGAGTACGTGCATACGTCCAACTCTGTGATACAGACTGAATGTCTAGGTACAAACTGCACAGCAGTAGGGAAGTATCATCAAAGCCAATTCTGTAGACTTTGAGACGCAGGGCCTGTAAAATACTATTCTGGCCCTAAAAACTGCCATCACAACTTTATCTGTGCCATCTTGTGTATAATTTCTGGTTTTCTAGCTGTACATCTGATATTAATTGTCATTGTTGGCAATTTGACATATATTCATCAGTCAGTTGCTTTTCCACCATCATCTCCCCTATTCTAATGATAGGAAGCCTGGGGAGTTTCCAGAAGCACTATGTTGTAACTATTGGTAACCACTGATATTTCTTTAAATGTTAGTGTAATTATGCCTGTTTTATAATGCAGACGGCGTAGCACACAGGGGTTCCTAAACCGACACCCAGAAGGGGGTTGTGTGCCTGGAAGCACGACCAGAAAGAAAACATTTGGGAACTGCTTGCCATCAAGAATACAGACTACGCAATACCAAGCAAAAGTTTCTGTAGGAATCTGAGTTTCACATTCACCTAAGTCTCTTGCATTTAGTGGTAGCACCAATGTCACTAAAAACAAGGTGGCATTGCAAGCATTCAGCAGGGACATGAATATAGTTCTGCGCAAGCATATTCAAAACATGTTATAACGGAGTTTTGAGAAGTTGCCTTCCTAAACAAATAGGCAGCCAAGAGCCCATCTGCTGGACATCCTTACTTCTCATACCACTAAAATTTAAATACAGAGTTTTGGGTTCTGACAAAATGAAGTTGTTTTTTTGACCCTCATTGGTTGTTCTTTGGGCCACAAACATGCAGATCCTCTAGGGAACAGTCAGGAAATGCCTTCTCTCGCTCTCTCTCTCCCTACTGATCATAGATATGCTGCAGCAGGCTCTCAGAGCAGCCCCATCTGGTGCTGCTCAGCTGGAAGCATCATGACTGTACTGTGGGACCTCGGAAGTGGGAGGATGAAAATGAAAAAAAAAAGGGTATCCATGAGGAGCCATCAGTGACAAAGAGGGAACACCACGGGACAAGAGCACTATAATGTGAATTTAAGATATTTGCTGTTAACTGACACACAAACACTAAAGAAAAATGACACTTCTATTTCCTTATCAGGCTGCGACAAATGTATTTGGGACTTGACAGATGACATCCGATTAGCAGTTCTGGCTATTGATGAAAGCAAATTGACTTTACTGAGCATTTCTACAGGCGTCGCAGCTCAAAAGCACTTGAATGACCTGAACCTCACTACCACCCATCTCCAGGTACAAACAATTATGACATTTTTTTTAATGTAATTTTATTCTATGAATTTCCACTCCACTCCTCTAAATTTCAGTCCTTGCCCTCACTAGAGCAATATTTTGTTTTCAGATGCACTGACTTTTTTCCCCCCCCGCACAGGCAGAAATATCGAAAAAAAAGAACCATGCTGTGCTTTGGACCATGCAGGTTGATGATGCTGCAGACAAAATGAATGATCTTGTGAGAGAGGCAGCAACGCTTGATGAACAGGTTTGTTTATAGCCCCCTGCCAGAGCTCTGAGGGTTTGCGGTTTGTCATATTCACATGCTGGTATAAGAGGTTAGTATAGAATAGTTCCAGTTGTAAGGAGCCTACAACGATCATCTAGTCCAACTGCCTGACCATGTCAGGGCTAAAAAAAATTAAACCGTGCTATTAAGGGCGTTGGCCAAATGCCTCTTGAACACTGACAGGCTTGGGGCATCGACCACCTCTTCATGAAGCCTGTTTCAGTGTCTGACGACCCTCTCAGTAAAAAAATGTCTCCTAATGTCCAGTCTAAACCTCTAGGTTCACCAAACAAAGTGGGAGTGCTCTGAAAGATAGTTGGAAGAACTTTCTTTTTCTGTTTTCTATTTCTAAACTTTCTACTTTACTTTAGCTACCAAGTCTCCTTCCCAGAAAAGGCAGGATGTAGGGCCAAAGTCTGCTGAATGTGGTCGGAGGTTTGCCACCAATCACAAAAAGCCTCCCTTCAGGACCTGAGTTCCCACCTACCCCCCAGCACAGCATGTTTGATCTGAGATAGACACTCTGCCTTTCTACTTCACATTTTCATTTCTAATTAAGTGAAATAACCAACACTAAACTAATTCAGGTTGACTTTGGGAGTATTTGTACTATATCTATTTTACATGTACGCTCTCATAAAATTAAATTAGCCCTGATTAGACACTTCAAAATACATGACGAAACTGACAGTTTAAAAGTTTTTTCACATAACCACTGAGATGGAAGCCTGATCAGCATTCAAGGTATGTTTTAACGCATTTGCGATTGTAAATGTTGCATCCACATTCAATTGCCAGCCTATAAAATTAAGGTTATCTGCTCTCAGCTCACACAACACTTTCGTCGCACCCTAGAACGATACTGACATGATACATGTTAAGAGAAGAAATAGGGTTCAAAATTGCTTCTCCTCTATTTTAAAGAGATATTATTAAACATCTTTGTGTTGCTAAGATATACACGTATTAGTGAGATACATCACTCTACGTTATTCTCAGAGATAACCACAGCTGTGGTAGGACTAGAGCATATTTCATGCTTATTGCAAAATGCCAGACCTTATATTCACTTACCAATTCCTTCACAAGACAAATTAAAATTATACCTTAGACTAAAACTCGAATACAGGAACAAGGAGGAGAAAAAAACCACAAAGGAAGAGGAGAAAGGACTGTACAGAGAGGCAGAAAAGAACATTTGGGTTTGGGTGTTTTTAATCAGCACTTACTTAGCAGAAATGGCACTGCAGAATTACAGACTATGCCTGTGTTCAAGAGAGGTTTGATTAAACCAGCTCAAACGCACACACATCTCTAACTGTGAAAATCCAGCAGAACTCACACACCTCAGTGTCCCTCTATGTAGCTGGCAGGCAGGATGATTAAGGCATTAGGTTTTTTCTAGGAATATTTAGTGAATTTGGATAATAACATTTTTGTCATCTTCAGTACTACCTGGGGATTTTTTAGCTCATTCTTCAGTTTGACTGTCCCTGAACCAACAAATTCAGCGTTTTCTCTGGTCTTTTCTCCCTGGTTATTTCTAGTTCTTGTTCCACATGAATACTTGTGGTTGCTTGTACAGGCAGGCAAATAATGGCCCCAGATACTCACAGTGGAAGGAAGATCATAGTGATAACTCTGAATATATTGAACTTTTCGCTCTTTCAAGGCGCTTTTATGGAAAATGGGTGCTAGGGCCTTGAAAGGGTTTTGCAGAGATAGGCTGCATCATCCGTTCAGAGCATTTCATGTTCACGTCTCCATGTCTGAGGGGTTTCTGCAGATTCTGATCTAAAGCCCAAACGCAAGATGAATGCACCAACTGTAGGCAAATCCTCCTGCTAAATGAGAAGAGCAAATGTGAGCTGTAACTCCCTGAGTCTGCTTAGGATGAGCTGAAAGTAAAGCAGCCCATAGCTCGATCCTGAACGTCTGGCAGAGACTCAGGGGAGTCGAGCAGCTTTCCTTCCTGGGCTCTTAGCAAATTTCAGCATGAGCCTCTGTACATCAGTGGGAATCTGAGAGTCCCTAAGAGCATCCCTCACTCATGCTGCTCTGTGTCCCATCAATCTCATGGCAGTCAGCAAACCTGTCTCAGCAACTCCCCATGTGTTCACAGAATCACAGAATGTTCAGGGTTGGAAGGGACCTCTGTGGGTCATCTAGTCCAACCCTCCTGCCAAAGCAGGGTCACCTACAGCAGGCTGCACAGGACCTTGTCCA
>Ga0065711_1000877_pt1 | contig 53105 bp, 31 predicted proteins | sample Hoacrofraction12_FD_59098 | JGI IMG/M metagenome (GOLD analysis project Ga0065711, IMG submission 59098) | Hoatzin crop microbial communities from Cojedes, Venezuela - Epithelial fraction 12 v2 (version 2) | ecosystem: Host-associated > Birds > Digestive system > Esophagus > Crop | place... | reverse complement strand
AGTGCGGGGTTGGCCCTAAAGCCGCGGGGTGCCAGCCCCCCGCCGGGGGGGAGGGGATGCCCGGCCTCGGCGCGGCGTGAGGCGTCGGGTGAGGGCGGGCGGGCCGAGGGGAGCCGGGGAGCTTGCTGAGGGGCTGGGGCTGCCCAAGGCCTGCGCCTGGACAGTGCTCACGCACCCCCGGAGCCGCCTGGGCGGGCGGCTCTGAAGCTCTCGGGCTCTCTTAGCCCGCCCCGCCCCGTCCCCCGGCGCTGCGGGGCCGGCCTCGCCCCGGGGGGGGAGCGGGGAGGGGTCCTCCCGCCGGGTGCCCCGCGGCGACGCCGGGAGTCACGGGGAGGGAGGGAGCAGCGGGAGAGCCGCCGTGCCCCCGGGCCGGGGGGAGCGGGGTGCGGGCGGGCGCTTGCCCGGTGTAGGTCGGTGCAGGTCCGAAGGGTGCGGGGATGGATATGGCATTCGCTTGCAGCGAGCGTACGTGTTCTTAGGGGCTGTTTTGTTGTATTTCCTTGTAAATCTTTTAAATTTGAGCGTTTGGGGAGAGGGTAGGAGTATCGGGCGTTCTGGTATGCAGAAATGCTATTGCAGGCTCTTGCGGTTTGAGTTCTTAGCTGTCCAAGTAGGACAACGCATAAGTCTGCGCCGTACAGCTGGTATAAGCTTTGCACTGGGATGTAAAACCTGTGAAGCTGGGTTGGTGTTGACACTTTGGAGTGAGGGAACGAGTAAGAGACAGCGTAAGTTGAGTTAAAATAAGAGTAAAGTTTATTCAGATGTGGGTGGAAGGGTGATAAGAGAGCAGGAAGGCGGGCAAGATTAGCGGGAGTTCAGCTTTGTGCTTCTATACCTGAAAATTTATGGGTTTGGAAGTCTGGATTCATTATTTGTAATGTTTCTTTAAGCTTGGGCTTTGGTTTAGTAGGATTAAATGTTCATAGTTGTGACCATGAACTGTACTAAACTTTTATTTTAGTCTCACGTGCCAGAAATATTTTACTTGTCTTCAGAAATAGTCAAGCTATACTGTGTGGTTTGGTGTTTTGCTACATGGTATGTCATATTCTCAACTAATGTATGAAATAACAATTGAGACCAAGAAGATAGATTACTTCTGGTTGTGTGCTGAATGAAGTTTGGGTTTCTTTTCCTTTTCCTGATGGTTTGACACAATGAAAAGGAGGTGGGCGGAGGGAGGAAGCCAGTTTAATGTTACATTAAGTCTGGCGATATATACTGAAATGTTCTACTTGATTCTTGAATAGAGCGTTGATTTTATTGTCAGTAAAATATCCAAATTACTGACTAGTTCACGACTTTGTATCCCAACATGTCAAAAACTTTGTTAGTCAATGCAGAATGATTTTCTGTTTCAAAATTCAGAACGTCTTAGTGAGGCAGGAGGTGAGAAACACCTTCTCACAAAAACCTTTTCAGATTGTGGGATGTTCTGTTCAGTTCTTGCCCCTGCAATTTTTAGTGTTTTAAGGAAACAGAACCTTAAAAAAGACGTGAAGGATGTCTGTGTCTACATCACAAACCAAAAAAACATGAAATCTCTATACGGTTACATTTTTTTAGCAATCTTGCAGTTTTCTTGAGGAACAGACCTTTAAAATATCTAGCGAATCAGCCATTGCAGTGAGGTGTGTCGGTGATTTATGCCTGGATAGTGGTCTCTGATCTGCCAAACAAGCCTCCTGCAGAGTCTGCAGCTGTGCAGGCTTCTGCTGCTGCTGAATTTCTGTGTTGGTGTACGTCAGTGCAGCTGAAGTCTAGTCATAGCACTAGTTAAGCTGGTGCAATGATAGCCATAATGATTTTCAGGAAAAAGAAGTGTACTTTTCCAGGATCTCAGGGTATCTTCAGCAAAAATTTCCTGTGGTTTAATTTAATGCTAAGCTAGTCTGGATTCAGCTTTAACCTTAATGGAAAATCTGTAACTAAAATCAGCCTGCGCTTTGGATTATCCATATGCATCTGTATCGCCTACTAGAAGTCAATTTAATGTTTTAATGAATGACTTAATTCCATGAAACCCCTATCATTGTGACAAGAAAACCTCTGTCAATATACTCATTTTGAAATATTTTGTCTGTATGAGATAAACAGTGTGATCTACAATGTTGTCAGGAATAAAGCCACGTTCCGACATATATTGAAATGATTCTTAGGATTTAGGTGGATGTTTATACTTCTGTGATTTTTATGCATTTACCTTGCAATCATACCAGCTTTGAAAGCTGCAAAGAAATAAAGCCAAAACATTCTATGCATTTTTATTCAGACTGAAGTTATTTATTGCGTTTTGAAGTTTAGTTAGTCAAATTGGGGGAGGAGGAATCTTTTAAACTCACTTTGTCAGAATCAGACTTCCAGATATGATGCTGTTTTCCTAACTATTAAAAGCATTGGTTAATTATTTATAAGCAGTTTGTCAGCTTGCCTGTAAATATGTTCTGAGGTCCTGTAATGGAGCCAAGTTTATATTTTGACTTAAAACTTTCAGAAATGAACCAAACTAATGCTCAAGAGTTGTGGGTGCTAGGGGGGACGGAGTGTGCCAATAGTGCCTGCTGTGGAGCTAGGAAATGGCTGGTTTCTATTTCTCAATAACTGAATGTAGCTGTTTTTTGGTTTCCTGGAATAATTCTTCTCATGTGGAGATAGAGATTAAAGTGATGATAAGAAACGTGAAAGCAAAGTATATGTACTTTTTAACACAATGAGTGAATGTCTTCCAAAATCCGATTCTTCAAAAATGTCTTGAATGCTTTGCATTGCTAAAAGAACTATTGCATTTCCAGGCACATTTTTTCAGGGTAGTTTTTCCCTAGTTATGTCAAGCTTTGTCCTCAGAACTTCACGGAAATCATTCAACATTCCTAGAAGACATTGTCTTGTCATTTCTTTCACACTTCAGCAAATGTATATTGTGTTGTAGTTCTTAGCAGTGTCACCATTATGTATGAGGGTTGTGGGTGGTCACATTCTTTGTGTGAATATTATTAAAACCAGCAAGCCCAGAACAAGAATTCTCATAAGTTTCATTTAGGTTTTTGTTGCCTTTAAACTTTGTTGCTTTTTCAGATATTGGGTGATTCTTCTGAAAGCTGGCCATCAATAACATCTGATAAGCGTTTTGCTAGGAAAACCAGTTGATTGGAACTGTTCCTGTGGGAGTAAACAAGTAGTGTGTGTGAGCATAGTTGTTCACAACCCATCAAAATACAGCCCTTTTGTTTTGCAACACAGATGAAAGCAGCCGAGAAACTAACAAGAATTCAGTTTGGTCTGCGTGACATTTGTGCTTTAGCACAGAGTAAAATGCTCTGCGGACACAACAACAGAGGCACTTGGATTGCATCTTTAACAACTGCCTGCATAACTGCTATCAAACTTTCAATGATAGAACAGATGCATAGTTTTCCTGGGGCAAGTTGCTGCGTCCAGAACACTGTTAAGCAGAGCGCCTGAAAGAAAGGGGTCTTCTTTCAACATCTATGATTTCAGAATCATGCTTCTAAGCTGGATAATTGCATGCAAAAATATAACGCAAGTGGAAGTTGTCCTAGTCTGAAATACTCAGCAGTAATTAGAGGAAGTGGATGGTTGTGTAATAATGTTATTTTTTGTTGCTTTTAGTCAAACAGATTCTTCATTGCTTTTTGCTATTTGGGATAAGCGTGTGATGCGAATGTGTACATATTTTTATTTAAAAAGGAGCGTAGCTTGATTGGTGAGTGAAATTGAATCCCTTCATAACACAAAAGATGCAATAAAACGTATGAATACTAAAATATGAGATTTACTATCTCGTGCGTTTTTCACATGCTAGAGCACTTAAAATCTGATATTAAGAGTTACGGTTCTACTTTCTTTAAAACTCTTAAAATTTTGGACCTTCTCCTTTGTGGCCTGGTATTCTTTTTCCATGTGCTGTGGGTTGTGCTCTTGTGATGACTTTCTCTTGTGGCCTGTTCTTGCAAGCTGCTATCGAACATTGCCATTAGTTCCATCTTCCCGGTGCTTGGCTTCCAGTTTCCCCGCTGCTGACCAATATAACACTTCAAAATACCCAGTGTTCTCATGACAGGATATCAAGTTTGGATGAAAAGCGATCAAGTCTCTTTGATGCCAGGGAGTAATTTGGCCCAAACTGATGAGACGGATCGCTGATAAATGGAAGTCTGTGTGTGTATGCATTCAAAGGCTGGGTGCTGGTTTCATAACCTCTTCGTAGTCCTCCTCGTCGAGGGTTTAATCAATTCAACATACCAATGCTGCTGCTGAAGAAGCAGCATACAGAGGGGTCAGCGTATGTCAGGACCAGCAGTTACCTGCCGTTGCTTCACGTGGCTCTGCAGAGGGAAAAATTGAAGGCTGCTCTATGTAGGGAAAGGGCACAAGTTGGCTGAATGCTGAGGATCCTGCCACACAAAGGAGATTGGAGTACTGATGTACTTATGTTGGTGCTTTTATTGAGCTTGGCCTTCTCTTACTGAAGATTTTGAGGGAGGCTTCGCTTCTGTGTGTTAGTTGGTCATAGTTTGTAGACACCAATAAGTAAACAAAGACTTCCTTGTCTTTCGAGTAATCTAAATACCTTTATCTCGATGTTGAACGTTCCCACTTCAATAGCGTTTCCCATGTCTGAACTCCAAGCTTGTCTGAGCTCTGATTTTGGTTCTTCGCCCTGAAATAATCAGAATTTATTTCTTACCAAATTTGTAAGATTCTATCATTGTAGTTTATTTAAATTAGGTGATTTCTGTGTGTGCTATAAATTCTGGCTAAGTTACAGCTGAAGATAATGCAATCCTTTGTTCCCTGGGTAATCATATCTCCCGTCTGAAGTTGCTGGGAGTTTGGTCCTGTGCTTTTTGCCTTCTCCAGACCTCTGTGCCTCCTGGTGTTTGCCTACTAGTAGAAACAATACACTGTAACTGCTGGGCTTTGGTCTGTGTTTCATTTATTAATAGCTGAATTTGGCTGATGCTTTAAGGTGATTTTTCAGCCCAGCTGGCAAAAAGACCATCACACTCAGTTTCTCTTGTCAGAAGTAAGCCCGAGGGAGCTGGGCAGGCTCTGTGTTTATGTTTGGGAGACGCTCTAAACAGGTATGTGCAAGGGCTTAACATAGGCTGAAGCATCGATCCTCTTGCCATACAGTCAGCTCAGATGCATGGGTAACGATCATCCCATTAAACTTTTAAAACAGTGCTGCAGTAGTAACATTGATCTGAACTGTTGATGAGTAGAATGAAACGTGTCGGGCTGGCAGGCTTGCTGTGAAATGCATTAGTTCACTTGTTAGATAGATGATAATAAATCTTGCTTTCTGAGGAGAAATTAATGAATTTGAAGCCAGTTAAAATACCACTGCGATACAGTGGTAGTTTAACTTAATTTTAATTTTGAAGCTAGTGAATGTGCTTCAGCTCTGTTTTTCAGCAGTGTGATGGTTATGGCATTGATTGTGTAGTTAGCCCAGTGGCAGCTGTTTTCATTGGTAACTATTACTGGTCATTTTTTAATCTTACTTTTTACTATTACTCATTTTTTACTATTACTCATTACTAGCAGTGAGTAACAGTGATCATTTGTTAGAAGAAAAATGTCCTTTTTACTTCTCTGCTAGACTAGTTTTTGGTACAAAGTTGAATCCACAGGTTTATTATCTTTATGTTTTCCATCAGATTTAATGCAGATTTATTTTAATACTTGTGAAATTAGAAAAATATAAATAATTATTATTAAGTCAGATAGCACTTTATTTTCTTCACTATGTAGTAGGTGTGTACAACCTAGATGAGGATCTAGTTCCTTTACTAGATCCTAATCTGAGTATCATGCTCAGCGAGCTCAGGTTGATCTGATTTCTGTTTGAGCAGCACTTGCTGCTAGCAGACAGAGACAAAATACTGGAACAACGAGAGATCAAATGTGAGAAATCTTAAAAGAAAATAAATTTGTAAGTACATACTTGATCTGTGTGGTAGTTTCCATTACTTGTGCTGATCTTCCTTGAAATGATGAGTCATAATTTAAAGGATTTTTTTTTTTAGTGAGAGATCAGTTAGGAGTCTGCTTTATTGCAGATTATTTTTTTTATTTTTTAACTTTTTTTTCTTATGCAGAGACAAAATATGCCATGGGGTGGAAGGAAGGGGAAAAGTAAAATTCATTGTTGCCACTGTTGCTCATAGCGTTTCATTTGTTGTGTATTAATTTTTGTCTCAGACTTCGATATGAACGAAATACAGTGGTCTATGGACTACCCTCAGCTTTTAAAACCTGAGGAGATTAGCAATCTTGTAACAAGCTTGATACACATGATAGATCTGTTTGATGTTTTGGCTCTGTTATGACTTTGTCATGGGTAATCTGTTGGTTCTCATATTTTGAAGTCAGTTGCTAAAGGCAGCTATTCAGATTGGGTTCACCCTAGTTCAGTCACCTATTTTTTTTTTTCTAAAGAAGGCTACATGTACCTTTTCTCTTTGTGTTTTGTCAGGAAACAGTAGTTTAGAAACTCAGTTGCTGTTGCCTCTTAATGCTTGATTCACCCTATATTCCTTTCAATTTACAGGGCAGCGTTCCATCTAGTGCTTGTTCTAAGAGCTTTTCTGGGCTCTTTGCTGATCAGTCTTGAACAATCCTGCTTGCCAAATTGGCAGTCGGCAAATGAAAAATTTTTCATCACAATAAGTAGAAACAACTTCTGCCTTGTCCAATAAATCCTTGTGACAGTTTTGTAGTGTAGTATAAATGTAAAAAAACCTCTCCTCATAGGAAAAAAGAGGGATTTTTGACTGATCTGCTCCTGTAGCACTGATGGGAAAGTAAACCTTGTAATTACTTCGGCTGTCTGAAGACCAAAAGGATGGTGAGTCATGCTAGCTAGAAAATTCAGATTTTTTGATCAGCCATGTATGCCTTTTCGTATTTGTTAATGGCATAGTATGTGTTTCATTCAAATAAATTTTGCAATTTTTTTTTCCAGATTTCTTTTTCAGATTCAGAAGGATCAAAATCATAACACTAGGGGAAAGCGACTTTCAAATAATTCAGCATGTTTAAACATGGGTTTCATGTAAATATGGATGTATCTTTACATGCTTAGCTTGTACTTGCATCGATTTGCTAGTGTGTGAGGATGTTCAAGAAATCATAGTACCCGCGACGGCTGGCAAACGTTCAGTCCTTCGTCGTGCTTCCGAGCCCACCGTGTGGCTGTGCCATGCCTCTGATTAGAGCAGAGTCGCACCTGTGTCTGGAGTGTGTGTTCAGGTTTGATGTTTCCTTCTGCACAGAGAAATGGCCTAGTAACATCTTGTATGCATAACAAGGACATATTTAATATTAATCAGACCCAGCTCATCCCCATGTTCTGTGCTTGTGTTCTGTTTTGCGTAGCCTTGTAAGTACTGCGCCTTTTGTGGTGTTCCCCGATCTGACTGCAAAACCAACATGCTGCGGGAAAAACTTGATTCCCGAAATTCTCATAAGATTGTATGCCTGTGCCCTTTTTTATTATTATTGTTGAAGCTTCATAAGTATCTCTGGTGTGCAGGCTTACAACTCATTAAAAGGAGTCTCAGTAGGTGTTTGGGGTAAGTTTTTGTGGTAGGGTGGAGAGTATACTGTTTTGTACATAGCTTCGTGGAACCAAGGTTTGCTTGTTGGCCAGCACTGGAAGGATCAGGTTTGTGATTTTTTTGCTGGGTGGTTAGTTCTCAGTTTCTACAAAACTAAATCTTGCCTAATGAACAATCAGGCTCTGTAATTCGGAATTGATAGAGTCTTTGCTGTGAGAAATGCTAGCGTTGCTACCCATGTTAGCTGGTGTTCGTTATAAAGATCAGCAACTGTACCGTAACATAGGGACATAGGTCCCACTTTTGGGACACCAGTGTCTTTTTGTATCCATGGTACTGTACATGAATATTTCAGAACAGTTGAGTCGCCTTTGCCAGCTCCGCTGGTTGTTGATTTAAACATGAATGCTATTGTATTGTTCATGACTTAATGATAAGGGCGTGGTCATTCAGGATAGCATTCCAGATTAATATAATAAATAATTTCCACCTATACTTTTTTTAGATATATTAAAGTATGTAGGTCTGATGCAGGCACTGAAACCATCTTCCTGGATAATAATTATGGTATTATGCTGTTTGAGTTGACTTTTTTTAAATTTTTTTAGAATTAATCTGGGTTAACAAAACAGAAATAAGAAAGGTGGTTTCAGTAGTTAAATGAATCAAATTGTATGGTGAATATGATGGGTCTGCCCAATTCAAATGCAACATATAAACAGCTGATAATATTTATGGACGTCCAGTTCAGTGCCTTTTGGTGAGCTGTTATGTAATAAAAATTATTAGTATGCAGGACACTGGAATTCTGGGTTGGTTGGTTGTTTTTGGTTGGTTTTTTTTGTTGAACAGGCAATTGCATTTCATGTGCTTGTTCAAAGTTGATTTTTGTGTTAACTCTTTTCCTAGAAAATTGAGCTCTTGACATCTTTTATTCAAGAACCTGAAGCAGCAGAGAGATGTTTTTTTACAATGGGGAGAAATTATCCGCTAGGTGAGTTAAGTGCCAACGTGTGACAATGGTCCGTGATCTTTTCAGTTGGGGAAAACAGCTGTCAGTTGTAATCTTCAGCTCTGTATGTGAACTGAATCAGCTGCTGTGGTAGAAAGTGTTTTAGATATACCAGACATTGGGACAGGCCTTAGGTGAAGGGAAAAAGGAGGGTTTGTGACCTGTAAATGTGATTTCTGTGCTGAGAAGTGATGAAACTCTACTCAAATAGTGAATGAAATATGTAATCCTACTTTTTCTTGTATGTTTCAAAAAATGTAAGGGTAGAGTTAAGTTCTGTGAGTGTTCTAGGAGTGAGATAACCGGTAAATTGCGAGCATCTACGTACCTAGGCAGATTTAATATACATAGGTGTACGTAGGTATGTATATTTATCTCTGGTTGTCATTTTATAGTGTTGTGCCTTGTCAAACTGCCTGGTGTTTCAGGTAGATTTGAAGTGACAGTTCATTATAGTAAGTTAGATGTGACTAATTTCCTTTGTAAGTAAATTTTACATAAAAAACATGTAGAACGTAGTAAAGGTAACCTTCTGCTGTGTGTCTGATGACAACCCGAGTACTGAATTATTTACTATTGCTTTGTATTGCCCATTTACTGTTTGACGGATCATTTTTACATTATAATATTGTTACTGCATAGGACAGATTTTTCTGAAGTATGTTATTTTTAATTCATCTGTTACGTCGATACCATTATCTCATTTCCAAAACTAAGAAGTATTATTTTAATAAGCTGAGCATAAACATAGTGTGATTGCTGACTCTTTTTTTTTTCTTTTTCTGTTTAGGTGTTTAAACTTCTGATTCAATCACCACATATTAATGGGGAAGAAAACCTGATTGATTAGCATAATTCTGGTAGTTTGTTTGCCTTTTTTTTTTTTTTTTTCCAATTCCACTGTATTTGAGGAGAAACCTGAGGAAAATTTCAAGGAATGGAGTTAGCTCACAGTTTACTACTTAATGAAGAAGCGTATAACCAGCTTGGTGAATTTGAAAAAGCAGAGTTCATTTTTGAGTGGTTGCAATTTTTGGAAAAACTTTTACCAGTGACTAGCAGAGTAAGTATAATGAGACTTGAGCAGAAATGCACATTATAGAGCTATTTCTCTCTGTCTTTTTTGTTATTTTGTTTAAAAATAAAGAGCAGTGTTCAGTTTCATTTGCTTCATGTCTTTTACATACATGCAATGGAAGTATGCTCAGTGTCAGCAGTAACTTTCTAAATGTTACAAGTTTTTGGTCGCAGCCCTTCAAGTGACAGAGCCACTTGTCCAATGAACGGAATTTGAGAAGTAAGCTTTAAGTGATTTTTTTTCTATTTGTTTTAAACTCAGATTATTACTACAAGATTTTGCAACACCATTCTGAAGAATGGCAGTCATGCTTCCACCTGTCATGGCACAATTATATGGTAGTTCTTTAGCAAGCAAGAGTGTAACATCTTTCTCTGTTTTTTGTTTTCGTAGTCAAATGATAAAAAATCTGTTTCCAGCCAACTGTCCAATTGTTTGGTTCACTATTTAAAGTATATTAAGTAGCATGTGTGGATATTTAACAGTAAACTAACCTGGATAATGCTATTTAAGAGTTAATGTTATTGGTATTAAAATATGTAAATGAAATACAGTGCCGGGCTCTTAATTTATTTTTTTAAAGAACATTTAAAAAAAATTGAGATAAGACTTAAATAGATTATTATTTTAAGGGAAGTTCTGTTCTTTCTAATGCTCAACTTCTTGAAAATACACTGAAGTTCTTCTTTACTACTTAAATTACTATATTTCTATGAATTGTTTTATTTTAAAACTGGCAAAAAAAGAAGCAACAAATGACAATTTTGTTTTAGCAAGATGTAACTATTCACATGCCATAGGGAAAATACTCCTGAAATGCGGCGAGAAAGAATTATGCTCTGAAAACTGAGACTTTTTTTTTCCTTTTTTTAAATAAGAATAAAATAGTCACATAGTTGAGATGGCTTTTCTTTAAATAGAAAGGTGCAATAAAATGTTCATTTTTAATTAAGATTGTCAGAGTATCAGAATGGTAATAATGAAAAGTAATGAGAATTATAATCTTTAACTTTTAAATGTGACTGAAATTTAACTGGTTACTGATTTTGTTTCCAGGCTGATATAAGGGAAAACCAGAAGAAACTGGTTGAACAATTGACTTCTTTATTAAATAATTCACCAGGACCTCCTACCAGACGGCTTCTTGCCAAGAATTTAGCTGTACTTTATAGCACTGGAGACACTTTTTCTGTTTACCAAACAATTGACAAATGCAATGAACTCATTCGGAGTAAAGATGATTCACCAAGTTATCTGCCTACAAAACTGTAAGTATTTTTTTAAACCCCAAACTTCAAATCCAGTAATAACAAGAGAGACAGATTTACATGGCAAAAAGTTAAAATAGGAGAGAGTATGATCCCTCATTTCTGCCTGTTGTCCAGTAGAAGATTTGTACCATATGACACACAGAATTTGGGAGCCTCCCTGGTTACTATCATTGTTCTGGGTGTATCCAGCTGTAAAAAGTAAATTTTTTCTTTGGTATTACATCTCTCAAATTTTTAGACTGAGTATTACAGATAGAAACTGAATTCATCTGAAACCTGAAAGCAAATTCAGATTACTTTCTTCCCTCTAGTTATTACAACAATTTTATTTTAATCGTTTAATATATGCTGCCTTCGGGCAGAATTATGAGTGGCTAAGTACTTGTGTATTATTTTATATATTCCTTTCTGTGTCTTTACTGGAAAGTCTTCAGTAAGAAGTTCAGCTGCACGTTGTGGGGAAAAGAAAAAGGTGGGTCAGTACTTTACAGCATAAATTACCCTTGAAAGTTCAGTAAGCTTAAAATATATTTTTCTTCTTATTAGAAGTTTCTTGTTACGATTCACGTAAATGTAACATAAAATCAATCACATTAAAATGCTTTAAAATCACATTACTTTTGAAGCATTTAACACAGAGGCAATTTGAGTCAGTGTAGGCTGCATATATTAGAACAAAATTTGACCAACCTAGCTAGCTAGTGTTTACTGGATCCACTGGAAAGAAATGCCTGGAGGGATTTGAAAGCTAAGCTAAATTAATTTATTTAGGACTGTAGGAATGCTAAACTTGTTGCTCTCATTTGGAACTATAATGACCAGAGTATGCTTTAAGGCAGTAGGGTAAACTGAGGCTGGTTTATGTTTTTATGGTTTTGTTCAGTGAGGGGACAAAACCACCTTGCAATACGTATTGTCATATTGAAGAAGCCATGCTTTACAGCAAGTCAAACAAACACTACTTGTTACAAAAAAGGTGAAGAAAGTTTTTCGTAAGTGACTTACTTAACATTAGTAAAAGGAAAAAAAAATTACCTGACATGATGCATCTGAGTTCACTACCACAGGTAGATAATATAACCAAGACTGTGGTAGTATTAGATATTGCATGCGTGCAGCAGGAACCAAAAGGGTAGAAGGCAGTTGGTGATCTCCAGCCAGACAACTGAAGGTCAGGCCAGAGAGAATACCGGCAATGGATGGCAGAGTTATGAGGGGCAGGTATTNGAAAAACAAGGAGAAGGTAAGGTATTGCGGAGTGGAGCAGTAAAACAGAGAAGTACAACTCCAGGTGCAAAACACAGTTATGGAGTACCTTTCTCAATCCAGCTGGGAAACTGGGTATAGTTAGTTAGAAACCTCTGAAACATTTGTAACTGAACGCCTAAAGCCTAGCCAACAGAACAGAGAAACGTGAACTGTTACTGCAAGATGTGCAACCAAATCTTAAGTTGCAGAAATGCTATGAATAACCTTCATTCTTGAAACAATGTGCATCTTTCACTATAGCAAAGAAAATTAAAGGTAAGGGTAGAGATAGGAAAATGTCATTGTGCATGAATGATATATTACATAAAGCAGAGCAGAATCTGTCTTCCTCCTTTGCTTCACATGCTAATCCTGTTTCTGACAACCCAAGTGAAGTTTCCTGAAAATAGATTTTTGCAATGAGTCAGTTGTACTTTCCAGTGTCATAATTTTTTTTGTTTCCCTCTTGTTCCAATTCACCTCTTGTGCAGTCTTTTGAGTTAAGAGTAAGTTTGCTATACAGGGCCTTAGTCCTGCAAAGTGAATTAATTACTGCTATACTACTGGCTCCTCAGTAGTGAGATGCATTAACATTATAGGTGAGCTGTAGTATGGGACAGAGCTCTGCGGGTCTTTCTTGCTTCGGCTGCACGATGCCTCACTGGAGGAGGGGGGATGATGTCAGCATAGCAAGGAGGAATGATGGAGTCCATTGGCAGCAAGGCAGGAATGGCACAGACAGACAGATGTAGCAGATAGCCGGACTCAGAGGGCAGAGAAGTAGCTGGGGGGAAAGAGAAGTGGCAGTGTTCAGAATCCTGTTGGGTATGTAAGCAGTAGTGATAAGAGGAAATAAGAGATCAAGTGGAGAAAAAGGTAGCAGTAAACTATAGTTTACTTCAAAATAAGTTTGGAAAGAGGATTTCTTACAGTACTGACACTGAGACAACAGGCTGCATAAAAATAATTGGAATCACAGAACTCTTTATTGAGTAAAACCTTTCATCTTGTGCTGCAAGTATATGGAATACTTGGCGTTCAGTGAAGAAAGACTGCTTTTTTTCTTTTTTTAATCTTGATTAAAGTGTTGTCTTTGTTTGCCATCTGTCCTTATTTACCGTGCATGCCCATGTTGTCTGGTAGCAACACTTAGATGTCATTGTTCACAATATGTTGATTCACCTGGAAACTCCTGTAAATAAAGTTTCCAGTGAATTATTCTCTTGCCTCATCAATTATCATTTTTCTTCTTCATGTAGGTGGAAGATGGAAATGTTTAGGCAAGCATTTTAAAAAGATCCTTAGTTAGGTGCACATCTACTAAAATTGAGTGTGATGTGAATGCTGTCAGCTCAGATAAACAGGACATGTAGTGTGAATACAGCTTATTATTTTACTTTAAATTACAAAGCTTTTAGAATATCCTTTAGGGCTGCTTTTAAACCGTAAGCATTTTGAAAGTGTTTGGCTGGACAGCCAACTTTTGTAGCTGATCTCAGTGCTATTTTACCACATGTTTAAGTATCTTAGTTCTGCATTTTTGTTGGTACCTCTCCAAGAACAATTGTTAAGGCAAAATTTGAGAGAAAACAACTTAAATGTGTATTACATAGAATGCCATACGTCAGAATGGAGGTGTCCTGCCAGAGAGGTAAAAACAAGTTTTTCCCTACAAAACTTGTATACATTTGCAGGCTTCCTTGGAAACTTATGGCTGTTGCGTGTGGTTTAACAGATAAAGTGACTGAATAATTAATGTAGTTTGGACTTAGTGAAGAAACGTTTGTGGAAAATAAAAGACAACTAGAGTCATGATAGAATCCTAGAAGTCAGTCAGAAGAGCTTCCTAAGTCCTAGGCTTTGAACTTTTATAGAAACTTAAGTATTGATGTGGAGAAGTAGCTGGATTCTCATCTCTAGTTGACTAGATGTTACGACTCATCAACAGATACTGACACTGTGTTGCTAGATATCACAGTTCAACACTGACTGACTCTTTCATACAACATTTCAGCACATGGCAGTACAGCCAACCACATAAGAGTGGTTGCAGGTTATACCAGGATGTAATAATGTAGTTCTGGTTTGGGGTGTTTTTTTATATGTTTGTTAAATATTCCTTCTTTGGATTATGATGTGAAATATATATTATTTAGTCTTAAAGCTAATTGAAGAGAGTATCTGTGATCATCAGATGATAATTTAGTAGTAAGATGGTGCAGTTGTAATTTTATGCCTAGCCACACCATGAACAAAATTAAAATCCAAACTGTTGATGAGTACAGAGTTGGGTAAAAGCAATAATGAAAAATGTTGCTTTATTTTGGCACGATAAGAGATAAAGAATATCAGTTTTGTTTTGCTTACTGTGCTTTATGATTTTGGGAATTACTGTTAATTAAGAATGTGTTCAGTGTGAGATTTTAAAGTTCTTTGTGTGAAACTTGGATTTGGTTGGGGAATAAGTAAAATGTTGTTTTGTCGAAGGGGATGCTGAACAGTGCCACTGCATATTTAAGCAGGTCTGGCCAAAGAGCTGAATGATGATTAAAAATGTAATTTTTTTTTTCCCTGTGTTCATAAAATGAATTGGTTTAGTTATAGATCTGTCAATACAAAAGCAAAGTGTTTTCCTTAATTATTCAGAGGAAAACACTCTTTAATTAAGCAACTCTTTCTTTCTTTCTTTTTCCTCAATGTTTGGAAATGTTTGTTTTTGCTAAAGGAGATGCTGGTGACCACACAGACTCCAGTTGTCGCGTATTTGACCTGGAACCTAAATTCGTAATCTGTATGTGGTGAAAAGAACGTGGCCTTATACTTTTATTTCCTTCAAGGTGTTTCCTTATTATGTATTGTTTTGCATAAATGCCAGAATTTTAATTACCGGACCATTTTCAGTCTACTATTGACCATGAAGCTGTGAATAAACCTGTCCCTGGCTACTTCTAGAAGCATCTGCCATAGCACAGTACCATAGACTGTGTGATGCAGGGCATGCTTAGTTGGAAATTAATGTCAGGGTTTAAAGGTGGATATGAAAATTGTACTTCTAACATTAAATTTATTGGAAGGTTGTATTACCTGAAGTCTTGTATTATCCAAGTTATTTTCCCAGTCCTTGTATGTATGTTTCTCCTAGAGCGTATGTGCCACACACAGACCTGTTTTTGTGTTTTGTTTTGGTTTTTTTTCCTTTTGATAATCCATTTATGTTTTTGGGACATTCTATTTAGTTATTTTGTTGTTTGCCCATTGATTACATTAGTCGTGTTAATCCCGTTCATCTATTACTTCATCCATTTTCACGCGTCTTTGGATTTGCTTTTGTTTTAGTGCTGCGGTGGTATGCTTGGGCTATTTATACAAAAAATTGGGAAGAATTTTGGGAAACAGTTTTACTGACATCGTTGGGAATGTGCTTAAAGCAATGAAGAATGCAGAGGTATTGGAACAGCATGTTTAAAAAATGATTGGAAAAATAATAGGATGCTTACTGTTGGTAGCTGGACCAATGAATAGGAGAAAGTGCATGATACCAAAATATGAAAAAATTGTGGAAAGTCACAGGATAAAAGTCAGTGTCTAATTGCAAAGAATTACTAGAGAGTTAATGGATGGATCGTAGCTATTTTTAATCTGATTTCATGAAAGAACTTGATAAACTAGAAAATTTAATTACCTTATTAATAAGAACATTTTTGCTCCAGCTTGTACTTCATGTTTTGAGTTTTAAACTGCTAGCGAGTACTTTCCAACAGAACATAGAATTACTATTTTCACTTGCTTATAGAGTTACAAAGCAAGTTATCTGGTTTAACTCACTTCAACATAGACAGATCTCCAGAAGTCTGAAAGACCCAAACCGTTGTTTACCTGCTTCAGTAGTTGGTATTTTGTATTTCCAAGGAGCTTAGGGTTGCAAAACCTTAACATTTCTCCTTTTCATTTTTCAGTCTCAAGGCCGTTACGAAATCATGCTTAGTTTGCAAAATATATTGAATGGTTTAGGAGCTGCTGCTGTCCCCTGTCATAGAGATATTTACAAAGCTGCCCGATCGTGTTTGATGGATCGATCCATGGCAGTCCGCTGTGCTGCTGCGAAGGTAAAGTGCTCTAATAGCTGTTTTTATTAAGTAAGCTCCCTAAATAAAATTCTGTTTTAATGGATGATGAACACAGCAGTAAATACATTGTTTGCTTATCTTTGTTTCTTTAGTATTGCCTTGGCAGCATAAATTCAGATAATTTTAGTATGAAGCAACTTGCTTATTTTGTTAGGGAGAACTCTGTGTACTATCTAGTAAACTAAACTTTGTACCAGTGCTTTTCCACATCAAAACATTTTTATTTCCCTTTTTTGTCTAGTGTCTTCTTGAACTTCAGAATGAAGCAGTATTTATGTGGAGTACAGACCTGGATAGTGTTGTGACCTTGTGTTTTAAATCCTTTGAAGGTTCCAATTATGATGTACGATTAGCAGTTTCAAAACTTTTAGGCACAGTATTGGCTAGAGCTCTAACATCTAAACAGACAACAGGTAAAGTATGTACTTTGTTTGCTGATTCCTCGTTTGTAGAAATCTGTCAGATGATAAGAAACTCAAGTTCTACTGAAGCCTGAAGTAAAATCACAATGTAAGCTTCATCGGGTTGTTCACATCTCTGGTGTCATCTTTTTTGTAACATTTTTCTTGTGAAGGGCTATGTTTTTTGTTGTGTTAACATATATGTGTTTATATATATATATGTTTATAAAATAATAAACAAGGAAAAATATTTGGTAAAACTGTTTTTCCCCATTACAAGATTGTTATTGTATGGAGAGAAATTAGTAGCCTCAAGCATTTTCCTATGAATTTTTTCAAGAGAATTATTGTATTACAGGAAACAATCAGGAGCTGTCTTTTCCCAATAAACGTTTTAAAAATAATGTTCTGACCTCTTTATAGACTCAGTAATTTTGTTTAATCTTTGTAAGCAATGTAGTTGTATTTGTAAAGTGCTACGATAAGGTTGTAGAGGAAGCTCATCAACTGTTTGATTGGCTATTTTTAGTTATTTTAGTTATTTTTAGTTAAAAAAAAAGAGACAGCTAAGTGAGACAGAAGCTAGGTGGGGGCTAGAAAGGGCTGGGGGAGAGGTGGAGGGAGCAGTACGTGAAGAAGTGCATAGTCCTGAATTTTCTGCCTTGTATCTGATAACCTGCTGGTACTGGGTTGGGTTTTGGGTGTTTGGGGTTTTTCTTGACATTATAATCTCAAATCCTCTCAGCCCTTTTCCCATATCAATACTTGGAAGAGAATGAAAAATGCAGTGAAAATTTCAGGTCACCTAGTTTGTACAGTGTTCAGTCATCATGCTCAGTTTGCACGCACATGTCCCAGCAAGTATTTTAAATTAATAGAATAGGAATTAAGGATAAATAGTTTTCCTAGAAGATCATAAACATATTCTATTATTCTCATTCTTTTGGAAAGGTAATTTATTACTAAGGTAAGATGCTTTTGTTTCTAAGAAAAACTGTAGCAGTGCCCTTATCTGGCTAAGCATAGCAGAAAGGTGATCCGCCCTGTCTGGAGTTTGGAATAGAGGTTTGTCTTTGGCAGTAAGCTGGAATGAGACAGAGTTAGGGCTTTCACAAAGCTTTGGGTGGTAGGAGTAGGCCATGCAGACCTTTTTGCAAAGGGAGCTTAGGTTAAATGGTAAACACTCAGGGACGGTAAAAGCTTGTATACGTATTAGGTGATGGCCTAAACAATTTAAAGATAGCTGAAGCTGGAAAACTTGAGAAATATTATGGTTTGCTGGAGCACTGAGTCCTAAAATGTCTTCGTTTCTATTGTGAAATTATGCTTGAACAGTATTTGGACTTGATTGTGCTACTGAATTTGTGCAGATTGTTTTTTCTGAAACGAATTAGACTTGAAGCTTCTCTTCTGTAATGTAACAAGTTTTACAGAGCTGTTCCTCTAAAGATTTATATCTACTCTTAGCATCCACCAGGCATAACTTCCGCAGAATCTCTTTGGAAGAAGTGATGGAGCTGTTGGGAACTGGATTTCTGCGCGGAAGTTGTGGGTTTCTGCGAGCCAGTGGTGACATGTTGAAAGGGACCAGTTCAGTCAGCAGAGATGTTAGAGTTGGAGTCACCCAGGTTTGGATTACGTTAGTTACGATTTTCTGAGATGGCAAAACAGTCCCATAACAACTGTTTTGTTCTCTGTATATCTCTTATTTCATCCTTTTTTGTATCTGTGATAAAATGTATGTAATTTAGAGTAAGGATTTACATCTTGAGTTATGCTAGAAAGAAACGAAAAAACATTTCTGATGTTGCTTGTTGTTTACCTGATAGTTTGAAATTCACGAGTAATAGATATTTAATTTTGAAAAAGCTCCTTTGATATGAATGTCAAGTAAGTGATATAAATAAATACTTTCCTCAAATTTTTAATTTAAAACCTAATGTCTTATGTGTAAAAATGAAAGGGAGAAGTTACGAGAATTCTATGAACTTGGAATAGTTTCCTTCTCTATAGGGACATTCCCATTCTCATTCTGAAAGAATGGTTCTGCTTTGAGTAAATGTGTGAAAAATAAGGAAAACGGATTTTAGTGGAAAAAACCAAACATCTGTTTTTCTGTGTTCCGGGATGCTCAGTTACAGGATAGAATCTTGTTAACTGACCAGGACTGAAGTCAGACCATATAGTGCATGCTGGTAAAAATGTTTCAGATAATAACAGATTGGCTTATTCCTATAAATATTATCTTAAATGGCATTTACATGCTAACACCTAGACATGCAACTGTTAAACCTGTGAATCAAGACTAAAGGTCATGATGAACATGTGCTTATCAAAAAGCTGCAATTATTTTAGTATGTCACAGTCCCCACAGGTATTTGATATGTCCCTTTGCCAGTATGGGAGTTTTTCAGTGCATTTCAACTTCTGCAGTGCAAAAAATCTGTAAATTGGCTTGAATTACTCATAGAAGCTGCCAGACTTTGCACTGAAACAGCCAGAATTTGCTCACAAATTGTCTGCTATGCTCAGATCATGCTGGGTGGAAGCATTAACTTCTGGAAGAGAGACAGAAAAGCTGGGGAACAATAATACCTTGACAGCTATTTACCTAGAAAATGCATGCCAGACTCCTAAGGTGTTCTGTATACATGGTGGTTTTATTAGTTTGCCAGGAATAGATATTTTAGTTTAGTGCTTTGACTCTTTGTACTGGTATTTGGAGGCTGTCTCCTTTTGCATGTGTTTCTATATTAACACAATAGTACGTTCTGACTGTACCAGAACAGTTAAAATAGTGCAATGTTTCTATATAAAAACGTTGAGAAATAGTGCGTATAGCAATGCCTGTGAGTGGAAAACACTTGCAGTTATAAAATGTACCAATTATTATGGGAATTGCAGCCTATTATAAATCAAAAAATGAGAAAAACACTGAAGATGACTTCTTACATATGGAAGAAGAATTTATATTTGTTTAAGACAAGCCAGGTTCAAGATGTATTTCAAAGTGTAGCCATGACAGTATGACTCTTCACAAGTCTGTGAAATTCCTCAGTTTTCAAATTTGTAAAACAGGGGTAATGTACGTTGTGAAGCCTAAGTAGTGTTTGTCAAGAGCTATTAGATCCTAACAAGATCTCATAGTACAATTTCTTCCGTCTGTATTACTTTCTTTTACATGAATAATTAGACACAGACAAAGTATGTAGTGGGCAAATATAGCAGTTCATTGGTATGGTTGTGAACTTGCTTGTAAGGAATTTTATGTATTGATTTCCATCTTCTCATTTTTTGTATTCCATTTTCTTAATGGTAGCACATCTATTCATTAAAAAAAATCCAATGAATGCACATGGAAAGCATTTGTAAGGGAGCATATTATGCGGCAAAATAAATGGTCTTGTGGCAATTAGATTTGTAAAATGACTCTGCATTCTTTCTCCTTGTTGTGAGAGACATCATCTTTTTATGGTACCTCCGTTGCAAGACAAACAATTAAAATTCATTGAGATAAAGAGCAGTGCTTGGGGGCTGCAAATATTCCCTAGTTCAAAGCCTATAATAACAAAATTCTCTCAGGGTTATGGGTTATAGTTTTGTAACATAGTAGTTCTTAAAATGCATTCATACATTAAATTTGGGTTCCATGTGCAGAATGTTAAATAGCTGGAAGCTGTTGTTCAGTGAGACCAAACACAATGTTTTACATAACAAGTGTCTATGCAGGGTAAACTGCCATTTCTCACACTCTGGAATGAAATAACATGGGCAAACAGCTTGAATTAACTTACAGTCAAAGCAGGCTACAATAGTGCTAGTACAGTTTTGGTAGCAATTTAAATTACTTAAGTAGATTAAAAAAAATTGCAGCTTCCTGAAAGTGAGAATATATGTGATTTGTGGATGCGTGAATGTACAAGTAATCTCAGTTTAGTGGCATTCTAGTTGTGACAGTGTGCAGAGATTTAAAAAAATTGTGTATGTGGGATAGCTGGCAGTGGTTTTCCAGATTATATTGCTCTAAAATATGGCTTCTTTTCAAATCTCTTCCAGGCATATGTGGTATTTGTCTCTACATTAGGAGCACAATGGCTTGAAAGGAACTTCTCTGCCTTCCTTTCCCATATTCTAGATCTCGTGTCTCAGTCTCACCCTAAGGCTATTCAGAGTCAGATGGATGCTATCGGCTGTCGTCGCTGCGTTTCATTCATCCTTCGAGCTACAGTAGGAGGCCTTCTTGGGGAAAAAGCTCAAATTGCAGCTGCCAAGGAGATTTGTCAGACCATCTGGAGACTGAAGAAAGTTGTGGGTATGGGTCTAACAAGATTATCCGTTTGGGTCTCTGTTTTTCCTTTTCTAAGTGATTGTCCAATTTCCTAATCCAGAGACTGCAGAAATAGAATATATAGTGCTGATTTATTACCATAAGAATGTAGAGGGCTTTTGATGGACTGCTTTGTTTTTAACTTGGGCTGATTATTTGTTTGTGTGTGTCTGTGTTTCTGCATGTGTGTACCCACACAAGGGTAAACGTCTTTCTTAATGCTTCTTTCCTGGCGAATAGAATTTTAACCAATTACAAATATAATAAAATAATAAATAGAAGCAGTAACAAAATATAGACAGTATTGTAAAGTAAGTTAAATTGGCTGTTAATGTATAGCCAGATTCTGCCTTCCTGTTCAGAGCAGCTGACACTACTGCAGGTTCAGAAAAGAAGCATTTGTTCCTAATTGACAAAATGAGCATTCCTCCCGAGGAAAACAGATCTCTTGCATGATAGAGTCTTGTACACAGCTTCCAAAAAAAGCTGCTGATCTCCCACCATCATCCTTGTAGGGGAAAAGGAGGAGAATGCTGGGCATAATCCATCGTCCCCTAGTGTACAGCTGCATGTTGTATCCTAGTTGAATACCTAAATGTTCAGTATCTAAACCAACATAATCATTTGTGTCTCAAAAGATGAACTTTCAAAAAACTCCAGATTTTTCCCTCCCTTTTTATTCCTTGTCCCCAGTGTCTCGCTTGCTGTCATACTATTTCACTCTTTCCTTCTCTTTCTTTTTTCCTACTGTGTAGTAAAATCTGACAAGTTATATCAAAGCATGACCTTTTCAAGTCACTTTTGCCGAGGCTGAGAATAGCATGCTTCTTATAAGCTACTGTTCCCTGTCACTTAATGATAAGCAATTTGGTAGTTTCCATTTTATCTACTCTTCTGCCCTCACAGACATTACTACACTATTCATCTGAGTAATAAAAATGCGCTTTTCTCAGTGATGGTAAACATTCATGAAAATAGTTTGGTCAGTAATAAAAATGGTAGTGATAAAAGCTTGTTTGATGATATGAACAACTTATCCTAGCAAAATCCTTGTTCCAATCTGTTTGTTTCACGTTGATAATGTTTTCATGGGAATCTTCTGTCATGTTATCAGATGCTGCAATGAGTGACAGTAACTTGGAAGCAAGAATTAGTACAACAGATGCAACAGTAAGTCAGCATGTGCTTGTGTGTGCACTTCAGGAACTCGGAAGTCTCATCCATGGCTTAGGAACTACAGCAGCACCATTACTACAAGACTCCAGTACAGGTACAAGTCCTGAAATATTTTGTGAACCAGAATACAAAATATATTCCTTTTTTCACTGTGATGATCTTTGATTTCTTATGGATAGACTGTCCATTCTTTCAGATCCGTTGGGATCCTTTGACTGGCATTGACTATAGCAACCTTTCTTCTGGTGTGTAGTCTCCTCCCCTGGACCCTCCTTAGTTCTTCCTCTTCTGTTTTCTTCCACTAAACCTGAAGCAAAAAAAAAAAAAAGAAAGAGAGAGGAAGTTGGCTGCCTGACATGCTGTGGGAAATCTTCAGGCATTGCCCAAAGAGTTCTGTGTTTTCTCCAGCAAGTACTAGTATGTTAATTAAAAAAAAAAAAATCATTATCAAATTTAACTCCGTTAAGGGTTGTATTTAAAGTCCAAAACTTCATAATCTTTACAGTAAATCAGTTTGATTGAGCTGGGTATCTTCAACTACTTTTGTTGTTTTCATTTAGCAGCAGTGAGAATTTGTTTTTTCTGGATGAGTTCAAGTGGGGATCTGTTTCCACTGCGTGGATTTCTGCTGCCTTAAGAATACTTACAGATATTTTCTATGCGTGTTGGTGAATAACTGCATAATATGCTAGGTTTTCTCCATATTGTTACTTTTCATTCAGAGTAAATTTTTTTAAAAAAGTATTGAAGTATTTAAATTTGATGAGAAATATTTCACAAAAAAAATCAATAGTACTTTTTAAAGAGAAGTGCAGAAATTGCATAGTGGTTATGTTCACCAGGCATCTGTATACATTTTTGCTTGTTTGACAGTCTGCTTGCCTGTTTCATAAGAGTGTTCATGCATTTTATTTTTCAGGAATTCTGGAAGCAGTGATTTCTGTCATTCTTCATCCCAGCATTTCAGTTAGACTAACAGCGGCGTGGTGTTTACGCTGTATTGCGGTAGCTTTGCCCTCCTGTGTGTCCCTCCTGCTGGATCGTTGCATTGAACGTCTTAGTGCATTGAAATCCTCCCCAGAAGCAGTAACTGGCTACAGTTTTGCTGTTGCTGCTTTACTGGGTGCAGTAAAACACTGTCCATTAGGAATTCCACATGGAAAAGGGAAGGTATGGTCTGAACACTTTACTTATAGGCAATTCTTTGATGTTTTTGCAGTAATATTTGCATGTATTCTTTATGACATAATGATGTAAACCAGTGTACTGATGAGATTTTTTTTTTTTTCCTCAAGAGGAGGACTTTGAAGCATACCATAACTTAAGCAAGTGTTTTTCTCACACGTGTCAGGATTGTGAATTTCTCAGGAAAAGCCACCAAGGACTTTGTCACTCATACTGCTACCTTTTTCTAATGCAGACATTTGTCAGGGGAGAAGTTCATTTTGGGACAGAGGTCAGTTTTGTGGAGCTGTAAGGACTTAAACTGAACAGTCTAAGAAAAGGTTTACCTGGAGAAAACATTTCTTGAGTTACATTTTTCAGAATTTCGAACTAAATTCTTCACAGCAGCATCAGACTTTCTGCAGTTCTGGCCCAGTTTGACATTGGTTTAAATTAGGAAGCTGACATTTCAGCAGTGGTAATGGTAAGAAAAGGCTAGTCGGAAGTACATACAGCTGAAATGTATCAGCCTTTGCCAGAGGAAAAGAACTTTCGTGTATAAAAAATATCAGAAGATCATACAGATCTGTTGCGTGCTGTGATGTTAGAAATAAGTTTCCTGAAAGGAAGCTCATTCAACCACAGATTAAGCCAAATGAGTATTTCCCAGGCCCATCAATGACTCTCTAGTGTACAGTTTAGTCAGTGCTTGCACAAATAACAGCAGTTATGTATTATCTTGAAAACCTTTGGTCAAGTCCAACAAAATCTTTAATTAAGTCCAACAGATACTCACTTTCATTTTGTTTTACAGAATTTAAAAGAAACCAATTTCTTGCATTAGCATAGTCTAAGGTGCTTGTACCAATCTCTCCGCTAGCACAGATAGGATATACTGTGCTCTGAAGTTTTAGGGATCTGCAGATGTAGAAATACAGACCAGGAGAAAAAGCTGTTTCTGTCTCAGTGAGAACTTCATCCATGGAGTTACTCACAGCTGGAGGACTATGGTGCCACACAAATATCAGCAATATATGCCAATTCTCTGCATAACGTAGAAACTTATATTCTCAGTTCTGAAAATACCTGTTTTGGAGCCAGTGGACATTAGAGAAGAAGTGGCACACTTTGACACAAGGATTGTAGTTTTTTTTTCTTGTTGTTACACCACGGTAATATGAAAGGAATGCTTTAGTACATTAGCGGAGGTGTCCCTTGCAGTGACTCCAGCCCACCCTTTCCGTATTGTTGAGTACTAACAGTTCCATGCCACTCCTTAACAGGCATTGCTAGTTACAGTTCTCCACATTGAGTGTCCCAGCTGCTGAATTTATAAATGTAAAAAATAAGCCTGTTTTTCTTATCTTTTAAAAACTTTTCCTCATGATTACTGAAAGATCATGGTGAGATAACAAAATTAATATTGTTTGCCCAGTTATATAGGTAAGAAGTGCCATTCAAATACTAAACGCCTAGGCCGAGCTGAAGTTTTTATTTAACAGAGAAATGTAGTTCTTAACAAAGATTTCTTTTAGAGGAATAGAATAGGATGAAATAGGGCCAGGAGGAGGTATGGGAGGGCACAGAAAAGTGTGGGAGAAACACTGTATTCGGTACTAAGCTGGCAGGGGTGAGAACAGAGGAGCTGAAAAAAGCCCCTTTCCCTTCTCTCGTAGGAACACTGCCAGATTCCAGACTAGCTCCTTTTCGGAGGAGCTGAAAGAGACCAGTGTTAAAGAGAGCAGTTTTGAAAAAGAAATATCAAGCATAGACAGTAGTGACCTGGAAAGAAGCTGGTTTATATTAATGCATTTTCCTTTGAGAGAGTAGTTAGAGTTGCAGGTGGGACCTATTCAAGAGAACAAAATAATGAGTGGGTTTGTATATATTTAGCGTATTATCTATATACATATATACACTTCTATAAATTATAGAAGGAAGTTAGCTGTACTGAGGCTTTTAATAGTATTACTGATAATGGCACTTCTTACTTGTAATACTAATTTACAAGCAGTTTGTTTTGTCAACCAGGCATAATGCAAGATGTAAGAAATACTTTTTTTGTATATGTGAAACATAACTGAAACGAACCATTTGCAGAATACTTTTTGAAGTTGTAACCATACTGTGGTAATTGTCCATGGACACATTGTGTGTTCCTCCATGTAAATTTTAGGTAGCTCAGGCTTTGGTAACAAGTGCAGATTGTCACCTTGCATTTAGCATATAATAGCAGGCACATGCAATTATTGTGGGGAAGCTAAGATAGGGTTAAGTCTAACCGTACCATACCATTCTGACTTGTTTGTTTAGTCATACCATTTGTTGATTAAAAACTGCCAGAGAGAATAATAGACTTTATTCTAAAACAAGGATAAGAAGATCATTGCCCCTTTCACCACTTCTTGTGAGCTCTAATTCGCAGGTCTTGTGCTGTCCTTTTCCGACATAGTGGCATAATCAGAATATCAGAACACTTTTATCCTTGCCACACATATTCCTGTGAGAATTACCAGCTCTCATTTTACTGCTGATAAAAGAAGGGGACAAAGCAGCAAAGTAACTTACCTAGTATGCCACAGGAGCTTTTGAAGCTGTCCCAGACTAGTACTGAAGTTGGTCATTGCAACTTTGTGAGCCTGAGTTTCTTGCTGTAGTGTGAGAAGGCGGTGTCATTCTGTTTGGGGACGCTGAAATAGGATGAAGTATCGTGGCAAATACTATTGAAAAATCATTTGGTAATTACTAAAGATGCTGATGCTCTGTTTTTCTCTTTAACTTTGAAGGTAATCATGACAGTAGCAGAGGATTTGCTGTGCTCTACTTCTCAGAACAGTCGCATTTCACTGCAGCGAACGCAGGCTGGATGGCTGTTGATAGCAGCTCTCATGACATTAGGTAGTAGCTTTCTATGGTTTTTCTTAATTAAGCTGTTCTGTGTTCTTTCTCTGACTTTAGTTCTTTTGATTTTTCATTTAATTTAGCACTGCAAAATAGTTCTTAAAAAACAATATAAAGCAGAGTCTTTAGAAAAAGTTTATAGTTTCTTCCAAATTCGCTGTTAGTTCATTGGGAGTGATGTCTGAAAAACAGTCACTGGGGAGGACCGCTATTAATTAAATGTGGAAGATAAATTTCAAAGTCAATCTAACCAAATGTCTTTGTGGTCATGAAGAATTACACTGATATATTTTAAGATCTGTCCCAGAACAAAAGGAGCTAATCATTTGTATTTCCCTCTTGTCAGGCATTTGAAATCTTGCAGAACTTTCTGATATTTATTACTGGTCAGATTATTGACTATGATCACTAAATTACTCATGAAGAATGTATTTTATCTGTTTTGTTCATCTTTTTAAGGCACCTTTCATGTTTTCAGCTATTACTTCTGCGCAACAGCTCCCAGTTTTTTCTTAGATTAGGGAAAACACACCTTGTACAGTGACCTATAACAAATCTTTGCTTTTCTGAACATCACTATTACTTATTACATCTCTTTTATGCTGGTGATCCACAGGGTCTGTTCTTAGTAAAACAGAGATTATAGCTGGCTTGGTGACAGACTTGTAGATATGTCAGTGGGTATGTAGTTATGTACAAAAATGGAGTAACATGAGAGTAAACATTTTGAGAAATGGTATATGAGATGGCTGGGAAAGTAACATAAAGTTTTATTCAGAGCTTTAATGGTTTTGTGAATGTAGATAAAAGAAACAAAGAGAAAATGTATTTTTATCAATCCTTACATTGGCCTGACAACTGTCAACGCTTACAGGTCCTGCAGTTGTCCAACACCATCTGCCACGAATGCTGTTACTGTGGAAGTACATCTTTCCATCATCTCCTAAAGACCTAGAGATGGAGAAGACACGAGGAGATTCATTTACTTGGCAAGTAACACTGGAAAGTCGTGCTGGTGCTCTCTGTGGTAAGCGGGATTTACTGTGTCTTGCTATGCATATTTATAGTTTAGTTGTTTGATTTTCCTTCTGAAAGAGCAACAATACTTCATATTAATTTTTTTCACTTAATGGTAAAGGATGTATTCACTCCCCAACATAAATGCTTGTGTGTATATATATTTACCTATATGTATGTCTATATGCATGTCTTTGATTTTTGTAAAAAACAAACATACAAAAAATTCAAAGAGGATTTTACCTCTTCTTCTTTTAATCATTTGATTTCCAAATAGTAAATGATATCAAGAAGGTTGCTTCTCTTTTCATGTTTATATTCATACCACAGTAACGAATGAGGACCCACAGTAGGGTATGTTCTGTTGCTTATACAGTCTATTATATTTGGCAAATAGCAGTTCTATTTCCCAATAGCTGACTTACTGTAAGGAGAAGAGAATTGGTGAGTAAGTCAAACACATTTGTGAGAGTGGGAAGACTCAGGTAAAAATTGCAATGAGGAAGTTGCAATTCTCAGCCGGTAAAGAGTACTATGTATTTGGCTGCTGTCTGGTAGGTTGCATTTTTTCGTCATGAAGTATGGTGAATCTGGGTTTTCCAGAGATGACTCTAGTGATCCTCAAATACTTAATGTGTTTCAGTCCTGTGTTTGAGAGTACTGTGGCGTCCTTTGCATTGCGGGAATGTGAACCCTAGTATAGTGATCACCCCTCTCTCTCACCATTAAAATCTGTCAGAAAGCGTGGGATTCAATAGTAATTTCATTTTACAAATAACCTAAACAATCAACCTTAAAATATTTCCTTTTCCTTTTGGAAAAAGGTCTTTAATACTATATATTCTCTGGATGCTTTTTGAACTACTAACTGAAGTTTAATTTTCTACAAATAATGAAAAATTGGTGTGTACATAGAAGTTGTTTCTTGAAGTACAGTAGTTAAGCTAAATTTAAATAGAAAAGTAGCAAAGTAAGCAGTAGATCATCTGATCATCATCCTTTTTCCATTTTTTAGTTTTTTTGTTATTATTATTATTTTTGTTATTATCATTATCATGGAATTATCATGAAGTTGGGTTATATCCCATAACTCAACTCATAACAAAAAGCAAAAAATGCTTGCATTTATCTATGCAATTAAAAGTCATCCAAGCTGAGACAACAAAACAGTGCATCTGTAAATATGACTTTTTCAGTTCAAGGTTTTTGTCAGTTTCTTAAATTATTGGTCAAAATAGTTTAAAAAATGTTTGGATGCTTACTTCTAAATTATTAGTGAGGTAATAATGTGATTACTTCACTAATGGGATTTGTTTTCTTCTATATCTCTCACACTAAGTTAAAATCCAATTCCTTTTCTAGCTATCAGAAGCTTTGTTTCCCACTGTGCTGGTCTTCTTACGGATGAAGTTGTTCAGAGACTTCTTCCTCCTCTACCAAGTGCTGTTGATTTATTGACACAGTAAGTGTGTGTATCAAACTGTTAAATGAGATTCTGGTTTTGAAAAGCTACAGGCTAATCTTCTTGTATTTGATTTAGTGCACTTTCCAATGAACTTTATTTTCAAAGTAAAAAAATTAGCTTATAGATTTCAGCTGTATAGCTGAACACTTTAGCTGGCATAATGGTTCTTGCAGATACCAGTTTCGTGTAAAAAAGCTAGGGAAGATATTATTGCATGCTTTTGTTAAATTAGTGTTTTTATTCTGCTTTTTTAATCAAACATACACATTTGTCTTTAAGCATGATCATTTTTTATAAGATAAGAAAATGAAGTCCAAAGTTATTTTTATAAAATAACCAAACTTTTGTCTTTAGAAGTTTGAGCGGTTTTTGTATTTAAATTCAGAGCTAAGCTGGAAAGAGTTTTATATTTTTTAAATTTTTGCCTTCTGAATATGTAGTGATTTAATGTATATGGGCTCTAAACTCAAATTTACAGAGATATGTCCACAAAAAAGTTGATTGTAATAAATACAGGTACAATCAAAGGCAAGAGAAAGCCTTATTTATTTCTCTAGTATTAAATGAAAGAGATGACTGGGAATGGAGAACAGAGAGGTTCTGTCAGAACATATGAAATAAATTGTTCTGCTTCTACTATTGGTAATGCTAATCAGTACTGTACTTATGTGTAGATTTTAGAAATATTCGTTAGAGTGGTACAAATGAAATCACAGTGTTGCATAATGCTTAAAGTCTTTTATCATCTCTGATGTGCTTTTTATATTTTAAGACTTTCTTCAATATATAAATCATATGGAAATTCTTTAAAAACACCATCAACGGTTTACAGACATAAACTTTATGAATTATTAGCGGTATTGCCTCCAAAGACTTATGAAGGTATGTATTTCCTTACAAAGAGATAACTGTTAAAAATACCATAGGCTCATTTTTAAGTTTCTGTTCAACATATATTTGGCTAGCAAGGGTTAGTTCCATCTTTTCTAATAAACAAGTTTCGTTCCCTCTGTTTAGATTTGATGAAATTGTAGTGAAGTCGCTATGGTTTGAAAAGCTGATGTTCATGATCTTTTTTTCCCCCTCTCCCCTCACAAATGCGGACTTTTGTCCTATTTTTAGTTGAAACTTGAAGGCAGACAACCTTGCAATTTTAAACTACCTGAGGAATTTACTTTCTTTGATGCCTGTTTTACTTTCCATTGAATCCTAAGTCCAGGAAGTGTAATCTTAGCATAAACCAGTTGAATCTAGTCCATTAAAAGAGCATTATTTAATTGCTTCAAGTAGACTTATATATTACAGGTATATTCATCTGATTCTGTGCAGATTGTGGATAAAAAATTTGCATTTAAAGAAAAATGTCAAGAAAATCTGGGGATAGGCTCACTTTTCTGTAGCAGAACATAACTAGTAGTATATAAAACCAAATCCTCTAATTAATCCTCTAACCAAATCCTACTACTACGCACTGTAGTTAGACAGGTCTAACAGTTCAACTAAAACATTAAGTATCTTTGTCTTTAAATTGTCATGTGAGTACGGTTTGCTGTAGAGTACTGTATGGACTGAAATAGGAACCGGAGTGTTTCACTGCTGTAAAGAGAAGTACAGGGTATTTCATCAGGACAGAAGGACTATGGGCCAGCCAGCCATGGAACTGGCTGTGTCCTCTGCACCGTGGAGGGAATGCTTACTGAAATAATCTGCTCCATCTAGTGGTAACTGCTAAGTGAATCTTGATAAGGACAAAGGCTTGACCTTTGCCTAAAAGCTGTTGTCGCATTAAAAGTCTGTATGTAACACTTGAAACACAGTGTATAGTAGTCATTTGTGACTTGGACTTCAAAGACTGTCAATGACACCTCCATCCCTTACAGCAAGTTATTTCTTTGGTTCTTTTATGACAGGGGCAATGTTTTGTAGGATACGAACCTTTAGATTTCTGAGGCTGGAGATACTGGGATTTGTTTAGGCTCTGCTTAGTCCTTTCCCACTGTCTTTCTTCCTCTCCAGTGTTTCTCTGGCTGCTTTCTATTATCAATAAAAATCAGTATCTGCTCAAAGAGCAGAATTATGAAGGTTTACTGTGAGTGTGCATGAGTAGTAGATAATTTTTTGCATTGTTTCAGCAATGACAGGAGAAGAATGTATTAGGTTAACTTGAACATCAGTGAAAAATATTTAATGTTCCAGTTGCTGTCGTCTTCATGTGTGAATGGTTAAGACTTCAATTTAGCTGTCACAAAGTATGAACTTGTTAAGCTGGGAAAAGCAGGTTCTGTTTCTAAGATGTTGATTTGTATTCTTGATCATTTTCACATGTCATTAGTTTTGGATGCTGATGGGCTTATGTTCTTGCGGCTAGAACTTTTATTTCTTGTGAAGTAATATAAAAGTTTTAATTATTACAATGTCCAATTTGATAATTTCACACAAATCATTTCAGTAGTTTGAATTTTGGTTATTAGATTTGTTGATGTTTTCTGTGGTCTGAAATTAATGTGTTTTGTCAGACAACTCATTAGTGTTCTTTTCATTCTTCAGCTTTTTGTGCTTGTTATGTTCCACTGTCTAAACCAGAAAATTGAATACAACCGTTCACTTCTCTTGCTTAATAGGATGAGATGAATAGCTAGAATGCTGGAACAGCATTCTGGCCTAAAATTTTGAAGGGCTTTACACTGGGATGATACTATTTGACATGTTGAGGATGGCCAAGTGTTTGGGACTAAAATAAATGTTGATCTGGTAAAAAATTGCTGAGTATCTCCACTAAATTTTATTTGAAAAGCTGTTTTCATAGCAAGAGGATTTTTCAATCATTTTTTTTTATTGTGATCTATAGTAATTTACAAAAGAGCAGTTTTTAGTTGGTTTTAAATATTGTGGTTTTTAAAAGGCTCAGTTTCTGTCCCTTTGACATGGTATCTGTGCATCTTGGCATGTATTTGATAGTGCTAACCTTTTACATTTAGATTTGAGTTAAGCATTTTGGGAAAAATGACATACTTGCTCATTAGTAGGGAGGCAGGCAAAGCAACAGCTGCCTGCAGGGGAGAGAGGCTGCTGGGGACAGGAGTTTGGGGGGTAGGGGGAGGAAGTCAGCTTGCGCAGGGAGACTGAAGACTCAGGAAGGGTAAAATAGCTGGTTCCAGCTACCGGCTCCAGCCATACAAATGGCTCCGCTTCTGCTCCTGGGGTGCTGACAACCACGTTGTCCCACTTTTGGGAACTTCCGTGTGCTGAAAAATTATAAGCGACTTTAGTGCAAACGGGTAATGGTGCAATCATCTAACAACAAAACTGAATGCAAAGAACTGATAGGTGGAGTTAAACCCCCTTTAATGCTGAGATTTCCCAATTCATGAGGACTTGACTTTGCAATCTTAATGCTTTGGAGGTAAATTCTTATGTAATATTTGCACGAAGAGTGTGTATATTCTTTAAGATCAGTTCTGTAGCGTTTTTCAACACAACTTACCAGATAAGCCTGCCCTTTTTCATCAGATGTGCTTCAGCACTGGAAATGTTTTCTCACTGCAGGGACTATTTTAATAACCTAAAATAGTCTGACTCTGAATGCCTAATGTTGTTGTTTACCTATAATGCACAATCTTGTCTGAAATATTACATACAAAAATATGTGAAAGCTTTAACTACCATTGTAAATTATCATAATGTAACCTACAGTAAATTCCTCATGCTTTGCTTTTTGAGTGCAAACTCTTGAAATAGAGGAGTACGTTCTGCAGCTTTTGGTTATTTATCAAACTTATGGATGTTTTAAGTTACATCTGCTTGCCAAGTCCAAGTATTCCTGTATGGTTATGTAATACATTCCAAAGCATTAATTTTCAGGAAATTTGTAGTAGAAATATGGCTATGCTTGTAACTGCCTTTTTTCCTCTACTTAAATTGTAAATGTAACTAACTTACTGGATTAGCTGTTGTGTGGCATTATGCCTTCTATAAAGGTAAATATCTCTGTTTTTCAGCATCTAGATTGCTGTATGTGCTTAGTTTGCTTATCTTAGGTAGTGCTTGGTTGTTTCCCCTGTAGCGAGACTGTTCTCTGGTTCACTGTTTGAAGACTTAAAAGAACTGTTAGGTGGATATTGCTATTTCAGTAGAAATATCTTGCTCCCAGAGTTGCTTGTGACAAGTAATTAACTGAAAATTGTGAATATTTTTTTTGTTTTGAAGGAAGCTTCTGTGCTGTTCTAAAAGAGTTAGTGGCTGACTTGACTGTCCCAGATAGCCAGATCGATGCCTCTACTTTCTTGCTTCCACCTCTTTGTCATGAGAATGATCTCCTTTTACTTGGTCCCTTACTGCAGGAGACTGACCACCGATTTATCGAGGAGCAGGTATTTTTTGATCCAGTATAATCGTGGTATTATGCTGTCATACAGTTCCAGTTATTTGGGTCAGTGCTGGTTTTGACTTGGTCAAAAATATTGCTATCACTTTTTTCCTTCTTACAGCTCCTTTTAGGTAACAACATAGCTGGTGGCAGCCTGGAGTATGACCCTTACTCAATTTATGAGAAAGTTGCAAAAGGTGATTCAATACCTAAACCACTACCTCCTGTATTGTCTGTTGTCAGTGCAGCAACTCGTCTTTTTGGAGTTATGTTTTCCCATGTAGCAGAATCTCACAGGTAACGTAGTAACTGTAAATGTTGGGGAATTTGGGAGATGCTAAAAGATGTTCACAGTGTTTGAGATGGAACACAGAAGAACAAAATTCTGAAAAAATAATGAATTATATAAGCAGATTCTGTAAACCATCTGAATAATATAATTCAGACTAACAAATTATTAGACTTTCTGTTTAAAGTTACTCACGATGAAAAGGCACATCCAGTAAGAGGTTACTGTCGTCATAATAAATTCTGTTGACCAAGAAAAATAATGTTTTGCTTAGACAGCCAGGTCAAAATAGAAGTGATTTTAAGCGATATTACACAATTAGCATAGTGCTTGATACATAATTACTAAATGCATTAGAGCCAAAGAGGGACAAAAGGGGTAGGAAACTGTAGTAAAAAATAGCCCTTATCCTGCTCATTCTTTGTAAAAAGTGCATGGGAAGAAACAAGAGTGTGTGTTTTAACACAGTTCAAGGTACAAGAATGCTTGAAAGGGATCACAGACTTCACCTGGTTGTGTGTGTGTGTATGTGTGTCTCTTCCTTCTGCACACATGGCATTTTGGTTTGTTTCACATTTGTAAGCACACGAGTTGCTGAGGCGTGAAATTCCTCAAAATCTCTGCATGCTGTTGCTTATTCTGTGTGCTGCTGGTAATTTTCTTGAATGGAGCATTAGAGCAAATTATTTTTAAATTAAACGGCTCTAAGTTTTCAAAGGCAGCTGTATTTAGACCTTGTGTCATGTTCTTTATAGGTTGTGATGGTTTTGTAATTTCCTGTAAGGGATCAGTGCTTAGCATGTGAGTCCTGAGTTTTGATGTCTTCGCTGCTTAGAATGCTCAGAATAAAGCATAATCCCAAGGAAGCTGTTTGTATATGAGCATACACACAAATCAAGTCACCACGTGCTTTATGATACGTTCTTGTGACTTACATTTCCTTTCTTATTCTGTCTTCACTGACAGCTTTCTTTTTGGTGTTTTTTTTCTGTATATCTGGGCTTTTTGCCACTACTGTCACCAGGTTGCTGGTTGGTTTTCTTCACCTGTTTCTCAGGCCTGAACTAATTGCTGCAGATAACTGCGTTTTCCTTTTCTTTTTCTTTTCCCTCCTTCTTTCTCAATTGTAGGCCAAAATGCATCATTCCCATACACAGCTCCTTTTAATAACATCTGTCCGATGTTACTTAGATATAAGTGATTATCTGTGAATACATGTGTTATAAGGAAACATGGGCAAAAGGTTTGTGTTCATAGGGTAATGACCTATCCTAATATGGAATACAAAATTTTTTTTGTAGTAGAGGGGATGCCAGTTGAAGGAAAATGCTCGAGTTAGGGTAATAGATTTGTTCTGCCTCTGTTTCTATAATATATAGGCTTTGTTATGTGTTTTAAGATAAAATTAAAAATCTTGATTTGTTTCCTTAATTTTTAATTCTGTGGTTTCTTTTCTATTTTGTTTAAGGCTTCAGGTGTTAGAACAGTTGTTGAATTCCATAAAGCAAACAAAAGGATCACGGCAACAAATAGTACAGCTAAATGTTGTGTCTGCCTTTTCTACTTCCTTAAAGGTACCTCTCCTTTGTTTCCCTCCTTTGTTTCTCTCTGTTACTAAAACATGGCATCTCTTGGTAAAAATGTGTCTACACAGTCACAGTGAAGCTCAGTACTGTTTTCTGTGATAATATATTTTTTTGTGATGTCACAGTTTTTTTGAGTGCTGAAGAGTCACAGTTTAGTTTTTCCCTTGTTTTAATGTTAGGGAAATGCATTCTAGTACATTGTAGTATACTGTCATCTGTGCTAGTGTCATTCAGACAGGAGAGAGATGGAAAACTTCTGTTTGTATCGTTTCTGTCTTTGTCGCTGTCTCTTTCATATTTCTTCCTGTATAAAAGAAAAAGTAACGATTGGTAAAACAAAGTAATCTTACAACTATCTGCTATTATCTCATAACTATCTGCCATATGTTGATTTTCCCTGATGCTTTATTTGTATTTTCCACTGTTCTTGTGTAGTTTTCATTCTTCCCTTCTTGGACTTCCTTCAAATTAAGGCAAAATGTTTTCAGAATAGGCAAGACTTTGCAATGTACAATATTTGTGTTTGGGGCATATTTAATAGACAATCCAGAGAACTGCTGTAGTTTTTGCTCATACTCTTTTTTTGGACTAGCATTTTCCTTTGTGTCATTATTCTGTTTTCACTGGTTTTCTTTGTGATATTATTTCTTGAATTTTATGCTAGTGTGTTGGTTTATTATGTTCTACTGCGGTATTTCTTTCTTATGTTCTACAGCCAGTATTTCTTAAAATCAGAATGTGGAGATTATAATGTTGTGCTGTGGTGTACACTTACCTAAAGATAGACTTCTAACAAAATAGCAAATAAAAATAGAGGAATTCCTCAGATAAGAGGGGAAGAAAATCAAATTTCTTCTTCAGCTCTTGTAATTTTTGCTTGAGTGACAGAAAAACACATTCTGATTACTGTCTTACTGTTCGATATATTTGATATCTGGTTTTAGTGCTTGGCTAACTGCAAGGGAAGTTTAGGTCCAGAAGAAATTAGAAGGTCTGCCTTGACGCTGGTAATGGGTGCCTTGGAAAGCAATAATCCACTCCTAAGATGTGCTGCTGCAGAATGTTTGGCCAGATTGGCACAGGTGGTTTCTGACAGTGCCTTCACTGCTGGATTAGCACAAGTCAGTTTTGACAAGTAAGTCTAAAAAAAGTGTGCTAAGTTGCTGGTTGAGTTTATAAAAATGTTTGAGGAATCTACCTGGCCCCTATTATGGTAATAACTTTTAAAAGTTGGTTTCCTTCATGAATTTGATGTCACTTCGGAGATTAACAGGAAAAAGCACTGCCTGACTTCTGCATGTGTTTCTTAGTTTTGCTGATCTTTGAGAGGATTGTCTCAGTAAGCATGTAGAGTTTCAAATAAATTAAATAGGCTGATGTTCTAGCAACATCATTTAAGTGTATCTAAAATATTTTTGGTACTTTCTTCAGATAAGAGATGATAAATGAACTCAGAATTTTGGCAGTATAGCAATGGCTAATAAAATATTTTGCTGATTTGTAGATGTGCTTATTACATAGTATCAGTCTTGGTGATTACACTAACAGCTTTCTTTCCTTGTAATTAATAGGCTAAAATCTGCTAGGGATGTGGTATCAAGAACAGGTCATTCCTTGGCTCTGGGATGTCTGTATAGGTACCTAGGAGGAATAGGTTCTACTCAGCACCTGAATGCATGTGTTGGAATCCTTTATACTTTATCTCAGGACAGTACTTCTCCTGATGTACAGGTACTTGTCACTTATCTAAAAATGTGATGTTACAAATTAACTGATTTATATTCTGGAGTTGTAGTTTTTTCTTGTAAGAATAACACTTCACAACCTCTTAGACGTACCTCACAGGTGATGGCTGGAGCACAAAGCCAACGAAAACCATAGCCCTGCTCAAAATCCACCTTCCAAGCAAAAACTGTGATGAGATATGGGAGGTTCTTATTTAATGATCAGTGAAGCTGATAAGGCTAAGATATGCTGGCTTCAAAAACAATGTCTGATGTTTTAGGAATTAATTTCACATGCACCTGTACCTTGACCTTAACTAGATAGTACCTAGGTTTTTTTGTTCGTGTCAGTTTTTGCCTCTGCTATAAGGCTTACCTCACAGCATTTTTTCTTGAAGGGTTATGTGATAAATAACAGGGATTTGTAGCCTGAATGCTGTACGACTTGGTCAATATACTTCCTTGAATAAGGCAAGATGTTTTAAATTCAAATTATTTCTCTGTGGCTAAAACTGTTGTCTATCGGAATAGCTTTAAGAGAAATTGAGTGTATTCCGTGTAATAAATCTCAGTTAAAGATTTTTTTTTTTTAAGCTTTATTTGCAGTATCTTTACACAGAGAAGAACTATATGTTGACATGAAACAGATGTGGCTATAGGTGCAAAGTAACTGAGACTAAAACAACATGTTTTTTCAGCAAGTCTGTTGTATTTTTTCATAGTTCTCTTGTTCTTGCACATGGGACTAGAAGGAATTTTACAAAGAGTAGCATGTATTTGAGGAATAAATAGTCATCACTATTAACTTAATTTACTATTAGATTAATATTTTTTTAATTAACAGTGCCAAATTTAAAATGATTCTTTCATTGCAGGACATACAGTTCCTTGTAAAATATTCAAAATGGCTTATTAAGCTTCAGGTTCTTAAAGTTTCTTTCTATAGTCTCTCTGTCCCTTTGAAACCTAAAATGCAACTTCTATTACACTTAATTACTGAATTTCACTTGAATGATCAAATTTTAAGAAGATTTTGTGTTTATTCTATCATATAGACAGGACATGACTGCTTCTCTTATTTTACAGGCATGGGCACTACACTCTCTGTCGCTGATAGTAGATTTATCTGGCCCCTTGTATCACGTGCACGTGGAACCTACCTTATCTCTTGTTCTCATGTTGTTGTTGACTGTGCCTCCTGCTTACGCTGAAGTTCACCAAAGTCTTGGTCGCTGTTTAAATGCACTTATTACCACACTGGGCCCTGAGCTGCAAGGTACGCAATACACAATAGTGCCAGCTTTGTTTGGTTTAGCACTGAACATTGTTTGAATGTGTAATTCAAATTTTATCAACACATAAGTGCATACTAAGTTTTTTTTCCTTGTTGTAAGACAGTATTTCACAGGCCGTGAGTTTATACAGTCAAGATGACATGACTGCTAGTTTTCCAAAAATAGTCTCTTTTTGACATCTTTTCCTTTGTTTGAACTGGTTCTCCAAGCCTTGGGCTGAAAATTCTTGCCTTTAGCATGAAAACAGAAAGTATTCAGATTTCAGGAGTTAGGAGCCAGTCTAAATCTTAGTTATGATGCAGGCATTTGAAATTTGTATCTAAATCAACTTTTAGGTACCTAGACACTGAAATTTCCACAAAGCAATGTGACTGTTGCTCATTGGTATCAGAGTATAACACAGATACAGAAAGTATCGCTCAAGAGGATGAGAGTTCTGCGTGGCTTGGGAAAAAGACAAGTTATCATGTTTGGGGAAAATAAGTTGATGCTTTAAAAACAAACACCACCACCCACCCTCCCCATTTTTCTTCTGAATATAGGCAGCAGTGCGACAGTTTCAGCCTTAAGAACTTCCTGTCTCTTGGGCTGTGCGGTGATGCAGGATAATCCCGACTGCCTTGTTCAGGCTCAAGCCATCTCTTGCCTTCAGCAGCTTCACATGTTTGCTCCTCGACACGTCAATTTGTCTAGCCTTGTAAGCTGCCTATGTGTGAGTATACATTTACTAGTCTATATCCTTATATTTTAAAATATTTTGTTCAGAGACACTTAGAATATGCAGATGCTTCTTTAACCAGAGAAAATGATTATTATTTAGGGGTGTTTTATATCCTCCTACAGGCAAGTATTCTCTATTTTTTCATTTTTTTTCCTCAGTTTCTGCTTCCCCTTTGCAAGATGAGCTCATTCTGTAGAAATATTGGCCTTCTGAACCATTTGAAGGTGTATTCTGCTATTTTTATTGAGGCCAGTTGTCTGGCAGGATATACCATCCATTACAACTTTGTGCTGGATTTTTACCAGCTATTTTATGTTGGCCAGTATTTTTCCTCTGCTGCTTTTTATGTCTTAGGTGAAGGATTGACTAAAAAATATTTGTGTGTACTAATTACTGAGAATTGTTTTGTTTGGGGTTTTTTTCATGATGGTGAAAAACCATAAATGTGTCTGTTTTGTAATTTCAGTAGCGCTAATACTTCAGTGTCCTTACTTGTTGGCAGTCAGTATAAAAATTTCTGACACTTAAATAATAGTCAAACTAGGTGTTTGGAAGAAATAAACAAAACTGATTTTCAGCCTATTTAATGAAGAGGTGGAGGGGTTTGTTTATTTTTTTCCCCAAAAGTCTCCCTGTCTTTGAAAAGCTGGTGTTCTTAAGCACTTAGTTCCACGAAGAAAGGAAAAATATTTTTCTGGGAGTTACTAGCCTTGGTGGGTTTTCAGGAGCTAGCTAGGGTTGTGGGGGTTTTTTGGTAGGTTTTTTGGTTTGTTTGGTTTTATTTTTATAAGACCACCTAGTCTCCCTGTAAATGAGGGAGAAACAAAAAAACCTAGACAATAAAGTATGGTGGGTTTTTTTATTCTCTCTTGTCTATCTTAACACAGTTGTTCTTCACACCTTTCCTTGGGTAGCACTTGTATATCCATAGTAACCATATATTGATGCTGTATAAAGTTTAGATTTGTTCCATTTATCTTTATTCAGTTTGACTAGAAACGTGATTGTGGGAGCCAGGAAAAGTTCAAGCCCCACATTGTGTTAGGCATGGATATTCTAGTTACAGAAGAACTGGAACACTGAAGTGTCCTTTCTTTTAACGTATACCAGCTATGATTTTCTCTTCTCTGAGTAAAACACAATTTTTCTTACATTGATAAAATCACAACAAATCACGTAAGACTCTCTCTTGCTCGGGGGGGATGTCTTAGGATTTGGGATCATTTACATGTCCGTGTACAGTCTGCTTCCATGTCCAGTATGATCTTTCTAACTTAATAACAAGTACCTACTAATAAAGAGGATGTCATGATAAAGTTGTCTTGTCTATATGATACTACTAATTTTTGTTGTTTTTACAGATTGTCTCAAAGTACTTCATACAGTACTTTATGAACTTTATAATAATAATTAAATTGCTCAGTTAAGAGGCATGGCTCATGGCTCGAGTGTCTGTGTTTGTGCATTTGTACACACGTGCATGTTCACCTGTGCCCCAGAAATAATTGTGAGCTTCCCAGGGCAGGAGTCCACCAAAGTCAGTGGCCTTACATGGATGAACTTTTCTCATTCTCGTGAACTTGTTACAGAACTATGGCCAATGTTGCTGATACTGACAGTTCAGTAAACGTCAATACGTCTCAAGTGTCAGAAACAAAGAAGGTTTGGGGATATACTTTGCAGGTCTGTGAGGAGATTGTTGCATAAGCAGACTTCTGCATTTCTAAAACTCGCCATCCACCCACATAGTTTCCACCCACTAAATCACCATTTGCTGGGGAAGCAGGATAAACTATTGGACTGGACCTGAAATCTGCTCTTGACTCTGTTGTTGGCTTGCAAGGTGACTCTCAGCAGGTCATTCTCCGTGAGTTTAAATTTCTGAGAGAACAAGGTCTGACTGTCCTCCTTTGCAACGCATTTTGAAGTCTTAAGGGTAATAGAGTGTAAAAGCTGGGTACTAGATACTGTGGATGTTGACCACTGCATTCTTTAAGGCAGAAAAACAGGAGAGGCAAAGAATCTATGGTCAGATAAGTGAGCTTTTCTCTTTCTGTCCATAGAAACATGAATTCTCCCTCATAAAATCTTGAAAACAAATATGCAAAGAATTTTTTTTTTAGTAAGATTTTAACTCCCCTCTCCACCTTTTTTCCCCAAGGTTTCTGGAAAATTCCTGTGTCTTCAAACTTGCCTTTTTAAAATTCTGAAATAGATACTTTCTTTTCTTTTTTGAAAGAATGGTAGCATTAGGCATGCCAACACAATTGCTGTGAGCAGTTGCAAGCTGCTTCCTCCAGCTGTCTGTCCACCCCCTCGAGCATGATGCGGCTCAGGTCCCCAAAGTATTTGGGCAGTTCAGTTTGTGATTATGCTAGCACTAACAGCACATGACTTGGGCAATGGATACACAGCTTCACTGGCTTGTTTTTGGGTTTTCTTTAAATGGTGTGCATGTGGCTGTTACTATGTAGCTTCCCTTCTTCAGCTTCTGAAAGTATTCCTTGTTTGTCAATTGGATCTTTTTTCATGGGGCTTTGCATCTAACAGTAATGCTTATCCTGTCAGTTAAATTCTTGGCTCCAGCAGAGTAGAAATCATATGCTTTTAATTGTGTCTAGCATTAGCTCTAAAGCTAACTTATGTGAGCACAGGTGTCTAAAGAGCTTATCTGTGTAAGCTTATGATGTAGCAAACACCAGTTTTCAGCTGCAAGACATTAAAGATATTTTGAAACACAATAAGTATACAATGTCAATAACTGTGCTGCACTGTTGTCTTGTTGGTGCTGTTTAAGTACTATTTTTAGGGGCAGCTGGCTTGCACTTTGTGTCCAACATTTAGTATAAGATAAATGAACTAAGCAAATTAGGGATTTGGTATGTTTGAGATAAGATTCTGAATTTTAATATGTGCTGAATTTACATGTAATGGTCTCCATGTGTGGTTGGTATCACTGTGATATCTGTATTTTGGTTTTGTCATGACTGGTTTGTCATTTGTTTTTGTGCAGGAAATCTTGTTGGATAATTCTGTGTTGGTAGGTCCCTGTGCCTTGTTAATTCTAAACTTTTGCAGTTTGCAGTGGTGTTTTTAATTTCATCTTTTATCTTTTCCTTTTAACCATTTTAATGTAATTTCTTTTAGCATGTCAAGTGACATTTGATTGTCATCCTAACCAGATCCTTCCTAACTTTCTGCAGATGGTAGACATACATTTCATTTATGTGCGTAGTAAGCCATAATTTTGGTTTCAACATGTTAAGCACAGAAAGGAAACTGTTCGTTTAAGTTTGTATGTGATGCTTGCATTTTGTGTCTATTGCTTAGTCCTGTTCCCTGCTTAGACTGTGGGAGAATGAGAGAGATGAAAAACGTGCATCTTGCATTACTCAGTAGCCTGAATTGGATCCTCTGGTTTTTCCCTATTAAAAATGAGCACGCAATTTATGCATGTCCATTTTGCAGTAGAATGTATAGCCTGCTTGCATAAATGTTGCATTAAAAGCCTTATTGGTTGTTTTTAAAGTTTCAGTTAAATTATCTTGCAGATGTACTTACTGAGTCAGGTTTCTTTTCTTTTAGAAGAATTACTCAGAGATTGTATCTTTGTGTGTATTAAATCTGTAATTCTGAGTATTGTAGATTCATGTGCATGCATAGAAATTCAGAAGACGATGCTTAGTTTTGTTAATTTAATGAAGCTGAAAGTCTGTATCACTTACTCTTTTTGTCCTTAAGTTTTTCTTTTTAACTGTACCATAACTAATACATATTAGTCATTTTGACTAATGTGTATTGACCACTTGCTGACAAATGAGGAGCATAACCTGACTGCAAGATTTGCCTGCAGCAGACACTCAGCTCCGTCTGTTTTAAAGATGGTGACAGCTAAGGGTACACAGTTGCTTAGTTGTAGGGAAGAATTTTTTTGATGATAACCTAGCTGCATAAATATTGGTGTAGCCATCTTGTCTGGCCATACAGCTGGTTCATTTTATCTTTGGGATCCCCTTCAGGAAGTTCTTAAAATTGAAAGAAAGCAAATAAAAATCAGAAAGCTCCACTGTAACAAAAAAACTTGAGGCTATATCTTGGGTTTTTTAAGTCGTTTTCCTTGTGTCTGTAACATTGAATCTGTTATGATGTATTTTTCAGTATAAAAAACAAATACTGGCCTGGTGGTGTTAAAATATGGTGATGCTGTAAACTTTTTTGCTAGAAACTGCTCAGGAGAGCTGACATGTCTCAGTGTGACGCATTCGCCAGTAGCTCTCACCCTTCCTCTCACCTTCTCTAAAACGTAATTTAATGTAATCTGCATATATAATATTTTTGTGATGTAGTTGCAGCAGTGTTCTCTTTGCCCTTTCTTCGAAACTTCCTTTCATGCATGGAGTTCAGATTTGCTAAAGCCTGATTGTCTCACCCTTGGTTACATTGCTGTTTCTCGAGTTACATCTGAGGATAATTTGAGTAATTTTCTCTTGCATGGAGTTTGCAAGCCCATTATATATACCCTGTAGTCAAAGAATAGTTAATTGTTCACTGAGACCACAATTCAGCTGTTATTGAAGTTAATTGAGGTCTTTCTACCAATATCGGTGGGAGTTGGATCAGGCCCCTTTGGAGAGAAAATGTTAGAAGTACTGATATGTTGAAACTGATCACAGGAAAATCTTTCATATGGGGTTTAAAGAAACAAACAAACAAAAAAAAAACCCTGAGAAAAACAGCATCAATTACATGCTTACTGACTTCACAGGTTTGCCATAACTACAGTTGTTCAGAAAATACCAGCCTTACTGAGGTACTGCTATAAAGGTTTCTTAGCCATCTTACTGTTTCTTCTTGCATGTTTCAGGTGAATCTCTGTAGCTCATACTTATTATTGAGACGTGCAGTGGTAGCTTGCTTACGTCAGCTTGTGCAAAGAGAAGCTGCTGAAGTATCAGAATATGCTGTTGCATTAATTAAAGAAAGCAGAGAAGATTTTACTCCAGGTAACACATTGAAGTTTTGAGATCAAAGAGCCTGACACTTTGATAGTGAATTTTAAACACAGTCTGCTACTGGTATGAAAACTTCGCTACATTCTTGAAATCTTTAACTCAAAAAGGTTTTCTGCTTTGGTTTGCTATGTAGTACCAAATTATGGAAGCATCTGAACCCTTGCTTAGTGATAAAACAAAGATACAGTTGCTTTTGGTATACTGTAGATAGTAAGGGTCACTAAATGAGAGTTCCAGAGAAACCTAAGCCTATCTAGCCAGTAGATGTTGTAGTAACTGCTTCATAGTCCTGCATTTTACATGCATATTCATAATTTTATTTTCCCACATAAATCTCCTCTTAAATTAAAGATCTGTCATTGAGGGAAGGTGTACAAAGCCTGTTGAAGAAAGTTTCTGTTGACTTCTTTGGAGAACTAGTTAAATAATGAGCAGCTGGGATCTCTACAATTTTTAGCTTCCTAAATGTTTGGGGTTTTTGCTAAAATGCCTGAGAATGATCAGTAGTTCATCCTCATGTGCCTGCCTGTGAGGGGATGATGGTCATAAATGGATTTCAATTCAGGCTTATTTGGAAGTTTTCAGAAAAGACAGACTATAGCCATTTTGTAAAAATGCTGGTTTTGAAAATTCTAGTATTTGGCAAATAAATATTGGTCATATTCATTTAACAATTTATTTTTGTGTGTCTGGTTTTGAGCTTTGTTGGAGAATAATTTTAACTTCCCTTTCAAGTTAAAACATTGTTTTAGAATTACCTTATGAGTCAGTGTGAAGAATCAGATGGCCAAAGATAGTTTTTTTCAGGAGCTCAGATGCTGTGGTGATGGTAATGCTGTGAAATTCAGAGTAGGATTCTTTTATTTTTTCCCTTTTTTTTGCTGTTGTTTTTCTTCCTGTTGTTAGCATGTTTCTGTAAAAGTTCAAAGTTTGTTTTGTACTCAGATGATTTAGAAAGGGTATTAAAGCAATTAATACTATTATTTCAAAAGTATTTCAGGGCTAGATACTTGTTGTTCGCAAGATACTCTCTGCACAACCTTCACTGGTGTTTCTGTGGGCATTACTGCAGATTTGTGATGTACAGCGTTCAGCTCACAGACTTTGTTCTTAGCAGATGTTAACATCAGAGAAATAGGCCTGGAGGGGGCATTGCTGGGCTTGCTGGACAAAGAATTGGATCAACGATTGTGCCAAGATATCAAAGAGACTCTGACTCATATGCTTACTTCAATGGCAGTTGAAAAGCTCTCTTTTTGGCTGAAGCTTTGTAAGGATGTTCTTGCTGCCTCAGCTGGTAAGTCCTAATGCACTTAGTTGAGAACACAATGAAAATAAGGCCTGCAGCAGTGCAGTGTGTGTCACTGAGGGGCAAGTAGTCTTGTTTCTTGATTGTTTGACATTTGTGAAGTGTGTCATCATCCTTCATGTTGAAACTTTGGACCCTTTAACTTAGTTCTTTCAGAAGGAATATGACTTTCTCATTTCTGATTGCTTTTTCTCTGTTGAACAGGTTTTTGTAAACTTTTTAGTATGTCTTGCCTGTCATATTCTGGTTGATTTTTAGTCCTAATGCTAACTTATTTCCGTATCAGAAATGGAAATGCAGAACACATTTGAGCTTGTGGGCCCTGTGCAGTTACCTACAAGAAAAATATTCAGACCGTCTCTCCTATTAGTAATAGGAATGATGCAAACCTACTATAACATAATGAAACTCCTGAGCAGATAAAATTAATTACTGTGCTGAATAATGTGGGGGGAAGAAAGTTCTTTGCTTTTACCTGCAGTGCAGGAGTAAAACTTCTTCGATTTAGATTTTTTGATTGGGAAGGGTACCAGCTTCTGATGTGTCACATTTATTTTAAAAGGATTTTTTTTCTTTCACTTCTTTCACTGCAGTTCTTGATTTACTTTCGTGGTGTTGATCTTTTCTTCCAGCAAGTAGTATCAACTAAATGCAGACGGTTTTGTTACATTCTGTTTTTAATTCTAGCATTTACTTCAAGACACCAAGGTTGAAGGGAGTCGTAGTGACTGGAGGCTAGAGATGGACTTTGAAGAGATTTCCTTATGAGTCCGTCTGTAGTTTTCAGTTACAGTAAGAAAGAATATTGTATTTCTTCCTTTTTTTTTCCATCTGTGTCCTAAATATAGATTTCAATACAATAACTTCAGTAGATACCACTCAAGAAGAGGAAACTGCCAAAGTGGATGATGCATCTGTATTAAAGTCTGACAGTGATGAGAGGTTCCATCCCTTCAGTAATCCACGATGGTCTACCAGAGTTTTTGCTGCAGACTGTGTTTGTAAAATTATAAGCCAGTGTGAAAATGCAGGCAGCGCACATTTTGACGTAACTTTGGCTCAGGAAAGAAAGCAACGTGATTCAAGAGGTATGTGTTAAGCACTGAAAGAATTTCACAGCATGCAAAGTATGCTTACTATAAATGTTAGCTGGTTACATCTTAGTGCGATTCATCGTAAATTTGTTGTTTGCAATCGTTGAAAGCTTTAATTATTCTGATTAGAAGCCTATATTTGTTAAAGTTTAGGGCAATTTTTATTTGCCAAAATATTGGCATATCACTGCAGAATTTACACTCACTTTCCTGGTTATAGCACTATGGCATACGTGTAGGAAGCCATTGTTTCTCCATAAGCATTGGCAATCAGAAGTGACAGCTGGCACCAGCCTACAACATCACAGTTTGGTATCTGGCAGTATGACTAAAAAACTCCACTTTTTTTCCCTTCCATAATTTGCATAATTACCAGTAGAAACACAGCGCCAGTTTTCAGTACCTCTCTATGTTTATCTGGAGGTATTTTCCTCAAAACTGTTTTTTAGAAAATCTGGCTCATACATAAAGATATCTATGCTTTATTCTAAGTACTTTTTTTTACATTCAAATGGAAAGGAGCCTAGATTAGCTAACATAAGATGTCCAAGTGAGGTTGTTGTCTGTGTAAGCTGCTGTAAGTGAATCCTTGATATGCGGTGAGGTAAAATGTAAAACATACATTTGAAAATGTTGGGAGCCTAAATTTAATAAAATGATTTTCTTTTTTAATTTCTGCTTTCTCTTCAGATGACTTTTTGGTATTGCATTTAGCTGACTTGATCCGTATGGCTTTTATGGCTGCCACAGATCACAGTGATCAACTCCGTCTTTCTGGGCTTCAAACATTGCTAATTGTTGTTCGGAAGTTTGCGGCTGTTCCAGAACCAGAGTTTCCGGGTCATGTAATTCTGGAGCAATATCAAGCCAATGTAAGCACCATTGCTAATAACCTAAATGAGTTTAGATTTGCAGTTAATCGCTAAAAGAAACTTGCTTTTTGCAGTGCATAGTGCTAAAGTTGGGTTTCGGTTAGTTTGTTACTGAAACGATTATTAATTTCTTCCCACTTCCTTAGAAAGCATCTTTTCAGTTGGCACATAATGTTTTAGCCCCAAAGTTTTTCAAGTGTCAGCATTTTTCCCTCTTCCTTATTTGAATACAGGAAAAAGAAAATAGAATATCGAGGGGTTTTTTTGAAAGCATTGGTTTTAAAGTGTGGAGGTCTTGCAAGAAATATTAGAAACAACTTTTGTTTAAAACTCTGCTTAGAAGTAAGTAGCCTTTGCACACCAGAGATCACACTAGGAGATCCTGGTCAATAAATAAACTAGAGGAGGTAAAAGCATGGATTGTACTCATAAGGTCTATTTCAGTTAAGTCTTGGTTGAGACTTACAGAAAAGATGTCCTCATCATTTTTCATTCCAGACTGCGCTTGCGTTAAGTATGACAGGCAGCTATGCTAAGCCTCATCTGGCTCCCATTCTTTAGTTTCTAGCAGGCATTGAATAAGTCAGATCACTTTCTCTCATAGAAATGGAGAGATCCTGACATGGAAGACATCCTAACCCACTTTGATCTTGCTTTTGGTGTTAGAATTCTGTTCCACTGGCATTTCTTTGTGATAAAGGAGAAGTGCCTTGACCTAGGCTGGAACTACTGAGGAAAAAAAATGTCCAAAAGCATCAAGCAGGTCACAAGTAGAGCTGTTAATTCTCCTTTTAACCTTCACTACCCTTAAAGTGTTTCTGCTAATAGTACGCATAAATCTTCTCATCAACTGTTTCATAGAAGTTGAAGAGATGTGAAGCAGTTAAATATCTAGTCTTGTCATTTTTTTTTCTCATGACAATAACAAGAAATAGATGGATGTAGATTTTTCCAGACTCAAGTAATGGTTTCCAGAAACCTTGTTCAGAAATTCTTAAATGAAGTCTGAGCTTTAGGGGGGTCTTAAGAAACTGTCATTAACTGTCATTAAAAACAACTCGTTTTCACTTCTTTTCACAAACTTGTATTTTTAGTACTTATGCTACACTTTCTACTTTCATCCCAAAGAGCATCAGAGTTTTCAGGTATCAGCTAAAGCAGCAAGGGAATTTTTCATTAGCCTTTAGTGAAATATCCTTGAACAGTGAGAGTAGGTAAAATCTCTGCAACCTGGTAAATATATGTTTGTGTGTTTTTTATTAGGTGAATGGGGTTTGTACTCTCTCACTTTGCAAAGTTGACCAACTTCAGATGTTTGTTTCCTGAAATCTGTGTTCTTTCTGAATAAGGAAATGTCACTGATTAGGTGCCTTGCAAGTCTTTCATGGATTGGAACATTGTTTTTTCTTTTGAGGGCTACTCATCAAGTTAAGAGCTCAGGAAGGAAGAGGTTTCTGTTTCAGTTTTAGACTGTGCAAAAAACAGAATAAACTTTGAAGACCCCTCTCGGAGAGAACCATGTCTTCAGTGTAAGCAAAACAGAAGTTGACTGCAGCTGTCTCCCTGCTCTTTAACCCCGCTGAAACAGCCTGTGGAAAAATGAAAAGGAAACTATGCTTTATAAAGGAAAACTGCAACAAAGCCTGCTTGTGAAAAGTAATTATTTAGTTAATTGTTCACGATGTATTAAATGCTGTATAACTTCTCTTTAGGTTGGAGCAGCGCTTAGGCCTGCCTTTGCTCCCGAAACTCCTCCTGATGTCACAGCAAAAGCATGTCAGGCAAGTGTTGAAAGTCAGAAGTCTGAAGTAACAGACCCTCTGAAGTTTTCTTTTTGCTCGATGTGCCACACAAGAAAAAGGAAATAAATCATCATCTAGCCTCAAATCCTCGGTGCACACAAAATGATGTCACCCATGTTGCCTTTATATTGTAACAACTCAAAGATCTTAGGCACTTTAAAAGCTTCTGAGAAAATTTGTAGCAGTTGGTACTTTGGCTGTTATTTATGACATCCCTCTAATGTTTTTTGGTTTTCATGACTTACGTGTACTAAACTGTAATGTCATTTAACATGGATTATTATCCAAGAGTAACTGTATCTCCATAGAAATGAAATGTGCTTTTCATAATTTTAGAGATGAAAAAAGAGTATCCAGTGGTGTTTGGCTCTTGTTTCTCATTATTTCTGTTTTACAACACTAGGTGTGCAGTGCCTGGATAGCAAGTGGTGTAGTAAGTGATCTTAATGACCTTCGAAGGGTTCACCAGTTGCTCGTATCCTCTTTGATTAAAGTGCAGGCTGGAAAAGAAGCACAAAGTCAACAATATAATGAGAGCACCTCAACCATGGAGATACTGGCTGTGCTTAAGGCTTGGGCAGAGGTTAGTGTAACAGCTCTGTAATGGTAGTCTTGCTATCTGGTAGGTGAGTTGGAACCTTTCAGACAAAATGATTTCAGGAATTTCGTACATGCTTCATGAAATAGAAGTTGCTGGTCCTGTGCTTTGCTTTGATACCTCTAAACAGTACATGAACTTTGTAAACTTGACAAAAGCACTGCTAGTTAAAGTTTGTATTATACTATACATTAAGAAATACGAATTTCTTAACATGTTCTAATATTTCAACATTCCTTTTAAATTGGCATGGTATAAGTGGTGATGGTGATGGTCCACTGAATGTACCGTTTTAAATAGGTGTCATTTTTCTCGTTGTCTATTGGTATTTAATTTCTTACAGGTAGTACTTATAAGTTAACAATGTCAGTTAGACACTGCACTGGCTAACTGCCTTAAAGTCAGCTCATGTGAATGCCTGTTTTAAGACATGTAAATGCAAGGTTACATATTAAAAAATAAAAAATATGAACAATGTACATAACCTCTAGAAGAATGTGTCTTGGCACTGATAATGACCTTGGATGCTGACAGTTGATAACCAGCTAAATATGAGCATATTATATAATTAATATTATATTTTTCTGTATAACCAGGAAGCTATTTCGAAGGAGAAAGCAGGCAATAGATAGCTTTTATGTGAACATTTGTAGAAAAATATACCAGCCTTTGGTGTCCGTACTCGAGAAAGGATATTGGCAAATCAGGAAAGCCATTGGAGAAAAGCTAGCAAGTGAGAATAAAAATCCTGAAAATATACTTACACTGAGAGATTTAAGTAGATCAGTCTATTTCATCTAGTCAGGAAAAGATAAGGTGTTGTGATCAATTTAAAACTATTACATGGAGAAAAGGTTTTTAATGGCATATAACAACAACCTATCACTGATCAGAAACCGAAACAACAAAATTCAGACTAGATGTGAGGCTCAGCTGTAAGAAATGAAGATCGGTAAATTGTTCCAGTCTATAATAGACTATAGTAGTCAACCCACTACAAATACTAAACTTGAAAAAGATACAGAAATCGTCATTGCAGGAGACGGATACTCACAAAAGGTAACTTTAGATTAGTTGAGCTGGTCTCCTGTGTCTGCTTTATATTTGAGGAGAAGAGCTTCCCTCTATGGGCATTTTGGAGAGACCAATGAGGGCTGCTGGTCTGAAACATTCTCAAGCCAATTTTTTTTGATAACTAGAGAGGCATCTAAGGAAGTTAACCTTCTCACATTGAAGTTAACTTAGTGATGATAACACCCAAAGTTTGCAAATGATGTAAGACTGTACTCTTCATTCGTTACTGCTAACACTGAGTAATACATAGTTTTGAGAACTTGGTTGCAAGTACAAAATATCATTTCAGTTTAAAGAAGATTTAGGAATGATTTGACTGTGGTTTCAGTGTCATGATTATAGGTACATTATTTGATAGTAAGTTCTTCAGTCTTGTCACTATAACAGAGTTTGATTGTTGGAAGCTGAAGCTGGACAAGTAATACATTAATTTTTAAAAGCAAGGAAGTTAACTGCAGCTATGTTTAGGAATTGTAGTAGATTTCCCTTTATTGGCACTTTTGCATCCAGATTAGCTGGGGGAGTGGATTCAGAAGATTTAGAAAATAAGTGGTTATTCACCTGTGCCTACTGGACTTGAGTCAGGAATAGATTCTAGGAAACCTCATGGCTGTTCAATAGGCAGCCATGCTAATCATCACAATAGTTTTCCAAGTGTTGATATTTGTAAATCTCTCTCCAAATATATAAACAGGTTTACATAGTTGCAGTTGAAAAGCAGAAAAATCAAAGTGATGCACACAATCACTGTTTAAAAATTGCGAACTCTACAGAAGAAAGCTACAGAGATGTAACATCTTCAGCCAGTGGAGTTCTGGACTTAGTACAGGCAGATCTTGGAACACTAAGCAAGCTCTGGCTTGCTGCACTTCAGGATTTTGCTCTCTTAACTTTGCCTTCAGAATATGCATCGCAACTGCCTGCTGAAGGTAAGAAGGCAAATCAATTGTATTTTCATATGCAATTTGTAAGTGCACATTATTAATGTCCGAGCTGACTTGTGCTAAGATCACAGTAAGATTAAATTGTAGAGGGAACATGCATACTTGTGTACCTATCTGAGGATAAAGACTGCTTTTGAGAACAGGCTGCACTGATGTGAAGAGTAGTTTGTTTGGTATTCTTATTTGTCAGGTAATTTTATCATTGAAAGAAGAAAAAGGTAATTGTATTGGATTCTATCAAAATAAATCTAAATGACGTGCCCTCGTTAGCCTAAAAAAAAAAAAGTTATACATAAAATATGATAAATATAATTTCAATAAAAAGAAAAACCCCCTCTTAAAAGAGTGAGAAAATATGGTAGTTGAAAACAAATGACATCCTTAAAACTGTAACTTCTCTTCTTGCAGGTGGTACATTTTATACAGCAGAGACAATTGAAAATGCCAGACCTCATTACTACAACTCCTGGGCGCTGATACTTTATGCTGCAGCATTATGGCTTACTAGCACAGGTTTCATCATTGTTGATCCAGATGAAGGAGTTACTAATCTCTCTAGACCTGTCACTCCAACTACAATGTGTCAAGATTCTTCTACCAGGCCCTTGGTGAAATCTCCTGAGGATGTGAATACTGACAGATTTCATCTTATCTTGGGTTAGTGAGTGCATAATCTATCTAGATGCTGTAACCCAAAATGTCATTTTAATAGATAAAACTGTTAGCATACAAATATTTAATTATTCACATTTAACTGCATTGTTGAGTATTGCATCTCTTAGAAAAATATACAGTCAGAAGAATTTGAAGTCCTAGTGAGAAAACTGTAGGACGTTTTCCCAAATGTGGTAGAAAAAACACCCAGTGTGAGCTAAACAAGTCCTAAACATGCAAGTTCAAGGGTGGATTTTATTGCGATTGTAGCACTGCAGTTACAGAGGGTACAGTTTTACATCACAGAACAGTGGGTAGGTTGGAAGGGACTTGTGGAGGTCATCTCGTCCACCACCCCCTGCTCAAGCAGGGCCACCTAAAGCCAGTTGCTCAGGACCGTGTCCAGTCAGCTTTTGAGTATCTCCATGGATGGAGACTCCACAGTCTCTCTGGGCAACCTGTGCCAGTGCTTGGTCACCTTCACAGTAAAAAAGTGTTTCCGTAAGTTCACATGAAGCTCTGCAGTAGCAGAGGCTAGTCAGGCAGTTGAATTCAGTCCCAGTTCTCTACATCTACACAGTTAGGTGTTTCTGGCTGTATTTTTTTCTTTGGTCTGTCTTTTGTATCCTTCTTTTGTAATCCCTTTTTTGAGTGGGTTTGTATGACCCAAATGCGCATGGCTTCTTTTGAACCCCAGTCTTCCCCGCACAGACCCAGCTTCCTTTTGAACTCCGTTGCTCCCTCAGTTAAAAGTGGGACCTCTGGTATAAAAGCTGCTCATTTCCACTGCTTCTTATACTGCTTGATTAGTGCTTCAAGTTCCACATGCTTTGCCGTAGACACCTGGCTTGTTTATTCTGCTTTAGAACATATTCACAGAATCACAGAATGTTCGGGGTTGGAAGGGACCTCTGTGGGTCACCTAGTCCAACCCCCCTGCCGAAGCAGGGTCACCTACAGCAGGCTGCACAGGACCTTGTCCAGGCGGG
>Ga0065711_1027178_pt1 | contig 53113 bp, 41 predicted proteins | sample Hoacrofraction12_FD_59098 | JGI IMG/M metagenome (GOLD analysis project Ga0065711, IMG submission 59098) | Hoatzin crop microbial communities from Cojedes, Venezuela - Epithelial fraction 12 v2 (version 2) | ecosystem: Host-associated > Birds > Digestive system > Esophagus > Crop | place... | reverse complement strand
ACTTCTTCCCTCTGAGGGTGACGGAGCACTGGAACAGGCTGCCCAGGGAGGTTGTGGAGTCTCCTTCTCTGGAGATATTCAAGACCCGCCTGGACGCAGTCCTATGCAACCTGCTGTAGGTGACCCTGCTTCAGCAGGAGGGTTGGACTAGATGACCCACAGAGGTCCCTTCCAACCCCTACTATTCTGTGATTCTGTGATTCTGTGACCCTGCTTCGGCAGGGGTGTTGGACTAGATGACCCACAGAGGTCCCTTCCAACCCCTACCATTCTGTGATTCTGTGATTCTAGCAAGCATGTCATTGCATGGACTGCATTTTAAGTTCAATGTTTGCTAGCAAAGGTAAAGACTGAGATGCTTAAAGCTTTCTAATTAAAATTCAGTGCTCTTGCTGTCAAGTTGTGGTAAGATTGCTGTAGTAGTTAATTTCAGTTGCTGAGGCTTACTCAAAACGGTTTGTGTAACCTTTTTTTTTCTGTGGTATGTAGCAAAGCAAGTTAGACCTCTTGCTTTACTAATTTTTATCATAACACAGTGGTCCCCCCTGAAATTACAGCCATACAGTTTTACAGTCAGCAGTAGGGGCTGTAAAACCAGGGGGAGAAGGTTTTGGCTCCATTCTTAGAAACTTGTGAAGTGCACGATGTGGGAATATGAGATGGGCTGGGAGCAAACCCTTTTTCTTGTTTGACATCTGATGCACAGCGGTCGCTGGCTGGCGCGGGCTGGGCGGGCAGGCTGGGTGAAGGCTGTGAGGAGACGGAAGGCAGAAGGGGACAGGAGCTTTCTCTGTGCCAGCCCGCAGGTCTGCAGCACACATGGAGGTAGGACACAGTATCCGAGCCCCAGATATTGCGTCCCTGGCTCCTCTTCTGGACTGTTGTGTGTGGAGCTTTAAATCTCCAGGGTTTATGCTCTCCCATAACGAGCGCTGTCAGCTTGAGAGATGGTCTTAGTTGTTAGTAGAATAAAAACGGGAGAAAGTGGTTGATGTGCAATACTTGGGAGGGTTTATAGCTCTTTGTTTCCCTGTCCCACTGCTATGGATACAGCCTGCATCAGCAGCACAGGAGGGTGCTCTGACCAACTCCTGAGCAGTTTCTTAACTGCATCCAGGTGACTGGGCTCCTTGAGTTTACTGGAGTCCTGTTGTGCTAATCGTTGTGGGAAGGATACCTGATGGCAGTGTTAGGGCTTAACTGAGTAGGTAGCAGAGATAGGGGATAAGTAATAAACGTGTCTCACAGGCAGCGTAAGCAAGGGGGTAGCTTTTTTTTTTTTCTCCTGATGTCTATTACTATTATTATTATTACAATTCCGGTTGCTGCTTGTAACCACAGAATAAGGGAGGAAGCTGGGAATGGGGTAGGTGCTTGCAATTCAGTGCATTGCTGCGCTTCCTGTGGGCGTGTGCCAGAGTGGTTTCTATGCCTTTCTGAAAGTGTGTGTAGTCCAGTGGCTACAGCATATGGCTTTAGATATAGCTTCACTTGTGTTCGCTTACGCTGAAGTCTGATCTGTTGCCATGTGAAGGAACATGTTGTTGCAGAGGGTCCTCAGTCGGCTTGCTTGAGGATGGTGGGTCTGCAGTAATCTCTTTGAGTTCCAGGTCTGAGGGGGGAGATTTGATAATTTCATTCGTTATTTGAGTTATTTCAGCTGCTTGGCGTGGCCTAGTGCTGTTGGGGTTCTGAGACACCGTGGAGAACCTGGAGGGGGAGATCATTCAGGGCACGGGAATATAACACAAAAAGGAAGGTGAAGAATGAAAGAAATTGTAAGGATTTAAAAAAAGAGATGGAATGTGAGATAAATGTTGTTTGACTAGCTGACAGCCTGATTGTTTGATGAAGTCTGTCTGAAACAAGAGATTGACTCACAAGTCAGTTTGCATTGTAGGTGCTGCAGAGTTTCAGCTTGTAATTGCCCTGACAGTAAAATTTTATAATCCTCTCTTTTTTTTATGCTGAGCAAATATGACTGGTAGCTGAAATAAGGTTTTGGAAGTGGTATGTTTATGTTTCGTCTGCAGCTGGCAGAGGAGGGATGATACTGTGAGCACTCAGTGCAGGGATAGCACAGAGCTAAAAAAATAGGACAGTAAAGGCTTCTGCAGCTACGTCACGATAGGTTTGGCGTCTTGATCAGTATTTGCATTTGGACATCATTTTTGTTCACTGAAATTCCAGCCATATCCATTCACCTCAGTCTTTACCTCTGCCCTGCACCAGGGCTTTTTTCTGTTTTGTCTCTGTAGTCCTTTACAGCCAGCTCAGTGATCCTTCTCCGCTGGAGGAGGGTTCTCCTTGGTCTCCCTCTATTCTCAGGTTGCAGCAGGTCACTGTAGATTAGTCTTTGGGGGAATGGTTTCCTCCTTGTAGGATGCCTTAAGACCTTCAAAAGCCCTGCGTCTCCTTGCTGCCCATGGATCTGGCCTGCGGTGCTGCAGTGTGGAGAAGAGACGTTCCTCATCCTGTGCGCAAGGACTCTCTTTGGTCTGGCTGTAAGGAATGCTGCTGTGCCAGGGAGGTTTAGCTTTGCTTCTGGTTTAGCTGTTGGGACAGCTGCATGCTGGCGCTGAAAACAGGGGCTCTTCCATTCTGTGTATGAAGACAGATGGTTCACAGCCCTGTGCTTGAGCTACTGACAGAAGATTTTGGTCTCATCTGTTTCCTTGCAATGATCTTCTGCTAGCTCACTGAGAAAGCAGTTTACTGCTTCCCCCCCTTCTTCACACCACCACCCACCCTTGATCTTGTAGAAGTTGCAACTTCTACCTCTTTGCGGATCATAAAAATATCTTTTTTGTGTTCGTTGCTGGGTTTGGGGAGGTAACCTGCTGGCTAGAGGAAGGTGAATTTGTTATAACCCTCCAGCAGCTTTGTAGAGTGATAGTAGGAGCTTTGTGTTTTGGTTACAGCAGTATATCCTGAGTTTCACGCTTGTGATCTTATTCCTATTGACAATAATGCTGTCGGAAAAAAGACTAACAAATCAGTAACTGGTTCAGTCAACATTTATACAGCTTTGTAAAGGTTTTCTGGAAGACCCAAGCGGCTTAACAGAAAGTCGTGGGCAGAACAGGTTAGTCTGTGTAAAGATGTCCTATGAATTCTCCCTTGAGTATCAAATTTACACTGGAACAGTAGTCTCAAGCTTTCAGAGAACTTGTTTTTCACTTTGTAGCTTGTTTTCTGCACTTTCAGGTGTGCAGCCTATTTATTTGTACGCAACTGCCATGATGTGGCTTGCCCCAAGCTTATAACTTGTGCTTTGCCTAGACTATTTCCTTTCTGCAGTATTAACTGTAATTGATCTTGGGTTCAGTTGTACGTACTTGGTGTTTTTGTTCTGTTGACACAGTGTTTACAACAGTAGGGTTCCTGTGCATGACTGGAACCCTAGGTTTAACAAGAATAATAACAAGAATTGGCCAGGTTTTTTTGCTATCTAATTAACTAGTGGAGATACGGTACATGATGTTCTGAATGCAGATGACAGCAAGCATATTTTCAAAAGTTAGCAGTCCCACAGCTGTACACCTTTGCTGCCAAAGCAGAAAGGGCAGGGAACGATGTGGAGATCCTAACCTTCATTTCACCTTTGGAAATGTTCTAGCCTGTATTTGAAACACGGTGCGAAGCAAAGGAAATCTTAATTGCTTCTGTCTTTGGTAGGAGTGGTCTCCACGTAATTGTGGAGGCTAGCTCTGGAAGCTGTGAGGCTGGTTTGTGCCATCAGCAGTTCTCAGTGTTAAAAATAGAAGATGGGTTTGTGCTGAGTGCTGTTGAGATGGAAGTGCTTTAAGAATTGTGTGCAGCATTCCTTACAAGCCCATTAGGGGATGTTAAGGAAAAGTTGTTTTCTTGCTACAGCGATTTTGCGTTTCAACCAGTTTCTGTCTTTTCCTCTTTTTTTTTTTTAAAAAAAAAAACAAAACACCTGCAGATCAACTTGAACGTGTGTTCTTGCGTCTTGGCCATGCAGAAACAGATGAGCAGTTACAGAACATTATTTCCAAATTCCTACCCCCTGTTCTCCTCAAGCTGTCCAGCACACAGGAAGGAGTTCGTAAAAAGGTAAGGGTGCAATTTACCATAATGGAATGTTTTCAGGGAGAATGAAATGCCACTGATGTATCATGGTTTACTATGCTTGAATGTTCTCTGTGGAGAAATTTGCTCTTGAGGAAAAGTAGTCATGAGCCAGATAGAGAATGGGTTTATTAGAACTGTTAGGGCTTAAAGAAAACAGTCATTGTTTGTATCAACAAGGTCTTTTGCAGATACGTGGAGGCTGCAAGTGTTTCCTCTTGGGGCCGGCTAGCTATGAATTAGCTTGAGACCAAGACTTACTGCCAAAGAGAAAGTTCCCGTGGCTTCCAGGCTTCCATGTTAGGGTTGTTGTGCATCCACCTGACTTCTGGGATGTGTGGAGCAAGCTTGCTTCTGTGTGAAAAAGACCATGAAGACCTACTCATTGATGTCAGTCACTTGTCTGACAACAGGAATAGGAGCAAGGACTAAGCAATTTTGAAGATGGAGTTTGGTACCTACCTGAAGGAATTCAGTTCCCTGCTGCGGAATGCAGCTTTATCACAGAATTCCTTCAGGTAGATGTTAAATTTCACATCCAAAACTGTTTGGTCCTTGCTCCTATGCTGTAAACAAGCAAGGACCAAACAGTTTTGGAGGCAGAATTTAGTGTGTACCTGAGGAATTCAGTTAGTTTGTAGGATAAAAGCTCATCTGGACACACACAAAGGAGCACAGAGACACAGCAGCAAGTGCAGAAACCTTTATAACACCCAGCTACTCCCAGGAACATTGTAGGAGCCATCAGCTCATTAAAGGCCCATCTGCACAGGCCCAGGGGAACAGAGGGGCACCATGACAGGCAGGCAGTTAAGGCATCGCAGGAAGGGCCACCCTGCCCAGGTCTGTCCCAGGCCTGTCTGAGGAGAGCCTTAGCCCCACTGTCCAGGGGTGAAACCAATCAAAAGGAGTCAATGCCAGAACACCTTTTGGCCTGAGGGGGTGATACCTAGAGATAGTAGACACAGTGGGATGCAGGGGAAGAGCATTTTGGAGTGGCACAAGCCTTCAAATGAGATGTTTGGTGGAGGAGCAAAAGGCAGGGAAAGGGATGGACCTAGGTGGTTTGAGGAGGAGCAAGTGTGGGTCCCTAAGTGTGAAGCCCACTGGTGAATGCGTGCCTCTCCTGGTTGGACTTGGGGGCATGGAGCGGCGGCAGCCTCCCCTCTGCTAGGCTCCTAGGCCTGGGACTGATTCCCTGACACCATAAAATCATAGAATGGTAAGGGTTGGAAGGGACCTTAAAGATCATCTGGTTCCAACCCTCCTGCCACGGGCAGAGACATCTTCCACTACACCGGGTTGCTCAGAGCTCCATCCAACCTGGCCTTGAACACTGCCAGGGAGGGGGCAGCCACAGCTTCTCTGGGCAACCTTTGCTGGTGTTTCATCACCCTCATGGTGAAGAATTTCCTCCAAATCAGTGCTCTTTTAGTTTACAGCCATTCCCCCTTGTCCTATCACTAAACACCCTTGTGAAAAGCCCCTCTCCATCCTTCCTGTAGGCCCCTTCAGGTACTGGAAGGCTGCTCTAAGGTGACCCCAGAGCCTTCTCTTCTGCAGGCTGAACAGCCCCATCTCCCTCAGCCTGTCCTCATAGCAGAGGTGCTCCAGCCCTCTGATCATCTTGGTGGCCCTCCTCTGGACCAGCCCCAAAACATCCATGTCCTTCTTATGCTGGGGGCTCCAGGGCTGGATGCAGGACTCCAGGTGGGGTCTCACGAGAGCGGAGTATAGGGGCAGAATCACCTCCTTCGACCTGCTGGCCACACTTCTCTTGATGCAGTCCAGGATATTGTTGGCTTTCTGGGCTGCAAGTGCACATTGACGCGTCATGTTGAGCTTCTCATCCACCAGTAGCCCCGAGTCCTTCTCCTCAGGGCTGCTCTTGATCTACTCTCCGCCCAGCCTGTGCTTGTGTTTGGGATTGCCCCGACCCACTTGCAGGACCTTGCACTTGGCCTTGTTGAACTTCATGCAGGCCCACCTCTCCAGCCTGTCAGGGTCCCCTGAGGGTGTACTCAGTCCCACTATCCATGTTGCCGACAAAGACGTTAAACAGCACCGGCCCCAGTACCGACCCCTGAGGCACACCTCTCGTCACTGGTCTCCACCTGGACATCGAGCCATTGATTGCAACTCTTTGAGTGCAGTTTGAACTCTTTGAACTCTTGACCATGTACTGGTCATTCCCCATATTCCTGTCACCAGGCAAGGACCAAACGGTATTGACGGTGGAATTTAGTAGGAACGTGAAGGAATTCAGTGATGCAACTGCCTTCTGTAGCAGGGAGCTGAACTCAGTTTCCTAGCAGGTTTTTTTCACAGTTCTGTGTTCTTGCACAAGTCTTTTGTAACAGCAGTTGTGGGACTGCGTGAGGGGATCACTAAACCTAGTGTTAACAGCAGAAGAGTGCTGACCTGGTCTGGATTCAGGCAGAGGAACACCTGCTTTGTGTTTCCCGTTCTGCCAGGAGGAGATGACCAGAAGAGGTAGATGGGGCAGCAGCAGCTAAATGTAAGATCTGAGCAGCTGGATCAGAAGGCAAAGGATGAATTCTTGTCCCTGCAGCTGTTCATCAGGAGGAGCTGCCTGGTGGTAGAGGTGGACCAGAACCTTTCTGAGCAGAGTGCAGATGGACTGTTGGGGAGTGGTGGTGGAAGAGAAGCTTTCTATAATGCCCTCTTTTCTTTGTCTTGTAGAAATAGAGAAATGATCATGCTTTCCCTGGATCTATGAGCAGATTTCAGAACCTGCAAATAACTAGAACACAGATTTTTCTAAAAGTTCTGCACTAAACATGGTCCTGGCAGTGGTCACACAAAAGCGGATCCGTAGATGCGAAGCCATTCCACTGTGCTGAAGGGCAGATACTCCAGCTTGGAGGGTTCTGCTGAATACCTGTGTGCACTTGAAGCTGTGAAGAGAAGCGTCTAACTAGCTAGTGAGATTTCTTAGGGTAATTTGTATGATATTTTTTCCATAAACTGGAATTGTTGCCTATTTTTTTGGAGTATTGTGAGATTCAGGAAGAGGGGAGTACTGCTCCTTTGAAAATTGAATTTCAGGTGATCTCTAAAACTCCCACAGTATTCTTATGGTAAATTGTAGTTTTTGTGTTAGAAGGACTAATGAAATGTGTTTCATTTTCTTACTTCTATGTGTTTAAACTATAGATTTTTATCTATACCAGATGATGACAATATAAGCAATTACAGCAGTTCCCTGTACTTCTTGGTGTTTGCCAGATTCATTGCAGTCAAGGAAATTACCCTGGATTCTGCTCTTGCCATATCAGTGAAGGGGAGTTGACTCTCGTTATTTTGTTTTCACGATAAATTCAAAATGTAACTAGAAAGCTTGGTATGTGTTGATTTTTTTGTTTGGTATTTTTTTCATAGCAAAATAATTTATCAGTGAGAGAGCTGAGGGGAGGACTGTGTCCTGTGCCACTCGGTGGGTAAGGGGAGGCGAGCTTTTTCAGTTCTCTGCACTGTACTCGGGAGTCACGACAGTGACCTGAGGCTTGATGAAAAACAAAGCTTTACTTGGAATTCAGTGAGATTACAAAACATGGTAACTTTGTGACTTTGTAATGATGTTACTTTTAAGGCAGTGGGGTTAGAACAGGTATATAGCAGATTGACAGAACATTACCCTTATGTGCCTAGAAAGTAAGAGATAGAGAAAGAGGAAAACAAAAGGAAAAATACGAGAGAATAAATCGCCACCCTTGGATCCAGTGACAGTCTCTGCTGGTGATCGGGTTCCTTCTGTGGTGGGTGTACGCTAAGGAGCTTGCCCACTCTCCTATTCGTTTATTTCAGGGTTGCACAAGCCTGTGTGCTCGTTAGTTTCCCACAAATTAAACACACGTTGGCTAACCAGCGGTAAAACGTTTATACATTTCGAGCAACAGTCATCAGTACTTTCACAGTTACGCTTAATCACTCTTTCTCTCCATGTGTTCTTATATGTTTCGTCTCCATTTAAAGTCACAGCATCCTCCCTTTTTAGTGTGCATGTTCGGTGAGTAACGGTCTTTGCTTGGGCTGGGGTCTCCAGCTCAGTGGCTGTGATTTTTAGTATGATAATAGGGGTGGTTTGACGAAGGATGCACGAACTGTCAGTTCTGCTGCCAAGTTTGCAGCATACATAAAAAATTCTGATCAGCTGTCCTTCTCAAGGTCCAGTTGCTCCAGCATATTCTTGGTTAAAGATACCAAGTGTTTGTTCTTCTGACAGGGGGTGATTCAGTGTCCTCTGTAGCCATGGAGTTGTAGCCATGAGATGTTCCTTGTCTGGAACACTGGCTACTATTCAACAACACTTAATCAGCTAAGTTTTAGAGTTTGCTTAATTCGAGTTTCTCAAGACAGAGGTTTGAGACAGTTGTTCACTTTGATCTGAGGCCTTACAAACTGTCAGTTTTTTGTTCTAATGAACAATCACTGAACAATTACTGTGGAGTGTATAAACTGCAGGCAAATCTGCTCAACGTGCCCATTGCCTTTTTGTCTTGCTTACATCAGAACTCAGCTTTTCTGTCTTCTACTTGCTGTTGCTTTGCTGTTAATGTGATGGGAAGAGATCTTAAGAAATCTGATGCATTTTCAAACACTAATGACTAATTTTAAACAGAAACACCTAGCTTTCCAGTGCTAATTTTTCCTGGTGAACAATAAAAAATGTGCCTATTGTTCAACTCCAGCCTCAAAATCATGTTAAGGCAATGTAAGTAAAACAAAAGCATATATTTTTTTTACATAAGCATTCAGGTGATTTCAAAGCTGATCTAGTAAAGGCTAGTAAAGTAGATGAAATAGAATGGAAAGAGAAGGACAAAAGCTGTGTTTGCCCAGTGACTGACTATAGGCAGTGCCAAAACTCTGCCATCCCATGTCATGTCTCTTTTCTGCAGTTATTGTAGTAGTTAAAAAAACAAACAAACAAACAAAAAAAGTGTGCCAACATAGTTAACTGTGGTTTGAAAACTTACACTGTTTTAATTGAATTGACAGTGGAGCTTTTGATACTATAGGTATAAGAGCAAAAAAGAACATCTATGTGTTGCCAGTATTCTCCTGAAGTATAGATCAATACAGTTGTTCAGAGACCTCCTTTCACCCAACTTGAAAGGCACAGTGTAGTTTGTTCAATACATCAGATGGATTGACTACACTCTGATTTTACTCAGACTCCACAGACTGACGTTCTCCTCAAGCTTGTACTGCTAGAATGGAAAGGGGAAGTTAAAATTCCATTTTACTTCCTGCTGCCTTAACATACTGCTTTGCTGGTCTTATCCCTGCCCTTAATTTTGTGACTGTGGGGTCAATATTACCGCCTCATTCACACATTTTGAGATCTAGGATGTAGTCTAACTATGTGGATAAGGTTGCAATGCCTATACGTTCTTAATCCATTTGCTCTGAAAAGTTAATCCCTCTGCAGGCCACGGTTTGACAGATGAGTTAAATTAAACTCTAGGTCATCTGCTATCAAATCAGTTACCCTAGCAGTGTCACACAAAGAACTAACCCAGGGCAAATTCCCTCTGCTGGTTCAGATGTGGTCGAAGAAGCATTGATGTGCTGGCAGCATTTGTGCCAGACTGGATACTGTGTCACTTTATGCAGTCCGTGTGAAGCCAGCAAAAACACAAGAAGCAGTCATACTTAGAAGTGCAGCCATTTGCCTGATTCAGGTCGGAAAAGTACTGCTGGATGAGATCCTTAGTGCACTGATTTGATACTAATGATTAGAGAAGCAGGACACTAGATAAACCCTCACACCTACCCAAGTCCAGCCATGTGTTTTTACAGCAGCCACCGTGGGTAATTTTAACAGGTTCCTCAAACTGTTGTAGTCAGGTGTATGTTTCACTTCTTTCAGAAAAAAGTACTCTCTAAAATACTAAGGATTTGATCGCTGCCAGCATTACTTGGTTTGTCAGCTCACCTCTGGTCTCAATCACACACTTATAGTCAGCTATGCAGTTTCTTGGGATTATATTCTGGATGTTATTTTGTTTGATACTAATACAAAGATTCGCACATACTACTCTTCAAAGTTGGAACCTCACCGTAAGAGGAAACGGAGTATTCGGAGAGTTCCTGAAATAAAACTCAGTAGCAACAGAGTTACTATTAAGCAGGCATCCTTTATTACAGTGCTGGGCAGGACTGGGGATTGTTCCACCATGAGTGCTCCAACGATTTGGCAGACTTTCAAAGATTATGCACTATGAAGTCATACATATTCACAGAATTTCCAAGAATTCATCTACATAAACATATGATTTCTTGAAACTCATAAACATGTGCAAATGTTCAATCCGCATGCGTAGTCGTCCTCCTTGGTGGTCTTTGGGGGTCCTCCGGTGATCTCCAATAGTCTTCCTCACTTGTCTGCTAGTTGAACTTCCGGCTTCCTTTGTCCAAATATAGTCATTGAATTAGCTCATCAGTCCTTTGGCCTCAGAATACTACAAGGGGTTGGTTTAAATGAGTTCCTTGAATGCTTATCTTGGCACAGGTGTCCTGAGTCTATGTTATCAATGACTTACACAGGAAGACTAAAGAGCTTGCTCAAGGTCTGTTTTAATCTTGCCAGGCAAGAAGTCAATTCTGCTCAGCAAATAGCTAAAACTACCCTTGCAGGGGAGGAAACAAAAAATGGCTGCCGGGGCTCTGCCTGCCCAGGGCAGGGCTGCACTGTGCTCCTGCCTGACATTCACAGGGCTCCTGCAGGTTGCTCCTCTTGCCTGAAGGATCTCAGTCCTGGCTTGTCCCACTCCAAACATAGCTTTCATATGCTTATTTGAGAACTTTGTTACGGGTAGTGTTTTTTTGTTGTTGTTTTTTTGTTCTATGTCATGGATTGGAGTTACTCTACTGCCACAAAATAGAGCAGCAATGCAGATATCCAAGACAGGCTCAGTTCTGAGGGATAGTAACCAACTGTGTAGAAAGAACAGGTCATCCTCAGTAATCCTTTCTTCCTGACATTTCTGTTGATGGAGCTTATCGGTTTTGGCATGGTTTGGGACTTTTTATGTCTTTGTCTTAGCAGTGGCTAGAGACATGTCGGAGTGGTTTCAAGATAATACAATAAATGATGGCTGCCATTTTCTTAGACTGTAAATAATCAGGACGCTCAGGCCTGATAGGTTTATAATAGGCCTGCCTAGTGGACTGAGAGTGATGTGTGGAGTCCAAAGTAGTAAAATTAATGGTGTTTCTTTCAAGATTTTTGTTTTCCTCCTGTCAGGTGATGGAGCTGCTGGTTCATCTGAATAAGCGCATCAAAAGTCGTCCAAAAATTCAGCTACCAGTAGAGACATTGCTAGTTCAATATCAGGATCCTTCTGCAGTTTCTTTTGTCACTGTAAGTGTCTCTGTTCTTCCAAGAATAGTTGCTGATCTACTTGTAACAAGCAGAATATTCTTTAAAGCTGCTGTGTTTAGGTCTGTCAGTTTTCCTGGAAAGTATGTTACTGTCAAGAGGTTGATGTTTTAAGAGATTTTTTTAAACTAAACTTTATACTCTGATGTGAAACTTGTTTCATAAAGCAGCTACACTACTGATTCTGTTCAAATTACTGATAATTACTGTTGACATTTCATGAACGCATCAATTGTCATTGCTTGTATTGTGGAGGGTCTGTTTGTTAGTAGAATCTCCATTTTCAAGCAGCTACCAATCATTGTCCTGATATGTGCAGGATCAGGGTCTTAAAATATCATGCAGGATCAGAGTCCTACTTAAAACATCTATATTTTTCTGAACACATAAGGACTTGTATTTTTATGTGTTTTTAGGATCAGGACCTTAGCTGAGAAAGACAATGAAAAAAAAAAACTTATAAATGGGGAAACTTTACTAGATGGTTTCATTCAATGTAATTTAAAAAGTGAAAATAGTTGTAAAATGTTTTTGTGAAACTATGAAGACAGTTTTCATTTCACCTGTGGTAGATCTATTGTGAATCACTTTCATGAAAAAAGTGATCAAATCAGAGGGAAACTTGCTGTCCTTCTCGTTTGACTATTCAGTCATATGTAACATAAATGGAAAACATAGCATCTTAGAAACTGGTGGGGAAATGTTTAGACTTTGAACAGCGGTAGCATAGAAGTCGTCTCAGATTGTCTTTGAGAAAGTGGGATTATCCAGAGTTCACTTTTTAGAAATGACTGAGGGCTTCTAGAGTGCGTGTGTTCCGTAGAGCAATAAAAGAACCATCTTGTTTGAAGACAAACTTGACATAAACTGTGCTTTTGGCTGGACATGTTGAAAATCTGTTTCCATTCACGTATCTGAGTGATGCATGTTGTTATGTGCCATGAGGCTTCATAAAATTTTAACAAGTGCCATCTACAAAGAAGTGTAGTGTTTCCCTCTTGAACATTTCTTTCAACCCAGTTGTTGAACACGTAAGTCTTACGTCTACAGTTCTTGTCTGGGTTTGGATCAATGTGATAGCAGTTAGATAGTCCGGTTCAGTATTGCTCTGCTGTGCTGTTGTGTCACTGGACTCTATTTGGATAGCATTTGCAGCTTTTAATAACGATGATTTAGAAACACATTTTCAAGAGAAAACTTGCCTATGCTGCTGACTTTGTATTTATTCAATATTGCTTTCTGGTTTATTTCAGAAATAGGTGAAAGAGAACATTACATTTGCTTTCCTTGAACCTGTTGCTCAGGTAAAGCTGCTTTTGGTGTAACTGGCAGCAAATAAGAGAAGCTAGAGAGGGTTTTTTGCATTGTTGTTTTCTTTCTTTTAAAGTGGAGGCTCAGCAAGGCCTGCTCAGAAAGGCCTTGCTGAGCCTCCCCTTTAATAGCTGTCAGTCCGATGAGCCTGAGAATTAAGAAATTGGTCTTGTTGTTTCCGACACACAATTACATAACACAGCATACAAGAAGAGTTTAAAGAACAGATATTTATTTTGTGCAGTTGCAATACTCTGTGCTTTCTCCTCCTGTAGAATTTTACCATAATTTATGTTAAGATGGGATACCCCCGTCTGCCTGTGGAAAAACAATGTGAATTGGCTCCAACTCTTCTCACTGCAATGGAAGGGAAACCTCAGCCACAGCAAGACAGGTATAGCTACTTATTCTTGGTATTCTGTTGGTATCATTTTAGTGAAATAATTTGTGTCAATTGGTAAAAGATTTTTTTTTTCCTTGGTGGTATCTTCATTGTTTAGGATGTTCTTGGATTGTATAATTTGGATCAACAATTCAGTAGTTTGAGTGGTACTAAGAATTTGTGTAGTGTAGTGTTGTAATAATATACAGGATCTGCAGCATCATACTCATCAGTATGATAAGAGGGCTGTGTTATGGTGGATATGCCTGTCCATTTCCCCCATGCATGTTAATTCTGGTTTCCAGCTTAAGGCCAGGCATTCAGTAAATGTCCTCTGTCCAGCAACAGAAGAGCAGTAAATGTCTCAGATCAGCCACTCTAAATTGTGAGATGAGCAAAATTCCTACTGACTTGAAACACTAAGTTATAGTAAATAAAAAAAGATTAAAGTTGGGAACTGCTGTGTGCTAAGAACTTCTAGAAGACTATTAATTATGGACCTGCTTCTTATTTATGTTGTGTGGATTTCCACCATGCTGGCACGGGAAAATGCCGTTGGTATCGTATCTTCATTCACTTTACATCACTGTGACAGTGTAGAGGTATTTTTAAAATGACCTTACTGAAAGGTCTTGCAGTAAAATCTTGCTTCCATTCATGAGATCAGTGTGGAAATACTTGATTTCATAATTCAAATACTTGAATACATGGTCTTCTCTGGGACCATGGTTTTCCTCTGTCTGAAAAGCAATTACATGAGTGAAGAGAGCTTTGTGAAACCTGGCTATGCTGGTATCTAATCAATGTGTTTGTCTGTGTGCACTCTTTGATGAAGCTGAACAGTGTTAATCAGCCTCTGCTCTAGGTAGACTCAGATTTAAAATTTTAATTTTCTTGTGGATGAGACAGTCTTAGACTGTATTTTGTGGCATAATTTTAAAACATTAAAAGTCTGGACAAAGGTGGTGACTTTGTTTCTCCAGATGTGTATGTGTGTGTGCACACAGACATGTGTGTTCTCTTTTAAGCATACATTCTAATTTATCTTCTGCCTTCTGTTTTTAAGTACATCAGGTGGCAAATGGAGGCCACTGGATTGTGAATCAGTTTAACTATTATTAAGATTCTTTTTGCTGTTAAAGACCGGGTTTGTTCTTAAAGGTTTCTCTCTTGAATGTTAAGAATAAGCAGGTGTGTTTTTTTTAAAATGGTTGCAGTAAATATAATTGTTTTTCAGCCTAATGCATCTTCTAATACCAACCCTTTTTCATATGAAATACCCTGCTGAACCGCTGAAAGCAGCACCTTCTCCATTTAATCTTGCTGAAAAACCAAAGACTGTACAGCTGCTTTTGGACTTTATGTTGGATGTTCTTCTTATGCCTTATGGGTAAGTAAGAGTTAATACTAGTCTTCTCTAGTATTGGTGTGTTCTTTATGTGTGAAACATTACAGTCTGCATCCTTGGAAATAAATTTAAAATATGCTGTTATTTCCTAGCTTGAATGAAGCCAGTTACATGTTTTAGTAAGATACAAAGCAGGGTCCTAATTTTAGGAACGGGATCACCATCTTCCTTATTTAACAAAACGTCTTTTTTCTGCTTAATTAGGTGTTATCCTGTTCTGTCCTTGACCTCTTTTGGGATCAAAGTGAAGCTATGAGACATGTGAGCTGTCTGTTAAATAACCAAACCTTTAAAATAGAAGCCAGATCAAAATGTGTGCTCATCTTCCTGCGGCTGAGTTTTAAGTCTTATTCCTCCAAGGTCATAAGCAAGCGTAATCTCTGAAAACTTCTGCTTTTCAGAATTGAAACTTTAATACAAGATTTGTCTTTCATCTGTCTTCTGATGAAAAATGTTTTCACTGTAGTGGTGTGTCTTGGTGTGAGCACTGTTTCTGAGAGCAAGAATGATTTACAGAGCAACTTGTATTTACTGATCACTGCTTGTTAGGAATCTTCTAGTTTTTAAAATCAATACTTTCTCAAGATTTATTTTCCACTGACTTTTGTAGTGTCTTTGTATTGCTAGAGGAGCTTTTGCTTTGAAAGAAAATAAAAAGAATTTTATCAGTAGAATACTTTTCTTTTTTCTGACAGTTCATTGATTCCTGCAGGATTTTTCTGAGCACCTAACTGTTGCTCACCCGAACGGATTAACCTAAAGGAATGACTTTTAAAATAGTGAGCATGTGATGTTTCTCCATGTAGCTTTGCTGGAGACCATGCTCCTACCATATGTTTCGGGGGCTGCTTCCTTACCATTTGAGCATCTAGAGTTTAAAAAGCCTAGCCTGCTTCTCTGTTCACAGCTCACACTCTTCAGCTTATGCTCTTAGCTTCACCCTCATGCTGCTGTGGCTGTAGCTTCAGCAGATGCAGTCCTTGGGCTTTGCAGTGAGGCTTCACTTCCTTCCGTGCTTTTGTACTCTGGCCAAGCATGACGATTTTTAAATACTCAGAGGGTCCAGGAGGGTAGGGGTGAAGGTTTCGTTTTGTTACAAGAAGGTGCTCAAAGAGTGTCTTCTGCTAGCTTATGGCTCTAGATGTCTGTCTCTTGAAGTCTTGCTCCCTGGGGTGAGACCGTTTGCAGCTGTTTACAGCTAATTTATGCCTAGTGGAACTTGCTCTGTCATTGCCCAGTTGTGAGGTAGCCCTGCCAGTCCGCGTGCAGTAAAACAACCAGAAAGCCTAACTGTAGGGCTTAAAGCTCATAATTAAGTTGAAGCGTTTAAAGTTTTAACTAATGAAACTTTGGATGGATATTTATCCTTATTGTTGAGACTCTTTACTTCCTTTTGGTTGCCTGTGTGCTGAGTGCAGAACAGATTGTGTCTGGAGCAAAATAATTCTTTTTATCTGCACAACAATTTTGATGTCTTCATGTGTGGACTATCTTCCAAGGATACAGGGAGAGGTGGAGGTGGCTTTTGTGAGAGTAGAGAGATGTGCATAGGGCAGCTAGACTAGCCAGTCTCCAAGAAGAATAAGATCTGTAAATTTAACCTTTATGGTTGTTGCTTTCCTTCCCTGCCCAGCACTAAAACTGCCATTTTCCAAGACATTATCATATTATTTATTTTTTGTATCAGGGGTTGTTTCCTGTCCCATCATTGTGTTGCATATGCTTCATTATTTCCCATGTTAGGTTTGCATTTTTCATGGAAATCATACAAAAGTCATTAAAGCTTTTAGCACAAGTTTCTTGCATGTAGTACTGTCTGAGTATTCACTTCTAATACAAAAGAGATCATTCTTTCTGGTTCGTAACCTGAGATAACTGTTTTCAGAAATACCAGTGGACTCTTCCCTTTCCTAAGTGAGGTTTGTTTTCAAACAGTTATAATGAGATTATTATGGCTCTCACAGCGTATACTGGGATAACTGGTAGCTGAGTCTCAACTGGGTAAAATTCTGTCTTACGTTGAAGTCATGGTATTAATGAAAGAATACGTGAAGTTGGACAGGTTATATTTATTCCTCCGTTCCAGCATCTAGTTCAGCTGACAATGTGGATTGGTAAAGCCACTAATGAAACTGCTTTCCCACCTGCTTAGGTTTGTGTTAAATGAATCTCAGAGTCGACAAAACATGCCGTCGGCCCAGGGCTCTTCATCAAGTAGTGTGGGAGGTACTGGAATCCCTCAGCCGCCTCCAGGAATGAGCTTTTATGCAGCCAAAAGAGTAATTGGAGATAGCCCGTGGACACCAGAGCTGCTAGAACAGGTACTTGCAGCTGCGGGACTGCTCCTCGGTGAACTGGGGATGGTAACAGGGATGGCTACAGAAAGAGGAATGGAAGGCCAGGGGGAAAATAAGCAACTAATTCTGACCAGGTTTTTAGTTGTCCTGAGGGAATTTATTGAGGTACTTTGCATGATGCTTTAAGGAGCAGATGAGATGGGATGGGTGGTGCCAGCAGTTCTCAGAGCTGGTTAGGAAGCAATCATGACTGCAGCCTCCTCTTGCATTTTCCTCCTAAAGATAGTAACGTTGCAAAACTCTCTTAAGTTGACAAAGCATCCCTTTTTAGCAGAGAAGTAGCAGAGTGTCCTTAATTGTAATGCTGATACTTTGCCAAAAGAGACTGCATTGACAGGAGGCAAGAGGAGGGCACTGCTAAAGAGATGGAGAGCATGGGAACTCCTTAGCAAGCTGAAGCCATGTTTTCAGACAGCTGAACTGCTGTGGTTATTGTAGTGTATGCTTTCTTGTCAGTAACACTGCCTTTACTTTCCCCATTGTTGAACAGTGTAAGCTGGGGATAGTGAAGTTCATTGAAGCTGAGCAAGTGCCAGAACTTGAAGCTGTTATACACCTGGTTGTAGCCTCCAGTGATACAAGACACAGTGTTGCCACTGCAGCAGACCTTGAACTAAAGAGCAAACAAAGGTAAAAGTTCGGATGTTTGGAAAAAATGGTGCTAGTGTTCCTAACAAAGCTAGCTGCAATTTGTGTAGTGCTCCAGAGAGTACTCTGAAAGGAGGAAGGCTGCAGTCACCGGCGTACCTGCGAAGCTGCCATGTATTCACACAGGCCTGGAAGTGGTGTGGCTCACAATGGAGCTGACAGCTTGAGCTGTCTGTTTCCAGACTTCTTTGGTATTGTGGTATTCTTTTGAGCCATTTTCTTACTCCTTGGTTTCCAGATTGCCATCTGTGGATTGCTGATGGTCAGTAAGGCCTTAGTTAGTGGTTCGCCACTGGTCAGCTTATCTATGTTGTCTTTACGAGAAAAGTATACTTTCAGTTAATTTATTAAGGGAGTAAAGAGACTGTAATTGTGAAGCGGACCATAGCCTAGGAAGCTTGGCAGCCACTGCTTTCTGCATTATTAAAGCTTTTGATCGTCTACAGTCCACATTTCATCATCTGAAGACAATGTCTGTCTTTCACTGTCAAGAGGTCGGAGTAATTGCTCTTGGTACTATTTGCTGAGTTACTGATTGTACAAGGTTTGCTGGCTCATGTAGGAGATCTGGAGTGAGAGAAGCCTGCCTGTGAAATGTCTGGGTGGCTTCTGTATTACTAGAAGTATAGGACTGTTTAACTTGGAGTCAAATATGTAATGTGAAACCTTCTCCATTCGAATCCAATCACGTGCCTTGATCATGGCAGGGGAGATGATTCCAGTAAGTGACGACAGCCTGGTTAAGGAAGGCAGTCTCTCCTTTGCTGCTTGTCTCATCTTTCCCTTTGTGTTGGTATTTTTTGCTTGGAAAGCAAAATACATGTGTGGACAAAATGCATGTTAATATGCATGTTAAATGTCTTTTATGAGAAATGTATGGTACTTCACAGCTCACTTGCTTGGGAATCAGTAGCTTTACTGAAAGAAAGAGATGATTCTGTGTCCTCCACTTCTTTAAAGCAGGCATGCTTAGTTTTTTGTTTTCTGTGGCTTTTTTTGGGGTACGTGTGTATTCCAAACAGTCTCATCAACAGCTAGCATTAAATGGTTATCGTGGGCAGACAGGTTTGTCTGAGAGACCAAGACGAAATTGTCCTAGAATTAAAAATACCCTTTCCTCTATTAGAATGTCAGAGCACTGAGACTGAAGAATATGAAGAAATTTGTTAACAGCTGACTGTTCTGTATTTAGTCGGCAGACTGTCGTGGTTTGTATGTCTTGTTTCAGTGAGAGAGAAGGGAGCATGTAGGTTTATCACAAATTATTGAAATTATCTGGAATTATATTGTCAGAATTAGTCGTGATTATATCTTATGTGGATGTGGGTGGAGTGGTTAGATTTCAAACTAGACGTATTAAAACTCTGGGAAGATTATGAATATGATGCAAAATGCTGTAAAACGTGTTTTAAAAATAATCAGTGGTTGGAATCATAACATGTTGGTGTTTTTCTCTCTAGTTTAATTGACTGGAACAATCCTACTATCATCAACAAAATGTATAAAGTGTATCTTGGGGATATACCACTGAAAACCAAGGAGGTGAGATTTGCCTTCAAAGTTGCTTACCTGCTTAATTTCTGAAGCTGTTAGTTTAGTTGCCTTATTTGGAGAAGATATACGTATATTGCTTAAATCTATCATTTCCTTTGATCTCTGCTTTCACTGAACATTTTTGCTATTGCATAATTTTTTTTCTCTGTGCCAGTGTGTTCTGATTTGCAACAGAAGGCAATTTAGCTAACTTAGAAGTACTGCTGTCCAAAGATGCAAGATATTATTTCAACTGTGTTTCTGACAGGGATCTGTTCTGAAACCAGAAATGAAACGAGAATCAGTCAGCACCCGTGTTAAACTGAAGATAGTTCCTCATCTTCTGCGATCCAGGCAAGCTGCAGAAACGTTCCCAGCCAACATTCAGGTAATGCTTAATTAAGTTCCAAAGCTGCTTTTCCTAATGACCTAGATAATACAGTTCCTCCGGTACTTAGGGCAGGAAAGCACTGTTACTGATTCCAGTGCTTAAAGAAGTGGAATTAGTAAACCTTTGGAAGTGAAGCCAGACACTCTCTGATCTGCTCTTTATTCCTTTTGGCCAGGTGGTTTATGATGGACTCTTTGGTGCAAACACAAATGCAAAGCTGAGAAGTCTTTCCTTGCAGTTTGTGCATCATATTTGTATCATGTAAGTAATTCAGAGTGAGCACAGTGTTTTTCAGCCGTTTGCCTAGAAGCCACTCTGTTTACTAAATACATAACTGAACTAAGGGCAAGGAAAGAGTACTAAAACTCTGAAGTAGGTTTTTTCCCTTAATCCTGAAATCTGTGTGTGTGCTTGCATGCATTAAGGTGTAGTTTCTCAGCTTAACAAAGTTAAGAAAAAGTGATACTGAGAGAAGATACTTTTCAGGGATGCAAAAAATAATACTTTGTTTGTTGGTGTCTCTGATTTCAGTTGTCCAGAAAGTAAAATAAAGCCATTAGGCCCTATGCTCTTAAATGGACTTACAAAGCTGATCAATGAATACAAAGAGGTAAGCTGAAAGCTTCTTTACTGTAGACCTGTAATTCTTCGTACGAATACAAGCAAAAGACAAATACCTTTATGATGGAAACTGAGCAATCTCTTTTTGGTAGTTGCCTGAGATGGCTATCAAAGGATACTTTTTAAGAAATTTTGTTGGAAGAGAAGCAAATACTTTAAAAGGCTGTGTAGGAAAACTGTTTTATTTGTTAAACAGCTATGGATGGGTGCTTGGCACTATTTGCAATGTCTCAGGAAATAGAAGTGTTGGTAATCTAAAGACTGAGGCCAGAGTAGCATGTGGCTGCTGTTACTCATTACTCTGGAGCACACAGGGGCCTGAGCTCCAGGAGTATACCCCATTGCCATAAGGAGCTGTGTAGGCCTTCTGGTAATATCTTCCATCCCATCTGTCCTGGGATGGTATTGCTATGGGAAGGGTGTTACAAACAGAACTGCAAATGCCCATCTGGCCTGGAGAGGTCTTTGCAGTGCTGTTTCAAAAGTCAGTTTCCCCACGATGCTCCTGCATGTGTCTTTTGAAGGGCTGATGTTGCAGACCGCCTCTTGTGCAGCTTTGATCCTCTTGCTGGTTCATTTGAACTGTTGGATGTGACCTTCTGGCCTGAATTAGTGTTTGAACGCATGGGCCTGTGCTACCATTGGGAAAGGCATGAAAAACGAGTGTTCAGGAGGAAGTAAGCCCATCGATAAACGTGCTGCATTGGTCATCTGCAGGATTCATTGTGCAGACAGCTTCCTTTGTGTAAAGCTGCTGTTTAGGGCCAGTGGAAGGTTTATATCCCTTTGCTACTGTTTCATATACTTCCTGAATCTCCTTAACTGTCTCTCTCGAAATAAAATGCGATTAGCTGAGACCAGAAGGTGGATTTACATTTTGCCACCATTAGTATTTTTCTAGATCTTGTTGAAAAGCATCCTCCCTCTGTTCCTGTCTAATGTTTTTATTCTCAGATATGATTATTTGGATATGATTATGTTCCAGGATATTCCATGATTATTTTATGTTCCCGGATATGATTATTTTATGTTCCAGCATTCTTTGTTCATGAAAGCCTGTTTCAGCACTTTGGAGACAGGATTTGAAGTGAATGTTTAATTATAATTAAAGATACACCTTTATGTATTTCTGGGTTCGCTGAGTTTTATTTATTGTTTTATCATTCAAGGATTCAAAACTGCTGTCAATGGCATATTCAGCGGTTGGAAAGCTCTCCAGGTAACTGAAGCACCACTTAAGCAATGGGACTTTGAATAATTTTTACAGAGTAATCTGTTAATTTATCAGCAGCAAGCTTTATGCTTCCTGCCAATTTTGCAGTTGAGTGTACAGTGCAGAGAAAAGCATTCTTCTTGTGACATCTCCAGAGGTGTAGAAAGAAACATGTTTTTAGCTGATAGCTTCTGTAGCCGTGATTTAATGGCAGCTCATGAATTATGCACAGAATTTTAGAAATGGTTCCACTTTCTGGATTGCCAGAAACATAAATTTAAGGAATGTACAGCAAAGACCGGAGGGCGTGAAGCTAGACAAGTGGTATGTTCAGTGGTGTGCTGGTGAGCTAAGTGATTGTCCTTAGAATATTTTGCTTTCCAAACTGTGTTTGTGGGGTAGTGGGGTGCTGCTTCATGGTGGAAACGGATAAGATAGAGGAAACTTTCTGTGCTGCCTGTTTAGTGTGACAGTTCAAATGTGGGATGAGGGAAAGACGAATGAAATGCGAAGCATTTCAATTTAAAGAAACCAGAACTTCATGAATTAAAATATCTTGTTTCAGCCGAATGCCTCAGCTCTTTACCAAGGATATAGCACTGGTACAGCAGTTTTTTGAAGCTTTATGCAAGGTGGGTGCTGACGGGACTTTGGGAAATCGTTAATATTTTGTGCTGGTTTTGCTTAATTCTAGTCTGTGCGTGCTGTGAAGTGAAAACTCGTTTTTGTACTGCAGGAAGATGCTGATACTAGGCTTGCCATTCAGGAGGCCTTGTCTATGATGGTTGGAGCATACAGTAACTTGGAAGGAGCACAGCGTACCCTCATGGAAGCTCTCGTAGCTTCTTACTTGATAAAGGTATTTTCAGTGGAGTCATAATTAAGTACCTTAAAAAAAAAAAGAGCTAATCATTGTTTTCGCGTTTCCTAGCACTTCCGTTCGTATACTTTTGGAAGGGATCTCCCTTTTCTTACTGAACATATTGGCCTGTCCGGGAGAAGGGGGAATGTGTATGCTCAGATGAAATATTTGTAGTATGGTACAGTGGCTGTGCAAGAAGGGTGACAGTGCAGTTTTCTATTTGTGTTCTGTTTTGCAAAGAAACAAAGCTGTTGCAGTTGTGCTGTGTGTTTCTTGTAGTGTCCTCTTAAGAAAACGTTGAGAAGTAGATGCTTCAAGGAAGGTACCTTGTAAAATGCTTTGTGAAAGGGAGAGTTTGGTAGAAAGGATCGTTCACTGCTAAGTGGGGATTTCAGTGTGCTGTGTGATTTCTAACGTTAAAAGGCACCTGGGAACCTCCCCAGGAACTCAGCCTTGAGACATTAATCTGGAGGAAACCACACCTCACTGACTCTCTTACTATAGTGAGTATCATGTGTGTGTTCAGAATTCCCCAGAGGTCTGGGATTTCAGAAAGAGTGGTTTTTGTGTGCTCTGTGTTCGCATGGGTACTCGGGGTGACTGTGGAGGTGAATGTATTTCTCGTGGTTGCACTGGTAACTCTAAGAGACTATTTTCATGCTGGTGACTCTTTTGCCTGGGTGCTTCGAGCAATCTAGGTCTCCAGGCAATACCATTTTGAGACTGTCTGTCTGAACCCAGCAGAGAAGATGGTCACCGTAAGCTGATGTTTCTTTTCCACCTCTGGCTGTGCTGCTCATAGGCGCAGTTCTATTTCGTGTAGATAGAGGATATATGTTGTGCTTCATTTCAAAACTGCCTGGGTGGGGCAATTCAGATGTGTAAGAGTTAGCAATAGCCATACTTCATGATTTCCAAAAATGTGCATGTATTTAATTAATTTCCATCTCCACTTGTGTATATATGAGAAGCTAGCTTTTCCTTTCCCCTTCTCCTGCCATATGAAGAGTTAGCAAGAACGGTGTCTCAGAATGTCTGAACTCTTTAAGTCATGTTGGTACCAGAGCAGAAAACAGATGAGTGGTGGCTTACAAGTGGTGAGGGCAGGTCATTAGTGTGTTCATTTAAAACTGAACCATATGTTTGTGTCTCTTCTCTTTAAGCCTGAAGTTCAAGTACGTCAAGTGGCTGTGAAATTTGCTAGCACAGTATTCCCTCCAGATCATATCCCTTCCAGATACTTACTCCTGTTAGCTGCAGGAGACCCGTAAGTTGTTTTCCTTTTTCTAAGTTATTTTCATATACATAAACACATACATATATTTGCATCCAATATATATGTGTGTATGTATGTATGCACATAAAAACTCACTCACTGAAAATCAATTATAATTTGGAAATTAACCTTTACATAGAGGCATTCTTGACAGTTCTGTGGGGAACTGCTACTGTGCCCTGTGGTAGTCTTTGGCTTGGATTCTTTTTCTTGTTTCAGATGAACTGCTGTCACTAAAGCACTTCATATTATTGATCAGCTGCAATTGCTAAGTAAAAATGCATTAACTGAAATCACCTTTACAGTGGCTAGAAATTATTTTGTCTGGGCGAATTCCATCAATTTTAGCTTATTTTTGCAAAGAGTCAGGAGCATGCACTTGTGAGAGTTACCACTCTCTGCTGAGGAGTAGCTGACTCATTAAATTACAGTAATCCTTTAATTTGCAGTTTCTGTTACTGCGCTTTAAGTGGTGAGGTTTTTTCCAATTTACTTTAATTGCTCGATTTTTGATGCGACTAGCTATTGTGTAACTAAGGAAAGCTAAACAGATCAATTGCAACAAACTGCTCTGTCATTGCAGTGTCAGCACTGTTGCAGGAGCTGATCTTCTGCTTGGGTAGATAGTGATAAACCTGGTAGCTGTCAGCTGAAGCTTGAATATAGGAAGTGATGGGGAGGAGGAGCAGACAGGAAGACAAGGATGTGGGAACCAGGAACTGGTGGTGAACACTAGCAGGATGCAAGAGGAGCAGAAGTGGGCTGATCCAGACTGTTTTGCAGAGGCCACTCATCACTGTGCTTTTTCTTCCCCTTCTCTAAAATAAACCGTTAGAAGTTCTAATGCAGGATTATTTTTGCCTTCCTTTCAAAACAACCACTTCTCATTTAAAAACTATTCTCTCTCCCCCAGCTTCCCAAGATATCTTACTGCTCATTAAAGACCATTTGTTCTGTGCAAATAAAATCTGTTTCTCATCTGTTCTTCTGAAAGGCGGGAGGAGGTACATGGAGAAGCCCAGCGGGTGCTGAGAACATTTCCTGGTAAAAATGAAAAGGAGAGTTCTGGGAAGCAGATGCCTTCCTTCCCTGAAATGGTGCATTACATTCAAGACAAGGTACAGTGCTTCTGACCCAGTAGATGACAAATATGTGCCTAATGCTCAGGCATGTAATAAGTGTGGTCTTCCCTTCCCTGTATCTGTCTCCCTCACCTCCCCCGAGGAATAAAGTTAGCAAAATCACAATGAAGACCACGCATAGTATTCCATTGCTGAGATCAGCACTCATCGTTACCTGCTGCTGGCAATAATTGCAAGTGTTAAGTTACAAGGAGGCAAATCCTTTAACAAAGGGATTATTTTGCATTGATGCTGTTTGTGCAGATGTGTGGAGTGAGGAATCCAGTGCTCAAGGGTGATAATACAGCATGTTTCACATGTTCACTCATACACAGTTCACTCACAAACACATTCTTGAAGGGCTGGGAAGGGTTAGGAAGATCACTGTCTGGTTGGGCTGGTGAGAAATAATATTGTGCATAAAACAGAAAAAAGATTCCAGGCTAGGAATGGAGATACTGGAATAAACGAAGAAGTCTGGTTTGTTGACTTAAAGGCTTAATTATTCATCTTCATTGCGATCTGTGGAAGTAATGGCCAAGTAAGTAACTTTCAGAAGTCTAGTGGAATGATACGTCAAAAATTGTACCACAGAGCTTACCCTGGCTGTTTGCACTGAGAAATCATCTGGAGGGGTGTTAAAATCTAGTCTGTGTTACACACTTCTGTGTATACTAGCTATACTAGGCTTATAAGCTATAAAGAAGATGTGGAGGGTCACTGACAATACTTTTTTTCCCTCTGGTAGTCTACTTTTTAAAAAAATGCCAGAAGTATATAATATTGGAGCACATCTGGTTTTGCAAGAGATCTGTGATGGTAGAACTCATACCTGAGAGATTTCTCGTGAAATGTCGTACACTCTGCTGGTGTTGCACTCTGCTTGTATACTCTGCCGGTGTATGAAGTATTTGAAGCTTTATGAAAAACCTGCTTTTGTCCAAAATACTGGTTATTCAAGTAGATATAAAAACTTAAGAAACTAAGATTGAGTTTTAGTTAACACTATTAAATGCCTGTCCCCTTGCAGTTTTTTTTTAAATTTTCTTTGACTTCTGTAATGTGACTAAATAACTGTGGATCAACCTAGTTTAATCACTACTGAGAAGAACAAGATTCCTTCGCTCTTGGATGAATTTAAAAAAAATTTTTCAGAGCACTTTTCAGATCTTCCTTACATGTCCTGAAAGCATATTAAAAAATCCTGGAGGTACATTTCTTTGGTTAGTTATCTCAAAGTGGGAGTTTTCACATTTCATGAATAATCTGCAAGTGATGGAGATGTTAGAGAGATTTGTATGCATTGCTTGGCACAGCAGGCCAAGATGCAAAATGGCTTTCATGTGTGAGTTAGCGTGATCCTTCTCTCCCTCTGCAAGAAAGCGTATGTGAAAGAGTAGGACCTGATCTGCTGGGTGTGGATGGGAACCCGTTCTTCAGGGGAGTCGTCTTCTGGTTCATTAACTCAGGTTTTCACTATTGGTTGCTGATGTCATTGAAGTTACAGTGCAGCAAAAGATCTGAGCGTGTTAAGAGATGTGAGGATCTGTTGACCTCTGTGCAGCTGCCCTGTGTCTTTATTCAGATGCAAGGCTGCGTTGCTGAATGCAGCCCTAGCCCTGATGTGCACATCACCTAGAGAATACAGATACGCTTTTCCACGACATTTGCAGTGGGTGTTACTGGAAACATTCTTTTCCGATGTTTTTCTGTGGAATATTGCTGCTTGTCAAAGCTCACATTTCCACGGAGAGGAGTTGCTTGCCTGCTGCAGCAGCCTTTTACCTAGCAGGTAGCAGAGTCTGAGAGACTCCCTGGGCTTGGCTGGCGCAGGACGGGGCACCCACCTCCTGGTGCTGGAGAAGGATGGCTGCTCTGCAGCCTCTCCAGGCAGAGCAGCCATCCCCAGGCTTCCAGGCTGCCTGCCAGCTGGTGCCTCGGAGTTTGGAAGTTTATGAGGTATTTTGTTTTTAAATTCTAGAGCACTACTTTTTTCATTAGAGGAAGAAAGAATGTTGTCCTCTTCCAGCCTCTCCTGCTGTTTCTTCTCTTGAATTCAGAGTTTAGGGACATAAAGTTGATGGACCTAAACTCTACTATTACCAAGTGCGCTGCACCCTTCTTGTTATAGAACTGTTGTACCTTTTCAGTTGCTAAGTGTAGGATAAACATAGTTGCATCAGCAAAACTTTGTTGACCTTTCCAACATCTCTGCTCTTTATGGGTCCGAATGTTCCACTCTTAATATACTCTGTTGTTCAGGCCTTTCACCGAATGAAAACTCCAGCTAAATATATGACTGGAACTGCAGCACTGCCGTTCAATCCTGCCACATTTGGAGAGGTAATTGTCTTGATTTTACTTCCTTGTATGTTGTTTATTTAGAAGACAGTGTAAGAAGCGAACAGTTACCATAAGTCACCCTATATTCTAAAATTCCTCTTTTAAACAGATGTTAGGATTAACTCTCCATCCTTTATCTGCCTGTCCTTAAACAGCAGTCTGAACAGGATTTTCGGGGGGATGGACAGGAGGGATGTTCCTAAGAGGGCTGCCCCACTGCTTTCTGCAGCATACCTAATGTAATAGCTTGTCAGAGGGAGAAACAGTCAATCCTGTGCAAAAGGGCCATTATGTTCCTTGAGGCTGTTCTTCTCATAGCAGATTCCATGGCTTCGGTCATCTGTAGACACAAACTCAGAAGTGATGCAAGGTCTGTATTAGCAGTGCATTGGGTTGCATTTGTACGCCTGCCAAATTGGTATAGGGTACAGGCTGAACTGCCTTCAAGGAGGTTTCGTCAGCTAATGGTAAACCAAAGGTCTGTGTATGACTTAATCTTTCGAGAGTGATGCCGCCACTGTAGAGTTGTCTGCTTACACAGGCTTATTGCAGAAACTGATCCTAAGATTTGTTACACGTTATATTTGTTCCTGTCTCCATGCTGACTCTTCTGTCTAGATTTGATTGAAGAAGAAACTGTCTTGTTTTGGTTACATTACATACAGCATATTCCCTCTTCTTTTATTTTGCCTCTTCCATGGTTTTCCAAGTGCTCATGCACTCATTATCCTGTGTTTTTCTCTTCTCTACTTAGATAGTTCTGTATCTGCGGATGTGTCTTGCTCACAGTGCAGGTGTGGTGCCAAACTCACAGAGCTTGGCAGATATGCAAGATCATGCTCCAGCCATTGGACGTTATATAAGAAACCTCATGTCTGGCAACCACATATCTTTCTCTTCCTCTTCCTCATCAAAAAGTGCAGAAGCCAACCCTGTACATATATATATTGGCCTTCTTCAGCAGCTGCTAGCTGGCGTTGGAGGTAAGAAGCTGTGTGTGGCAGCATCTTGGAGTTAATAGAAAGGAGTTGCCAAGCCCAGCGCTTTGAACTTGGCTGCAGCAATCACAGAATTGCAATATGGACTATATACTCTTCAGTTTAAACTTGTTCTCTTCTATGCTACTGTGTCGGTAGGAGAAAGCAGTACAGTAAAATTGCAGCATCGGTTGACACAATAATTTAAAATTGTGAGGCCGTTGTCTATAACAGCTTCCTCACCAGTGAATGCTGTGTCTTCCTCACTCTGATAATAGCATATCTGTGACAAGTGTACTCTTAAAACACTTCAGTGCTTTTAGAACAAACTGCTACCAGAATGTTTGCTCCTATTAGTTTTCCTAGTATTTCTGAGCAGTACTGTACCCTATTATTCTGTATTGTTTGTTATCCCTACCTAGTTCGTTATGCTTTGAAATGCCTGATGCTTCTTCACCTCTTTTTGTCACTGATTGTTAGATTGTTGTAAATACTTCAATTGTTTAATAACCTGATTCTTTAATTACTGTTTAGGTTTGCCAGTCATGTATTGTCTTCTAGAGGTTGTTTCAGTGTATCCAGAAAAACTAGCCATCAGATTTGTAGACAAAATGGATTGGATAAAGGTAAGTTGAAAGCCCTTTTTTTGGTTTATTTGTTTGTTGGGGGCGGTTTGACATTAGCAAAATCTGACAGTTTCCCATGGTGGCATGGAGTGTTATTTCGAAGTATGCAAATAATTTGAAATCTAGTATTTCGACCTACAATCAACACCTCATAAGATGTTATATGTAGCAGGATTGATTTTTTGGTTCTTTGTTGTTACTGATTTTCTTCGATGATGTGCTGGGTAAGCTATGTCATTAACCCTGTTGGTATAGTAAGTCAGTTTTTCCACTTCATCAGAAGATCCATTAAACAGCAAAAGAAAATTCTGCAGATTTATGAAGGAATTGTGATATGACAATGGGAATGTTACAGTGGGAGGAAGTGAGTGGCTTCTCAGAAAATGAAATGAATTAGGTCCCTAATTGTTTTAGCCTTCTTGGGAATAAGCCAAGGAAAATTCTACTTTCCCTAGATTCCCTGCTCAGGCAACTTTCTGCTTTTTCATTACGTGCTTCAAGCATCCAGCATTTCCTAAGCTATTACAGGTTGCCTTTGGTTTCACTGGGGGAACAGGGCAGAAAAAAATACTTGGTCGAGTTAAAGAAAAACTAGAAAGTGTTCTAATAATTTCCCCTGATATCCGTGCTGCATTGCACTCTGTGCAATTTACCACAGCTTGTTTAAGTGCAGGTATGAACCTTGAAAGAGAAGACTTGAAAATATTCTCCTTTTCAGTATTGCTTGTTGTTTGCAGAAAAAACTTTTTCTTTGGCCTAGTGTCCATTTGCAAAACTAAGCTTCTAGGAGTGGTAACTGATACTACCTAGTTCCAGAAATACTGTTGTAAATCATCCTTTGTGTGATTTCGCTTTGCCAAGTGGAAGGAACAGGTCCAGGAGTTTGTTAGAAGTTAGCTACGTGACCTGATGCAAGTTTTGAGCTGAAGTTAGAATTATGTTTCATGAGCCTGACAGATCTCATTTCTTGTTTGTTTGCTTGGCTCAGTTTTGCCTTCTTTGTGGTGGCCTAAGCCATTCAAAGGTTTGGGTATGAATTTTTCGCATGAGTGTGTTGCATTATACATCAAATTGGTGGCAGAGGTAGGATTAACAAATGATCTGAGGCTTACCGAATTCACCTTTTTAGCAGTTTAGATATTACAAGTTCTGTAATACAAAGTGGATAAATTTGCATTGAGAGCGGTGATTTCCTGGACACTTGTTTTTGTGTGTGTCACCATTGGATTTAACTGGTTTAACCTCTTGAGTGTTTTGGGATTTTTTTTTCCATTTGGTTGGTACAAAGGAAATGGAAGCCTCCAATAGCTCAGGAAAACAGGGGTTTTTTATCTTGGTATGGATGCAAAATATGGACATCTTTTCTGAAGACAGAATTCAGCCAAGCATTCAGTCAGTTTGTTTAACGCAGAACTGGTGGGTAGCAGTAGCCCCCGTGTGGCTAGTGGTACTCTTCCTCCTAAATGCAGAGCGTGTAATGAATGCTTTGCTGAACTAGGTTCTTTGTTTCTTACTAAATGATAATGCTGTTGGTTTAAAGAGCAGTTTCTAAGTACTATTTATATATCTGTGTGACAGTTGTGCTTGCATAATGAAGCTGTGTGTGAGCAGACTATATAAGAAGCTGCTTCCATATTTTATGTTTCTTTTTAAAAACTCCTACAGAGCCTGATGAACACAAACAAAGAAGAAATGCGCGAGCTTGCAGCCCTGTTTTATTCTGTAGTGCTGTCTACCATGTCTGGAGATGAGCTTAGGGCCTCCTTGGAGCAGCTGATCAAGATGACAAAAGACAACCATGTAACTACCTTGCTTTGTCTGCTGCTTCTTGTTTTTTCTTGTGTCATGTAACTGATAGGAAATCTGAATCTCACAGTGTGTCCACGATGTGTTAGCCTTAATCTGGGTGTAAAATTATCTACCTGACTCCCAGTTGGATGGTGAGAAGCGATTTTTGTTGTGGGCGAGTGCAACATATCTTTAAATACATGAATGCCCAAAGCTGCTGTTCAGGTCAGTAGGAGGGTTTCCTGGAAGCACTTCCCAAGCAAACCCAGTACTGTCTCATGTTTAACCAGTTTTAGCCACCTAAATATTCCTTGTCCCATAGACTGGCAATGGATCACACTGCCTACCTCAAACCGTTTACCAGTTCCTTATTTGTGAGCAACTACAGGTACCTGCGGAACTAAGAAAATGTTTGACTTTCCCTCCCCTCCTGAGCTGTAGCAGCCTCCTGGCTCCCCATCGCCTCAGGGTCTGGTCCTGCCAGCAGCCTTTGCAGGGTGAGGGCTGCATTCTTCCCTCCAACCAAGCACGGACTGCTCAACAGCCCCCAGCTGCTGTCTTGCTGCTCGGTGGGCTCTCCTGCCTTCCCTCCTCCTGCAGCTCCTTCCCCCTCCCTTATCCTCGTCTCCACGTTTTGCTGCTAGAGCATGGAGAAGCAGTCCTGAAAACAAATTGGGCAGGTTTCTGTGCTGGTATGTCTTGAATCCTGAAAGGGAGGGGAAGCAGTAGCATTTTTAGGTTATAGTTCCCCAAGACGTTTTTATATCAGTATCTCCGAAGGACTTAATGGACCACCATTTTACATTGCAGGTAACAGGCTCAAATGCTGACAAGAAGCGCTAATCTTTTTGTGCCATAATTAACAAACACAGTATATTTTGAATCAGTGAAAGCTGTGCCTGTGAACCAAAGCCATGTCATTGCTTCAGTTTTACGTAGGGCGCAGCTGCTGCAGCCACAAAGGCAGCACAGGCGGGTCATGGTCCCCCGCTGCTGCTTTCTGCCACAGTCCCCTGTGAAGCCAAGGCTGACTTTTTTCAGAACCTGGCTGAAAAAAAAGAGAGAGAGATGTGAACTGTGAAACACAAAAAAGCAGGGTGTTCCCATGCATGTTTGAGTTTGAGTCAGTCAGAGCTCTGCTTTGCTGCGAATGTGCAAAAGCGGTTGAATCAGTACAGCTAGGGGTGGTGGTGATCTCTAGGGTCTCAGAAAGGGCTGCAGTGTAAATGGGTAGCTGGGGAGCGGAAAAGGACCCATCTTCAGCTTGCTTTGCTGCTCTGAGACCACAGCAAGGAGCAGTCCCTGGTGGCCAAGCTATCTTGAGGATCCTGTCCTAGCAGCACATTAGCACTGATGCAGCATTCTGCAGGGCTGTGATAAAAAACAAATATATGAACTAATCTGAGTTTAAGCCCCTGCCCTCTTTTTTTATTTTTTTATTTTTTTAATTAAGATACCATCTAAGCCTCACAGCCTTATTTCTGCACAAAATGTTTGTTTGAATTCACCTGTGGGAATGAGCACCATCATTAGATACTCTCAGCGCCAGTTCAGCCCTGGTCAAATTAATGTTCTTGACATTTAATTGTAACACGTAGTTTTCACAGTCTGTGGCCTGCAGAACTGTGTAGAGGCCTTGCCTTCGGTATTTGCAGGCCAAGTGTGTTCTTAGCAATGCAAATCTAGAGTAATTCCCCTAACTGCTTTTTGTTGAAGAGTACATTTTGTCCCCTTAATCTGAGTGTGCCCAGTTTTTAAGTAGAGGCAGTGTAATATTATCTTAGTTCACCTTCATAGGTCTGTACTTAAAAATCAAGTGAGGTGGATTTTTTAAATATTTTCTTTTGCCTAGCTACCAATGGGTAGACTTTGCGACTGTGAGTTCTAATTCTGTCCTCCTAAGTCTCTTCTAAGTTTTCTTAATTTATCTTAAAGGACTCCATCCATCAGAGAACACTAGCAATATCAAACTCTCTGTTGTTGCATTATGTGTTAGAACTCTGCATTCTTCAGGGTGCCTTCTCATCTGGTTTGTCCATATGTGTTTTTGAATAAGTGCTTTGCGAAAAGTGTTACATGCTTTGAAAATGAGATTTTCCGCACTGTTGGTGTTGTCTGTAGAGCCCGGAGGTCCAACATGGATCCTTGCTGGCTTTGGGATTTACGCTGGGAAGGTACTTGGCCAAAGGGAAGATCAGAACAATGGAGCTACATGACATTGAACAGCCCAACACTGCAGTCATGCCGGAACAAGAACAGCTCATAAAGTTGACGACAGAGACAATAGGTAATTTCCTGCCTAAGACTTTGCTGTATGCAGTAGTTCTTTTTTCAACCATGTCAGGCTGAGGACTTTTCTAAGATATTCAGCCCATAGACACTAATCTTGAGTTCACTTTCTATGATAGAATTTACAGCCTGTAAAAATGTCATCTGATTAGATACATGGGCGTAACCCTTTTCAACAAGAATTAGGTAGACTCTTCGCTTATAGACCAACATAGCACAATTAGGAGCAGTGCCACTGCCCAGAATCCTCTCAGTGTCTCTTTTCACTTTGATTTTGTTCTAGCATAATGCTTCCTTCCAGCTGTAGAGAAGGTAAACACTTTGCTCCTTGCATGGGTTAAATAGAGGTGCCTGCCTACCCACTGCTCAATAATAATACAGAATTCAAGTCATCCTGTTTTGTTTTTTCCTGTAGGTTCTTTTCTGGACAGCACCTCTCCCTTCCTTGTGGTGGCTGCTTGTACAGCTCTTGGGGAGATTGGCAGGAATGGCCCCTTGCCAATCCCCAGCGAAGGAACAGGATTTACAAAGCTGCAACTTGTTGAAAGCTTATTGGCCCGAATACCTTCCAGCAAGGAAACAAATAAGGCAAGATTTTGTAGTGTTGTTATGGTTCTTGTTCATTTCTGGAATGCTCCATCCCCAGGTTTATGTATTACCTGCCAAGCTCAGCCTTGGTTTTTAAAACAATTAGGCTTATCTTTGGCTTCAGTGAGTCAGAATTTGGCTAAGGGTTTTTCCAGTATTGTCTAGCAATTGATCGCTGTGCTTTCTGTAGTTATAGGTAGGAGCTTAAGGGATGAAAACTGTGAATGGTCATAATTTTAATGCAAGAAAAAAGAAAGTATCTTCTTTCACTTGGAAATAATCAGCAAATGTAACAGGACATTTGTTTTGATCTCTGTTTTGAGAGAGAGGTGCACTGATTAATCTAAGTCACTTGCATGTCAAACTTCTGGTAAATGAAGTGAAACTTAAGCAAGGGTGAGAAAGACTGGGTTTAAAGTGTATCTTGTGGATTTACAAGACGGGTACATGATGGTGTTTGTTTTTTGTTTGTATTTAAGATGAAGGAACGAGCAATACAAACATTGGGTTACTTCCCAGTGGGAGATGAAGATTTTCCCCACCAGAAGCTGCTGTTGCAGGGTTTAATGGATTCTGTGGAGGTGAGGCACTAGCAATGTGTTATTATTTATACTGCAGTGAGTATTTCTGTTGAATATTTTTTATATTTCTAGAGCCAAGTTTACAAGGGGAGCTGTTTTTTTGTAATAGTGCTTCTGTGTTTTTTAAAACTGCCTTGAAATAAACAGCAGAGGTAGGTTTGGGGCGTTTAAAATGTTCTGTACCACAGTTTAAAAACTTGCCAGTCGAGGTATCTGCCCCTCTGAGATGAGTATGTGTTCCCCTTCTGGAGGACTCTGTATGTGTAATATCTTAAGACCTTATAGTGATGAAGCCATAGGTCTGTATTTTGGCCTTCAAACATACCCTGAAAATAGATAATATAAATACAACATCTTTTTCATCTGAACTATGTCAGCTAATAAAACTCACTTCAATTAGAAGCTTTGTTTATAGAAATATATGTTGTCTGTTTTCAGTGTAAATGCATCAGTGTGATGCACTGCATTCTTTTGCCGTACTTCAGAGCTGCTGTACATATAGCAGTATGCTGGACAGTAAAATTAAATAGTCAAGGAGCTTTTTTAGTGTTCTTCATTTATAGCTTGTTTTTCCTTTCTTCCTTGTTCATACTGACATAGGATTCAGCATTGTAGAAGCACTATTGAGTATCAGACAGGCTGACTCTGCGGAGTCCTCCAGCCTGATATGATCAAACAAGCAAGAATAGTAGGAACATTGTGTACACAAACATAAAATGAGGTTTCTAAGTGCTGTCTTTATCTCCTATAACTGCTTAGGGTCATTACAGCTTCCTTTACAGAATGCGTACTTGAGAAAAGACAATTTATCTTAGATTGCAGGAAGCTAAGGGCTTAGTTCTCCAAATACCTGAGCATTTTTCGCTCCAGAGAGAAAGGAAAGCAATCTAGAAGGTACTCAGCAGGTATGGAAATCAGTTCTTACAACTCCAGATTCATCATAAATAATGACAAAAAGCAGCAGAGTTCTGCACATTCTGTTCCTGAGGGCTTAGAGAATAGTGGAAAGAGGGCAGAGAAGCAGAGCAAAGTATTGTCTGAATTGTTTTAATGTGAAAAACAAATTTGTGCATCTCTTAGAGATGATCAACTTCTGGATGGAATTACAGGAGAATCTTTTACTACTGCATACTATAACAAAGCCATAGTAATTTTAATTAATGATGGGCAGTCTTGTTCTTACCGTTTTGTTTTCATCCTGTCTCTCCAATTCTTTCTGTCCACGAAGTTGAACTTCTGCAGAGACTAGCAAATGCTCTGTAGGAAGCATACTTTAAAAATAAGTGTGGAAATTACAGCTCTTATCATTTGTTTTGGAGAGTTTGACATCGCCTCAGTTTCCATCAGTTTCAATGGGTCTGAGGTGCCACATAGTCTCAGAAGCTCACTGAAAGAGTGATCTTATTGCAGATCAATGCTGAGAGTTGGAGTTGGGAGAGACTCTGGTTTTGTGGAGTAAGCACCAGAAGTTTTGGTGTGTGTTTAATTAGTGCTGTCAGTGAGGTTCTGTTGTGTTTTTCAGGCCAAACAAATAGAACTGCAGTTCACAGTTGGTGAAGCTATTACCAGTGCTGCTGTAGGAACCAGCTCGGTGGCTGCACGTGATGCCTGGACAGTCACAGAGGAGGAATATATTCCTCCTTCAGGTAGGCCTTCCTAATACAGGGGCTGGGTTTAGGAACGTAGAATCTCCCAGTTCTGGACTAACACTGGGCTCCATAATTTTATTTCTGTGGTGTTTGGTTTACAGCAGTAGAAGTAAGAGATATTTTGGGTTTGTTAATGCACTGCTCAGTTTTCTGCGTTGTTGGATTGTATACAGGTCATTTCACCTCTTGAAGTCCATCTGCTCAGAGGGTACAAGACTTTATTTCGTGTGCTGTTTAAATAGCTTCTTGATGAAATCTGATTCATTGCCACTTGGCACTGCATTTGTTTTATTTTTTTCATTTTCATTTGCCATGTTGTGTTAGTTTCAGGTTTAACATAAACAAGCCTTTCAAAATAGCATTATGAAGCCTGCACTGGAAAATAGGGTTGGAAAATTAAATTGCAAGTCTTTTTCCAACAACTTGAATTGATATGATTAAGTGACACTTACATGCAGTAAATGCAGACATTTTATTTAAGAACTAAGATTCTGCACCCACTGAAATACAGGCATGACGAAATGCTAGCTTCGAAACAGGCAGCTATAAATATCAGATCTGCAAACAGGTGTTTTAATGTTGTGAGAGTGGTCTTAGATCTCAAGTGTACACAAAGCTGAGCATGTGCAGAATGGGGTAGAAAACAAACCCTGCCGTTGCTCCAGGAATTTTGAGTCCTAACAAAAAAAAAGGTAGTGCACTGAACAGTATGAGTTGTACCTCTTCCTGGCCACAGGGTCTGCAATAGTTTCATGTAGGGCTAGGAGGACTCTGTTCAGTGTTTCTGTTAGGAGAAATCCTTTCACAGTGACTCCAGTGGAGGCTTTTCCTGAGTAAGCAAAGGGAGATTAAGGTGTCACCTGAGTACTTGTGGGCTGTTTGGGTTTTTCATTGCCGCTGCATACTATACTGAAATTAAAAATGGTTGTGCCTGATTCTCAAACTTCCCTCCTTTCCTCCACCTTGCTGTCTTTCATATAGATTTGAAAGTGAATGACGTGGTTCCCTGGGTCCTAGACCTTATTTTGAACAAGCACATTATCAGCCCCAACCCACACGTTAGGCAGGCAGCTTGCATCTGGCTTCTATCAATGGTGAAGAAGCTGAGCACACACAAAGCAATTAAGGTAAGAAATATGCCCTTTCCTGACACTGGCTCCTTGTCCCTGTTTTTGCTTCTCATGTCCTGTCTGTCCCTTCCTTCCCATTTACTTCGTTTGCCTCTGTTCCCCCAGTGCTGTAGCAGTACTTACTAAGGACTTCTTGAGAAATGGCTTATCTTTAGTTGCTAGGGGAACATACTAACTGGCAGATGAGCAGGGCTGTTTGACACCTTTGTAAGCATCTGACTTACACTCAAGTCAGAGTGAGCTTAGTGTAAATAGCTGTTGTAAGATGAAGTAGCAGTACATCTTCCCTTGGAAAGAAGAAGTTGGTGTCTATATAGTTTTTAGGATTTAGTTTTGGAAAATATTAAAAGGAGGTCTAGGAAGGGAAGAAGGGGGAGAGTTAGATGGATTTCCTGGCCTCATTTGTTTCACAGAGTTTATCACAACTTTGGTACCTAGGAGCAGTTACAATGCGCTTAATGTATTGTGTATTTTTGGTGTGCTTTGATGAAAACCTTATATCTAGCGTGCTTGTCTATAATGAGAGAATGTGAAAGATCCTATACAACAATTTAATAAAGCATCCAACCGAAACGTCCTCTCTCTGCGTAGCAGTACTACAATCTGTGATGGGACCATGTAGCCATTTTGTGCTTTCCAGGTAATGATAAAGACCTTTGGGAAAATAGGTGCTTTGCAAATATAAGCTGTTACGTATAATACCTTCCTGCATATTAAACGCGTTTAAACATCCTTGGGGGAGGTGGCAAAATCCACGAGTTTGGGGATGAAGAAAAGATGTCCTTGCACAGAGGATAGCGCCATATGGCTGCAAGCCAGATTTATGACTTGATACTGCCGTATATTAGACAAGGAATATAAAATACATGGTTTACTAATGGCATGGTCACTGTAGAAAGGTGCTGGACAAACAACTGTGAATGTCAGTCAGGCTACTGCTTACGTGTCTGGAAAGGAGGGCAGTTCTTGTCATAGGTGTAGCTCAGATAGGCAGCTCCATTGATTACAGTAGTCTCTGTTTACCAGTTAGGAACTTGCCTTGAGACCAGACGGAAGATCCAACACCTGAAATAAAAATAATGTCCTTTTTTTCTCATCTTACAGTCTCATCTTAAGGATATTCAAAGTGCATTTGTTTCAATTCTGTCAGATAGTGATGGTAAGTACTATCAGATCTTATGAGTTCTGTCTTTTGGTGGGCTTTTAACGGAATGGAGGGATTCTTTGAGGTCGAAAGTCACCTACACCCTCTCTGTCAGTCAGCATTGAAAGGTGACTGTAGAAACATCCCATTTCTGACATAATGGGAGTGATTTCTTTTCTAAGTGTTACGTGTACAGATAAGAAGCACAGCTTGTTTCTGCGCTTTGCTAACCAAGCACAAATCTTTTTCTGTGTTTGCCCCTTCAGACTGTAGTTAACAGAAACTGTCCAGTGGTGCTACTTCTGCTCTGCTTGGGGCAGCAGGATGCGTATCACAGAGTTCTGCATGGACAGGAACTCTGAAGCCCTCTTTACGCTAGTAGGTTTTGGCTTATAGGTCTGCCCATGGCAGCAGCCTCTCCAAAGCTCACTGAAGTTGAAGAGGCTGTTACTGTTAACTTTGCTGGACTTCAGGGGCCAGCAGTGTGTCAGAATACTTACAGCTCTTGGAACTCTCTCTGCTATTTCAAAACCTGCCGTGACAAGATTGCTATGGAGATGTCACCTAATTTTATGGGAGGTATGCCTTCAGAATAGATTGCTGCTTCAGAACACGAGGCTTGTGTCTTGCCAGACTACATCTACTCTAAAATGGAAAGCTGTGAACTGAAGCACAGAGCTCTGTTTACTAGATAATGATTTTGGTTGAATCTTGGTTTTGAAATTTGCGTGTTACTTAATTACGTGCTTATCTTTAATTTCACTTTGTAAAATCTGTTGCAGAACTTAGTCAAGATGTTTCTTCAAAAGGTCTTGGGCTGATTTATGAACTAGGAAGTGAACAGGATCAGCAAGAGCTAGTCACCACACTTGTTGATACCCTTATGACTGGGAAAAGGTACAGTGAGTGCAGAACACAGTGGGAGAGTACTCTGAGCTATGTTTCTGGTGTGCGCCGCTTGTGTGTGGAAAGAGATGTTTTGTGGCCAAGGGCAAACCAATACCTGTATATTGCCATTGGGTCAAACTGGGACGTTTCTTAATTCGGCTTAGCGTTTGTTGTTCCGGTTTTGTTCCACTCAACAAAGCTTCAAAATAGTTATTCAGTCCTGATTCAAGCAGTTCAAATCATCTGGGATTTGGTTAGATTTCCTACTTGCTGCATTGTGTAACTGCAAAGGACAATGACCATCTTGCAGCAACTCTGTTGCAGAAATGGGGACTTGCTTGTGCCTGAGAAGTATGTTTTGCTGAGAAAGTGTTGTTAGTGGTTACTTGCCAGCTTTAGTGCGAAAAATCGTGGTCTTAGAGGACTCCTGGCTAATAATAGTATCAGTCAGTGCTGGACATGCTCTTTAACAGCCTACTCCTGTCTGATCTGATGCAGGTGTGGCTGCTGTGAATGACAAAAAAATAGGCTGGGAGTATGAGGATCCAGTGGTGGTGGTAAACAGGAAGAGATTAGATGAATGAAAATTGAATTTTTTCATTTTGAAGTAGAGACTTGCTGTCCATTATATAGATTGTGTCTGGGAAGAAATAAAAAGCCGTCATTCCGTGTTTTGACTTTTTATCTTCTGACTGCGCAGCAGAACCCTCACTTTCTGCAGCATCTCCTTAACATTACGCATCGTACAGTTAATGGGATTCCTTGCAGAGTGTGTTGCTTGGCACACCTGTGTGTTTTTTGTGGGACTGGAGCTGAAAGAATGGGAAGTTACTGAGTTAATAAAGCAAAACAGGTTTTCTTCTGTAGTGTGCAGTCCATTCAAGGATAGAGTTTGGTAAATCTAATACTGGACCTCTTTTCTACCAGGGCCAAACATGAGATGACTGGAGAAACTGTGGTGTTTCAGGGTGGCCTGAGCAAAACCCCAGATGGGTAAGTTTACTGACAATCTCAACGACAGACACACAGTCAGTGCTGAAACAGTATTGCCTTACTTACAAATCTGCTTCCTGAGCTTTTTGTTCCTGCTTGTTCTCGAAGTTACCGTAACTATTTCTCTTGTACTACAGATAGGGTATTCACTTCTCTCTGTCTGCATTAGGCTGTGATGTGACTATGGCTTCAACTATTATAGCATTTCTGTAGCTGAAAATAGTGACACTGATTTCCTTTCTGCTTTCCAAAGTCAAGGTCTTTCCACTTACAAGGAGCTTTGTTCACTGGCTAGTGATCTTAATCAACCAGACCTGGTGTACAAATTTATGAATCTGGCCAACCATCACGCCATGTGGAATTCTCGGAAGGTAATTGGCTGCTTTCGTACCACTTTCATTCCCACTGTGAACTCTGGAAGCAATAACTGCGTTTCGCTAGCTCTGGTTATATAAACTATAGATAACTGCATGTGGAGGCCGTTTATTAATGCTTTGGTGTCAGGTCCAATGCAAATGGCCTGAGAAACAAATCTAGGATTACTTGAGATTCTTACAACAAAACATTGGTGTCACAAGGTTCATATCATTTTATATTGCTCTCTGAATCAGCCTGTCATCCTTTCCTTTTACTTTGGAGTGTGCTTAGAGGCCAAGTCTTGATGTGTTCAAACAGTGAGATAATATTTTCTAAACTGGTTGATTTTTAGATGCCAGGGAAAGTGACCTTTGTTGTGTAAAAAGGCAGACCAAAAAGTATTCGGCAACAAGTTACTATAAAGCCAGTTGGCAATACAGAAGTTTTATCACTGTTGTCAGAAGTATCCTTTTTTAACTCAAGTCTTGATATTTTAAAGCTACTGGAACCTTTAGCAATGCCAAAATACTATTGGATATGCTTTCTGGAAAAAAAAAGAGTAGCATCATGAATTTTAAGTATATTTTCAGAGCTTTGACTTAGGGGCTTTTTCACTGGCTTTACATAAGCGTGGAAGAACTTGTTTTGTCCCTGAGAGTGAGCAGAGCACCTTTCGTGTGCTTTCATGCAGAAGACCCAGGTTGCTGCATCTTCTGTATTGCACCTTTTGTGCTTTTTCATGCTTGCTACCTGAGATTTTGTGTCACTTGCAACACCACTTAGTGCAAAAAACAAGCCCCGGCATCAATTTTCATCCAGAGTTTGACAAGTCAGCATGTCTCTCGAGACTTCCCTGTCTTTGCACTGGGACTTCAGAAGCACAGAAGCATAGTTAGGTTCCTGACCCTTGTGGAATTTCAGCAGCCAGGATGAGTCAAAACAATCCAGTCAGCAACTGTAGGTTGAGTTTTGGTATTTGAGGAATTTGCAGAATTGTTTTAGGTTGAAGGGGGTATCTGGAAGTCTGTGCTCCAAACCTCTGCCCAAGAGCTAGGCAGAGCAGGCTGTTCAGGGCCTTGCAGATGACGCCTCCCTTTTTGTTATACTTTCTGCAGCCTCTTGGTCTTCATAGCAGTGGTCTTAACTGAGAGTTTCTCTTTATTACTCTTCCTTTTTTAGACTAATCCAGACGGCACATTCAGTTCTGTGAAATCCCTACCGTGGGGTTTTGAGTGGCAGCTTTTGGCACTGCAAGTCAGGAAGCATTAGGTCATCAGAGGCAGTCACTGCACTGCCTGTATTGGGCAATTTCTTTTTGGGCTCTCCTGCCAAATCCCATGGGACTTCATGGGCAAGCAGCAGTTCCACTGTGTTAGAATTGACAGCGTTGGAGAAAGAAAAGAGTATGGAAGAATACTTGAATTTAAAGTAAACACTGACTTTCAGATGCAAAATGATAACCCCCAGAAATTTCAGGTTGTAGAGCTAAGGTAGAGTTGTTTTATTTTTAGTTTTTCAGTTCCTAAGTTATTCTAGAGCTGTAGGGAAGCAGTGGCCCACCCTCAACAGTTTTTCCAGGAAAGAATCTCTTTCAGAAGAACATGCTCAAATCTTTGTAGTTCTAGTTGTCCACCACCACTTTTGCAGATGAGGTCAATCAGTATCTTGAAATGAAGGTTGTGGAGAAGTCTTGAAGTAGTGTATTGTCTGCTGAGTGAGATTATATGCTTGAGATCGCTGCAGTTCTATAGCACTGATGACGGGCTGATTCTGGTACCGTTCTAGTCCTTTTGATTTGGTCTAAACCTGAGCTGTGTCAGTCAACTTTGCCACTGAGTGTGGCGTGCCCAAGACAATAACTGAACGAGTGAGCAGATGGTTTCAACATACAATCTTTTGTCGTCGTTTCAGGGAGCAGCTTTTGGTTTCAATGTGATAGCTGCCAAGGCTGGAGAGCAGCTGGCTCCATTTTTGCCCCAACTTCTTCCCCGGCTCTACCGTTACCAGTTTGACCCCAACCTGGGCATTCGACAGGCAATGACCAGCATTTGGAATGCCTTGGTCACCGACAAGTCAATGGTGAGTGAGCAGCAAAGTGCAGAGCAGTGAGTTTGCTGCTAGCCAGCAGCATCTCAGAGATCCTCACGGGACAGTTGCATCTTGTGAAAGGAGGGACTGTGCAAGAAGGGGTGAGGTATTGTCCTGCAGAGAAAGAGGTGCTTGAATCCATGGAAAAACTGGAGGATGCGCAGAGGTTTTGCCCTGCCTCTTACGTGTGACAGGACATCACGGACATTGTTTGTGTGGCCGGCGTTAAAGTCTATGATTTATTTGAAGTGGGGTCTTTCTATATTTCGGTATTGCTTTGATACTGCTTATGAGAAGCTCTTCAGGAATCCTAATGACCTAATATGCCCTTCCTAGAGCACGAGCATCTCAATAACGTTCCTCAGTTTTTAAGTCGGAAGGAACCCTATGGAAAGAGGCTGTTCCACCAGTTTGAGGATAACTCCTCCCAGACAAGTTTCAGGAATAAGTGATTTTCGTGAGATGCGCTTGCTCTGGCTCTGAAAGGACTGGAATTGGGTTTTCAAATCTTTTCTCCTAGCAAAGCTGATCTTAATGTGAAGTCAATTGCTCTGATCTCTCATCAAAGCGTGACTGCTTCTCCTGTAAATACGTTTGGTGCTACATTGAAACAGTTCAGTTGGTAAAGGACTGAGGCACTTTCTTCTTTTCTCGTTGTCTCTGTCACAGTGTTAAGCCCTGAAGCAGTGCAGAGAAAGGCATTTTTAAAGCAAAGTCAGAGTAAGTTTGTGCGGGGTCAGCTCTGGCAAGCATTAGTGGCTGAAAGTGGGTTGTATTCTCCAAGAGGACCTTTTTTTTTTTTCCCCCCAGAGTATAGGACGAGGATGCATGGTCCATGCTTGTTTCATGATTTTTCCTTTTTTTAATAACAGGTTGATAAGTACATGAAGGAAATTCTTGAGGATTTGATCAGTAACCTAACCAGCAGTCTATGGAGGATCAGGGAATCCAGGTATTGCTAGGAAAAGTAAAAAGATTTTTCTTTGAACTCTCTTCTCTTCTTCACCATAAACTTGTTAACTTGAAGAAGTTGAGGGGGGAAAAAGGACACGTCCTTTCATCAGGATAGAGCCCAGTCTTGTAGTCTGCACTTCAGGTGTGGTACAATCTTGAAGCTATTTGCTTCACTGAGCCTGAAATTTTTAATTGCGTGGAGCTTGAGCATGACACCAAACACAGTTCTCTGAAGAAGGAATTTTCTGGTCACAGAGTTCTTGCCTATCCTTGGACCTGAAATACTGCTTAATGTTAGAAAATCTTGGCAGTCTGGCTGTATACGTACTGTGTAGCAGGATGCCAGTTGATCTAGCATTCTTAATAAACTGCTTTTTGTTTATAATGGTTTGTAGTTATGCCGTGTTGCAAACTTCCATTTGCATTTCAGTTCCAGAGTTTAGACCATTTTGTTTTGTTCTTATCCTATACTTACAGAAAAGAAATCTGAAACAATTTTGTAACTGGAATGTTCGCAATAGCAATTTTCACCACAGCAGCCATTCTCACTTGCTGTCACCTGTTACAGATTTCACCTGCCTGCCTGAATGTTTTTCTTCTGCTAAAGGAGACATTCCTATGACCGAGTAGATTTGGGGTTTGGGGAAACAGTTCTCAGTTTCTCAGTTTTTTTTAACCATTTACTTACATTTATAAACTTATCTGTATATGCCCTATATCAAAGAGGTACAGCATGTGAAGGAAATAAAATCCTTTGTTTGCAGCTGTCTAGCACTGAATGACTTACTAAGAGGAAGACCTTTGGATGACATTATAGACAAGCTTCCAGACATCTGGGAAATCCTATTCAGAGTGCAAGATGACATTAAGGTAATGGAACTGATAATTGTACAGGAATCTTCAACAGCAAGCACAGTGATCAAGCTTTGAGATGTTTAAAGAGAGATTCTCTTGAGAAGTCATGCTGAACCAATGGGAGTTTTGTGTATTAAGCAGACTAGAAATTCAGGCCCCTTGCAGTTAAAATTTCCATACCATCTTGGAAATTCTTTGTGTATGTTTCTCGTGTTTTTAAGTGTTCGTTTTCATTCCTGCTGTGCTTATTCTTGGTGGTTCAGGATTTTTCCTGGATATAAAAGTTTTACTATGTATTTACTTATATCTGGAGTATGGAAACATTTATTTTGGGCTGCTTGTGTGCTTAAATGACTTACATATGTGAAGTCAGAGTCCTCAAGTCCTTCCATGTTTGAGCTGCATTCTCTCTGGATCCAGAGTTCTCTGCTCAAGCTTAAGCAAGGCTGAGCTGTTTTCCAAAGCCTGTGGTGTACCGGGAAGCTGCTTCCGTACTAGTAGATTAGTGTGTTCAGAAATGTTCCTGAGCACTGAAACCAACTGAGCAGTTTTGTCTCACTGCTAATGAGCTATATTAGCTTCCAAAATAGAGCAACTGCCTGCAAGGTGCCTTTTGGGAAGGATTTAATTCCTGAATTTTACCTGGCAGTGGTTTGGGAAGGTCTGCTTGTGGCAGGCCAGATTTTTTCGAAGACATTACCAGTCCAGGTGATTGTGCTTCAGTACCCAGGAACATTATAGCAGCTAGATACTGCTTAATTCATCAATACAAGTAAAGAGTCTAGTTAGTGGTGCTGTCACATTCCACCAGAGCTGCACTAATTTGGCTGCTTGCTTTTAGTCCATCTTTCTCTAGTCCTAGATATTCAGTTGAGTAAAGGATCACTAAGCAACAGCTGTTAAACTGAGGAGGGGCTAAAGCATGCCCAAAGCAGTATATACATCTTTTTGCAGTAGGAGGTTCCGTTGGGTTTTCTGGGGTTTGAGTTTTATTGTTCGTTTGTCATTTTGTAGTTTTGTGGCAGTTTTTTGTTTTGAAAAGGACAACCAATAAAATAATATTACAGAGACAAATGTGAACAGAAGCACAGAGAACCTGGTGGTGTCAGGCAGGACTGGTAATGTATTTGTCATTGAGTAGACCAGATACGCAGCAGGACCCAAGCTAAAATTTCTTTGAAAGATGTTATACTAAGTATTAGCCATGAATATGGTCTTGTCAGTGCTAGTGTTATACTTACCAACTAGTATGAATTGTTCTATAGAAGATTTAAAAATAGTGACAATGCATTGTTGACTTCTTTTTCAGGAGACTGTGCGAAAGGCAGCAGAGCTAGCCCTAAAGACTTTAAGCAAGGTAAAACTCTACTTTCATGGTTTGCACATAGAGACATGTACGGTTTTGATGTCAGGTATCATTCACTATCGCACCTGCAGGAGTGACCTGTTTACCACAGACTGTTGTCTTGAAAAGGCCTCTAGTATGAGGTGCAATTGTGATAAACAGAACAGCCATCTAGGAAGCAATCATGAAAAAGCTTGACCACCTACCCTTCGGTTCTTTTGTTGATGCTGGTGAGGTTCTGCTGCTTGAGGATAATGTGATGTATAGAATGCCTTCTATACAACCGAAGGAGGGATATAGCGAACTGGTTTTTTTTGTCTGATGTCCATTTTTTTCCCACTTGGGGGTGGGATTTAAGGAAACTTCCTGTAACTCCAAGGGTTGACCAAGCCCAGCTGATGTGCTTGACCAAGCCCCGTGGAACCTCACAGGTGTGAAACAAAGTAATCCAGTCTGGACTTCACTCTGTGGTGCTGTTACTGAGACAAGATTTTTTGGGTGCAGTACATGTATCACTTGATATTTTGTTTGGTATTCCTCTAAAAAAGTCACATCAGTGGAAATGGATATTAAAGAGCTGTGTTTGAAATTACAACCTTCACAATGCGCACAACATGACATTTCAGTGGCACAAGTGGTGATTTGATTCCAAAATGTTGTTGCAGTTGCAGAATCTGTTCTCATCTGGGACTTGCTGCTCTGCAGCATGGTGGCTGAGATAGGCTGTCCCTCAGCTGAGAGGTTATTTGGTCCATCTCTTCATCCAGATGCAGATCAAGGCCTGCTGGGCTCTGAATTTGCCTCTTCTGGAAGCTGACCATAGCTGAAACTCCTTTTAGGGATGTGTCTTAGGACTTACGTACCTCCTGGAGAGGAGAATGACGGTGCAACAGAGCCTGAGTTTGGCTGAGCTATAGTTGCTGTTGGCTTCTTCTGCCTGACAAAGAAGGGACTTTAATGTAATCTGAGCAGAAGGTCTGTACACACTTGCAACACTGATTCTCACCTGTCCCCAGGTCTGTGTGAAAATGTGTGATCCCTCTAAAGGAGCAGCGGGTCAGAAGACGATAGCTGTATTGCTCCCTTGCCTCTTGGATAAAGGAATAATAAGCACAGTTGCTGAAGTCCGATCTCTCAGGTTAGTTTTGCATCATGTCAGTTCCCTGGGGGTCAGGTCATGATTTGTCCCAAAGAGACCCAGCTTATTCACTTGAGTTACAGGATGTTCTTTGTGTTTGGAGTGACAAGTTTCTCTCCAAAACAGCCTTGCTGCGGAGTCTCTCACAGAGTTCAAACAGCAGCCCCGGGAGCTCTGCCTGTCTATTGGGAGTACCTGGCCTCTGTGCAAATGCCCAGATTCGATTCCCGGCAGGAAGTTAGGAAGTTCTTTTCTCTGTGTACAACTGGTGAACTGATCTGAAAGCAGTTTGCTGCTCTTGAGACTGTCCTTCAGGACAAGCATATCTGTTCTGCTTGTAAGCAAAAAATCCCACGGTAGTTTTTGAAATAGCCAGGTCTTATTTTGTGACTGGTTGTGAGTAACAGCGGTTCACATCGCAGAGATGACTGCATTTGGTCATGCTGTTCAAATACATTTTACCTCACGTAATGGCTTGATGTTCCTTGATGTGTAGCGACTTCATATGCTTGTCACTTTGTAACCTTGTTTATTCCTTTGTTTGCTTGAAGGACAGAAAAGTTGGAAAATTGAGACCTGGATTGTAGCTGGTCTTTGCAAAAATAATTGTCTTTTATTGAACATGATTATCCAGGAAGGTTAGAAAGCTCCTAACAAATTATAGTGAATATTTCTTGATTTTTTTCATCCCTTTTGAATATACGAAAACCCTTTGTCAAAATGCAGCCTGAGAGGTGCGGTCACTCTGAAACTGACAAGTGGCATTTAAACAGATCATTTTCATTTTTTTTTTTCTTGGGCAGAGACAATGGATGTCTCTGGGATGACTTTGCCCAAAGGTTTTTTAAAACATGAAGATGTGTTATTTCTTCCTACATCTATATGTAGTACTGACTCTTTGCCCATTCCCCTTGTGATACCCTGGCCAAAGTACTCCGTCTCTGTGCAAAGCATAGCATCAGCTGGAGGCTCAGGACTAGGGTGTGATTTTGCTTAAGCAGAACAATACACGGATTTTTGTTTGCAGGTAGATTTATATTGGTGTATCTGAGAATTGGATTGGCCTTTTTGTTGATACTGAATTAAAGTAGACCAGAGAGGTTTTTCAGGTAAGTATGTGTGTTTCTGTATTGACTTTCCCTTTGATCTTTTTCCAGCATTAACACTCTTGTGAAGATCAGTAAAAGTGCTGGGACTATGCTGAAACCTCATGCACCAAAACTTATCCCAGCCCTGCTGGAATCCTTGAGTGTGCTGGAGCCTCAAGTCCTCAATTATTTGAGTCTTTGTGCGACAGATCAGGAGAAAGTAAGTGCAATTATAATGGGAAAGTATCAGTAGAACAGAGATAACAAAGATTTAACTTCATTCAGTGAACAGAAAAGTAACAGATTTGTTTGAGAGGTGTTCAAATATGCAAAGAGAAATAGCACGTAAATTACTAATAAGTTTAGTCATTGAAATATGGCTGGACAAATGTGGGTTTTTTGAAGGTTGGGATTTTTTTTATTCACTAGACCACCACATATTTCAGAAAGTGAAAAATAATCTTAGTAAGAACTGTTGATAAATGTCACTTCAGCTCCATGTGCAACTGTGAAACAGGTGAAGAGAAAGTCTAAGAATTATCTGGAATGCATATGTACTGTCAAACTTTACTGCTGCTTTTTCCCAGGGGAGTAACTGCAGGACTTCTGATAGCATAAATTAGAAGGTCTGCCATAGCGCTGGTGGATGTTGTCAGCGCTGTGACCTTTAATCTCTCTCAGAGAACCGTATTAATTAGTAGCAGTCTTCTGGGAAAGTGACTGAACCCCGCTGTTCAGAAGCAAATTTAGCTAATTTCATTGTGAGGAGGGGAAGGGGTCAAGCTCTGCCCTTTGCAGAAGAAAAAGGTGTGAACAGTAGGTCAGAGTGGGATTTCCTCTCTGTTTGTTTGTTTGTTTGTTTGTTTCCGTGATGTCAGGAGTGCATGGTTTAGCTCCTGTACACCAGCTAGAACATCCATCTGCCTCTGAGAGACATTCATAGTCTGTAGATGGAGTTACTTTTTGTCTATATGTATCTGAAGTGGATTTTGGTTTGAGTTTGTGAGGTAGCCAAGTTATAGCTGATGTTGCCCTTTCCCCTGTTTTCATTTTGAGTTTACACATGGTTTTGTTGTTTGGTTTTTTTTCAGACTGCAATGGATAGTGCCAGACTTAGTGCTGTCAAGTCATCTCCCATGATGGAAACCATTAACATGGTAAGTACTTGAGAAAGGTTCCAGTGTAAGGCATGTTGTAGGAAAAGAGTAGGAATCAAAGTGGGAGCTTTACAGAACACCTGTTCAGGATTCATTTTGTTATCACATCTCCATGTGGATGTCTGTCCACCTTCTTTTTCATGTACTGACTGCTCTCATCCTGTCACCAGAGCTTACTCCTCAGATCAGTTGTGAATAGGCTTGGCTCCATTTGGAGTTGGACAGATTGTTTCTCCACCTGAAGATCTGCCTGCTTTGATGAAGAGGGCATCTTTCAAGTGCTTTTCTTTGGCTGGGGGCTGAGCTGGTTCTGGATTATGCTAGCTGCCATTTTTCTTTGTGTCTGGCCCACAGTTCCACAATCAAGTTCTCGTCTGGACCTCCAGATGATGATAGTCATTGTACTTAAGGCACAAACGCTGTCCAACCCTTGCCTGGTGGTACCTTAGATATTCTTACCTGGGCCTTGCCAGTGCTTTGATGGTGGAGATATTTAGACAAAACGGTGGTATCGCTGAAAGCACTGTCAGCAGCTGGTGTTTGGCACCGTAGTTTCTGCTTAGGCGCTGCACAGAGCCAGGGGCATGTGTGCAGGCAGGGCTGTCACCGCTGAGCAAGTTTTAGGAGAATTACAGCCACCAGAGCTATTCTTTGTTTCCTGCGCTTATGGAGGAAGAACAACAGCAAGCGCTCCTGTGTGTAACAGCACGTGGAGCTGCGTTTCGGTGTCAGGTGGAGTGCTGTCTATAAATAGTGTGTAAAGTGGCAGGGGACTGAAGCCTGCATGTCGAAGTGTGCTCAGGCCACCCCACTGGTGGCAGCAGCTGCTGCTGTCCCTTCTTCAGGCTGTGCCTCTGCCCTGCCCGCCCGGGGGGACAGTTGGGCTGCCCTGGTCGATGCTTGGGATTTACTTGGGGAGGGGAGAGATCGTATGGCTTCCCCGGTGTAACTTGAAGATGTCCTGGCCTATGAGCAGCCTCTCTGTTCCTCTACATTCTGGGGCTGGCTAGGAGATTGTAGATTGGTAGAATGGATTGTTCTCTTCACCATACCAGTGCAGGAGTTGGAAATGACAGCAGATCTGACTTTTGAAGCTTAGAGAGAGTTACCTTCAGTTGGTAAGCGATCCTTGAATTTGCTGGAGGATGGATCTCCCCTCTGCAGGCTGTGTGCTACACAGCATTCTGGAAACATGAGGCTCTCTGTTTTGTCCAGTGGCATTTTAGGCATAGGAAATTACACATTATACCAATAAAATCCCTCCTGTACCTTTATGCCATTTATTATTACACTTGTTTGCCTTGACCTGTTCAAAAACTGTCTTGACTGGTTTCATTTCATCATCTAGTTTGGGTATGTTATTGCTTCAGGGTTTCAGACTGTGGGGGGAGCGGTTGAGTTTAGTCCTAAGATATACGCGCCTTTGCATCCCTTTTCCTTGCTAAAAGGAGCTCTTGCTAGTGTGTTACTTTCAGCTTTCTGAACAGCTGGAGTGCAGGAGTACATCACTTCCAGCAAATGATAATTTTAGCAGGGTCAGCTCAGGGTAGAAGTGGGACAAGAGAATCTGCATCTGGTGGAAGCCAGTTGGTGGTGCCTTTTTCCCCACCATGCAGCAAATTTTCACTATTCAGCTGAAGGCTAGCCTGCTAAACTGAGGCAGGCCTCGGCTGGAAGTAGACCAGTTCAAGTCTGCCACCATTACCTTTCTGTTTTTCTTCCCCCCCTCCCACCCTGCTCTGTCCCTTGCCTTTCTTTAGAGCTTGCAGTATTTGGATGTGTCCGTCCTGGGTGAGCTGATTCCTCGGCTGTGTGAACTGATCAAAAGTGGAGTAGGCCTTGGTACAAAGGTACGGCTGTGATTTTAATAGTTCATTTGGAAGTGGAGAAGGGAACACAGAGCAGTGTCAACGTAAATATGGTCCTTTTGGCTGACACTTTTAAAATGACAGCTTGGACTCGTTCTTACTGGAGTCATTCCACATCTGAGTCTCAGTCAACCTACATTACTCCTCATTTTCTGAATGTGTGCTGGCTTAACCTTCCCTGGGCTACATGGCTGTTGTGTTCTGCAACACCTGAGTGCAGAAGGTTGTCATTGATAGCTGTAAATCTTCCAGGACAATCTATCCTGAGTGTGGGTCCTGGTAACATTTTCACTTCCTAATTCAATTCTTGTAATTTGTTTGTTACAAACTGTTTTTCTGCTTCTACCCTTGGCTCCAGGCTTATCAGGGCAGAGGCTCAGTGGGCCTAGATCGTGTCATACAAGTATATACAGCACCGCAGCCAGCATTAACAGTAATAACCAGGGGCTAATATTGTTTTACCTTAGCTTTGTTTTCCCTTGCAATCTTCCAGGGAGGCTGTGCCAGTGTAATTGTGTCGCTAACCACACAGTGTCCTCAGGACTTAATACCGTATTCAGGTGAGGTTTGTTTCTAGTGTCAAGTTTTAAAGGTGCTTTTTGTTGCTGTTCTGTAGGTGGTGTTTCCTCCCTGTTGGCCCTTGATTTTATCAGAAGAATGATCTTTGTGTGTGTGTTTTCCTCAGAGAGCGGTTTGAAAGTGCCTTGTGCCTATGAGACTGGCGGGCTGGGGGTGGGTCCTGGGGATTTTAAATACCTCACCAGGGTGGAAGAGGCAGAGGAAGGAGCTGAGGGAATTGGCTAGCGCCCAGCAGGAACAGGCAGAAATGTCTCTAGACTTTCTTGGAGCAGACTGGCAATGCTTGTGTTAGTGCAGCGCTGTCAGTAGGCTCTTGTTCCTTCAACTTCAGCTGTGGGAGGACCATAAAATGGGGACTTTGCTTCCTTGAGTCTTAGACTTCTCTTTACAATTTATTTTGATTTGGTAGTAGAAAGGAGGTCACCTTTCTGTTCAAAAATAGAAATAAAGCTGAAAGCATGATGAGCTGGGGTGCTCACGTACACGAACATTAGCAGTCACGGTCTGCAGGCTGAGGCTGGCAAGACACTGGCTTCTCCTGAGCTGTGCTGTGTTACGCTGTGCACTTGTTTAAACGTGAGACCTATAGCCCCGCAAACCTGTGATGAGGAAAAATACTTAAATTCAGACAATCTAATGAAATGCAAGCTATTGTAATTCTTGCCACAGAAATAAAAACATGGTACTTTTGTTACAACGAGGTCTCTTCCAACAGGCAAACTTATGAGCGCTTTACTTAGTGGTCTGACAGATCGCAACAGTGTGGTGCAGAAGTCTTTTGCCTTGGCTATGGGGCATCTGGTCCGGGTGAGTATGGGTTTGAGGTGCTTTTAGGTTTTGTTTTGCTTTTTTGTGGTTGGTTTTTTCTTTTAAGTATTTGAGTGATTTGAGTTTCTTCCATGTTCCAGACTTCCCGAGACAGTAGCACTGAGAAGCTGCTGTACAAACTCAGCAGTTGGTACATGGAGAAGGAAGGTATGTGGCTTTTGGGGTGTTCAGTTACATAATATAGTGCAGAAAAAGTTGCTGCTGATAGCAAAAGCTGGTAAAGAAACATTTCTATTTTGTGATGCTTGGTTTCATTGGCATGATAATAATGGCATAATTCCCATGCATCATTGTACAATACTGTGCATTCCTCTGCTTCCCAAGAGGGAGACCAAACTGTTAAAGTAAAATCCTGCTTCCCAGTCATAACGTGATTGTTTCACTCCTTCAGAGCCAGTTTACAGAACAGGCTGTGCTTTAACTGTGCATGCTATGGGACGCTACAGTCCAGATGTAGTGAAGAACCATGCCAAACATGTGCTGCCGTTGGCTTTTCTTGGTATGCACGAGGTTCCCGATGAAGAGAAAGGAGAGAAAGAGAATTCTACTCTGTGGACTGAAGTTTGGCAGGAAAATGTACCTGGTAAGTTGCATTAAGAGTGGTAAAAGGTTTGTGGGAAGCATGGGGCAAGAAATGTCATGCTTTCTGGAAATCCATTTTGAAAATACAGCATATTCTCATGCTGGGAGATTTGGGAAGCTTGCTTTCGTTTCCTTCCTTGCTAAAGATGCCCTATAAGACTTCCAGCTTCTCTGTGGCTATTTATAAGAATTACAGAGGTGTTGATCACCGAGGACACACAGACACAGTCAGGAGAAGTGTTTTAAGATTGTGAGGCACTGAATGCCACTGTAATACGGCATGATTGTGGCACAGATAGCTGGACATCTTTAGAAATTTTGATGCCAGCATTTAAGGGCTAATGCACGCTCTGAAGTTACAGGGGACTTTGGCCTGTGTCTTGAGTTGGAGATCTCTCTGGCGATGCCTCTGGTTTTAACTTCAGTAAATAAATCTACACTATGGAAGGTCTATTTTGCCGTGCTTTCTGTCTGTAGAGGAAGATCTGGATGCGTTGTGAGATGGTTTTGCTGGCTCCTTCTGTGACCTGATTTTGCATCTGGTCCCTCAGTCACCAGGGTACTTTTCATGGGGTTTGTAAAAGGAGCTGCAAAAAGGTTTTCCAGTGACCTGTTCTTGCAAAAAAAAAAAAAAAAAAAAACTGTATTGCTT
>Ga0065711_1027177_pt1 | contig 53116 bp, 32 predicted proteins | sample Hoacrofraction12_FD_59098 | JGI IMG/M metagenome (GOLD analysis project Ga0065711, IMG submission 59098) | Hoatzin crop microbial communities from Cojedes, Venezuela - Epithelial fraction 12 v2 (version 2) | ecosystem: Host-associated > Birds > Digestive system > Esophagus > Crop | place... | reverse complement strand
AAGGTCCTGTGCAGCCTGCTGTAGGTGACCCTGCTTTGGCAGGAGGGTTGGACTAGATGACCCACAGAGGTCCCTTCCAACCCCTACTATTCTGTGATTCTGTGATTCTGGGAATGTAAGAATCCTGTAGAAGTTGCAGTTTTACTGCCTTCTAAAGAAAATAGGAAGCCAATCCACATAAAACCTAACCATCATAAATCATTAAAATCTGTTCTTCATGGCTACCACTACAGTGCACTGCTTCCAAAGCAAGGCTGGATTCACTGCTCAGATTGCTGCAAGCACGCATTTGTCTGAGACAGTCTTCTCAACACAAAGCTCCAAATCTCTGAAAGCTGGGGTGTCAAATATGTTTAAATAAGACAGCACTGCTATAATCCAACTCCCCACATGTGACTAACTTATGTGGAAGGAGATCACAAACCATCTTCTCCACATTACTTGGGCCACTAAAAGTCTATTGGTCACCCATTACTAAAATTCTTACTCAGCCACGATTAACCCTCCAATCTGGATGTCAACAGATCAGCAGGCATTGCCTTCAGCTCATAATCAGGATGCTTATTTCACCTGTAAAGAGGATTAGATGTCTTCAACACATCAAGGAAACAAGCATGAGAACAGACTGTGTGGCATTTTAGCTCCATCTATCTTTAAAATATCCTGAAAGAGCAGGATTTTTTTTATGTCCCATTTAAGTGACTACCTCATCATCATATGACTGGCCTCCACTGCCATGACATACAAAACTTCAGTATATGGTGACAGGCCCCCCAGAAAGTCATTCCACAACCTGAAACATCATCTACCCTTCAAACACACTAAAAATAGATTGCTCACCCCCTTGAGGTCTCAGCAGCCCATCTGATATTACAGTACAGTATTAACAAACCTATGTAGACACAAATTCTTAAAATAAATATCTTCAGAGATAAGACCAGAATACCAGCAAGTAAATTATATTCCTGTACACCACTGAAGTAACATTGGTGAACCTGTGGAAGCACTGAAGAAACATGGAGGGCAATGAGCATTTCATGTTCATTTTGCAGGAGCTCACCATATGCAACCTTTGGTCAACCTGTCTGTCATCCTTGCCAAGCAACTTCTGACTCAAAGCTTTTGGTCTGAAAGACATTTTCTGAGTGTGACCTCGGCAGTTATTATGTGGTTCCCTGGGAGAACAATAGACTGAAAACCTTGTATTCCACCCCTGCTCCACAGTGGAAGGAAAGCAACACATTCGTAAAGGGCGTGGAATTGAGAATTCATTGTAGTATGTTATCACCTCTGTAATCTGATCATTTAAAAATAATTCAGGTTTACTCATTTATTCATGCAGCTGAGAGACTGAAGTATATTGGCTTACTCTTTCAGCAAGTAGTAACAGTTATGCCCTTGGAGCCAGGGATTTCAGAAGGTCTCACACATGCACAGGTAACCTGGCAGGAGAAATCTGCATGCTCTTGAGAAACAACAGCTTCTTCTCAGCCTGCCAGGGTGGAAACACACCAGGAGTCTGCACCACCGAAGGGTTAATTGCACAAATCCTGCAAGGCCCAGGCTGAAAGCCATCATATATGCTGGTTCACAACACGGCCTTCAGTTGTATTTACCTCCGGAAGGCCTGATAAAGTCCTCCTCTCCTCAGGCCTTGGTGCTACAGTAGACTGGGCTGGTTTACACCATATGCTTGATCACAGACAAGAGAACTTGACCTCTATACAACCTGACATAGCTGAAAGCTGATACGCTTTCTCCCCACTGCCCTCCCCCAACAAAGATAAAAGGTCATTTAGACCAAAAAAAACCCGTCCACACTGACTTCAAGTTACATGAATTCAACTTCGAATTCAACTTTTGGGATGCACCCCTGTCCAGGAACGCAAACCCCTTCTCACAGGGCTGCAAGCCATAGACATATGAGAGGGCAGGAACAATTCAGCAGTCAAGAAACTAATTAACCAGGCTGAGAGCTGTCTGGCGGCTCTCAATTTTCCATTAGCCGTTTGTTAACATTTTTACACTTGTCAAGTTATTTAGCTAAGCATGCTAGAAGCACAGTTTCAGAGCCCACCAGTGCTGGAGGTCCTATATCGGGCAGCCACAGACACCCAGATGTAGACAAGGAAGAGAAAAAATGAAATGCAAGATCAGAGTTTCCAATCAAATAAGGAGAGAAATAATTCCAAATCTGTTCATATTGACATTTATTTATTTATTTATTTTTCTGACAGTATGACTTGTCACACAACACAGAAGAAAACAGGATGACTCCTTATGGCCACTGCCTTCCAGACTTTGCCGCATTACGAACTAAACTAGATATTGTATATATTGTTAGTCTCTTCTTCCACACTCACCACTTACAGGAACACACCTGAGAACAAATGATCAGTCAGCATGACAACAGTGACATAGAAACAAAGTGGCAGGTAACTCTAGTTCCCATCTCCCAAGCATCTGCAAACAGCAGAGCACGTCTGCTCCGGTCTCACACACCAGAACCATTGCAAAAGGACATATTTATTTTCTTACCTACATACTGGTTTGTTTCAATATACACCGCAAACAGAATCCAGCACCAAGGTCTTCATTTCCAATATCCCTGTTAAATCCTAATTATGCCTATTTTATTGGGCAAAGGGATGGGTAGTTGAAGACATAAAAAAATTAAGAGCAAGATTTCAAGAGCTGGACACTAATTCTTTGGTCTCCTAAGTGTTTGTTCAGAGAGGCCCTGTTATAAAAAGCCACATGCCCACAAATCTCGCTGAGTCTGACAGGAACTGAAGGATCCAAGTCTGAGAAAAATAAATAAATATTCAGGGGCCTCTCTAAGTTCTCTCCAGGAGCAGTTTGCTCAACTGGAGACGAATAGTCATGCCTGATTCACTGCATCCACCTCAAGACCAGCAGTGCTCCAAGCTGTCTCACAAGTTCAGCCCAGACTGGAGTGTCCAACCTGTTTGTTGGTTTATTTTTTTTTAAAAGGAGAAAGCAAAGGAGGAAGTTGTTAAACAACCACCACCAACATAAGACACCTTCACCAGTCCTCTAGAACTTCTGACCTAGGAACTATTTGAGCTGTCATTTTTAGATCAACAAGAGCAAGGCAGAAAGGAAAAAAACACTTCTCAGCATCATTAGACAGCTGAATTCTGGCATTCAGACCACAGCAAGCCCTTTATTAATGATCCTTTTCCCAGCTAGACACTAAATTTAGGTCTTCAGCAAGTCAAAGTCATTAGAAGGTAAACGCACCACCCTGCGTGTCACACGCTGGACTGAAATCTTCCAGCCCATGTAGTCTTCCCTTAACTACACTGTTTAGTTGATAAATAATGAGAAAACTCAAAATATGCGCTGCTGGAGCACAGGCTTTGTGTGTCACAGTCCCCCATTCTGCTCTTTTCTTTGCCAGCAATGTGAGGTCTAAGGACAATGCGTGGGAAGAATGCATTTGCCCGGATCCTGTGATAAGTAGGTATTGTATTTTGAATCCATTTGCATGACAACAGTCCAATCCAGTATGACCCATCTTCTTCCCAAAAGGAATATCCTGTGATGTCTTCTTTCCACAACCACTAATCTCACCCTGAAGCAGCACTATTTGAACCTTCAGAGCTGCAAGCGGGAAGGAAGAGTTTGCTCATTCGGGCAGTGCAAAGAAGCCCCTATTGTCCTACAAGGCCACGGAAACAGTGACCACATGTACATCAGAAGATTCCATTTTTAGTATCTTTCAAAACAAAGTCTCCTCTTTCACATTATCAGAAGCACACTGAATCCTCAGTCTTCCTCTATCATTCTCTGCAATGTCTGCTTTGTTTTGTCTTGAAAAATCATTCTCCTGACCCTCTACCCCATGCAATTGCTCTATTAGCAGCAAGTTTCCACTACACATAATTACAGCATGCCTTAGACTTTTCTGTTTGCTGGATAGTTCTGCCTATTTTCTACTTGTGCTGATGCTACCATTTACTTTTCCTGACACTCTAATACCTGTGTCCTTCGAAGGTCTGACTTACTCCACCATGACAGCAGCTGGGATTCTCAGGCCCCTTTCCAGACCTTTTTAATAGCAACAGTAATGCTACTGCTGAACATCCCACTTCTTAATCTTCAGCTCAGCACAGAGCCTATACCTGTGACTAGTGCTGCAAATACACCGTCCAGTGCTGCTGACCACCCATTATCTAAATGACTAGCAAGTTATTAATTGCGTATTCCTGGCATTGAAAGGAGAAGGAAAAACACAGGCACACAATGCAAGCACATAGCTTCTCCCAAAGTCATGATATAACTCTCCAATTTTCTGCATAATCCCAATTAGATTGTTTTATCTTCCACCACAAATAACAAGCAACACACTTCAACAACTAAATTCTTAATTTAACTAGTTCAAAACTAGCAGTAGTCCAGTGAATGAAGTGTTTTCTCAGAATTATTTGTCCTCAACACACTGGCCTTGCAATGATTGCTACCCTGATAAGCTCTCAGTAAGTCCTTCCTAATCACTCATGACATTGATGCTGTGCCCACAGCTCTTTATGCTGACATTATTAAACATGTATTCTTAAAGAGACTGTATTTGACTCTGCTCAAGAACAATGACTGCACATCCTGAGATGTCTCATTTCCGTCTTCTTTGAATTACCAAACCATCTTCTTTAAATTGCCAAACAAATGCAAACTGGTTGTTGGCTCATGAAGGATCTTACTGTCTTCTACCCAAAGAGCTGCTGTTAGGCCAAACTAAAAACCGACTGTATTCCCCATAGACAGCAGCCTAGGAGGTCCATAATTATATCACAAAGACTAGCCAGAAATGAAGAAGAGTTTTTTTAGATCAAGGGGAAATAAATGGCACAGCACTGTTGCTAGGTCTGGCACTGATGTTCTGGTAACCAGTGTGTCTCAAAAAGTACTAAAAAGCAATCACAACCAATGGTGAGGGAAGGCTCTTTTTCAAACACTGCTTAAAGAAAAGTTCCTTCAAGTAGTGATTAGGCAAGAGTATTTAGAGTTACTGCAGTAACACCAACTGCCTCATGCTGAACTATGCAACTGTACCAAGATCTTCAACTCCTGAAGAGAAGATAAAAAAACCTGAAATTGTCCACAAGACTGTGTGTTTCAAATACAAGACACCGGAAATAAAGGCTCCCTTTCCCCATCTCAAACTCCCTCTTTCAAAGCCTTCAGAGTTGTGTCTGTACTGCAACATCTGGCACAGCTTCCTAAAACTTGAGAGATGAGGGGCAGGCTTTAGATCTTTGGTATTGTTTTCAAAGTTAAAAGAACAAAATGGAACAAAACCCAAAACAGTATCATGTAACTTTTTATTTACCTATTCAACTTCCCAAACGCAAGCTGAAAGCAGAAGAATACTTCCAAAACTCAGGACACAAATGAAGACTGCATTCTATTAAATTTAGTTCCCTCATTTGGAAACTTCTACTAAAGCCTTTTCACTACAACCAACAAGATAATTATCATAAGTTGAGCTATCTCCCTTCCTCCCCCCTTTTCTTCTTTCAGCACTGGCATACAAACCATGCTATTTTAACTTCTTTCCTGTTCTCCCAGTTCTTCTGGAACATTTTATTTTCAACAGTCAACTCATTTGGAGAAGTGCCATGCTGAAGTTCAACCATTTACAATGTTAACTGTGTCTCTGCCAGCAGTCAAAGACTTGCATCACACCACCTTCTCCAGCACCTCTTGATTAAACAAGTTGAGTTCCTCTCTCTGAGAGCTTAGCAGATGTTTAAGCAGCCTTTATTCTCATCATACACTTTTTCTCCTTCAAAATTATTCTCACTCTCTGAAGAGTACAGTGGCATTTCTCATCCCATCCTCAATTAACACTTCACAGACCTCCTGCTCACCTCCTATGGGCCCATATTATATTTTAACACTACCTGAAAGATTTCTATTAAACAAACCTTTCAGACAGATTTCTTGATTATTTAGTACTCAAGAAGGAAGCAACTGTTTAAAAATCAAGCAATCATTTAGACTGATGAAGTTCAACATTTTTACTGAAGCCAGCAATTAGAAGTTCATACTTGATCACATCTTGACCACGTTAAGAAAATCATATGGCTCTGACACTAGCAGAAGACCATTCTCAACTGGAACAAGCTCACAAAATGCGTTATTTAACTTCAAAATAGAGAAATATCTGTGGAGAGAGCACTTAACATTATTTTTCTACTACAATGGATTGGAAGTATAACAAAGGATAAGGAAACAAAATACGTGAAAGACACAAAGACATACTGGCCTTTTAGACCTTTCCTGATCTGCCAAAACAGGATCTCCTTCCTCTACTGGTATGCTTCTTCAAATCACTCTTTACATTATTTCACTGGGGATTTTCTGGATACTACAGGTTTTGTCCCTAAGTCTGCTCAGTGATAGCTTCAAAACAAGGCAATGTTAGTTAACAAATACTACACAGCTATTCACGAGTTTCACACTTTAACATTCTTTTGCTGCAGTTTCTTACTACAAAGCAGTGTTCTTCTGCTCAATTTAAGCAATTATCCACGACATCACACAGAGAAAGTGTTACAGCTAACTGGAGCAATCTCAATTTATATTTTAAATCCACACATGTTGTTTGGAATAATAGGAAAACTCAATAGGACAAACTCATTAACACTTGTTTCTGAGAGTTCCAAATTTCAAGAGATATCTTTGGGCTTTTCTGAAGTAGCCTTCCTCAAACTGTAAGTTGTACTATTATAAGACTTCAGTTCTTCCCATTTCCTTTTAAAGGCTAAAATTAAACTTGTCCATTCCTTGGGGCCCAGAGTAACATCTGCCAGATGTCCAGACATCTATGTTGAACACAGTTCTTCAATACGTATCTACTTATCAACTCTCTTTTCATTTACTCGTATCTTCATAAAAGTCAATCTTCCTTGAAGTCAAAGTTCATAACCCTAAAGAATTTGGTATAAACTTCACTGAATTGAAATGATCATCTTTTTTTTTTGCACTTCTACTTGCAGTTGTTGTGCTTTCCTTCTCTAGCATCCAATTATGTACTCACATTCTTCACAGTCTGAGCACACACAGCGTATTTTTAGTTTTCTTCTTGCAACAAAAGTAATTTTTTTCAAATTATAGAATGAAATTCTAAACATGATGCTTTAAATTTTTCAACACTGTAATCCATTATGAACCCCATAAAAATGTATAAGGAAATCAAATCATTGCTTAAACTTCTTTAAAGTGGTGGTCTATAGGCTATGCCTAATGGGTTAGAGAAAAGTGATTAAGAAAAGCAAGTTTATATACTGAAGAATAAGCTATGAATGCAGTTTCTGTCAGTGCTTGCACCATGAAAAAGCTCAGGGTGCCCATAAACCAAAAGCAACTGAACACCATTGTCTGAATGAAGAAATTTGTGCCCAATTACAAGCAACATTCCAGTCACCACCTTCCCATGAATTAAGATTATCATTCTAGACCTCCTCTAAAACTCACTGTTTTGGGTTTGGTGGATTTTTTTTTAAACTTGTTTTGTTTTGTCTTGTTTTTTAAAATAAAGTAAGTCCCTCAGCTAGTATTTTAACAGCAAGGTGAACTTCAGTCTGTCTGGGCAGAACTACAGCAGGAAACGATGCCATTAACAAAAATAGTCTCTAAAAGGATTTCAGTCTCATTGTGAAGAAACCCCCCATAGAAATAACACCACTCTCACTCCAACTCAAACTATTACAGTGATGTTTGGTTTTCTGGGGTGCCTGCCACCACAGGAGCAGGGTAAGAGGCCGTCCCATAAAAATCCTCAGCTTGAATCTCAAACTTGTTCTTGGATTGCACATGGCACATTGTAGTGCAAGCACTGAGTTGATCTCTCCAGAAGTAAGAGGAGATTCACAATTCTGAACTACGAAATACAAGCAGCTGTCTAAGAAGACTGCCATACAGTCTTATACATGGGATGGATATTTAGGATGTGACCCAAACGAGCAAAGGTCAGTGGGGACTTTTTCAGTTTCTTCAGTGGCTGCTGATTTAGACCTGTGCAGAGATTGCAAAGTGCATCAAAGAACATCACCTCAGGCAAAAAAAAAAAAAAAACAACACGAGTTAACCTCTCTCTTTACTTCTTCAAAATCTAAGATTAAACATACCTGAAATGGTACGTTCCATGCCCCACTTCTGAAAGATGGAGACAACCACAGTATCTCAGTAATTTGGGTCACATATCACCAACCAGAACTTAAGAAATGCACGGTTGATAATGCACTACCATTCCCAAGTACCTTAGATTACATATCAAACCATTTCTTTCATAGCAAAAATAAAAGAAGGGCATTGATTTTAACCCTGCAGCAGCTGGATACCAAGTTCATTGCTAGTCACTGCAGTCCTCCAATCTTTCTGCTGTTTTTGCTCATCTAGCAGCATGTTCAGATTCAGTGGTCCCCTGTCCTGTCACTTACACCTCCCATATGTACCACATTCCTTCTTAAACTCTTCACAGTAACCTATGTATGAACATTACTGATAGCCTTCTATGGAGCTGTGCCTTCAAACTCAGTAGCACTGCACTCTGGTATCCCCCTCATGCATTTCAGCACGTAGTTTGAATTTTTTGAGGAACTGCATCTACTATGCAACTGATGTGCAAATTTAGGTTGGTGGGAAAAGAGTGAGGCCTGGTTTGAGTCTCCTCAAAATGATTTCAGATTAAAAAGTGGGTTAAAAAAAAGCACACAAATTCCTGTTCAACTGCTATCTCACTTTAAAGATCTTAGGTTTCCATAATGACATTAAAATCATAACTAGAATGTTGCTGTAAGTTTGCAGAAAAAAATATTTTAAGACACCAAAAAGTCAGCTGTGAAAACTGTTTTGTTTTTTCCAGGAGAAATTATGTATGATACGATGCTCTGAGGAACCTACTAAAAGCTTGTCAGTATCATTTTAATGCAATCTAGTAAGTGGGGAGAAATATTCCATCTTAATTTAAAACACATCCAAAAGAAGGAATGCTCTTGAAAATCAGATGTTAAAAATCCCAAAAATGAGGCATCACCATCATCACCTAGAAAAAAAATAACATTTCATGACATTCTGTGGAAGAACCTGAGCAGTCTCAAGCTGCGTGCACTTACCTCCACATGCTTTCAAAAATCTATAAATATATGCATATACACACTATTTCGTTGGCCAACTGATCAACCTCCTAAATTCTGTGGTCTTTAACCAAAGAAAAATATCTAGAAAGGTGACCTCCGCATGAAAGCATAAGAGCAAAAAAGCCTGAGGATGTGTTTCTCTGTGTGAATGTGAAGGAGAATCTGAGCAATTTCCTCCAATCCTCATTTCCTGATAGCAAGAAGTCAGAGAGAAGACCCATCACAATGTTGTACATTCAAAAAACTGAAGAAACCTTAGGGGAAAAAATCATGATTAAGCCAGCTACTGCCAGCAAAGCTTCAAAACATGGAGAGACATCCACGATGTTAGGAGCACTTCCCATCTCAGCTTTGTCTACTCTCTCTCTCCTCCATTTTCTGGTGGAGCTAGAGAACATGACATGGCTTACCTGACTCAGATCACAGCTCTCTGCCAAACTAGTCACTTCCTCTTAGACATGCAAGCAGCTTCATGAGACAAACAGACCCCCACAGACACACACAAAAGCAGCAGCAGAAAGCACTCAAACTTGAAGGTCTTTCTCCTTCCAAACACCAGAAAAACAAATGAAACTTTTCCTTTTTCTCCCCCAAAAGAAGGAGGTGAGGGGGGGAGAAATCCTATCAGATCACAACTACATGAAGCTCCAGGAGGATCTCTCTGTATAGAATAGAAACCACAATGCTAAGAGGAACGGGTGGGGGGGGGAGAAGAAGGTTACTCCAGAAGACATAAAGAGCCTGTAGACTGCGTGTGTGCATGTGTGCGAGAGCGAGGAGAAGCTTTGTGTTGTGGAGCCTGGACTGGAACCAAAGCAGACAGCTTGCAAATGGAGGACAGGGAGATAAAGAAAGGAAAAGACGGGGAGAGATAGGGAGAAAGCTGCTCCGGGAGGTCGAGAAAGCGGCAGGGGAGAAAGCGCCTTCTCCCTCGCCTGGTTTAAAGGTAGGGACATCGGGGAACTGAGCAAGAAGAAGTGGGCTCCTTCCCCTTCCTTTCTTCCCTTCTTGCTCTCTTTCTCTCAAAGGAGAGCAGAAGCGTGTGTAATGGCTCCTGCTCTCCAGCTGAACGCTGTCCTCCTCCAAGCAACCTCCTGCGGGCACCACCAGCCCCCCAGCCCCGACGCCGCCGGGGACCCCCGCATCCCAACTCCAGGAGAGCCGCGGTGGGGGCACCAACGCCGGGGTGAGGGACCAGCCTCGCCAGCGGCGAGGAGGAGGGCAGCGAGAGAGGACGAGGAGAAAGAGGGAAAGAGGAAGAGGGGGAGAGAGAGAGAAAGAGAGAAAGAAAGAAAGAATGAAAGAAAGAAAAAGAAAGAAAGAAAGAAAGAAAGAAAGAAAGGAAGGAAGGAAGGAAGGAAGGAAGGAAGGAAGGAAGGAAGGAAGGAAGGAAGAGGTCACCCGATTGCCTGGGTCGTGCCTGCACGGAGCTTTTCTCTCCTCCGTGTCTCTCCCCTCTCTGATCCAAGTCCACACGCACAGCACCATCCAGACCTCGCACACACACATCTCCTCTCGGGCACCCCCCACCCCGAAAGCTCGGCTGATATCTCACTTATCTCCCCATATCCCCCCCCCTCCTTAATGCAACAACAAAAAATTAATTAACCGCCTTCCTCCTCCTCCCACCACCACCACCACCACCACCAGCACCTCCTCCTCTTCTCCTCCTCCATGCAAGAGACTTCTCTCTCAAACAAAACACCCCGCTCTCGCTCCCCTCTCTTCTCTTTTTTTTTTCTTCCTTTCTTTCTTCCTCCTTCCTCCGTTGACCGAATGAATGGATTTCAGAGGAAGGTGGTGGAAAGAAAGAAAGACAGAAAAGACCAAACAAAATATATGTATACACACACACACACACGAGAGATGATCTCTCCAATGCCAAACCGGAGATGGGTTTTAATTGCGAGAACTTACAGGAGCGTCCCGGCACTGCTGCTCTTGCTGCTGCCTCCTCTCCTCTTCCTCTCTGCCTAGCTCTTCTTCTTGTTATTGTTGTGGAAGTTGTTTTGTGAGTCTCATGTGCTCCTTGCCAGGTCTCAGCAATGGAGGATCGCCATCTTTCCCTGCTTTTCCCCCCCCCTCTCTCTCTCCCTCTCCCTCTCTCTCTCCTTCACTGGTTTGCTGCAGCTGCAGATGACCTGAGATATCCGTCTCTCTCTCTCTCTCACTCACCCTCTGTGTCTCTCTCTGAATAATGAGCAACCAGAGGGAGAGAGAGAAAGAAGACAATCTCCTCTCCTACCACACAAAACGCAAGAGCACCAGGGGGTGCAAGAATCCTTTCTAACAACAACAACAACGTGTAGGGGAAGAAGAGGAAAAAGAGAAAGAACAGAGAAGAAAAGAGAGGAGGAAAAGGCAAGAAGAAAGAGAGGGAGGGAGGTGGAAGAGGAGGGGGGAAAGCAAGCAAACAAGAGAGAGATCCAGGAGGCAGACAGATGGAGGAGAAGATCGTAGTGATAGAGGAGGAGGTGTTGAAGATGAAGGAGATTAAGAGGAGGAAGGTGGTAACAAAAAGTTAAGGTTTGGGACACTGAATCACTCACAGGCCAGGGAGGAGGAGAAGAAAGGGGAAAGATCTGAAGAGCTTCCCCTTCCAAGCTGTTGCCTTCACAAAGCTTTCTGTGCAGGAGCGCTCAGCAGCTCCAGAGATGCTGCGGGAGCCGCTCGGATGGAGCACTCTGCTAGGTCATAGCTCTCTTCCAGCCATGGCAAAAACCGGTTTCTGCATGCAGATCTGCCCCTGAGGTGATCCCTCAGACACATCCATCTAGAGGCTAATCTTCCCTGAGCAGGGTAAAGAACATAAATGGAGCTGGAGGTTGCAAAGTACAAAACCAGATCTACCACGTGGTTGGTTTTTAATCCCCCTTCCAGCTCGCATTTGATGTGGAGAAAGGAGACTCAAATTGTCCATTTCTGGCACGTATTTTGAAGTCTACTCCCGGCAATAAAGACAGTCATCTCCAGGTTTTTTATTTCTCACAAGCATTTAGGAGAAAAGAGAGCTTGTACTACTGAGCACCAAAATCACTTCCTACATCGCTGAAACGTTTTTGGCTGCAAAATAAAATAAATAATTCTACTTAAAATAACTTTTATGCTTTCCAACGCCTAGTTGTCTGCTGTTTTGTGACTGATTATTTAAAACCGTGGAAACTAACGCTCAAGGCTTACAAAGAAAGGTATCTTGGTGATGAAGGCAAGCGAGCAAAGACAAAGCGGCTGTAGCCTGCATTTTTATTTAGTCTTGTTTCTATTAAGCATTGTGCTGAGCTACTTCTTTTGCTCAGCATCCCCCCCCCCTCCCCCTTCAGTCTTCCTACAGCACCAGGTCAGATTCTTTCTAAGGTTGTGTCTAGCACTGGCAGGGGGGTGGGGGGGGATGGTTGGGGACTGGAATTAGGGGTTATGTGCAGACTCAGAAAATCAATACAAGGGAGTGAGGCAAAATCAATTTGAGCACAAGGGCATGACTGGTATTGGAACATCACTGGGATTTCTCCAGCCCTCAAGCGCTGCAATTCGCCTGGGTGGAAGAGAGACTAGAACCACAAAGCTCCGGTTCGGGTGAAGGGGGAGATCCCTCCCCTGCTCCGGGAAGTTTTATGTGAGTGGTGAAGCTGAGATGATCTACTTAAAAGAGTCCAGATTTTACTGGCTCTGGGAGAGGTCAGGCGTGTTAGAACTTCATTGTCTGAACTCTCCCAGCTCAGCTGAAGACCAAATGCAGAAATGCCAACGATAGCAATAAAATAACAAAAATCCATCGCCCAGGTACTAGTCAAATATTAAACCCATGCACTCTCCGATCTTCCCATCCACAAGAGTGCCATGAGTACAAAGCACAGAGGCAGGATCTCTCCCATTAAATCTTCTCTTTCTTTGAGCTGTGCAAGTTAATCACTAAAGAGGAGAAAGATCTTCTCCCTCCTCCTGCCCTCTCTTTCCGCTCCCCCCCTCCTCACCCCAAACAAGTGCTGTGAGAAAGAGGAGGAAGGATAATATCTGGGCAGAAGAAGCACTGTCAGATTTCGAGAATCTTTCTTAAGGAAAAGGGGAAAAAACATCAAAACTGGGGATTCCTACTAAGACTACTGGTTTCATGCAGACAAATGAAGCGGACACCTCCTAAGAAGCTGATAAAAGAACATTAAGGAAAAGGGAGGGACTGTCTTTACGGCTGCCAGAATGTGCATGTGTTCTGCCTGCAATTTTCTATAAATCATCCTCTTCGCAGGAAAAGAGCGCCTGGGCTTTGCAATCTTTGACGTACCATCAGCGCCGAGGCAGACAATTTACCTCTTTGTCTCTCAGCATTACATTTTAAATTAAAAAAAAAAAAAAAATAGAGCAACCCCACAACCACAAACCCCAAAACACCTGACTCCTGACCAGCCACCCTCCAGGGAAAAAACAATCCCATTTCAAAATGAAGGCTCTTGTGAGGAGTGGGCATCAAACCGCAGGGGGGGCAGAGAGAGAAAGAGATAGAGAAAGAAAGAAAGAAAGAAAGAAAGAAAGAAAGAAAGAAAGAAAGAAAGAAAGAAAGAAAGAGAAAGAGAGAGAGAAAGAGAGAAAGAGAGAAAGAAAGAAATGAAAGAAATGAAAGTAATGAAAGAAAGAAATGAAAGAAAGAAATGAAAGAAAGAAAGAATAATGTATCCTCATGGACATAGCCTGGAAATGTTTTCCCGCCCTATCCCTCCATCCTTTGGGAGGGGGGGTCCCTCCTGCGCTGGTCCCGTGACGACCCCTGTGCACCGTCGGGGAACGCGGCTGTCCGGGCACCCACCCGGGGTCCCGGGAGGAGGTCGGGGCGGCCAGGGGAACCCCGGCGGCTGGAGGGCAGTGCCCGGGGGCACGGGGCGGGAGGCTTCTCCCCGGGGGTCGGGTGGTCCGTAACTTCGTCCCGCAGGCTTTCTGCCATCCCCACCGTGCTCCATGCGCCGCCGGGGAAAGCAAGCGACGAGGTGGACACGCTGGGCTGAGAGCCCCACCAAGAAGCAGCCACCAGGGAAAAGAGAAGGGGAAGCCTCCCCGGAGCCCCCGTGTCCACGGACCGCTGGTTTCGCGCAGGAACTGGCGCTTCTGGCAGCCGAGCCCACTGGAGGCGAGGGGGGCAAGTCCGGGGAGCGGTGTGGGGGAGGATGTGCAGGACCCTCCGGGGGTGGAGGGCGGGCGGGGGAGGGCTTTAGCTGCGGAGCAGCCCCCCTGGCTCGCCCCGGTGCCGTGCCCAGTAATACAAAGCTTAACCGTGCTGAGAGTCCCCCGGTCCCGATTATCCTGCCCGGTTAACAGCCCCGTTAAGGGGAATGAAGATAGTTTGCAGCTCTCTGGGTGCTGGCATTTGGATCGCCGGGGACGCCGGAGGATGTCAGGGTATAGACAAAGGCGCTGGTATCACCTCTGCCAGGCAGCCCGGCTGCGGGACGGGAGCGGGGAAGCCGGGACGGAGCGCACGGTGGGGCTCTGCACCCCGGCTCCCCACCCGAGGTCGGGGGATGGGGCGGAGGACTAGAGAGGATTCCAGCTTCTGTCCATGTTCCCGGCGGGGGTTGTGTCCCACCACCGCGTAGGCTGAAACCACAGGTAAGGGTGGTCTTGGTTTTAAGGAAAAGATTCACACACGCACCCCCCGCCATAGACCTGAGGTAGGCAGATGATGTTCCACCGTGCGGCCAGCTGAATGAAGGCCTGGGGTTGGGGAAAAAACCTTTTCCAGCCCCTCGGACTGGCTACACCTTCCCTCACCCAGAAAATCTGACCAACCCTGGCCTGAACGCTTCGTCCCCAGGTCAGGTCTTTGCTGGTGTGCGATGGTTTGCATAGCCCTGCCTGACACCTGCATCCCGCTCCTGCAGCCACTGGAAGCCCGTGGGGGCTACGCAGTGAGCCCCTCGGTGGCAAGGCCACAGGGAGAGGGATGAGCAGACCGCAGGAAGCTCAAGAAGGCTATTCTGCCTTCCCATTTTTTATCTTTAATTTTTTTCAGCCAAACCCATTGCTCCATCGGCTCTAATCAGCTCCTCAGGATGGGGAACTCTGGTACATTTAGTATGAACAGTGAACACAGCCTTAGTGAGCAGGAGACATTAGGAAAGCAATGTGGAAAATAAAGACACTGAAAGCACACTTCTTCATACATAATCAACAGTGAGGCAGTGTTCTTAGTGTCCCCTCACAGAACTGAAAGTGGCTTCTTTTTTTTCTTCCCAGATTTGGAAGAGTTTCTGCGTTTTCCTGCAACAAGTTTGAGTGAACTTCCTATTTATCCTCCACTTCTTCATGGCCATTTTACCCTACCAGAGCAACGTTTCACAGTCCTTATGCAAGGGGCAAGCATTGTACCAGCTCACCAGAGAGCTGAATATCACTCTCCCTCTTGAATATTATGTTCTGCAGCTGTTGAGAGAATTTCACTTTCCTATCTAAGAAGATTAGAAATGTGCTGTTCTGACCTTTACCCTGGTAACTCACTTATTTCTTTAACCTCCAAGGGTTTCCTTATAGTGAAGAACTTCAAGGAGAAACTGGTTGGTTGGTTGGTTGGTTGGAAGGAAAGAAATCCTACTCCAATCCGTAAAAGACAAAGGATATCTAATCAGCAAAGTTTTGTTTTAGCAAATACTCTTATAGAGGATGGTGGATTCAAGAGAGTTTACATGGAAATTATCCAAATCTAGGCTCTTAAGAACACTTCAGAAAAGTCTTCTATTAAAATCTAAAACTTTCAGCCTGCTAATAATATTTGGAATGTTTTATTTCTGGCAGAGCTCAGACTAAAATCTCGAAGAGCAAGCTCTTCACTGTAAGATCATTTTGTTACCTGCAAGGATACCTCAGAATGTAGTACACATGTTGCAAACCCATAGGAAGATATATTTTTATGCTGCTGGGAATACTTCAGAGAAATATACTGGTGAGGAGCAGGTTGAGTGTTGGAAGTCACTTCCTTATCTAAATAATGTTATAGGTTGCAACCATTAGAAATACTGTTTCTGCTCCTTTGAGAAAACTGAATCTTCAGCAGTCAGATGTTTGGGTAAACTCATGGTTATGTTTTATTCCTGTCCCCAAGCTTCCTCAGAAACTTTCCACCAGGACTAGGAGCCAAGAAGTCACTTTACAAAGAGAATCAGTCCTGCTCCAAAACCTTTTGATTTAGGCTTGAGTTGAGAATAATAGGTACATGGTGTTGGAAGGCTATGGTAGACTTCAGGGTGGATTTGGTGAGTACTACAGGTCATCACTTCTCGAAGCTCAGAACATGTCTAAAAAGTGCAGGCAGCAGCAAACTTTGTGTTTAGAGCCCAGTCAAACTCTCAGTAGAGTTAATGAAACAAAATTCCTTCAGTGTTAAAATTAACTGGGTTGGAACGGAACAGAGCACATCCTGAGTAACTGAAACATAAATCGCAAATGGCCCTAGATCTTTAGTAAGTAATTCATCAGTCTGTATCATCTTCTCAATGAAGAATAAAATGCAGTCTAGTCGAAAGGGTGTTTTATTGTCGCCAGAAGACAGGCAACAAACTGATTTTGGGGAAATCTGTAATTAACATGACAAGGGTTTGCTAAGCAGCTAAAGGCACATCCCGACTTCACGTGTTACTGTTAAAAAACAGTGACCGTGAAGCTAAATTAAATTCAATTTCCACTTTTGGAATCTTTAGAAGAAAAATATTCTTTGCTCTAAGTGCAAATTAAGTTTTATGAAATTCAGTCCTTCCAAAGACACACCTTGATTTCATTTAACTTCTACATGGCTTTGATGGAGTCAATGAGATTGAAACTGCAGTCATTTTACAACATGTGACCTTCTGGATCATGACAACTCTTTACTGGTTAGTACAGGAACATTATAGCCCAACATTATATTGTACTCGCTACTAAGATGACTTCAAGAGAGAAACAGTTGGATTTTGTCTTCAGAAGAGATGGGTACCAAGTGATCTGTGAAATGGTTTTGAATTTATTGGCCAGATACAGATGGTCTCTGGCTATATTTACTGGTCATTTTTCAGTCCTTTCACCATGTATATTTTACTAGATATATGCAATTCAATACAAAGCTATTCTTACTTGCATACATTGAAAAATGCATTTTCCTCTTTTTCTTTTTTAAGATCTAAATGCCACACTTGCATCTCTTGATCTCTCTAGCACTCCAGTATTTTTAAAACTTAAGCTCCCAAATGCCAGTCAAATAATTTCTATTCTGTATGTCCTGTTCAACCTGTATAATATACAGCCTCTGATAGATTTGAGTTCCACTTCCTAGCCAGTATTTCTGATATCTAATTTTTCTTGACTCACCATAAAATTGAACAAGGCCGTCTCTGGCTTTGTAGGGAAGTGCCTGGTACTGCTGAGTAATCTGTCTGGTATATGCAGTTTGATGACATTTTTATTGATACATTACAAATTTAGCCCAAGTCTCATTTTTTTGAAGCAATCCAGTAGGTATTTTCATTTCCCGTGGAAGCATTTCAGGCATAGATGATTTCCCATCTTGCATGTCTTTGAAGATATAAAAAGGAAACAATGCATTTTATCTCCTACTTTTCAACTACTCCACCTTACAGTTTATTTCCTAATGAAGTGGTTTCTTCTTCAACTTTTTCTGAAGTCCCAGTTGTACATATGGGTCAATTCCAGTTCATTTTCCCTGTGAGCACAGGGATGCACAGTGCAGAAAGTTGAACACTGCTGAAGTGGATGACAAAACTTATTCTTCTAATAATGTTGTTTATTTTGGTTACGCCTTTCCTATCTGTGAGCTTGTCACTGCTACTGCTAGTCTGGAGGTGTTTCAACAAATGCCATTGAAGACTTTTCTCATGATCTTAAGTTTGTGACCAAAATAAAATGAAAGTCTGCTTATCCACCTGGTGTCCATATATCTCTGTTAAAAGATTGAATTTTTTCAACTCCCATGTATTTATGGTAGGGTTTTTTTCTGTTCCACATCTCCACATGATCAGCCAAATCCTCAGCTGATGTAATTTGGCTGGCTTCATTGACTTCAATGGATATACTGCTAATTTAAACCTTCTGCCCAGCTCATTCTTGCATCTAATTGAGTTAATAATCTTTACCAATTACTTCCTACTAGTTTAGATATTTCTCTTTTTACAAGTAGGTGTTATGTATTGAAATTACACGGTTTTCTCCATTGATGTTTTCACTATGATACACTGATATCTCATAAAGTGATATTCTGTTTTTAAAATGTACATTTCTTTTCTGCTACTCTTTCTAATCTCTCCAGAGTTATTTATTTTCCTAATGCCCACCTTGACTTCCTACACTTTAAAATGTAGCATTTTCTGAGTTTCTCTCTGCATTAATTTATTTCAACACACTATATTTCACTTTCTTCTGTACTATCTCATCCATACTAGTGTTGTGCCATTTATGAAGACATTGTTTGCAGTTTTCATCTGTACAGCTAGCTGTTGTGTTCTCTAGAATTGAAGTGACACCATTTGTAATGTGAATTCGTATTTACAATGCCCATTAAATACTGATCTAGTCAGAGGTGGACAGTCATATTGTTGAGAAAGATAACTGCATATGTAAGAAGGCAGGTGCTGTAAAGTAGATTTCAAAATATATTTCACAACCTATGGCCATTCTTACCTGACTTGAGATTGCCCATAATAAAGTTTCTGCGCTAATATGTGGAAATGGCTTGGTGTGTTTTGCTTCCTTTTTGGCAGCACCATTTCAGTATCAGAATTTTCAAGCTCTTTTATGGAAACTCCAGCTACATTTCAGCCTTCAAGGTGACTGGGTGGTTCCCATTAATAGGGAGAAGGTAGGACAAAAGAAAGACACAAAGAAGAACACAAAAGGAAGTCCATAAATAGTACCAGTACACTCTGAAAAAATCCTCACCTATAATTACAAAAACATTTCAGCATCCCATTCTGTCTTCAGAAAGGTAACAATTATTTATACATATCAGTCTCTATGTAAATGCCACCTGTCCAATCAATATATTAATATTTGAATTAATTTCAAAAGAAGATGGCAGGAAAAAAGCCATCATTTCCTCAATAATGAACTAATTTATCTGAAAATTTGACAACTGCAAGTGGGTGGTACTATTTTCTGTGTAGTCTTACAAAAGATATTGCCGCAATCAAGCTGGTACTTACTATTCTAATAGTAAAACATGCCGAGCGTCAAAACTTGACATGGAATGTAATGGGAAGTGATATGATTGAGCAGAAATTTAGCAGATATATTAGTTATATTATATTAGCATGATTTCTATTCTGCGTCTTGAAATCTTGAAGGAGAGGAGAGGAGAGGAGAGGAGAGGAGAGGAGAGGAAAGTTCAAATTTGATGTGATTGTAAGCAGTGAGCAGAGAAATGGATTTAGGAGAGCACTGGGATGTAGCAGGCTGATATTTGGCAGTAGTATGTGGGACAGATTGAAGGGGTCTTAGCAGGTATCAGGAAATTTAGCAGAACAGTGATTGTGGCAAAGGTAATCAAGCCAAAGTTTTGCAGAACAGCCACAAAGAAATTAATAGCTTCAGGAATAATGGTAAGGATTCACATTTTGGATACAGAAGTTGAGGGCACAGCAAGTTTGCAGCTCTTCAGAAACAAAAGTAGGTGGATTACATATGCAGGCAATATAATGAGGTCTATGCTGCAGCCAGTTAAATCCAGGTCAGTTGAATTTGCGCTTAAAATTGCTTCCTGACTCTAGACTGGATTATCATAGTTTTTGCTGCTTGCCTGTTCTGAGGTGGTGGTTTTTGCTGCATGTGCTGTTCCCTATAGAAGTTTCTCCTTGATGCCCAGTTGTTCTCCAGGGTCTAAGTGTGCATGTTGCGTAATGTGTTTCTAGTAATTGTGACTGCAGAGGAAATTCTGATAAATATACCTCAAACACCAACCGATGCAGGTACTTATTTTGAGTCTGCAGGGAGCCTGGAGTGGTAGCTCCAAGAGGTTTGAACTTTCTCATTCATCTTAGTATGTTCTTAAATTGTCATTCTTCACCTTCTAACTTAATCATCATCTTTAGAGTTGGCCCCACATTTTTAACTGTTTCTCTATTGATCATTTCACAGAAGCGCTCTGAAGTTTTTATTCCCTAATTTCAAATTGTTTCTTGTGCCCTCCAGGTGAGAAAGTCTAGAGCTGCAATGATGTCTGTTTTTGCTCTTGACAACTTTCAAGCTGCAGATGGGAATTGTCAGTGCGAGAACCCATGGCGTACTAGAAAAAACATAAGGACTCCAATAAATTAATTGGTTTGCGTACCTACTTAATTGTCCCTGGGATTAATGTACTGAATGATTAATTGCCTTCATAGCTAGTTAATCACAGATTTCAATATCTTCAGTGTAAAATCAAGCTGCCATGTAATTTCACAGCAACAAGAATCCTCTGGTGTACCAAACAAGGTGTGGTTTGCTGGTGAGGAGGCATGGAGCTCTAAATGTCTTCCTCACTCTTGATCTTACACTCCCTGTGTCAGAAGGCTGATGTTAGCCAGTTTTGTTCCATCAAACACTACCTAGTTTTTCTGACCAAATCTCAATTCACAACGCTTCAGTATTCTACAGGTTTATTCAAACATCCATCCTGCTCTTTCTTTAAGTTAAGCAATAGTTTTTCATCCCTTGGGCATGAGGATTGAAAAACACAGGCAGAGGACGTATGAGTCATAAGAGATGGACACTGCCATTCCTATTAAATATGCAGCTCTTGTCTGTATTCACAAGCCAGAAGACTCCAGTTTCCTAGCTAACATGTCCATCTGTCAGAAGTTGTTTTCCTTGGTCTTCTCCAATAAGCAGGACTGAAAGCCATCTTTGGACTAACCAGCTCTGAGATAGCCATGGTATAGCCTGATCGACAAGCCCAGCCAACCTGCTGTCTTTCCTCTCTTATAAGGATTTCTTTGCCTTGTTTACATTGGGTAACTGATCAGCCAAGCTTTAGCAGTGTCATTATTTCAATACAACCAGTTCCTTTCCCGTGTAGACAAGCCCTTAGACTAATCTCCCTGCCTGACCCACAGCCCCCATTGCAGAAACCTTGGAACATGTTTTGGAGTCTTATTCCATTCCTAGATTATGAAACCCACCAAATCTTTTCATTTTGTTCAGGACTTCCTGCTGTTTTAGCCCTGGAACCCATCTGATTGTAGATCATTTGCCCATCAGCCAAGACCCTGAAGCCAAGCCACATATATCCTGCCACCAGCATGCTTCTGTTTTTGCCAAGCTCAAAATCCTTCTCTGTTCTTCTGTCCATGGATATCTAACCTTGTCCAAATGTGAACAAACTGAGCAATGGACAGCTTGAGGCCAGAATGCATGTTTCAACAGGTCTATTCCTTTTCCTCACTGCTAACTTTCACATAGATGGATGTAGAGTTGTGTGATATAAAGGCACCAATGCACTCCACCACCTCGAATGTTACCTGATGAAACCAAGAAATTCCATCATTCCTCTTCAATCCTTCCCACAGTTTAAGCACCAGACACTGATTTAATCAAATTACCTCTGTGAAAACAGCAGGCAAAGATGACATTATTTCTTCTGCACTTTTTATTTCATGGCTTTCTACATCCCACTATTTTTGCTTTAGGTTATTTTACACATTACATTATTAAAGCACATGAAGAAAACACCAATATACCTAACAGATTTGCAGTGATGCAGATAGACGTGCCTTATGAAGACACCTAAATGCAAGTACACATCACAGGGTGGGTGGATTTTTTTTTTTAATTGGTTTAGTGTAATTCTCAGTTTTAATTAGTCTCACACAGTATCCCTGATTTTTTTATTAGATTCCCAGCCAGAATACCAGGAGAAAGCTTAATAGAGATTTTAGCATTGTGGACATGCATTATAAAAAGAAGATTGCAATAGTCACACAATTTGTACTTTATAGCAGTAATTCTTCTTCTTGCTGTGTAAAATTCAACAGTACAAAGAAACCCACTGCTCAAATGCTCTCAGGGAGTAAGTGCAGTAACTCCTGTAGCCTGCCAGCTTGTCCCTTCACTGGAGAAAAAAAATTATCACCACATCCAGATCACAGTCCACGCTGTTTTCCTCACAATTTCAACCTTATTTCTGCCCAGTAATGCAAAGCTATAATTTTGTCAGGGCCTTCTACTGCATCCCTCATGTCCCCTTAAAGCTCCACCACTGACTGTCATCAGGCTTACGCCTGCCGTCCATGTCTTTCCTCTCTCATTTTCATCCAGCCTTTGGGGACCAGACTGGTTAGCAGCCTGCACTTGTCCTTCATAAGGATCTGTTTTCAAACAGGGCTGGTTAGCCCCACAGCCTAAGAGGCACGCACTTACTCTCCATTTGAAGTCAAGGAAGGGATGCCTCCCTGCTTCCGACCACATCTTTCATCCTGCTTTACTAAGCATGCTTTGGCAGCTGAGTACTCAAGGTTGAAATCAGGGCTGTGAGGGGCATTGAACACCAAAGAACAGGCCTGAAACAAAGTGTTGAAACCAAGTGCTGAGAAGGCGAGGAACTGAGTGTCCTATCTCAGAAAAGGGTGTATGAAATATAAAAAAGCTTTAAAACATTTAGACTTGAATACTGTTGAGCAGTGGAGGACAGAAATCCAGTTAATCCCATTGCCTGCCATTGGCAGAATAACTCTCTTCTTTGTGGATTTGGGAACACAAATCGTTCTCTATTCTCTCCTTTACTCAGAAACATAAGAGAACAAGACGCAATGACTTTCAATTGATCTTCCCAAGAACAATGATTATGTTGGGTCACTTCAGCCATGCAATGAAACCCAATTAAACCTACTCTAAAGGCTTAAAAAATATGCCACAAAAGTCCATCAATAAATTTTTGCACTTCTTATTTTAGGTTTCCTTTCATAAATGGGTATGTTATGTTTAATAAATATTAAATAAAGTTGTCTGGAAAACACAATTTTGGTTTCATGAGAGCGTGGATATTTTGAGATTGGTTTTTGATTTTATTCAGAAGAGCAAATAAAAAAATCTTATGAATATTTCAACACATTTAATTTTGATCATTCATTTTCTGATTAAAAATAACCAAAATCATAACACAGCATTTTGGTAAAACTGTATTTTCCAAAGAAAACTGTTAACTCAAAAGTAATTTAAATAATTTTTTTATGCATCTATGCATGTGTCTAGCAGTAAGTGAAAAACTAATTTTTTAAAATAATTCAGTAACAACATATAAATGGAATCCCAATAACCTGCTGATAACGACATAGGTTTTTAGAAAAAATTGGTCTTCTCCAACAGGGGTTTAAATAGAAGAATAGTTATACTGAAATATGTTCATTTTTTATAACATTTTTGTGAATATAGAGGTGGCAATTTGAAGAATTTTAAAACATGGATTGAACACTTTCACACTGCTTTTATCACAACACTTTAGAAGTTACTTGCATCCCAGTTTATTAAAAAGATTTATCCCCTAGTGTATGAATTTGGGAAAATTATAACCACAGTGATGGAGATTTACAGAACAATTTAAGAATTTGAATTTCACTAATAATGGCAAATTCAGTAGAAGTATTTGTATTACAGTTATATAAACAACATGAGTATAAAATTGAAGTAAGTATCTTAAAAATTGGGTAGGCATGGCACATACTGAAGACTGATACTCATTGAACTCATTCTCAGGCAAGCGCTGCCAAAGCAAGGTGGCTTACCAGTATATTTAAAATAATGAGAGAACAGGAGTAAAACAGGAAGGTGAACAAACCAAAGTTTGAATGGCCACAGCTAAGCAGAGTTGTAATGAGGATGAAAGAACACGAAAGCTAAAATGAACCTTTCAATACCAGTGTTGCCTGAGGAAACATGCAGTTAGCAGGAAAAGGGTGTCTGTACTCAATTTGAGGCATACGTGGATTTGGCTGAGTAAGTGAATAAAGAGGGAAAGGAATAATCACTAATTATTCTACCTCTGGCAGCTGTAAGCACTTTACTTTTACTACGTGTGACATGGAGCAGCACAAACCACCCTTGATCTGCGTACTGCTAATACAGTTGCATTGCTTTCTGTATGAGTTTGCAAAGCGTCAGTGTCTGTTGCTACCTCTGAACGGTCCTGATGAATCCCATGCATGCAAGTACCTGCAAGTCCTGTCCTTTAGCATTTTGTTGGATTGGGTGCAGGATGCTTGCTGGGTATTGGATTGCCCAACATAGGAAACAATTCGTGGGAAAATGAATCCTAGTCCAATTTGGTCAATCTGGAGGCCAAGAGAGCAATATTTAATGAATAAAAAAGTGTCCTGACCTGCACTCCTGTCCTCCTTCCACCCAGTGTTTTTCAGCCCTTCCATTTTGTCACTCACGTTTGGTTGCAAACGTGAAGTCAGCATAACAACAGAAACTATGGCCTGAAGGAGACATATCTGCTGGGTTGAGCATGTACTCCATGTTGCTGAAGGCAAAGCAAGATTTTTCTTGAAGATCAAAGGCTTCCTGTAGTGTGATCTGTATCTAAAGAAGACTTCATATGCACCATGAACCTGCACCTTTCTGATTCATCCCTGTCTTAGGGAACTGCTCACTCACTTCCACCTAAACAATGTATGTCATGAATCATTCATTTATTCCACTCGAATGGAAAGCTTTCCATCAACCACAGTGAGGTCTGACTGAGTGGTGCTTCATTTTGGATGTAGTCCCACTGTTCTTGCTAGCAGCCTCTGCCACCTCTTCCTCAGTTCAGTCACTGGCTTATTTTACTTTCAGCCATTGGAGCTGGAAGCATGGCTCGCTTCAGGAGTGGAGCGAGGAGGGAGGAGTGTCCTTGCTGGTTTTCAGTATGGCCCCTTTAGGCGTTAACTTTACAAGCAGGGACAAGATGCTTCCCCTCTCTCTCCTCCTCCATGACCCTGTTTCTTGTCTCACCTACCAAAGCAAGGCAAGACATCAAATGCTTCAGCACACAAAGCAGAAGGATGAGCAGAGCTTGTGGGCAGCCTGTTGCACTCACTTGCTAGGATTTTGTGCACTTTTTCAGATGGTTCTTTCCAAAAGATAACCTCCTTCCTGCCACATCTCTAGACCAATTGAGAAAAAAAATGTGTCTCCTTCTAGGAGCACTTGCACTTTGCTTTTTTGTAGAAGAATCCATCAGTCCCTCAGTTCAGAAAGGACTTTAATCTAGACAACAAAGTCCCTTGGGGTCCCAATCAGCTTTGCCTGTTTTCCAAGCTAACAAGTGCCCTTCATTCCTGTAGCAGAGTGGATCCCCACACTGCAAAGGCAACACTTACTGAATAGAACAGAGCATCTTGTCAGGGCTTGAGCCCATGCTAAGACATAGCCTTATAAGGACAATTGCAGACTACACCACTGTTTAAAAAGGAAACTGTATTTCTTTGAATTTGCTTTGTCTCATGCAAATATACAGCCACAAGCATGTATATGTGAAGGCTGTATGCATGCGAACACATACAGCTGTGTAAGCCGTATACCTGCTAGCCCAAACAATCTGTTGAAAGAGGGTAAGAGAACAGATGTGCAACAGACCTCAGCTGGCTTGCTTAATGCCCTACTGGAAATACTCAGGGACTCAAGGGATGCATGTGCTGTATGAACCCCAAGAAGAGAAGAGCAGAAAGCTCTTCAACAGGACAAAGTAAGTTGGTTTTGGCTGGGCTGCTGAAGAATATTTGATAAAGTAAAAGTTTTGCCAAGCTGCTCAATCCAAGCTCAGTACAGTGTGGATTATTCTACAGAAATGAAGGGATTGCCCTTTCCACTTTGGCCAGATAGTTCACAGGGTTGAGTGTTAGTAGCACTTGGGTTTAAGAATGAGTGTCATCTTCACGGTGTTAACTCCCCCAGAGGCCCTCAGTGTCCTCTGTGTTTAGATCTTCCACTGCTCAGTGAGTAGTCTGATCCCATGTGGGTTTTGCTTCTGTTGTGTAGATGTGTGTTTTATCTCATTCCCTATTAAATCTGTTTCATCGGGGTTCAGGGGAGGTGGTTGCATTCAAGCTTCCTGAGGTGAATGTAACCGGTCTAGCCAGACCTGAAAACTTGAGCTATGTTCAAGTAAGGGTGAATGATTTGACAAGGTGCTATTCTCTGATCCGACATTTAAAGATTTCAATTTTAAAGCTCTGTTCTGGCATGCAGCAGGTCAGATATTTTTTGTTGGGTTTACTGTCTGATAGAACAGCTGTTGTTCAAAGTGTGAAGGTGGAGTAAATTGACTGGAAGCCCCTTCTAGCCAATCATGCATGACACTAAGTATACAGACATATGCAAGTAAACAACCTAATTCTCACAGCAAGTATTTATATATTCAGGTTTGCTGGGTCTTATCTTCAGGCTTTTTTCAGAATCTGGAAGACTGTACCAGGGCAAGATGTCTCTGTAGTTGTTCTGGCCTCATATTCCTTCCTCAAGTATCTGCTAGTGGTTGTTGTCAGCAACAGGATCAATTTGACCTACAGTGACAAATCTTATGTACCTTAGGTAATTGCATACTTTCTTTTTTTCACTTGAGAATTCTGATGAATGGTCAAGCAAGATGGAGTTTTGATATTTCTTGGTGGTATTAAAATAAATAATATCAGTAAAGAAAAAGGGAGCAGATTAAATTCCAGAGTCTTCACACTGCAACATCTCTATGGCATGATTTTCTGCATTAGGAACACAACTGGCATACAGAACTGATCTATATGTTAAGCTAAGCTAAAGTAGGCCTCAACTTTTCCACAGAAGTTACACAAGCTTTATGATTCCTTGCTATTTATTTAATCAGGATTGCTTACGTTTTGGATTAAATTCCTTGTTCTTAAACTCTCAAAATTTAAGAATGTGTCCTTTTGTAAGGCTGAGATACAGGTTAGCAAGAGGAGCCTTACGTTTTCATCTTACAAGGCAGCTAACAAGCCAGGCATCCTTTCAGAGGAGGAATCCAAGGCATCCTTGTGAAAGAAACACGAGCCACCTATGTTTGTTATGGACACACTGGGAGTGTTGTGGGGAACAAGCATGTGAAGATCTGCATTTATGTTCCCAAATGCTTGGCCAGTATGTAACAGTGTGGTGACACTGGCTTCAGTGGAGCTAGTTAATTGCAGTAGTTAATTGATTGCCTGTTCCACTGCAAGAATCCAGGCATGCACAGACAGTCATGCCAGCAACATACAATAATTTGTAATTCCAGAAAATTCTGGGCAATGAAGGCTGTATTTGCACATCTTCCCTATTAAGCAGACACAAAGCTCTAGGTGTTAAGGGCTGAAGGTCTAACTACTTTGCTTCTCTCACAGAAGCCCTGTGATGAACTCCCATTTTTTTATAGATCCTTCTTCAGTTTTTGATAAATTTATGGTGTCAGATATTAACAACTAGACCATAATTTTCTCTCATGATTTTTTAACAAAAAAAATGGAAATTCTGCAGGATTAAATTGTTCACATGAAGCAACCACTTAAATCTAAACTTGTCAGTCTTTTTTAGAAAAATTTCAAACTTTATTTTTAGTGAAAAGTTAACTTTTTTCAGAACAAGCCGAATATATGGTATGTGATTGCTTTTTCATGAGTGAAAGAAAGAAAATCATGAACAGTTATGCTAAAAACATGTTTAAGTTTTGGAATGTAAACATTCAGAAAAAAAGAGGTTTCAGCTTTTCATTAGCATGAATATCAGAGAGCTAAATAAGACCATCTCTGGTCTTCCCACTTGATTTAAACTGCTATTACCTAATTTGATAGCAAAGCATAAAAAATTTGAAGCATATATATTGCATACCATGTATAAATAGAGGATTCTCATGTATCATAGAGAAGTTTTGTGTGTCTTTAAAAGAACTGGTGCTGGGGAGAGGTGGGTTGGTGAGAACAGAAAGACCAAAAAATGAATTGCAAGTACTGTAAGTAGAGAAATAGTTGTATGGAGTGGTAAAAGGATGTCAGAGCTGAAGCCTAAACCAGAGCAAAAGGATTTTAAAGCTCTCTTGTGCCCTCAAGATACTTCACTTAATGAAGAAAAAAGTCCTCCATGAGTGGCAGAAGTAATGAATTTTGGTTTTCAGCATGTCTTTCCTGTGTGTTTTTTCTCGTCTCTAATAAAGGGTGAGGTTATTAGCCACTCTCAGGGAGAGAGGAGGGAAACATCATACGCTCAATTGCATGAATGCCTTCTTGCTGGAAAAAAGGACTGAAGCTTTTGTAAAGCCTGTGGAAGCAGAGCAGAGCCAAAGCTAAGAACACCTGGGAACCAAATAAAACATCCCAGGTAAAATTATGGCCTGCTGATATGAATAGCAAAGATTTCATTGACTTTACAATGCTGAGCTTTCATCCCTATTTTTAATTGTCTGCTTAAGGTACACAGCTCTTTCTCTTTTCCATGAGGGTAAGAGATGAAATGTTTAATAGCCTTTTGGTTCTTGATTAGCTAAAATTTCCTAGCTATCTGGGGATGAGTTACAATAATCTAAAATTAAAAAGTGCCCCAGCTATGAGGCTGGGCAAAGACACTAGCATTATCTCAGGGTGAAATATCAGAAGGCTGCAATGCTGGAGAAGAGGCTTAGCACATTGACATTTCTGTTAAAAAAAATAGTACTTGTGATGATGCCATGATAAAGCTAACATGGTTATGAAGGCAAGTGACTACAGACTTTCCAAGCTTAAGGATTAAGGTTTTAGGTTAAGCAGTCCTCTGGACAGAAAGGGTGAAGGATTAAAAATCAGAAGGAAGATCAACTGTCTCTGTTCATAATATGGGTGATAGGTACATTGGAAAAAGCACTGTTAAAATATTTTGCAGTTAGAACATCAGGGCGAATGGACATGCAGGGCCACATGGCAAAGGGTGAGTCCTCATACGTTAAATCCCAGCTGTGTGATAAGGAGTTTTCACACAACATGGGGCTAATCTGTTTACAGCAGTGAAGCAGATGATCCCATGGCTTGTTTGTTTTTGCTTTTGTTTTTTTTTTCTTTCTTTGGGGTAACAGACTGGCATAATCCGTAGATCTGAATCTGCAGAACAAAATTAAAAATCTCCTTCTCCTTCTCAATCCTACAGGCATATTCAGAGTCCCTTCTGAGCTCTCGGCAAGAAAGGAATGTTCCTATAGAAGAAAAGGTAAAGGAAATCTGTGTCATTATTTATGCATCCAGATTTTTCAATGGCCAAAAAGTGGACAATACAAGAATATTTGTGGTGTGGGTGATTAGCCATTCTTCTTTGTTCTGCTGCAAACACAAACACAATGTCCACCTTTTACCTCTTAAATTTGTTTTGCACAAAAGTAACATTTTTACAGAAATTGATTTTATTTTTTGCTAGAACTTTAAAAGCACTCAAAGTATTTTTGTGCTTCACATGACTTCTTGGTGCACAAAAGGGGTTACAGAATTTGTTTGGGCGGGGAGGTGGGGAATGACGTAGGAAATCTTTCCTATCATCTCAAATATTTACAGGACTAGAAAAATCAAGATTCATTTGCATAGTGGTATACGAAAAAAAACCCGAGCATTTAAATTTCCATTACAGGATACAGTGAATAAACTGTGACTTTTGGGGAAAAATAGAATGCTACAAAGGCTGAGTTGTAATCAGCTCAGCAGAGGTCATAGCAGGTTGATCCAACAGCCATCCTCATTGAGGTCCCAGTTCCACACAGCATTTAAATGCATGCTTAATTTTAATCACATACATAAGTCCTGCATGACCTTAATGTTAAGCATGCGTTTGAGTGCATTGCTGAAGTGCGGATGGAGAAATGGTTTCACGAGTGCTGGAAGCAAGAAGAAGAAAGAGCCCCTGACTGTAGGTCTCACAGGACTCACTGCAGGATCAAAGGCTGCAGCATTGGTTCTGAAGCAGGAAATGTCCACATAACTCTGTGAAGCAGAAAATACAGGTAAATAATTTGTAACGGAAGGTGTACTAGCAACTGCAAAATGTGCCCCACAGGTTGACATTGTGCTTTTCTTCTCTATGGGCTGTATTCAGTTCTAGGGCCCTCATTCTGAAAGGACTTTAACACAATCTTATGGTCAATAGCTGATGACTTCAAGGGGAAAGCTAATCACGACTCAAAATTCAATCCGTGCCCTATTTTTGCAGAATACAAATCTACACACACTGTTTATTGATACAGGGTTGAATTTTACCATCTGCTTCCTTTTCTTCAGACTTTGCTATCATTCTTTTGATTTTAAGTAAGTTTTCTTTCTGAAAGAAGTGAAAAAGCCCACCCTCCTAATTCAAGATAAAAGATGGGGAGAGTTTTCCTGCTAAGATCCTCAGACTGGTAGTCAGGTTTCTCAATCATATCCACCTGCTGGTGATGCTGAACTGCTAAAACTATCTTGATATTTAGACCTGGTTTTGGCAGTTCTGCTGCTTTGAGCAAAGCTGTGTTCCAAAATAGGAATGGTCACTTCCCCTTATTGCATCATTCTGACAAATATATTAAACTCTGGGCATGTTAAATGGGGTCCTAAAAATCAGTATTGTACTAATTGGACCAAATTTCCTTCTCTTTGTATCACTACCCCATCAGTGAGACTTCAATAGAGTTTACTGGTTTGAATGAGAAAAAAATAGATCAAACAGCCCAGAAAATGAAAATGCCGAGTAGGAGAACCACCTTAAGCAAAGATGTGGGCTCTTCTAGTGCAGTGCCCAGGCTGGCAACCAGGCCACTTTTCCCTCTCTGAAGTTTATGAGTCTCCTGCACAAACAGCTCTGCTCCTCTGTCCATGCCAGGGGGGTAAAATACCATCCTTGCCTTTCTTGTAAAAGCAGCATGGCAAGGACTACAGTGAGCCCCATAAAACTAATTTTTATCTAGTGGTGTGTGGAAGATGAAGGAGGAGCTACTGTGGTTCACTGTTCACCACCATTTTGCTGTGACTTCGGACAATGGAGCTGGCAGCACATGGACTTCTTTAGCAATCTTGCTGTTTGGCCTCAGCCAGAAAGTATGTTCATGACTTGAGCAGATGTTTCTGCTTTTAGGAATCAGTCGTTTCCTCTTTTCCAGAAGCACATGCCAGCGCAGTCAATATCTGGAAACCCGCTGCTTCACAGTAGGTCCAGAGTCTAAACTGGTACTTTACTAGAAAATGGTAATAAAGCAGTTTGAATTGCTTTTCATCCTTCGTGCTCTTAATGGCTTTCAGGTTCATATGAGACCAATCAATTAATCTTGCTTCAGACCTAGAGAAATGGGATGTTTCTTACCCTCTGAACAGGAAAGAAGCCCACAACAGAGATTACCAATCTACTTATTAAGACTGATGTCAGCAGTGTAGTCTAACAGAGCCTCCAGCTGGGGTTGGGACTACAGATTTGCAATCTTGTATAAACTTAATGTTCACTAGTCATATGCTAATTAATTGCTAAATCACAAAAGGCAAATCATAATTATTGTTTCAGGTTAGCAATTTTCCCTGACCTGATTGCATGCTTGCTGTTTTGGAGAATTAAGGAATGAGGCTCATTTAGGACCGTTTACCTGTATAACCTATGATTCTGGTTCTGTTTGTTCTTGTTTTCTGGTGCTGAAAACTTGTCTTCGATTTGAACAGTTCTTGGACAGATTTTGCTACCCTACATTTTTCTGGGAGATCAATCAAGAAATAGTATAGTAATAATGAGAGTGAGAGCACATAGAGTTGAACTGATTATGGCTCTGGTCCTGCAAAGATTTTCAGTGGACTGAATATATCATGCTGAGGCCAGCCACACTGAGCTAAATTTCTGCAGACCAGGGTATGTGCTGTTTCCCATTTTAGAGCTTCTTTCTGGAGGCAACAGGGCCATTTGTACAGCAAACCCATGCTTTTCTGTCATTTCTCTTTATTTGCTCGATGTAGTGCAGTGCTAGCACTTGGTAAAAAGATTCTGCCGTAGTAGTAATTGGTGGATAGAAGCACAGAAGTTACTAAATGGTCTTCTAAAAAACCCATGGAGATGAGAAGCAAAGCTCCTATTGATCTCAGGTATACAAGGTCAAGCTTTCATTTAGTAATAGGTAATGGCATATTTGAAAACTCAGATCAAAGAAAGTTTCTCCAGTCCTTTTGTCACCTGGTCCTGTGCATCCAGAGCTCCCAACGAAGTCAATAAGACATTTCTGCAGTCAGACATATTCACACATTAGGACTGGCTGACATGTGGCTGAAGTCACAAGGCTGCAGAGGATACTGCTTTGGCTCAGAAAGCTCTTACTCAGCTTGCTATCTAAAAATGTCCCAACCCATCTAGCCTAACGTGTTTAGATCTCTTCCAATCATTATCTGTTAGTAGTGTGGTGAGAAGGTTGACTTGGCAGCTTTGAAATGACAGTCTGGAAATTGGAGTAATTTCCTTGGTAGGATTAAGGTAGTTCTGGCAATCGTGAGAGTAACTGCACAGGAGAGATGAGTCTGCTGCATAAATTCCTAGTCTGAGGTTATCTCAGCAACAAACAGACATTGATCTGCCCACTGTTACCAGACAAAGTCATATCTGAAAGATTTTGATGTCTGCACTGTGCCAGCCAGTTCTCACGACTGTTGCTCCCTGCTGCTCTGTGTTTTCTGCTTTTAAACCGGGTCTGCAGAAGAACAACCCTGGGTAAAGGACAGCTGCATGGGTTCTTGGGGGAAAAAAGAAAACCAAGAGGAAAAAAGGGCTGCAGGTCCTGGGCAGTAGATGACTCAGGAATGCTGAGGGAATTTTCTAGTAAGTGAGAAGCTGTTGCAGACCAAGAGGCATTTGCGTTCGGTTCCCTCCACCCTGCCGTAACTCTAGCCAGCCAGTGAATCAACACAGCAGACATTCAGTGGTACTGGCCCCAGCCCAGGTCTCCGTGCCAGACTCCTAGCACACCTGTTAAACAGATTCCTTTCACCCAGCTTTCAGCTAACATTTCAGCCGTAGCTGGTGATATGCTCAGTCTGCCGCTGTCCTATGGCTGCTAGTTACAATCATCATCCATCATACTTCAGCACCCACTATGGCACTGGGATGTTTAAACCAGGCAAAGAACACTATCACCCTGAACTATAAGGGATAGTCCACCTGACTGGTGTAATATTAAGTGCAAAGGGAACGTGTAGCTGTGCTGGTTTTGGCCAGCTCTGAGGAAGGGTGATGGCAAACTCCCCAGTATGATGAAACACAACCTCTTTTCAGGTCCTGCCTTCTGTCTTTGGCACTCCGTCTGTCCAGGAGCATGCCCTGACAGCTCTCTGCCCAAGCCCTATACTGTGCTGCGCCATCCCACAAAGGGTGGTGAGAGCTCCGTGGCCTGGGTGAACACTGTGGAGAGGGATGCCAGCTGGTGTCATCATGGCTTTTCCCTTCTGGATTCTCGGCAGGTGCAATGTGAAATCTGCTCTCCCAAAGGACTACTGGCAGCATTGCAGGGGCATCTCCCTGGAAGGTGAGAATGGGGAACAGAGTGTGAGGGACAAGGCTTCAAAGGGAAAGTGCAGCTTACCTGCCCTCCTGCGCTGCTGAGCTGAGTCGCTTTGAAGTTTAAGTTTAGAGTCTGGAAATAGGAGTTGGTTTAAGCTTATCATCATGATTTTCTTAATAAAAGAGGAGGGGAAAGGAGCTACACGGAGAAAAGAAGATGCAGCAGCAGATGCTTGAAAGGGCAATAAGAGTTTCAGCTGCCTTTTGAGCAATCTGTAAGATTTCAAAAGGCACATATTCTGCCACATAATGCACACAGGGGTTAAGGGGAGTAGGCAATGATATGGTACTCCTCCTCTCTTTTTGCTGTCTCTTTCTCATGTTTATAAACATGTATGGAAAGCTGGCACCTTACTTTTTGATGAGGAAATTACAGGTTTGCACTAAATAACTTTGATCTAAAGTTGTGGTACCAAGAGGATTAAACCAGCTTCTCAGATCATCTCTTGATGGTGTCTGTCCACTGCTGGAAAGTCTACTGGAGAACTGCAGTAGAAAGTTCTCACAGATACAGTGATGAACATTTTCATCTGAACTTCTGACTTAGAATCAGAACTTTTGGAAACCTCAAGGAGAAAGAGAAGGTGCAGACAAGAGGACTCCACACACAAAGGTAGGATGATTTATTCCATCTCAGTACACAGCTACATATGTCAGTGTTTGTAGGTATTTTTTTCAAGGACTGCTGCTGAAGCCAAAGATGGTCTTGTTTTTTACAAACCTAGAGACAAAGCCACAACACTTGTAATATAAGGCAATTCACACATAGCGATGTGTGAGATTCACAGCCACTTCACTTCAGGCATCCCCATCTGACAACACACTGGGGGCAGGGGAGTTATGGAGGTTGAGTCCCTCCCCAGGAAGCTACAGAGAAGGCATTATCCAGAGTAACTACGAAGGAGCCTGAGACTTGTCTCCTGATCTTGATCCAGCAGAGCAGCTGATCCTGCTGGAACTGACTCTAAAATATTTGGTTTGAATGCTGCTTTCTTGCAATAGGACCTTTTCTTTCTCTGTGGTCGTTTAGCACAGCGGCTGTTCTCTCACGTGGAGAGTGCATTGCTTGTGCAGGCTTCACTGTGGTGAAATGGAGGTCTTATTCTTTTAGTTAGCAAAGTCATCTGTGAGATGTTCAGTCAGCAGTGCTCAAAGGCAGTGCTAATTTATTTCTGTAACAGTCTTTTTCAGATGGAGAAGTTGGTGACAGCCGTAATTTATTCATGGTGCTATACAGCTTTGCATAGCATGTCATACTGGCCTGCAGCAACTGGGGGTAGTTATTTTCTTAGGAAAGTGTAGAGACCAAAGCTGATAACACACAGTGACATACAGGAATCTGCTTATGTTTGGAGAAGATAATGCACATCAGCAATGGGAAATGCAGATGGCTATGAGTTCTTGTTGTCCTCATGGCTTGTCCTCTTTTGCAGCGCTCCTGATGTGGGCGTGCTTGACTTCATAAGAAGATGTTTTCAGCAACTATAAATTATTTGCATGCATTCATATTGTTGTTCACAACCATAGAGAGTTATGTTTAAGACCTTTCTCCATGATTCCTAAGAAAAGATATGACGATGTAACCAGGACTGCTCTTTAGGGATGAAAACTCGAAGTCACATCTGCTCTCATTAGGTTCAAATTTGGCTATGCTGAACACATGCCATCATCACTATCATTTCCATGGTAACACATTGCAATATTATACCATTCAAGTCATGTGACAGAAGGTTAGGCTGAAAAGAAACCTGGGCTGGGAGAAATGAAGCACTTCAGTCTTCAATGGAATTAATAAACAAAACAGCTACCACCAAAGTAAATTGGCTTTTGTATAAATATTCCCTTCCTCAAGCTTGCCTGAATGAAAAAGCTGTTCTCTAGGGATCTGTCTATTGGTTTGGTCTGACTCGGGCTATATGCTACTTATTCTTCTATGAGCTCTCTAGGGCTGGAGTACTGGGTTCCCACAGAATTGTTGGGGGGGATCTAGTTTCATTTTGCATGCTTTCGGTCACATTAAAAAAGAAGATATCTTGGGGAACCAGACAGTCAGCTCCATGCAATTTGTGAGAGTTAACCTCTCTGTTCAGCTGATGGAATGCCATAAATTATGTGCTTTATTTTTTGACAGATGAAGTTGTCTGTTCTTCTATTCAAAGAAAGGGGAAAAAACAAAGCTTTAAGACTGAAGGAACACATTAATAGTTTGAGTTCATATTAATTTTTAAGAACATCTGGATTAAAAGAAAATTAAGTGGAAAGATAAGAAATTCAAAATTAGGACTGTTGTTCTTGCTCATACAGCCCTGAGGTCACCAAGTGTCCTTCCTCTGATTTCAGTGGGCTTTATCAAGACCTCCGACAACAATAATGTCCTGATTCTTCCCCACTAGAGACAAGAAAAGCAACATGAATATCACCGTTTGTTACATCCAAACAATTTCTCAGTATATGCAAGATGAGGGTTTATTATGGCACAATTTACAAAAAGTTTTGGAAAACTTACCTAGCAACATCATGTTAGTTTCACCATGAAAATCCAAAAACATTATTTAGTTTTGTAATTTTAAATACAGGAAGAATCACTTTCAAAGACAATGCTGGCTAAGTTTCTGCTTCAAGAATTAAAGCAAAAGTTAATTTATAAGCATATTTCACATCTTTGAAGTACAGGTTAGACTAAAATTAACATGAGAGACCAAAATCTGCACAGGCATAATGGGGAAGTTAAGATAGCAAACACATGTTTTGGGTCTTTAAAATCCTGCCCCTCCACATCATTTCAAGGGCAATCTTTCAGTTCTACTACCATTTCTCAGTGAAAGAAGGGTGTATGGAAAATTATGGAAAAAGCATTAATTTAATATGCCTATTTCCACTCTGTATGCATTTTTTAAAAGCCAGGCTAAAAAACCCAAAGATGCCCAACAGCCACTGAGAAACAACATCCAACAAGAATTGATTTGCAAACCACAGATATCTAGAAAAAGAATTCCCTTTGATTTTAGTGGGTGGACTGGTTTCATAGTGTCCCATTATGAAATGTGATGCAAATCAAGGCAAAAAGAGCTAATGCTTCTGCATTTCTAATTGGAAAAAATGAAACTGCAGATCTTTCTTAAGTATGTATCTTAAGTACGTTAAGCCACACTTACTCTTACCAGACTGCATTTTTTATAAAACAGAATTAGCATCACTCAGGCTTAGAGAAAACTTCATTAACAAGAAGATAGGTGAAAAAGCTGTTTACTTATTTATTTGTGCAGCTTGTTATCAAATTTTTAGTATCATTATGTTCTGTAGAACCGTAACAGGCTAAATGTGTAAGATAATAAGTAAATAATAAAACAATACAATAATTTGCATTGGAAGAGACCTCTGGAGGTCATCTGGTTGTTCAGCATCCTGTTCAGACCATGGCTAGTTAGATCAGTTTGCTCCAGGTCTTGACCAGTTCAATTATTGTCAAGGGCAGAGGTCGCACAATCAACTCTGGGCCTCTGTTCGCGTGTTTGACTACCCACACCAGCTTTTTTATTTTTCTTAGTATGTAATCAGAACTTAGTTTGCTGCAGTTTGCATCCATTGCTTCTCATCCTTTTGCTATGCAACCGCAAGAAAAGTCTGGTTCTATCCTCCTTATACCTCTCCCTCAAGGGCTGAAGACTGCAATAATGTCCCTTCCTTAAGTGCAAACATAAGACCAAGAAAAGTAACTCATAGGAGAGTTGTGAAAGGAAAAATTTGTGCAAAAGGTACCTAAAATGGTACCTACACAGCACTGTTTGAGTGGGAGACGAGCCTAGAAACACCAATTAGGAAGAGAAGTTCTCTGTGCTGGGCACTGAGGAAAAGCTATAGCTGCCTGTCTGCAAATGTTTTGCAGCAACAGACAGACAATAAACAGACAAGAGGGAAAATAAGGTACAAGGGAGTGAAGCTGTGACCCCATTAACCCATTGTGAATTCACTGAGAGAAGCAAGATGGTGGCAGAAGATCTTACAAGTCATTAGAATTTTCCTTCTGAAATAATGAATCAGATCACCAGGGCTATTAATACTGTATCAAAAGAAAAAATCAGAGGAGTCCTATACACATGCAGATATCGTCTGATCCTCCTATCAGTGTGCTAAAGATATTACTCATATAATAATTTACTAATATATCTTGGCTGAAGACATAACTAAACATCTCTAGGCAGCTCTCCACTCTCAGAGCACTTGTAAGTAAATCTGGGTAGCTGCCTATTTGAATAGGGCTCTCCATGGCAAGGTTCTTGTAATAAACTAACAGTACAACTGGAATTATTAAAACTGTTGGTTGTTTATTTCTTTAACTTCTTACATTAGGAAGAATCAAAGAGAATTATGTCTTATATCGACAATGAGACACATCAGACAATCAAACCTACATGGAAGATGGAGGAGAATGCCTTGAGCTGAGACGGTGAGGGTAGAGCCTGTGCCAGACCACGGGTCATATTTGCTCTATCAGCTTTCGCCATAATTGAAGGAACATCCCCAGTCAGCAACATATAGGAGAAGAGCTGCTGTCAGAGTAACCCGCAGTATTGTACTTTCAGTAGATAGGTGCCTCACTGCTAGCTACAGAGAGGACTGAGTTCATTAGTGCCAAATTAGAGTTCTCCACTTGAATTGCATTTTCTCCGTGAGTGAAAATTCTGTTTTGCAGAGGAGTCCAAACCGGTGATGAAAACATATGCATGTGAGGCTAACAAACAGAATCCTGTTAGCTTAAGAGCAGCAAGGAGGTGAGAAGAAGTTCTTTTTCCTCTGGGTATGTTTGCATATGACTATCTGTTTGCAGCGTTAAATGCTAGGAGGCATTGCCTTGAAGAGAAGCAGTGAGCCTAAATTCTAAAAAACTCTTTCAAAAGTTTTCTTATCTGCATGAAATTAAGGAAAGATAAAGTGTAAAATGATACCTTGTTCTCCTGCTTTCATTCTCCTCCACCTAAATGTTTTTCCTTCTTCAGTTTCAAGGTTTCTCCTTTTAGCTCAACTTTTTCTGGAGAAGCTTTTTGCAATTTATACCAACTTCCACAGCTTTTTGTTGAGCATGTTTTTGCTGGCGTGGACAAATTTCCGTGTGCATTGACCTTGCTTCTGCCCACTGCAAAGAGTAGAAGTTTCTACATATACTGAAAGCAGATTATTTCCTGTCTTGGTCCTGTTTCCAAACACTACTAGAACCAGAAACCCAGTCTGCTAATAGAGCTAGGGCCATAGTCTACTGAGGTAGTGGACACAAAAAAATTGAGTGCAATAGCTTTTGGATACAGCATATGAAGAAACATATAATGGAAGACACTGTGTGAGCCTCAGTTCATTTTGATGCTAATCACAACCGATACAAAGAAAGTAATTAATTGAATAGATGCCGGAGAGTTGATTTCGGCATTAGAGAACAAGTTCACTTTCTGATCATTGAAGACAATGATGTATGAAGCCCAGCTGGACTCTCCATTAAGTTTCTTGTCTAGAGCTCATGGAATTGCTGGACCTTGGCTCTCATAAAATACCAGTGGTCAGCTACAGAATCCTCCTTTGGCTCCTTTGCAAGCAGAAGCACAATGCTGAAGCTTGAAATACATCATTTCTCCAAAAAAATGGGGATACAACAAGCAAGCCTGGAGCCCTGGAGCAATGCTGGTCATCCTGAGTTCCCAGCATGTGGCATTGTTTAGAAGTAGAGACAAACGAAGGCAATGAGATACACCTCCTTTCTGCGAATTATGTGCAACCATTCCAGCACTTTATTTCACAGAAGGAAAATATAACTTTAGACGAAGTCAAACACTGTTCTGCCTGGTTGCCTCACCATTCTTGTGGCTTTTTGGTCCTAGGCATCCATGAAGGAGTACAGGATGTCCCTTCCTCCACACAAGTCCTCCGCTGAATCGTGCAGCAGCTTCTCTGCAGCCCAGCCAGTTTCCTGCTCCCTTGTCTGATCTTACAAGTAAACAAAAATTACCTGCCAAGTAAGTACATCCTGCTCAGGGTTCCTCATCTTGGAGCTTCCTCTCCAGCTTCTCATCTCTTACATTCTTTTAGAGGGCTGCATTGATACCTGGTTTCTTTGTTCTGGCTCCAGGAAAATTCCACTGCCTGGAGCCTGCCCTCAGCATGGACTCATGGCCCCAGTAGCCCCATTGCATTACCAATGCTTTCACATAAATGGAAGATGTTTAAGTTAATGATTTCCCATTGTTAACCATGTGTCACCCCCCTGTGCAATTTCAGTTCAAAATGGTAGTAAAAACATGGCCAGGAGGGATAAGTGCCTACTGTCAAAGCAGGATTTCCAGTCTGCCAACGAAAGTCCTGCATTATAAAGCAGAATTAATAATAAGTTAAAGTTATTTCCAAATATACAGTTGTGCCAGTAGACTCTGGTTCACATTTGATTTCAGAGAAGGGTTTCTGAATTGACCAAAGGCCACATAATTAAGTTAATAGTTAATAATCTATATATGTAGTTTAAAAGAGTTTTTTAACGAATACCTAGATGAAGCTGATAAAGCTTCTTGAAGAAAGTTAATTAGGTCTCTGTCTTCAAAGCTGATTTTTTGAGTATACTGGCATACCATAGCTGGAAAGCATCTTGGAAACCCTTTCATATCTTCCATAGTTAAATAAATATTAGGGTTTTTAAGGCTATTTGAGACTGAGATAACCAAGCTGCATTTGGAGAGCACCTTGAAATTTACTTATTAAATTTCATCAAGTTCACTTCTCTCCACTGAGCTCGGTTCCTCCCCTCACCTCTTTTTTCTTTTTTTTTTAAGAGCAAATAATTCAAAATCTCCACAGTGAGTTTTTCAAAATTACATAGCACTGGCCAAATGATGCTCTTGTACCATCAGTAGTAAAATGTCCAGCAGCTGCAAAAGAAGTAAAGTTAAGCCAACACACAGTCCTTATTAAAACTCCACCTTTATTATTTTAAAAAGAAGAGGAAGTTTAAAAGGACTAACTAAGGAAATTCAATGCCCAAATCCCATTGTAATTCAATAGGAATGGGGCGCCAAATTCCTCCAGGCTGCTTTGCAAACTCTCTTTCACAATGGATGCCAAACTGACTTCCATAATGAGCCAGTCATTCTGTAATGTCAGAGGCCCAAGCCCAATGTGATTGCTGGGTGGTGATACCTGGCCATAGCTGGAATAATGCAATACTGTGGAAGTATTGTATTTCCATCACTCTGGGTTTGTGAAACAAGATCATCTGGAAGAGGTTGGAATGGATTTGGAATGACCCACCTCGAGGCAGGAGAGGATGGGGCTAGTTGTTGAGTTTAAGAGGGCCATGTAGTATTTCCAGGATGCTTCACCTCCACCTCTGAGGCCCTCTGGGCCCTACAGGGAGAAATGGGGCAAGGAATTTATAGGCAAGGTCACAAAGCCTTGATGCATTGGTTTAAGATATCCTCCAAAAGGTCAAATGGTGTTGTTTATGGTTGTCTCTCCAGATCAAATAAAGCAAAGCTGTAGCTGGTTCCTCAGCTATCCATCCCTCAAGCACACAGGCCACGAGATGTCAAATCTTCCTCTCTGCTTGTTATTAGGCTGACAAAAGCACTGCTTCTTCCATTGCAGCAGAGAATTGGAAAGCTACATCTAGGAATGGCGCAGCCTCTCCCCCCATGCTGAGGTCTTCCACAGCACCACCAGCCCTGCCTTGGTGTTTGCAGCAGAAACAGGAACTAATGTCATTTGTCATTCACAGCCTGGTGTGCCAGCTCCCTCTAATGCTCTCTCTGTACAGAAGTATATTCACCTAGAATAGCAAAGAGGTATAAAGCTACTTTGGTTGGGGAAAACAAGTTCACCCAATTTCATACACAAAGTTTTATTTTCTCCAAAGGAAAAGGGCCACGATGGTTCCCACCCTAGCATCAGTCAAGAAGTCATTTATATTAAAGTTTATTCACACTTCCTTCCTCTCCAAAAGAAAAATCCTCTCCCAAAAATTAAAATAAAACCATCCTTCCCTCTTTTCCCCCACTGTTAAGACTGATCAGCTTCATGGGCTGAACCATGCATTTTATATGGTTCCTGTCATTTGATTTGATTAACTACACATGGGCTTGGACTATCAGAGATTTTTTAATACACAAGATGGAAGGAGTACATTGCTTTGATAACTCAACATTTCAAACAGTTAGATCAATTACTGCATTAGAGGAAGTAACCTACCAGAATCTATGAAAGACCAGGGGAAAGAACCCAACAGTCTCAAGAGATCATTTGTTTCAAGTGGACTCATGAAGGGTCCCTTCAGGGCTGTGTTCCTGATGCTCAAATTGTATCTCATGGTGTTGTTTTTAGCTGGCAAATTCTTAGATTATGCATGATCTGGGTTTGTTCATGGAGTTAATCAGTCTGCAGGCACTGTTTCATTAACAATTCCTAGCAACAGACATTTGCAATTTGTTGGTATCATTTGCAGCAGAGTACATTAACATCACATATTAGAAGCACAGCATCATATGTCACAGGGATATGGTTTCCCTTAGCAATGAGGTATTGTTCAGAGGGGGCCCAGAAGCCTGCGGAAGTCTACAGTTGACTTGACTGGACAAAGAACACTTGTTCTAACATCAAGGAAAACTCATAGCATTAACAGTCCCCTATCCTGAATGCAGAATTATTATTTATATTTTTCCAATTCTTTTCAGTTCAGGTTTCCTGAAAGTAAGTATGAGAATTCGAACTGCTAAGATACAATTGCCTCCTCTCCTTGTACACAGGAAATCAATCATGCTGTCCTGCCTGAACTAGGTTTTATGGGGGACCATATCTGACATCTTACTCGTGCTGACTCTGAGGTTACTGACGTGTAAAAGAAATGGCAGATGGAGCTGGCTAGAGGATTACCTTTGGGGTTGCTGCTAGGGACAGGGCATAATTCTGACCACAGCCAACTGTATGTTTCTAGATGGGCACACCATGGATTGAAGCAGGACCTCGTATTTGAAGTAATCTGGTGTTACACAGGAGGACAACCATGGACAACCATATTGCTTTTCTGTAAAAAAATGCTTGGAAATATTTGAGGTTAATTCTTCCTCAAGGTGGTGAGGGCCAGCAGGCAGGAGTGGATAGGAAGTCAAGATACCTCAATCCTTCGATTTTGCTGCTGAAAGAATAGGGTTTTTGAGTGAATAAGACTCTCTTCCAGAGGTTGTTTTCTTTTTTTGTCCTCAGGTTATTAGGAGCTTCTGTGCACACAACTATTCCAGACCTACTCCATGCAGGAATGTTTTTATTCAGTATAAGCACTTGTTTTCATAGTTTGATTTAATCCTTTTTGAGAGCAGCAAGGTATTCCTAAAAGTGGAAGCAAAGAAACTAGCGCGTATGTATTTCACCTAGCTCCATAAGGTGTGAGAGGCAAATCCCTTATCCTCTGCTTTCTAAACAGGGAGAGCAAATGATCATCATTGAGCTACTCTTCTTCTAGAGAGTCCTCCTGTCCACAGCCCCACAACACTGAGAACCTGAGGAGGCCGTTTAAAAAAATCAGTCAAGATTCCCAGTCTATTGCTTCAGTCATTGTGCATGAGGACCTTGACAAATTACACTGAATAACTTTTTCTACTTCAGGTGGTTGGTGCCAGTACATTCGTCTTCTAGAGTGCAGCTAGAAGGCAAAAAGACCTCACAGGCAGGATGGCTTCTCCCCCGGTTTACATGTAAGTTTCCCTGAAAAATCTGTGATTGTGCAGAAAGAGTCAAATTGGCAGCTATTTGCATTATACAGACAGGAGAAATAAAATATCCCACACAGATAGGCCTTGCTGTTGGTCTGTCCTTGTATCTACATATATTCTGTTAGCTCTTCCAGATACTATGGACATCTTACATTCATTCCTTCAGAGTTATTGTAGTCAGTGGACCACAGAGCCTCACTGACATGACCATGTAACTAGTAATTAATTATAAATATATACTATTCTATCAGTCATTTTGGATTTTCCATTACAGTGCCAACTGTATACATATACTTTTATATTATACTTTGTATTTATGTTATTCACCAGAAATGCCAAAGAGAATATAAAAATATACTTCAAGTAATTCAAAACTGAAACTAGGGCTCTCAATTCATCTATCTATGTCGTTTAAGGACAAGCAAACAAACTCCTAGATGAGAGTGAAATGTACACTTGTCAATGTATTTTTGGGGGCAGAAATGCAGTTCTTTATAAATGAATCCCTGGTGACGCACAAAGGCAGCTTCTTTTCTTTGTTTTTTTGCATTTGATGCTGTGTAGATGCTTAAAACATTACCCTGGTAATGTTGCAGTCTGGGCAAAGACCCCTAAAATTTCTTACCAGCAGTATCACCAAGCTTGTTGAAATTGCCGTATATTTTAAAATACAACTCCCTCACAATGGCCTTGCCTAGTTCTGTTTTCTAGTATCAGTAATCTTCTCTGAATGTCTTTCCATGATGTCATGCTATACACTCTGAAGTAGATATACCCAGTAATTCTCCTCTGCACGGACCGAGCAGTTCATCTTTCATGAGTCCACCCCCCGAGAATGCTTTCTTGTCTTCCTCCATCCTCCCCAGTCACTCAAACATCCAAACAAAACAAAAAAGCTTGCTTTCTGTGGGTTCAGCAATATGGCTTACTTCAGTGCAGCTGAAAGGGAGGAACTACAATGCATATACGAACAAGGAGGTCCCAGTAGCTGGACATAAGCTTGCCTGGGAGTTTCCACTGCTGTCATCAAGCACAAGCAGAAAGCATATGTGATCAGAGCTTCAAGTGAAAGTATTGGCAAAACTGAAAGATTTTCTTAATCATCTTTTGTTTCTGGCAATTTTTTTATTTGTGCTTCTCATGGATGTTACTGCACACAAGGACAAGCACAGTCAATCATTTTGTTTCTTTCGTCTAAGATGATCCAAGAAGTCTATCTCAATATTTCTCCATTAAATCCATAACCTGAATTGCAGCTTACTTTTTTTGGAAAGAAGGAACCAGCAAATTCCTGAAGCATTCATTCCACTGTTGCCCTTCCTTGTATTTCTCCTCTAATTTTGTCAGGCTTTATGTCCCACTCATTCAGTGTTGCTTTTTGCCTTGTCTGTCACATAAAAGAAAGTATCCGAAACTGGTGACAGACTTACAGGCTTGCCTACCTGCTTTTGCATGTGGCTGAAAGCGTCATGATGCTGCCTTTCTTCTGAGTATCTTTGCCTCCATACACCTGTTCTTCTCAGTACATTTATTTTGCTGCTCATGGCAAATTTCTGACTTTCTTGGCACTGGGAAGAGGGGAAGGAATCCCAGAGGTTATTCCTCTCCTTCCTTAGAAATAGACCACTTCGTTCAAGTGCCTGCTTTGCTGGTTTGCCAATTGAAGTCTTAGATGCACCTCTTTTCTTTTTGCTGCTCACCAGCTTGCAAAGCCCTTCTCTCTCTTTTTGTCTCCATACGCAGTGAGCTATTTGTAGAAAGCTTAACAGCTTCAACAGAAAAAAATCAAGGCCATATTTTGATCGACACTCCCTTCTACCAAAAAGGACAACTTGTTCATAGTTTGTCCTTTACCTCTCCCTCCTGCTCACTCAGTTGTACCAGCTCAAGTTTGTTGCTGCTGAACAGAATAATTATCTCAGTTAAGAATATCTCCTCTCCCCCTCTTTTCTTTTTTTTTAATCCTTAACCCCACAGGCAATTGTAATAGCACAACTGGGGAAACAGCTAGGAGGGAGAGCAGGGCAGCAGAAAGGTGGGTGTGAGTTAAGCCAGCATTACTATTGAAATAAAACTTCATTGAAATGTGGTGTCAGAGACCTCCACCTCAAACACCCTATAGCTCTGTGGATAGACCACCATCCCAGAGATTTACAGGAGAGAGTAAAGGCACTAATTCTTCCATTTGGTGTCCTGGGTCTAAGCATCTCACTAAAAAAAAAAGCCCCAAAGTGAAAACAAAAAAACCACCCTTTCCTCATTTGGAAAATGTGATAGAAACGTTGAAATTGTAGATAAAATATTTTGGCTTGAAGGAAATGTTTCATTCAACCTGGGGATTTTTCTTTTTTTCTCTGGAGTTACTGAAAGGCAGCAATGTTGTCAAACAGATAATGCTACTCTACACTCAGCAAGCCTGCTGGCCCTGAACTCCTCCAGGTCCCATCAAATGGAGTGCAGGCACAGAGTGAAAATTATTGGCTCAGTGAACATCACTCAGGTCAGATCTGACACCCACCTGTGTCAGAGAAGTCTAACGTTAGAAAGCTGAAGCAGGATCCTGGCGGTCTGTGGCTTTGAATTAACCAAAATGCATCTGGAATGACCAGCATGCAGCACTAACACACAAACGTAGGAAAAATTTTGGCTTCCAAAGGAACTCTGCTGTGATTAGAAAGAATTGTCATTCTATCAGTTATTCACCTGAATCAATGGACATTCCTTCCATTGCTTCCCAAAGCAGGACCATCACTTTAGCAGGATGAATGCGTTGTAATTTTGTCCTGAACACAGCCAGAAGGGAGGAAACTTTGTCTTTTCTCTAGATATAGAAAAAGGCATTTGATCATGTTGGGTAACTGCTTACTTCTTTTAAAGTTGTTTAGATCAGAAGTAGGTTTGGGTTTGTGGTTGGGTTTTGTTTTTTTTCCACAACCAGAGAGATGAGCCTTGGCAATCAAGCAGCCTCTCTTTTTTTCCCTCTAAACAAAACTAAACTGGATACTCTAAACACCACTGTGTTACAGGCTTTCCAAGGACTTTGCAAACACCTTCTCAGAGGAAGGCTTTGGCACTGTCCCTGAGTCAGAGGCAAAGTGTAGATTTTAACACAGACCTGGCTCCTGAGTGAAAACAGCATACTGTTTCTCCGTGCCGGTGTGCACCGTTTCAATGCCCCTCCTGACACTGCTAGCAGGGTTAAGTCCAGCTCGTTACCACTTTCCTTGCCTAGCAGATTAAAGGGACAGGGAGCCCTGTTGCCCTCTACCAAGTGGGCTGCAATGCCAGTGTCTTGAATAGATGAGCCTATAGGGGACAGATTTGGGAACTGGACATCTTTTTGGATGGTCAAGACACATGATCCTGGGTGTCTTTCTACTGTGAATTAGGAAGTACTCTTAGGGAAGTTCTTTGTTCCATGACCCACTGCATTTGACAATGATGATGCATGGGTATGAGAAGTGATGGGATATATGTAACATCTACTATTACATATAAAAAATGTCAAAGGTAATTGGTTGTCTGCTCTCTCTGTGCCATCAGCAGTGCTGAAACATGATCAGAAATTATTGCTGAATAAGTAATACCAAGGAGCAAATTCGGATGAAAACAGAATTCACCACAGAGCAATTTCCCTGATATGAACTGCTCATTGGCTGCTGTTTTTAGACAGGGACAGGGCAAGATCCATCCGTTTGACTCTCGGCAGATCCTTCCCACATCAAACAGATCCAGCACATGTTAGAGGCAATGAAACCTCCCACTAGCACCACTCCAAGCTGGCTCAGGGCCCACCATGAGCCATTCCTCCTCTTCCACTTGGTTCTTTAATTCAGAGTTGACAACCTAGGATGCAGATTTAAATTCAGCTATAGATAACTATTAATAACCCGACGAACGCTGAGGATGAGAATTCTCAGTGAATTTAAAACTAAGGGATGATTGCCAAGAAAATTTGGCTCTCGCTCCTCTGTTGCTTTGATGCCCTTGCTTTCCATTCTCACAGCCCAAGCACACACTTTTTCCCTCCCCTCTGCTCTCTCCCTAATCTCCCCAGGTATAAGCAGTGGAGGAGATGAAGTCCCCTTTCAACGGCTGCCCAAGCCTGCCTCTCCTCACTTGTCAGCCAATTCTTCCTGCCTTTTAATGGTGCTGGCAACATCTTACTCTCCACAGCTCATTTCCCACAACTGCTGCCAGCCTGGAAAGCAGGCTGGACCTGGGGTGGGAACAAGACAGGCAGCGCTGGGGCCAAGACTTGCTGGTCCAGATCACACGGCAGAAGCTCTGTTGATGGATGGGCAAGGCAGTGCAGCACCCTTTCAAATACCACCATATAACACCTCTTCTTGAGAGGCAGTGTCCACCCAGCCTGTAAAATACATGGATCGGGCACAGGAAAAATGATAAAGGCATGGGCGTAGCAGAAAGGATAGCTTTAAACCAATACCAGTTTTGCCCTCAGACTAGGAATTTTCAAGTGAACATAATGATTTACAGTTTCGGTCACAAGCACACAAATTCAGTTAAATAATTTTGGCTGGAGAAGGGCGTGAGGGAGGAATTAGTTTTGTTTTCTTTGGGGTGTTTTGTGTTGTAACACTATGTTCCAGCAATTCGGTTTTGTTTTGATTTGATGGGTTGTTTTTTTTTTTCCCCAGAAAAGCTGAAATAATTTTTTTTTACAATCCAGTAAGAAGAAGCTGGCGGATCTTTTGTTTTGAAGAAGTGAACATCACTTAAAACATTGATCTAAATTAAAAAGGAGGATGAAGCCACACCAAAGATTTCTAAGGTCCAGAAAGTTAAGCTAAACCTCGCTCTTCAAGGTAAGTCAAGCATTCAGAGTTGAAGCAGTCTGAAATTCATTTTTCCATTTGCTGTCTAATACAAAAAAAAAAAAACCTCTACAAAAAACTTTTGGATTTGAACCAAATTTTTTCCCCTCCAGTTTTTCACCCATTAACTGATGAGCTTCAGTAGTCAGTGTGGTTCCCCAGAGATTCTGGACATCTTGCTGTGAGCTAAAAAATTCCCATATTCTGATGTCTGTACAGCCAAGGATTCAGGGGATGGCAGCTACTTTCATTTACAGAAGCCAGCCACCATGTAAACACTAGCCTGGGGGTAGCAGAGGACAGCCCTGCATTGAGAGGTCTCTTCCATAAAACACAGTTATGGCTATGTCTTTTCCAATGAAGGGATTATTCGCTTCCTCCCCATGCCTATGGCAAAACTCTTCAGTCTCAATGGAAGCAGGCTTACCCTGCCAACATTTCAGTAACCAACAGGGTCAGCTTGAAGTTGGTTTTCTGGCACTGGAGTGAAAGTTTAGTTATGATACATCACCACAAACTATACCAAGGAGGATCCTCCTCCCTGCCTTCCTCTTTCTCTGTTTCCTTGAGCAACACGACCACTGACAGGCACACCAGGGACATGGCTGGCAAGCAGTGGGAGATGCTGTTTAACTGGCAATGAGTGACTAGATGAGTGTATATTTGTTTCTGCTTGCTTCCCATGAAATATTATTGATCTGAGTGTGCTGTCAAAGAGCTGGAACCGTCAAGTGTGTAACCAAAAAACCTACTGTAGGAATTGCAAAGCCATTGGAAGAAATCGCCTATTCTGTGCCTGTGAAATGGGACCAGTTGTTCTGCAACATGGATCAGTCCTCTCTCATTCTCTAAAGGAGGCTGGCTCCTTGGCAGGAGTTTTGCTGACATTGCTGAAAGCTGCAGTTTTACTGGTGCAAGCTGGTGAGTCTTCCCGTCTGCTGTTCTTCTGCAGCTGATCTCTGATCCTGCTGAATCTCCCTCTGCTTCCTGCTGGAAAGTAATTCCTTCAGACACTCTCACATCTTGAACCAAACAGACTCCCAAAAGCCAGCCAGATGAGGAAATAATACCTAACTCAGATGGAAAGCTTCATGGCTAACCTATCCCTACACTAAAAACATGTACTATACCAGCTTCAAGATCCATCTGTCCATTTATGCAGAAAGACCCAGCTCCAGCAAAGCACTTTAGGTCCTGAGTACTTCTGAGTACTTGCCTCCTCCTATGCTTTGAGTCATTTACAGTGTCTTAAGAGTGCTGCTGGATGAAGGCCTGCTTTTCTTTAGCTAGTCCTGTTCTCAGACCCTTCATTTATTTATTAGATATTAGATGCTTTCTCTTTGCTATTTTTTTTTCCTGTTTTGAGTCACAACATTGCCATTGGTTCTTCAGGTCTGAGTTCCAGTGATTTCCAGGGCAGCTGCAGGGGACCGGGACTGTGCACAGCCATTTCACCATGTGCTGCATCTGCTGATATGAAAGGACAGAGTGCAACAACCCCCATACTGCCTCTTCTCTAGCAGTAAATTCACAACTGTTCTAAAAATTTAGTAAGATCAGGCCTTGCAGCGTTTGCTGACGAATAACGTTGAGTCCTTGCTGACACTGGTGAAGATGAACTTGGGCAGAAACAGGGCACCAAGACTAGTTTGAATTTTAGGGCTGGCTTTTAGCAACATAGGCTTTTCCTCTTGACCCAACTCCTCCTGTAGTGAACCTGTACACATAACATGAGTGAGGCACAGAAAATAAATTGTGAAAGTGGTGAAAGCGTGTGCCCACTACCTTTTTCACACACACTCTTCCAGACCCTGATGGTCTTCCACTACTGAAGGATAGGATAAGGCAGTCTTGTTACCAGCTGTGCTTAGGGAACAGACTCACAATAGGGTTATGTTGTCACTGAGTAGACCCTGAGTAAGAGGCAGGCCTTGCTCTGCTGCATTTGCAGTTTGCACAGCTATGATAGAGGTGGAACACAAAGGCACAAAGAGTTGAAATGACTTGTGAAATGTCCTATGACACCCTATGCCAGCTGCATGTGCTCCTTGGAATGTTTCTTTACCTGGTCCTTCACTCATCCCATGTCTTTTCTGCCCTCTAATTGCTTTTTTCCTTTACCCCCTCTTCTTCTCTGTATTTCACAACCTTTGCAAAGCATAGCTCATGCACAGCAAGGTCATGATTCAGCAAGAATCCCATGATGTTTAAGTGGGGCACAGGGAAGCAAGGTGATTTCAACCAACACCACATGTGACAGTCAAATGCTGCCGCTGATCTGCCTCAGAAAGTGCTAATGGCCAATATGAAGGTCTGGATGATAATCTGAGGGACCTAAAGTGTATAAAGGAAGAAAGATGGAAAAAATAAAGAAAGATAAGTCTTTGTCCATTTTTTTTGTCTCGAGTCGATCTTCCTTTTCGTACTCCAAGAGCTCAACTTTATAGCAGAACTCTGTATCTTGTATTTGTTGAACTTGTAGTTGTTGAACAAAAATGTCACCAGGAAAGGTGCTACTCCAGCACCAAATACACTGCCAAGCAGCAGTCCATAAAACAAAGTCTGTAATGAAGTCCAACCAGGGTGCTGCTGCCAGACGAATCTCTTCATGGTGCTCTGTGGTTGGTAAGATTGAAGGACACAGCTGAACAGATAAAAATATTTGTGATGAATTGTTTTTACAAGAGCCTGTCCTGACAGACCATGGCAGCGGGTTAACTTCAGCAAGAATCGAAGAAGCAGCCCAAAAAGGGGTAAGGATTTTATGCTGCAGTCAGATAGATGCATTCTCTGTGGACCTTCCCTGACTTACCAGCCCAAGATCTCATCCGTATAGCAAAGCTTTCCTGGTGTCATGGCACAATGCTCCCACAAAGACCAGCAGTCCTCTTTCTTCTTGTTACCTAGCAGTTCAAGTATGGCAATTTGGAAAAGAGAAGCTACCTCAGTTTTGGTAAATGAGGTACTTGAAGCTACATAGCAAGCGATCTCTTGACACAAACTGGGAAATTAATGTATTTTGTAGATTCTTCCATTTCCCTTAGCTGTGTATGAAGGTCTTTGTAATGGTGGCCATAGTTCCATTTCCTACATATTACCCCTTCCTTTAAATTAGCCCAGCTATGTGAGAGGAAGAGACTTTGGGGCTTTGAAGCAATCTTTTTTTATATATATTTCACTACCAATAAAACTGCATGGTTTTGCAAACAAAGGAGGGAAAATAAACCAAAAACATCTAGAAAAAATATAAAATTTAAAAACCACAAGAAAAAAATCCCACAAATAAACATTTTTTTAATGTTATTGTCTGTTTGCATTTGCAAGTCCTGAATACATTCTTCTGCTGTACAACTCTATGAATTATCACACAGACCTTATCGCCACACAAAGGATAAACGTTCAGCTTTGTAATTTTGTCTGCACCATATCTGTACTCAAACTAACAATTTGCAAGCAAATTTTTCCTTCTAAGTTTGGAAATTCTACTGAAAGTAACTCCCGCTCCATTTGAATTTTTCTCAGGATCCAATCCAGGGCCAATAAGGCTTTAAAAGTGAGAGCAGACACAACACAGTTCTACATACATTTAAACTCTAAATTGATGCATTTTTTCATAGCATGCTTTTTGCATATATAGTAGCAGACAGTGGTGAATGTTGTAAAGCTATTATTCATTCATAAAGTGGGCAGTTCTGGTACCCAGGCAAGCTTAGACATTTCTGAAAATATTTCTAGAAATCCTTTCCAAACTCCTGAAGACTTTAATTTTTTTCTTTCTAAAGTATGATGGAAAAAGTGTTGAAAAATATGTGAACTGTAAATTTGATTCTCACTTTTTTTAAGAGCACCATAATTTGGATCTCAGGCATTAAAAACTTCACTAAAAACTTGGTGTTTGGAATTCTTTTTAAGGAAAAATTTTAATAAGTGCTATACTTATTAGGTATTATTTTTAAAATTACAAAATGACACCATTCCAACCATTCAAATAAAAACCAACGAAATAGATCTTTGTAGGTTTGGGGGTTTTTTTCCTGATTGTTTTCTGATCAGCTTTTGCTTTCACCTGATGTAGATATTTCAAAAATAGCTGTTAGGACTATTCTCCTGTGCATGCATAGTGCACAAATGTTTCCAGGATCACGTTCTTGGTGTTCAATACATCTTGTAGTGGTGTCCAGTCTCTCTCAGGCCTTTATCATCTGCTAAAATAGGGATCAAATAAATATAATACCATGCTAGTGATTTTTTGTGTGTTGCTGAAGCACAGTTAGAGGTCAGGCTTGCCTTTAAGAGGTGCTGAGCTTCCCTCTGAACGTAGCTGTCCTTTATCCATGTTAAAGGTCTTTACATTCGCCAGCTGTACTTACTTTTCTACATCTACAGCCAGTTCTATGCAAAGATGACATGCACAGAAAGCAATATCCATATGACTAGTGGACTAGCCAAGACCTAAGGCCCCAGTCTTTTTGTCATTGCCCTGAGCCAAAGACCCTCCAGTCCTTGAGTGTTATCACTGAAGACATTCAGCTGTGGTTTGGATGTTATAGGCAGGCAATAGTGCACTTGCTCAGAGACAGACAGCCTGGTGTGCAGGCAGAGCTGTGGTCAGAGGGACCAGCAGACGTTGGTGCTGCTCCCACCTGCCTTGTGCATTCGCTGGCAGACTCTCCCCCCCCATCCATATCTTCCATCCCTCATCGTCTGTCTACACAGTGAGTGGAGGTGTTCCCCAAACAGAATCACAGAATCACAGAATGGTAGGGGTTGGAAGGGACCTCTGTGGGTCATCTAGTCCAACGCTCCCGCTGAAGGAGGGTCACCTACAGCAGGCTGCACAGGACCTTGTCCAGGCGGGTCTTGAATATCTCCAGAGAAGGAGACTCCACAACCTCCCTGG